>Ga0068713_1002967_pt1 | contig 15796 bp, 14 predicted proteins | sample MTBAKSrepl2MetaG_FD_62223 | JGI IMG/M metagenome (GOLD analysis project Ga0068713, IMG submission 62223) | Enrichment culture microbial communities om Arthur Kill intertidal strait, New Jersey, USA, that are MTBE-degrading - MTBE-AKS2 (Arthur... | ecosystem: Environmental > Aquatic > Marine >...
GTATCCTGGTCCATGACAATCATTCCGCCGGAACCCATTATGGAGCCGACTTTGATTAATTCGTCAAAATCGACACCCAGACCTAAAAATTGCTCGGGGATGCACCCGCCGGAAGGTCCACCGGTTTGAACCGCTTTGAATTTTTTCTTTTTCGGTATACCGCCGCCGATATCAAAAACAATCTCTTTAAGAGAGATCCCCATGGGGACTTCCACCAGGCCGGAATTTTTCACTTTACCCACCAGACTGAACACCTTTGTGCCTTTACTGTGCTTTGTACCCATCTTGACATAATTTGAGGCTCCCTTTAAAAGAATCACCGGAACATTGGCATATGTCTCTACATTGTTTAAATTTGAAGGCTTTTCTCTGAACCCTTTTTCCACGGTATGGATATACTTGGCTCTGGGCCTGCCCACCTTTCCTTCCAGAGAAGCCATTAACGCTGTCGATTCTCCGCAGACGAAAGCGCCGGCTCCGGTAGAAATCTTGATGTCAAAACTGAAATCAGAGCCTGCGATATTTTCACCAAGAAGCCCGTATTTTCTCGCACTCTTGATAGCGTTAACCAGTCGTTTTACCGCAAGAGGATATTCATTTCGAACATAGAAAAACCCCTGGCTTGAACCAATGGCTCGTGCTGCAATCAACATGCCTTCAAGAACGCTGTGTGGGTCGCCTTCCAAAACGCTTCGGTCCATGTATGCGCCGGGATCCCCTTCATCGGCATTGCAAATGATATATCTTTCACCTTTGTGCTTGGCACACGTCTCCCATTTGATGCCTGTTGGAAAACCGCCGCCGCCGCGGCCCCTTAACCCCGATTCCTTAATCGCCTGGATGATTTCTTTGGGTTCCATATCGTTTAGGGCTTGGATAAAGGCCAGATAGCCTTTCCTGGCGATGTATTCTTCTATGCTGTCCGGATTGATGTAACCACAGTTCCGCAAAGCGATCTTTACCTGTTTATTAAAAAAGGGAATATCTTCTAAAACAGGGATTCCCTCTAAGGGCGTAACACCGGACATGGGATTTTGTATGTCGTTTTCCAGAGTTGAACGAGGATCTTGCATCTGCCCCAGGATCAATTTTTTGTTGAAATTGCTTTCTCTATAATCCTGGATTATATCCAGGATTTTATCTTCCGTTATATTCTTATAAAGAAGGCGAGGCTTCCCTTTCTCGAATATTTCAACCAGCGGTTCTTGTTCGCAGAAACCGATACAGCCGGTTTGGTTGATGCTAACGCCATTGTTGCCGGGGAATTCTTTTACAGCCGTTTCCAGTGACGCTTGAGCACCTGCAGCAATGCCACACGATGCTATACCAATATTAACCTTAATCGCTTCCGGATAATAGAGCATCTTGCTGTAATTTTCACTGATAACCTCTAAATCTTTTGCAGACTCGATTTTCATCATTCGTGCCTCTATTGTTTGTTATTCATACTTTTCCAAAATCTTATCTACTTCGGTATAGGCGATGCGACCATGCATATCTTCATTAATCTTAACCACGGGCCCTAAGCTGCAACAGCCGATACAGCGTACCGATTCAAGGGTAAACCGCATGTCCTCTGTGGTTTCGCCATCCTCTATATTCAGAACATCTTCGAGCTTTTCCCGTATTCTCTCACCACCTCTGACATGGCACGCCGTGCCAAGGCAGATTGAAATAATGTTCCTGCCTCTCGGTTCAAGACTGAAAGTACTGTAGAACGTTGCAACGCCATAGATCTGGCTGAGCGGAACACCGATGCTTATAGAAAGATAGGTTAAAGCCGGTAACGGAAGATAGTTGTAGCGCCTCTGAATTTCCTGAAGTATCATAATCAGATTTTCTTTGTCATTGTTAAAATCTTCCTCAATAATCTTATCGAGTTCCATATAATCTAATTCCGCTGTTTCAAGGCTTTCCGCTAAAACTGGATGGCTCATATCCTTATCCTCCTGATAAAACACGATTAAATCGATACGACGATTTTATAATGACTTTGACTGATTTTCGGGCATGGGTATGTTTGTAACCGGACAGCTTTCAACGCAGTTACCACAGCCGGTGCACAGGTCCATGTTGATACTTCGAGCACGTTTTTTTACTTTTACTTTGAAGTTTCCGGCAGACCCTTCAACAGATTCCAGATCCGCGTATGTGATGATTTCAATGTTTAGATGCCGGCCGACCTCGACCAGTTTGGGCGAGATAATTCACATGGCACAATCATTGGTGGGAAACGTTTTGTCTAACTGGGACATTACTCCGCCGATGGACGGGGATTTTTCTACGAGATAAACGTAATATCCCGCGTTGGCAAGATCCAGAGCGGATTGCATTCCTGCAATGCCTCCCCCTAGGACCAGAACTGATCCGATTACATCGTTGGCCATCGTTCGATCCTCCTCTAAAAAGAGCATTTTTGGTGGGAAATCTCATAAAAAGCAGATTCCTCTCATTAAAAAAACAAGTTGTTTAACTATAAGGAATTAAAAAGTTTGTCAATAAAATTCTATGGGTAAGACAATGTAATATAGGGACAATCAAATATAAATTCGCAGAATAGATGGATTATTGAAGATGCAAGTTCTACGGTTCATTTAATTTTTTGCGAATTTCAAGCAATTTTCTTGTATTGTGAAACAATGCTTTATATTATGACAAAAATCTGATATGCGTTTTTAAACACAAGAAGTGGATAAATTCAAGCTGTTTTAAAGGTTATGCCATGAAACATAAAGACAATGACAGAATGGATGCATTTACTTCAGATCCTCCAGAGAATGATTACAATGAACAGTATTCTATCTGGGAAAAGGATCGGAGCGTAAAATTCGAGAATCATATTCCAAAAAAGTCTCGAAATATACCGTTAATAAAATTTGGCATCGGTTTTTTGATTCTGATAATTCTGTTGATTTTGCTGTTTTCAAGAATCCAAAGCGTCCAACTTGAGAACCGGATTGTGGCATTAGAGAACCGTTTAAAGGACGCTGAAGGAACGGTTAATACGAAGGATGCAGTTGATGAAAGGGAAGCACAAATTTGGGAAAAGTTACAGGCTGTTGAACAATTCAAGGAGCGCCTGGATCAGTCTGAAGCAGCACTGACTTCAAAAATGAATCAAATCGTGAAAGAACAGGGCCGGCTTCAACAGCAGATCGCTGAAGCCAGGATTCAGAAACCAACGTCTTCAACAACTAAAAACATCTCGCCGAAAACCGACGGAAGTCGGTATCACATCGTTAAGTCGGGTGAAACATTGTACAAAATCGGGCGTCAATATGGTTTGACCGTACAAAAAGTGCGCCTTCTTAACAAGCTGGGCGATGGCGATGCCATTTACCCGGGCCAGACGCTTTTGGTAAGACCTTAAGGTTCGAGATAAGCGGGGAATATCCTACAGAGGGCTTGATTTTCGGTAGGCATAAACACCGTTATTGCGGCCGAACAGTTGTTCAGAATTAATAAGCATAACGTCTAAAAACAAAGGCAGCGCCGATTGGCGCTGCCTTTGTTTTCTGGTGGTTTTTGGATTGACTATGTGAGGCACCCCTTTTAACATCATGCCGGGAAGAACATGATATGAGCTTGATATTATTCGAAGAATACCTTGTTTTTATCGGAAATTTTGTAGCCCAAAGCTAGAATTATCTTCCGCTGTGTTTCCATCCTGCAGGGCATCCCATTTTCAATCCTTGTGATTGTAATGGGAGATATCCGAGCTTTTCTGGCAAGCTCTGCCTTGCTCATCATAAGAGATTCTCGAATTTTTTTTAGGCTATTTTTGCTCATGGTATAAAAATTTTTAACGTCTTTATTTTCAGGTAATTATTAATTATATCATAACCTTGTAATTAGTTAATGTCAAGTAAAATTATATATAATTTATATATAATTTTATTGAATTAGGATATATTGTATTTTATTAAAATACGTTACTATATATTGTATCCCAAATAAATCAGTATGGCCTGATCAAATGGTTCAAGTTTTTAATTAGGATGCCGATAACCTGACTATAAAAATCATGGACCTGTTTTCGGATAAACCTTCAGAATGTTGGGCGAAAAGACTTAGGCCTTTGTCCGTTCGGCGGGAATTAGCCATCGGTCCAAAATGAAAGGTATAATCCTTCTCTTTTCTCGGAGAAGGATTTTTTAAATAAAATTTTTTTTATCAAACATTCCATCGATAAAAAGCAGGTACCATCACAAAACGAACGATAAAGAATAATGGTCGACACTTGGAATATCATAACAGGTTAAGAGTGCTGGATCGCTATATCAGACAATTGCCGCCTTTCCCCGCAACTGTCAGCAAGGCCATGGAAATTTGCTGTGATTCAAACACTTCGCCTACGGACCTGACCAAGGTCATTAGTCTAGACCCTGTGTTAACGGGAAAGATAATGCAACTCGTCAACTCCGCTTATTTTGGTCTCTCTCGTGAAATTATCTCTCTGGCGCGCGCGATCATAATGCTGGGAATGAATACGGTCAAAAATCTTGTTCTCGGTGTTACAGTATTAAGCGCCTTTGGACGGCACAAGGACTTTCAAGCGCTGAATATGGACATGTTCTGGAAACATTCGCTTGGCGTCGGCGTCATTGCCAAAATGATTGCCAAAAAACGCAGCATTAATAACAGGCTTATAGAGGGATACTTCGTTTCTGGACTTTTACATGATATAGGGAAAATCCCCCTGAACAGCAAATTTTCAGTTGAATACATGAGTATTATGGAGCTGCCGGGAAAAGAGCCCCAACCCCTCTATATTTCTGAAAAACAGCACCTGGGAATTGATCATACCCACGTTGGCCATCTTATTGCAGAAAAATGGAGACTGGGGGCGGAAATTTCAGATGCCATAACGTATCATCACACTCCCGAAACGTATCAAGGCGCTCAAAACGACATTCTTTTTACCGTCATTTTATCGGACTATTTTGCAAATTCATCTGAAATCGGCTTTTCCGGAAACCGTATTTTGAAAGACATTTGGCCTGAAGTCATGCGGTATCTCGGGACCAGCACCGATCTATCCATTGCTGATGTCAGTGAGTTTAACGGTGAAGTGGCTCAAGAAATAGAAAAAGCCCAAATATTTCTAAAGGTTGCCGGATGAGGAGGACAGTATGAAGCTTCGTTTTTGGGGTGTACGTGGTTCTATTGCAAGTCCAGGGCGTAAGACATTGGAATTTGGAGGTAACACCCCATGTTTGGAACTCCGGTTCGGCCTAAAAAATCGGCTCATCATCATAGATGCCGGGACAGGTATCCATCCGTTGGGAAACCATTTGGTATGGTCTGGTCTTCAAAACGGCCCCATAAACACAGATATATTTATAACGCATACCCACTGGGACCACATCATCGGATTCCCTTTTTTCAGACCCATATATATTTCAGGTACAAAGCTAAGGGTATATGGTCCGATAACGTTTGAGGAAGATACTCTCGAGAAAATCATGAGTGATCTGCTGCGTTATCGATACTTTCCGGTGTTACACGGTGAGCTTACGGCAGATATCGAGTACCATCAGCTCGCTGAATGCAAGATGGATCTTGGTGATGGAATTACGCTGAAAACAAAATACTTGAATCATCCTTTGCTCTGTCTCGGGTACCGATTTGAATTTGAAGACAAAGTTCTGTGTACCGCCTATGATACAGAACCTTTTAGAAACATTTTTTCTACGGATGTAAACGCTTTGGATTATGATCCTATTACCAGTAGCAATGGAGAAGAAGCCGCTCGTGAAGGGAATCAAAGATTACTGAATTTTTATCGCGATGCAGACATACTCATTCACGATTGTCAGTATACCAAGCAAGAATACTTTTCATCAAAAAAAGGTTGGGGACATTCCTTTGTTGAACACGCCATCGATTCTGCCCTTGAGGCCAATGTAAAAAAAGTCATTCTTTTTCATCATGATCCGCTCCGGACGGATAAGGAACTGCTTGAACTCGAAAAGTACTGCCAAGCGCATTTTTCCAATCGATCCGATCTGGAAATTATGGTGGCAAAAGAGGGGATGGAAATTGTGCTTTGATAGGGAAGATGGGCAAAATTATCTCTAGTAAACCATCCATTTCGAAGATTATTTCATTTTGAGTTACTTTCGGACGACCTCGATTTTATGCCTTTGGCGGTTCTCCTTTTTCATTCCATCCACGTTCTTTGTAATAATCGGTAATAAGTTGTTCCATCTGATTTTCGGTAATAATTTTTTGGGTTTCAGGTAAAACCTCACGGAAAAAGCGCCGGGGAATATGATCTTCTTTAAGAGTAAGGCCTTCTCTTAAATTGAAGCGTCTGGTATTATCTGTAATTGCACCAGCAATGGATCGCATTTTTTCGCTATTAAGTTCCATACCTGTTGTTGCTTTAAGTATTTTCGACAACTCTTTCCACTGGTAGAGATCACGATAGAACCGGCACAGAATTAAAGTATCAAAAATGGTGAGGCGGTCCTCCCATTCGGTAAACGTCTTTGCCTTCCCTTTGATCTGGTCGGGATCGACAATTCCGCTTAATTCTGGCTTGTAGAAGGTAGCGCGAAGATGGCAGGCCCCACGTGCTGATGATCCATACGCCAAACCCATTCCTTTCAACACCCGGGGATCGTAACCTGCTGGTTCCAAACCTTTGACATGTATAGCCTGGTCTTCCATATGCCATTCTTTAGCTGTGTATTTGATGCCTCGGGCTAATGTGTCTCCAATGCCACGGCGTTCGGCAATATCTTTCAAAAGCTGGGCAATCGAATCCACCTGGCCGTAGTCAATTTTATAATCGATTTTCCCTTGACGGGAGGCTTCAATGGTCAATGCAGCCAGGTTGCCACCGCTGATGGTGTCCATGCCAAGACGATCACAGATATCATTTAGATATGCGATTTCTTCGATACTGTCGATTTCACAAAGACCGCCAAAAGCATAGATCGTCTCGTACTCCGGTCCCTCTATTTTCAGTCCTTTGTGTCTTCCTTCCTTTACGGTGGAAAGCCTGCCGCATGCCATAAAGCATTTCAAGCAGGCATGGGGTTGAACTTCACAACGATCATGAAGCGCTCCTGCGTTAATATTCTCAGCATGTTCATATCTTCCCTTTTGCCAGTAACGTGTGGGAAATCCGCCGGCTTTATTCATAATATCGACCAACATCGGCGTGCCCAAAGTTTTATACGCCTTTACACCTGCATCTTCTTTTGAGCGTTGAGCCATGGATTTCGCAAAGTCTTTCATTAATTCAATATCGGCAAACTCCTTCTTTTGGTTCCCCCAAAAGGCAATAGCCTTGATTTTTTTCGAACCTGTCACAGCACCTACTCCGGTTCGACCGGCGCTTCGCCAGTAATCGTTCTCTATTACCGCAAAGCTGACCTGGTTTTCTCCTGCCGGGCCAATGCAGACCACACCACACTTTTTTGCTTCCGGACGATGATGTTTGATCCATGCCTTGACGCGGTCTTCGGTTTCAAACGTGTCTTTTCCCCAGAGATCCTCGGCTGAATGAAAGTGAACCGCTTCTTCTCCAATCTCTATCCAAATGGGTCTTGGGGCGGCACCGCTGACCATGACGGCATCGAATCCTGTAGCGCTCATATATTCAGCGGCCGTTCCACCTGAATAAGATTCGGAGAAATAGCCGGTTTGGGGCGATTTGGTATATACCCCATGACGGCAAGAGCCCCAGACCCTGCTTCCGGTTGTTGGACCTGTAGCAAAGATCAGGTGGTTCTCCGGGCTCAGTGGATCGACTTGTGGAGGATTGTGTTCGAGTAAGAGATGTGTAGCAAGTCCTTTTCCCCCCAGATAGGTTCTCAGTAATTGATCATCTACCGGTTCAATACTGAAGGCTTCTTTATCCAAATCGATTTTTAGAATTTTTCCATAAAATCCATACATTGTTATTACTCTCCCTTACGGCTTTTGGGTTAAGGAAAAATACCTCTTAATCTCTTGGCTTCTCCCACTTTCCCAAGGGCCAGCATATAGGCGGCAGTGCGCATATTTACCTTTTCTTTTACAGAAAGATCGTAAACTTCGTGGAATGCTTTTGTCATAATCTGATCCAACCGCTGGTTAACATCATCTTCATCCCAGAAAAGTCGCTGAACGTTCTGTACCCACTCAAAATAAGAGACCGTAACCCCTCCTGCATTAGCCAAAATGTCTGGAATGACAAAAATATCCTTGTCGTCCAGAATCTCATCTGCAAAAGGACTTGTTGGGCCGTTTGCACCTTCTACAATCACTTTTGTTTTAATGTTTCCTGCATTCTGTCGAGTGATTTGGCCTTCCAACGCAGCAGGAATCAGTATGTCACAAGGCAATTCCAGAAGTTCTGCATTTGTAATGTTATCAGATTCCGGGTAGTCCACCAAATAGCCGGTTTTTCGGCAGTATTCGAAAACCTTGGATACATCCAATCCTTTTTTATTGAGAATTCCGCCTTTAACATCCGATACCGCTATGACTTTGGAACCAAGCTTATCCAGAATTTCTGCGGCATGATGCCCCACATTGCCGAATCCTTGTATAACGACTGTCGAATCTGGCAAATTAATATTTAAATGCTTGGCCGCCTCGCGCAATGTAAAGACGGCGCCCATTGAAGTCGATTTGAGCCTTCCTAAAGAACCACCGATTTCTACAGGTTTTCCCGTTACAATGCTAGGACATGTATATCCTTTGAAGACACTGTAAGTATCGACAATCCACGCCATAATTTGTGGGTTCGTATTTACATCCGGTGCAGGAATATCAGAATCAGGCCCTATAATTGGCGATATCTCCCAAATGTAACGTCTTGTGAGTCTTTCAATCTCCTTTTGAGACATTGTTGAGGGATCGCAAGTCACACCACCCTTGGCTCCGCCGAAAGGGATATTGACAACAGCACACTTCCATGTCATCCATCCTGCCAATGCTCTTACTTCATCCAAATCCACATTAGGGTGGTAGCGGATTCCGCCTTTGGCAGGCCCTCGCAGGGTATTATGCTGAACGCGGTAACCGTTCATCAATTCAGTATGGCCGTCATCATATCTAAGAGGAAATTTTACTGAAAATTCTCTTCTCGCATACTTGATTTTATCAGCAATCCATGGCTCCAGATTTAGCCGCTGCGCAGCAATATCAAACTGCAAGTTATGCATATCCAGGGGCTTGCTTTCATCATACTGATCTTTATCAATCATTGCCTTCTCCTTGTTTTACTATCTTTAAAAGGAATTTCATCCTGGAATTAGATGCCATCTGCTAAAATTCAAAAGTTACATTTTAGGTTATTTCAGATGAATAATGCCTCTGATCAAAGTATTCCACTGGCACTTTGGAATGACTACAACCCAAGGTAGGCTGTTTTAATATGAGGATCATCCAGCAGATCTTTAGCCGGACCCTCCATGGCAATGCGGCCATGCTCCAACACATATCCACGATCACTCAAACTTAGTGAATGTTTAACATCCTGTTCTACTAAAATCACTGTAGTACCCTGGTCTGCAATCTTGCGTACTGTTTGGAAAATGTCTTTTATTAGGATCGGAGCAAGACCCAACGAAGGTTCATCAATCATCAACAACTTCGGCCTGGCCATTAAACCCCGGCCAATAGCCACCATCTGCTGTTCACCTCCTGACAGGGTCATTGCCAACTGGGACTCTCTTTCTCGCAGTCGAGGAAGCAGGGTATAGACGTCTTCAATGGTGGTATTCATGTATTGATCGGCACGGCTGTTGTACGCCCCTACGATGAGGTTGTCTTTCACAGACATCAAGGTAAAAAGCCGCCGCCCCTCCGGCACCTGTATGATCCCGTATTCCACAATTTTTTCCGGAGGCGAGGTTTGGATTGCAGTGTCTTCGAAAAAAATTTCCCCTTTGGCCGGATGCATTAACCCGGAAATCGTTTTCAACAATGTCGACTTGCCTGCGCCGTTTCCGCCAATAATACTGACCACTTCTCCTTCCGCTATTTGCAGAGAAAGGTCGAAAACAACCTGTACGTCTCCATAGTAAACATCGATATTTTTAACCTCAAGAAATGACATATTCATCTCCCAAGTATGCTTTGATCACGTTATCATCAGAGGCAACCTCCTGGGGAGAACCCTCGGCAATTTTCTTGCCAAAATGGATCACCACGATCCGGTCTGAAAGGGCCATGATGGCACGCATAATGTGTTCAATGATAAAGATAGTAATGCCCTGATCACGCAGGTTTTGGATAATCTGCACCATCTCATCCACCTCAGCAGGCCTTAAACCCGCCATAACTTCATCGAACAGCAGCAGTTTGGGTTCGGTTGCCAGGGCACGGGCAATTTCCAGGCGTTTGAGTTCGGCAATGGTCAGATTGCCGGCTCTCTCGTCCTTCTTATCTTCAAACTGAAGCAGTTTCAAAACGTTTAGCGCCTTTTCCTCGGCCGCGGAGGTTTTATCCGTAGTGACAAAACTCCCCACCATCACATTGTAGAGCACACTCTTGGATCGAAAAGGTTTAACAATCTGAAAGGTTCGGGCCAAGCCCTTTTTGCAAAGATTCCAGGGCTTGATCTGGTTAATTTTTTCACCTGAAAAATAGATTTCACCCCCGGTCGGCGCATAAACACCTGCAATACAATTAAATGCCGTGGATTTGCCGGCGCCATTGGGGCCTATCAGACCCAGAATTTGTCCCTCTTCAATGCTGAGGCTCAATGTATCAACGGCCCTAAGACCGCCAAAATCCTTTACAAGATTCTTTATTTCAAGAATATTCATGCGTTATCTCTTTCTGCCCAGTCCCTCCGAAGATTTTATCCAGTAGCCTGTTGTAGGCTCTGGTCAGGGGTTCTTGGAGACCGCGAGGTTGAAAAATCATGACAAGTATCAGGACCGTGCCGAATATAATCAGGTGGAGTCCCGGAAGGGTAGCACCAAAGTAAATCCGTGAAAAATCGCTGACCGGCCGGAGAAGCAGCGCTCCCAATACAGGCCCGGCAATGGATCCTCTTCCGCCGATGAGCGCAATAAAAGCGATTTCAAAAGAAAGATCCAACGACATTACGCTTTTTGGATGTATATAAAGCGTAAATTGAGCATAAAAGGTCCCGGCCAAAGCGGTCAAAAAGGAACTTATGGCCATAGCGATGAGCTTGGCCTGGGCAACATTGACCCCCAGTGACATGGCGGCTTCGGGTTCTTCCCCCCCGGCATTTAAATAGTAGCCGAGTTTGGAGCGTGAAATAAAATAGGTCAATGCAAGAACGCCCACGAGCATCACCAGAATAATATAGTAATAAGGCTCTTTTCCGGCAAACATATAGTTGCCAAATCCAATATTGGTGGGTGGGATCTGCAGCCCCCTCGGTCCATTAATTTTTAATGGCCCGAGGTTATCGATGTTTTCGACCATGACTCGTATCCCCTCACCAAAAGCAATGGTCGCCAGGGCAAAATAGGCCCCTCGCATTTTAAATGTGGGGAAGCCGATTAAAATACCTACGATGGTAGCCAGAATGCCACCCACTATCATGCCGATCCATGGACTGATTCCGTACTGAAGCGACAAAATTGTCGATGCATAAGCACCGATGCCGATAAAAGCGGAGTGCCCTAACGGGAGTACGCCGGCAAAACCGCCCACCAGATTCCAGCTCGAAGTCAGATAGGCATAAAAATAAAGTAGAATTAATATATGAAGATACGTAGGACTGCGGAGCACCAGTGGCAGACCGAAGACGACAACTCCCACTATTATCAAGGCAAATCTGTTTATATTTTGACGTGTCATTATATTTCCTGAAAAAATTTAACACTACCAGTCGTATTTAACTCCGAACAGCCCCGAAGGCTTGACGAAAAGAACCACCAGAAACAGACCGTAAACAATGGCTTCCGTCCATGTAGCTGTCATAAACTGGGGAGCGATGGATTCGATCAAACCGATGATAATCCCGCCCAGGATCGCTCCGCCGATGCTTCCCAACCCCCCCAGCACCACGATGATGAATCCTTTAATGTCGAAGAGCACCCCGACAGAGGGGAAAATATTATTAAACGGTACAAGGGTAACCGCCGCAATTCCGGCGGTGGCCGTTCCGATCCCGAAAGCGACGTTATATACCTTAAACTGATTGATGCCCATCAGGCTGGCCGCTTCGCGATCAAGGCTGGTGGCCCGTATGGCCCGACCCATGCGGGTCTTTTGCAGGAACCAGTAGACCGCCGCAGCGGTGATAACCGCCGTTACAAATCCCCATAGCTTGGGAACGGATATAAACATCTCCCCAATTTCCAGCATTTTTCCTTTCAGGGGATTGTCCTGAATATTGCGGTACGCCGGGCCGAATATTAGCAGGGTAAGGTTGTCCAGAATATACCAGACACCGGTGGTTACGATAATCACCGTAATCGGTTCACGAACATCCTTTTGAGCTTTGAAAATGGGTTTGATGACGATGTCCTGGAGATAATATCCGAAGAGATACATTAAAGGAGCTACGATAATCAGCGCAACATATGGATGCATCCCAGTCAGTATGATGGACCAGTATGCTGCGTACATGCCGACCATCAGAAGCGATCCGTGAGCAAAGTTAATGACCTTCAGGACACCGAAAATCAGGGTCAGCCCTAAGGCCGTCAGGCCGTAAATCGACCCCATGAGAACGCCGTTGATGGCATCTTCCAGAATATAGATCATCTCATAAACTCCATAAGAAAAAAGGAACGATTACGGGGGAGCGTCGTCTTGTGAGCGACGCTCCCGGTTTAAAAGACGAGTTGTCGGTTACTTTTTCGGCATGGGAAATATAGGCGTATAACCAGCGCGACGGGCGCTTTTTGGCCATACGGTGATTCGTTCCAAACCCTTGCCCAGATCGTTGATCTGAACCATCACCAATGCAGCGTGCTTGTTCTGGCCGGTCTTGTCGAATTCAACCGCGTCGTAGCCGACGATCATGCCAGGCCCGCCCGTCAAATTTGTGGTCGCCAGTGCCTGGCGAATTTTAGCCGGATCTAAGGACCCCGCCCGCTCCAAGGCGTCTTTGAGTACATACATGGCAAGGTAAGCATCTACAGCTTCCCCGGTAAGGTTGGATCCATACTTGGCATTATACTTGGCATTGGCCTCCTTGGCACCGGGTTTGTTGACGTCGGTCTCCCATTCAACGATATCAAAGATATACTGTCCGTTCTTCCCTGCTGCCTTCAAAAAAGACGGGTCAGCATGTCCACCCCCGCTGGCGATGATCGCTTTTAATTTAACTTTATACTCTGCCAGGGTATTGGTCAGCAAAATTGCGTCCGCCGCATTGGAGACCAGCATCAACACATCGGGGCGGGCGCGTTTAATCTTTTGAACAACCGGACTCAGATCCGTGGATGTAGATGGATAGGGTTCATCCAGAACGACTTGGTAACCTCCTTTTTCAGCCAGCACCTTCCATTGTCCGGCAAAACCTTTACCCCAGTCACCGTTTTCATATACAAAGGCCAGTTTTTCCACCTTCGTATTAAATTCTTTTCCCATGTCCTTGAGAAAGGCAAACTGGTCACGAGTCCACCAGCTGTCTTTGGCTGCAATTCTGAATACATTCTTGAAGCCCTGTTCGGTGATTTTGTCGGCGACAGACACCGGAACGATGAACGGAATGCCGTAACGCTCGGCCACCGCAGACGTCGGATAACTCACTGCGGAGTTCCAGCAGCCGGTTAACACATTAACCTTTTCCGTGTTAATAAAACGTTCGGCCTCGGCAACACCTTTTTCCGGTTTGGATTCAGAGTCGGCGTAAACCATTTCCAGCTTGGCCCCCCCTAAAGACTTAATACCACCGGCAGCATTGATCTCTTCGACCGCCATCTCACGGGCGTTTTTACCCTGCTCACCAACCGATGCCGAAGGACCGGAAAGGGGGATAATGTTGCCCACTTTAACCACATTGTCTGTCGCCCATACTGAAGATGATTGCGGTACGACAGCAAGAAAAGTGATGATTGCAAAAATGGCGATCATCTTTCCCCAGAATCTAAAATCTGCGTTCATGGTTTGTTCCTCCTTTGGTTTTGAAACGTTAGAAATTATTTCAATCACACATCCTCAAACTTAACTAGACTGCCATAAGAATAGAAGATAATATCTTTTGGTATTCCTATAGTTAGAAGTTTCTCCAAGATCTTATCTGGACGATCAGGATCGACTTTTATCACCAGCAGGGCCACTCCTTTGACTTCGTCGTGATGAATCTTCCATTCAAAATTTCTCAACTTCAAATGCGATATGGCATCAAAAATCTCTGGAAACTCATCTTCATCATTTGAATTGGTAGCCTTTTCAAAAATCATGTAATTGTATGCAGGATCAAGCGTCTGTTTGATCTTCTCAAAGACTGGTGAATCAGGTTTACGCTCTATTTCCATATCATTTCGAAAGGGAAGAAAGCCCTTCCTCCATTATGGCCAGACCTCTGTCCAAGTGCTCGTCTGTTATGACCAGGGGCATCAACGTGCGAATAACGTTTCCGAAGTTGCCGCAGGCCAGTATAATTAGCCCTTTTTCAAAACAGAATTTCACCAATGCCTTGGCCTCATCGGTCGCAGGCTCCTTGGTCTCCCGGTCTTTGACCAACTCCAACGCCAGCATGGGCCCCATTCCGCGAACCTCCCCAATAAGCTCGTACTCTTTTTGAAAAGCATCAAAGCGCTTTTTTAGCTTTTTCCCCAGAGTTTCAGCAGTTTGAAGCAGATTTTCCTCTTCAAATATTTCCATTACGGCAAGACCTGCCCGACAGGCAACCGGATTCCCACCATAGGTGCCGCCCAAACCAAACGGATGGACGACTTCCATCATTTCTTTTCTTCCCACCACTGCACTCAATGGCATCCCTGCCGCAAGGCTTTTGGCTACGGTCATTAGATCCGGCTCCACGTTCCAGTGCTCCATGGCGAACATCCTGCCGGTACGTCCCATACCGGTTTGAATTTCGTCAGCGATAAACAGTATCCCGTTGTCACGGCATATTTTTATCAGTTTGGGGAAATATTCCGGAGGCGGCGTTATAAAACCGCCTTCACCTGTAATTGGCTCTGCAATAACCGCGGCAGTTTTTTCGGCGGCCACATGACTGATGAAGAATTCTTTCAAATGATCCGCACAGGCGACATCACAACCTGGGTACTCGAGACCGAAGGGGCAGCGATAACAGTAAGCAAACGGCATCCGGTAAACCTCAGGCGCAAAAGGACCGAAACCGAACTTATAAGGCTTGACTTTGCTGGTGAGGCTCATGGTCAAGAGCGTACGACCGTGATAACCGTTTTCAAAAGCGATGACCGCAGGTCTTTTGGTATAGTACCGGGCAATTTTGACCGCATTTTCAACCGCTTCGGCCCCGCTGTTTATGAAAAGGGCGGTTTTTGGAAAAGCACCAGGCGTTACAGCGCACAGCTTCTCAGCCAGTGTCACAACCGGTTCATACGGTAAAACCATAAAGCATGTGTGAGTAAATTTCTCTGCTTGGTCTTTGATCGCTGCCACCACCTTGGGATGCGAGTGCCCAACATTCATTACACCGATTCCACTGGAAAAATCGATGAACTCACGACCCTCCACATCTCGGATCAAGGCGCCCTTGGCTGATACCACGTAACTGGAAGTTATACTGCCATGTCCAGGCGGTATATATTTATCTCGCAATTCTTTAAGGGAATTATTTGTTAAATGGTTCATGGAAAACTCCTTAGGTTGGGGTGAAGTGGATGATTGTGAAATCTGATTTAATCATCTATTTAGCAACAAG
>Ga0068713_1002970_pt1 | contig 15771 bp, 15 predicted proteins | sample MTBAKSrepl2MetaG_FD_62223 | JGI IMG/M metagenome (GOLD analysis project Ga0068713, IMG submission 62223) | Enrichment culture microbial communities om Arthur Kill intertidal strait, New Jersey, USA, that are MTBE-degrading - MTBE-AKS2 (Arthur... | ecosystem: Environmental > Aquatic > Marine >...
ATATCCTGCCGGTTTTAAGAAATCGTATCTCTTTTGGAAGTATTATCAATAAAGAATTACACAAAACCCGGTATCATTTTTTTACGTCAGATGGTATCATTAAAAAGCGGCTCTGAAAGGTATAAACCGTCTAAAAGCAACACCAGAGGCAGACGGGGAAATTCTTTTTTTAACCTTTCTGCCAGTCGCTTAAATGCTTTTATCTCACAATCCTGCTTGTCAAATGTCCCCTTTGTTGGATTCTCTATCCATTCAGTTGCCAGCGAAACAGAAAAACCGCTTGATGTAACCACCTTGGCTTCCAATACATAGGTGGTCCATACTTTTTTGCCTTTCTTGCTTTTCTTATAAGGACAGCCCGGATAAGGCTCATGGTCATAGCTCTGCAAGCCTGAGCCATCAACGGCAAGCATAAAATATTTACCGTCAAGTTTATATTTCTGAAACGTTTTGGATTTTACCAGTTCACGGAACATCTCCTGTTTTATTTGCTCCAACTTACACGGACTTATCCAGCGAAGATATTTATCCACTGTATCCATGTCAGCTACTTTAATGCCAAAAATGCTTTTGATATTATCCTGGTAATCACAGTTCTTAGCTGTATTGTCGGCCTGGTTTCTCGATTTTTGCCTGAACAAAAACATAAGCAGCCCACTAACAATCAGCTCCCTGATTTCATACTCAGGGCGCTTCCGGTAGTCAGGCAAACAGGAAATCTGTCTGTGAAAATCCGGGAAATGGCGGTTGATGGTAACTGCCAGCCGGCAGACCAGTTGATACTTTTCGAACTTCTGCAATTTGTACTTGCAGCTTAATTTGCGCTGTTTGGCCTTTTTATCCGGCCTTGAAACATGCGACTTTCTGATCTTTGATTTCTTCTTAAAAAAGTTACAAAAAAAAGATCAGTTTTATCAAAAAAACAAAATAAAAATTTTGTTAATTACATTGAAAATTAGTATATTTAACTCATGTTTAACAAGAAAAAAGCCGCATAGAAAGGTGGGAACCTGGCGGCTTTTTAAAAAAAAACTTTATGAAACCACAACCCTTGGGTCGAACAGGCGGCCAGGCCGCCTTGTCTCAATAAGTCACTTATTTACAATGACTTATGTGTATCTTGGTTTTGGTTACTTAAAACAAAAATAGCAAGAAAAATATTTTCTGCCTAATTTATTATTTACTTTGTTTTTCAAAGGTTTGCATTATTAGTTATTTTCATGCGGAATTGCTGATAAAACATAGAAATTGATTTTTTTTGAAGAAAATTTCACTTACTAAATTTGAATTGAAGATGCGAATTAAGATTTGTAAATTAATTTTAAAGATACTGGGCTGGAAAGCTGTCGGTGTTCTACCTCCCGAAAAAAAGTGCATTTTAATCGGAGTGCCGCATACCAGTGCATGGGATTTTTTAATTTCATATATATCTTTTACAACATTAGGCGGTAATGCAAATGTTGTGATAAAAAAAGAATTTTTTTTCTGGCCGTTAGGATATTTTCTTCGGAAAATGGGAGGTTTAAAGGTAGATCGGTCGAAAGGTGCAAGCCTGGTCAGGCAGATAATTAAGTTGTTCAATGAACGTGAATATATGCATCTGGCTATTACACCTGAGGGTACCCGGAAGCTTACACGTAGATGGAAAGCCGGGTTTCATATCATAGCCAGAAGTGCCGGCGTTCCTGTATATCTGTCCAGTTTTGACTGGGGACGTAAAGAGTTTACCATATGGCAAAAATTTGAACTGACTGACAGCGCTGAAGCTGATATCAAACGAATTAAAGATTTTTACAGGGGAAAAGGGTTAAGGGGAAAGCATCCTGATAAGTTTTCCACAGAATATTGATCAAATATTTAATTTTGTAACCGGGATCGGATTTGTGTCGTTTCCAGGTTCGGTAACTTACGGCAATAAATCTGGCACGAAAATGGTTTATTAAAGAGTATTGAAAAAACTGGCCATCATATTATTTTTTGTAACTGTACTGATATTTAGTGTTAGTGCACAGAATAACGGATCTCCTGATTTTACCTGGGGAAGCAGTTATTACTACAATCTTGATATTGGAGAGAGTATATCTTTCAACAATTTAGAAGTAAAGTTGCTTAAGACTGAGAATCATCTGAATAAGATCAAAATAGGTTCTGACACTATATGGCTTAAGGTTGCACGCAGGTCACTGCCTTATGAAACAGAGGGGATAAGGATCTTTGTCGCTGATAATAAAAACATTAAGAAACTGAGTAGTGATAAATCAGTTCACGGGTTACTTAAAAAGGAAGTACTGATATGCCTCAGCAGATCAGATAATTTAATGCTCGATCCAGATAAATATATTTTTCCCGTAAGTTTTAATGACGGCTTTTTATGGGGAGCTGAAGAGGACAGTTACCACTTCTCCTGGCTGGGTGAAGATGAGAGCCGGGGAAAGGGCTTTTACCGCACTTATGAAGGTATAGGAATAGATCTTCATGATGCACGGGGACAAGAGAAGCACTGGATTGTGGCTATAGAAGATTCAAGAGTTGTGTGGGTAAAAGACAAGGAACCTGATGGCTTTCTAAATGAAGCGTGCCTTTTACTTGAAAGCAGATCACAGCCCGGGATATATTATGTTTACAATCATATGTATAACAAGAATATTCTGATAAGGCAGGGGAGAGACATAGTAAGAGGTGAACTTATAGGCACTGTATGGGGTGATGAAAGCTGGGGGCATCTGCAGTTTAGTGTGCTGAAATCTGACACTGTTCCGGATTATAATAGCTGTCTGAATAATGTAATAAACGGATTTCCCCAATTATATAACCTCTATTTTGGTCATGCTGTCTACCAGACAAGGACATTCAACAAAGGGAGAATTACTTTTGGAAAACCCAGATATATTAACGGGAATCAGAAAAATACCCTGGAATATGAGGACTATGCAGGTAAAGGATGGAAATCAGGCAGATGGAATATTGCAGCTAAAGTTGAAAGCGTTGTTCAGGATAGAGAAGGCAACGCCCGTCTGAAAAAAGTTTTATTTGAAAACACCCCGGCAGAGAGCATAAATCCTCAGAACTTTTATGAATACGAGATAAATGTTCTTAATGGTGGCTACAGGATAAGGGCCAGTGTTGGTGATCTTTGGTTACCTTCATGGCAAAAAGTTGAATTTGAGGGAGTGGCGGCTATGGCCAGGGCCCTTGATCCGGGTGAATATGAGTGGACAACCGAACGAATAGTCAGGGTAAATGACGGGAAACTTACTGTAAGAATTTATATAGATCCGGAAAACAAGAAAGTAGCCGGACTTAGTGAGATTGTTTTTCAGAGGGCATATTGATCATCGTGATCCTGTTATATTCAGGTCGCGGGGACGAAGTCTTAACTATTCAGGAGGAGACGATATTTACGACTTCGGAGATGGTTCTCCAAAAGTTTCCGTTCCCTCAAATATAGATTCCGCTCAGCATGCCTCAAACGGCTATGGAACCATAGTACACCATTATAAAAAGTCAGGTGATTATTTTGTAAAAGTTGAGAGGGAAGATACCGAAACCGGGTATAAAGCAATTGACCATATACATGTTGTTGTAGAATAACTGAACAGGAAAGGCAAAGCCGTAATTATTTCAGATAATTATATCAGTTTTTAAATTCTTTTCTGTACAATTTTGCATTCTGATTGCAAAATTGTACAGAACTTACATATTTTATTTTGTATTTTAGGGGTTATTATAAAACAAATTAAATAAACCAATAAACGTGGATCAGCTTGCCGACAAAGAATACTGGATTTTTATCTGGGAGAAATTCAGGACAGGTGACCGCCGGGCATTTGAAACTATTTACAACGAGTACGTTAATGTACTTTTTTCTTATGGTTGCCGGATCACCGATGACAGAGCTTTGCTCCACGATTCCATCCAGGATCTATTTATTGACATATATACCTACAGCAATAGTCTGAGAAATCCTGAGTCGCTTGAATTTTATCTCTTTAAGACTTTAAGAAATATTATTTACCGGAAGTTAAAAGATAAAAGCAGATATACTCATCCCGAACAAATGCCGGAGCAATTCAATATAAAATTTTTCCTTGAAGATTCAGTTATACATGATCAGGAGGAAAATTTAAAATTACTGCAGAAGGAACTGCAAAGTCTGGATTCAAAAAAGAGGGAACTTCTGTTTCTCAAGTTCAACAGCGGACTCACTTATAACGAAATAGGAAAATTACTGACTATCAGTCCTGATGCAGCTAAAAAGCAGGTATACCGCATTCTTAAATTCCTCCGGGGAAAACTGGATGAAAAGATTATAGGATTGTTTTTGATGATGAGGTGATTAAAATTTAAATAAACAGAAACATACACACATTGATTTCAACAAGATGAAAGAATACAAAATCGCAGTTGTTCCCGGTGACGGGATAGGCCATGAAATTGTTCCTGCTGCAATGAATGTTTTAGATGTACTGGGAGAAAAACTGGAATTTCACCTGGAAAAAACCTTTTTTCCCTGGGGGGCAGGAAATTATCTGAAATATGGAAATTTCATGCCTGAAAATGGTTTGGAGATATTAAAGCCATTTGATGCAATATTTTTTGGTTCAGTAGGACTGCCTGAAGTTGATGACACATTACCTGCAAAACTTTACACTTTTAAAGTAAGAACCGGCTTTCAGCAGTATGTCAATTATCGCCCTGTTCGCACCTGGCCTGGTTTTCACGGACCATTGAAAGATAGAAAAAATATAGATTTTGTTGTTATACGTGAAAATACAGAGGGGGAATTTGTGCAGGTGGGAAGTCAGGTAATGCCTGATACAGCTTATGGGATAGGCGTGGATACGAGTATTTTTACGCGACATGGTATTGAAAGAGTTGCCAAATATGCTTTTCAACTTGCACGTAGACGCAGGAAAAAGTTACATCACATTACCAAATCAAATACTCTCATCCATAGTTTGACATATTGGGACAGGATTATAAATGAAGTTGCAGATCAGTATAAAGATGTGGAACATCACCAAATGTACATTGATAATTGCTCTGCCAATTTTGTTCTGCATCCGGAGATTTTTGATGTTGTGCTTACAACCAATTTATTTGGTGATATACTTAGTGATCTTGGCGGAGCAATTATGGGCAGCCTCGGTTTGGGTGGTTCGGGTAATATTAATCCGGACAGAGAATTTCCCTCCATGTTTGAACCTATTCACGGTTCGGCACCCGATATTGCAGGGAAAAATATTGCTAATCCGCTGGGAACTATTTGGTCTGCAGCTCTTATGCTGGAACATCTTGGTGAGCCCCTCGCTGCTGAAAGATTAATGAAGACTATGGACAAAACTTTAGAGGAAGGTGTTCTTCCGACAGACCTGGGCGGTAATGCAGGAACCCTGGAAATTACCAATGCAATAATCAGGAATCTTTAACAGATTACCGATGGTAATAAATAAAATCCATAGTCCGGATATTTATAAAATGATATAAGCAATAATATTCAAAATTCCGGAAATGAAATATATTGATATAACATTAACTTATGAGCCGGGAATGAGAGGTGTGGATTTCCAGCCGGCTAAAGTCCTTGAAAAAGATGGTTGGAATGCAAGAACTCTTCATCTGTATTCCCACGCCGGAACACATATGGATGCTCCTGTTCATTTTGGAGTGAACGATATAACTATTGACAGGATTCCACCTGAAAGATTTTTTGTGAATTGTTATATTGTTGATTTGCCAGGGATAAAACCAAAAACCGAAATAACGATTTCAAATTTGGGGAATTTGCATTCACTTGTTAATAAAGGAGATGGATTGATTTTCAGAACAGGATGGAGCAGTTATGTTTTTGATCCTGTATACAGAGACGGACTTCCCGGCATTAGTAAAGAGTTGGCGTTATGGTGCGTAAAAAGAGGTATTTCACTGATAGCAGTGGAACCTCCCTCTGTGGCAGACGTTAATAATATCAGTAAATTAACTGAAATACACCATATTTTACTGGGGGGTGATGTCATTATTATTGAGGGTCTGGCCAACCTTAGTAAAATATCCAAACAGAAAGTGAAACTGGTTGCCATGCCTTTAAAAATAAAGGAAGGTGACGGTGCACCATGCCGGGTAATTGTGATTGAGGATTGAACGGGCATTAGTAATACAAGTTTTTCTGTATTATGCTGATAACAGGAGTGCTGAATTGAATCATAATTTTTTTAAAAGAATTTTTCGTATGACATGTTTTAATGAAATAATGAGTTCTTTGCCCGATGAATATCCGGTTGAACTGCACAAAAACAATCGCCTTGAATTCTTAAATTCGGAACTGTCTGTAATTATCTTAGACGATGATCCTACCGGGACACAAACTATTTATGATGTTCCGGTGCTGACTACCTGGGGTGTAGATGAAATTGAAAAGGAACTGAAGAATAATGTTCCCCTGTTTTTTATTCTTACCAATTCCAGAAGTCTTACGCCTGCACAAGCAAAGCAACTTGCACAAGATGCAGGAGAGAATATAAAGAAAGCTATAGAGAGAACAGGTCGTAAAATTCTTGTGATAAGCCGAAGTGACTCAACCCTGCGTGGTCATTACCCAGTTGAAGTTGATGCACTGGGTGAGGGTCTGGGAATAAAAGAGAGTCCGCACATTTTGATTCCTGCATTTTTTCAGGGAGGGCGTTATACAATAAATGATGTGCACTATGTTCTTGAAGGGGATGAGATGATTCCTGCCGGAAAAACAAATTTCGCCAGGGATCCCAGTTTCGGGTATCATTCGTCTGATCTTAAAGATTATGTAGAAGAAAAAACAGGAGGAAGAATAAAATCGAATGAAGTTACCTCCATCACTCTCGAAGACATTCGCAAAAAAGGTCCGGAAAGAGTAAGTGATGTTTTAAGTGATCTTCATGATAGCAGGGTTTGTATTGTCAACGCTGCCTCACAGTCTGATCTTGACGTTTTTACCAGTGGTTTTTTTAAAGCGTTGAGAAAGGGGTTGAAGCCTGTTTTATTTCGCACAGCAGCATCAATAATTCCAAGCCTGGTGGGGTTGAAGTTAAAAGAACCCGTTGAAAGGGGGGAAATAAAAACTGAAGGGAAAGGTGGTGTTATAGCTGTAGGTTCTTATGTACCCAGGACATCCGGACAACTTGAATATCTTAAGAATAATTACAGGGTTGAATATATTGAGGTCCAAGCCAAAAGATTGCTGACGGAAGACGGGTTTAAAACAGAAACAAAAAGAGTATCCGGGAAAGTCAATAATAATCTTGCTAATGATAAAGTGGTGGTAATTTTCACCAGCAGGGAACTGATTAAGGGAAACAGTACTGAGGAGAGTCTGAAGATCGTTAATCAGATCTCTGCCGGCATGACAGAGATAGTAAGAGGCATCGAGTACAGACCGCGGTTTTTTATTGCGAAAGGCGGTATTACTTCAAGTGATATACTTACGAAAGCATTTAATACAAAAAAAGCACAAGTCCTTGGACAGATTATTCCCGGAGTTCCTTTGTGGCAGCTAAACGACAGTACTCCCTTTCCGGGAATGGTTTATATTCCCTTTCCGGGAAATGTAGGAGGTGAAGATGCCCTTTATAAAGCAGTTCGAAAATTTACTTAAAACAGGATAAATGAAAAAATTATTACCCACGCGGGTTTGGCTGGTATTTGGAACTTTTTTCCTGTCACTTTTACTTTACATAGACCGTGCATGTATTTCTGCAGCTAAAATTCCGATTTCCGATTCACTTGGATTTTCGGACAGACAAATGGGATGGATACTTTCTTCTTTTGCCCTGGGTTATGCATTGTTTCAAACTCCTTCAGGAATGTTGGCAGACCGCCTGGGACCAAGAAAGATACTGTCTTGTATTGTTTTAATGTGGTCAGCTTTTACTGCACTTACATCTGTAGCATGGAATTACGTTTCCATGCTGATAGTCAGATTTTTTTTCGGTGCCAGTGAAGCCGGAGCTTTTCCCGCCATTTCAAGAGCAGTTTACTCATGGTATCCGCTTAAAGAGCGTGGTTTAGTGACTGGAATTAATTTTTCAGGATCACGTTTAGGGGCTGCATTTGCATTACCTGTAGTAGCTTGGCTGATCCATGTAACAGGCTGGAGAACAACTTTTATAATTCTCGGGGTGACAGGAATTTTATATGCAGTATTCTGGTTTTTATGGTTCAGGAATACACCTGAGGAGCACAAAAGTATTTCTGAAGAAGAGAGGAATTATATTATCAGAACAAGACAACAGGCGGATGTGACCGAAAAGGGACCTTTCAGGGTGGAAAATATGCTAAGATCAGGAAATATGTGGCTTGCCATGTATCAATATTTTGCAAGTAATTTCACATTTTTTTTCACCCTTACATGGCTGTTCCCTCACCTGCAATCCAGGTTTGATCTGGAGATAGTTGAAGCAGGGTTTTATGCATCTGCACCTTTGCTTGGAGGAGCACTGGGTAACTGGTTCTCAGGATGGCTTGTTGATGTTATTTTTAAAAAAGGAAACTGGAAATTATCCCGGAGTATTCCTGCTATGGCTGGTTTTGCGCTGGTAATTGCAGGACTTATAGGGAGTTTGCATATGGAATCGATTACAGGTGCTGTATTTTTTCTTACTATTGCCATTTTTGGCGCTGATATGACATTAAGTCCGTCCTGGTCATTTTGTGTTGATATAGGCCGTAAAAACTCAGGGGCTGTTTCGGGTACAATGAATATGGCCGGTAATATCGGATCATTCATTACGGCTCTGGCTTTTCCGTATCTTAAGTCGTGGACCGGTTCAGATGAGCCTTTTTTTTATCTTGGGGCTTTACTGGCATTTATAGCTATTATAAGCTGGGGTTTTATTCAGCCGGATAAACCAATAATAAATTAAGCATTAATCAATTAACAGTATTTATGAAAAAGCTAAAAGGAGTATGTATAGGAGCAGGCTATTTTAGTCCCTTTCACTTTGAAGCCTGGTCAAGAATCCCGGAAGTGCAGATAACCGCCATCTGTAACCGTAATCCGGAAAAGGCGGCGCCCTGGATGAAAAAGTTTGGATTTGCAAAGCACTATACTGATTACAGGAAGATGATAGAAGAAGAAATGCCCGATTTTACAGATATCATTACTCCTCCCGAAACACATTTTGAAATGACCGGTTTTGCAGCAGAAAGGGGAATAAATGTTATTTGTCAGAAACCACTTGCCCCCACTTTTGATGAGGCAAAAAAGATAGTGGAGTTGACAAGTAATGCCAAAATCAGATTTATGGTTCATGAAAACTGGAGGTTTCAGCCGTGGTACCGGGAAATTAAAAAACTAATTCAGAATGAAGAGATTGGTAAACTGCATTTTATGAACTGGCGTAAAAGAATGGGAGACGGATGGGGAGAAGGTGCCTATATACCCCGGCAACCTTATTTTCGTCAATATCCACGGTTAATTGTTTATGAAAACGGGATCCATTTTATAGATACCTTCCGGTACCTGGGTGGTGAGATTAAAAGGGTATTTGCATATCTGAAAAAACTTAATCCTGTTATTGCCGGCGAAGATTTTGCTCTTGTGAATTTCGAATTCAGAGATTCGGATTTGCTGGCCGTTTGGGATGCCAACCGTTACAATGAGCCCAATTATGATAATCCAAGACTTACATTTGGTGAATTTCATATTGACGGATTGAAAGGCACGATCAGGCTATACGCAGACGGGTCATTGACAATTCAGAAATTAGGTGAGAAAGAGAAACGACATTCATATGAGATGAAACCGGTAAACTTTGCAGGTGATTGTGTTTATAATACCCAGCGACACTTTATCGACTGCCTGTTAAATGATAAGGAGTTTGAGACTAATGGCAGTGATTACCTTAAAAGTCTTTCTGTTCAGGAGGCAGTATACAGATCAGCCGAATCCGGTATGCCCGAAAAGATAAGTGAATAAGTATTTTTTAGTTGTTTGCTATTATAAAAACAATCTGTAAACTTAAATATTCAAATGCTTTTAAAATTTTGGCTGAGCATGCAATTCCGGGATAAACGGGATTTCAGAAATTAAATTACCTGGCAGGTTTATTTTGTTGTTGTAAAACTCTTTTTGCATTGATAAAACCGGTCTCACCGGAAGTTAATACATCAATTCCAAATTCTTTTACCGGATCGGGATAGCTGAATTTAAAAACTGACATGGAGAGTTGTGCAAGTACAGCAATGTCTGCTTTCTCTTTCGACAGAGCTGAGCGAATAGTTTGCGCAATTGCATCATTATGTCCTTCAATATCGCCTTTGCCTAATAATTCAAAAGCCTCCTCTACTGTAGCTCCTGTAAAACTAACAGATTTTCCGAGTTGTTTTGCAGTCTCCAACAAGAGGTCCTGAGTACTTTTTACCGTTGGTCCGTGTGTAGCGATTACCAGGATTTTTCCGTCAGAAGATACAGCCTGTTTCATCATAGCCTGGTCAATTTGAATAACAGGCACATTCAGAGGCTCCATACTTTTCATTACCTGCCTGAATGCTTTATTCATTGTTGAACAAGAGATAAGAATAGCATCGACCTGGTATAAATCATACAGATCATGAGCATATCTTTCAAACAGATCAATGTTAATTTGGGGCGGACACGGCTCTCCCTTTTTATGAGCCTGCATAAAATTAAGCTGAACCGCTTCATTTCCAACATTAATGATTTTAACTCCCGGCAATATCATTTTACCAAACCAGGTACTCCACAGACTTGTCCAGCTTGATCCGTTTATAACACCTAACTTTTTACCCTGAAGTTCTTTGATCTCTGTTTTTTCAAAATCAAGTGATGGAACTCCGGTTACTTTCATGTAATTACTGAATAATTCTATAGGATTAACCTCATGTTCTAAATTACTCATTTTAATTTTTTATTATTTAGTTTGAAATAAGTTACTCAATTCGCATCCATTTTGATCTTAACATAAAGGTTACAATCAAAATTGAGAATGTGGATAATCCGGCAATAAACCAAAAAACTTTTGTGAAATCGTGACTTATGTTTGTCATCACTCCAATCTCCTTAATCACAAACGCCGAAAAGCCTGTCTCAATAAAACCTACCAGCGCAGCAACCGATGCAACCCGTGTTTTAATTATATCCTGTTTAAATGCATGTTGATTTCCAAGGAATGCACCCAGTCCGAATACAAACATGGCTAAAATAAATACTGATACTCCAACTGAGTTCAGATTTGGTATAAGTAAAATTGGGATCATAAGCAGCCAGGCACCAAAAATTACTGTTTTGCGTGCAGCAATTATTGATCTTTTCCCAGTGGCAAGTTTTAAAACAATTGCGCCCCCAATCCATAATCCGGCATCTTGCATGAGATAGATAATCATAAGATTTTTAGCCAGCATGTTATCGTAAGCTACTCCAAGACCCTGTGTAAAAAAACTTGGTAACCATTGGGTTATAAAATATAATGAGGGAATAATTCCAAGCCCCATTAATGCAATAGCCCAGAATCCCGGAGCAGTAAGAATTTTTTTAAAAGTATCCATCATATATCTTAGTTTCTCATTAAAAGAGATAATCGATTCTGAAAAATTTAAAGCAACTGCTTTTTTCCATGATTCAGATTTAAGGTCAGGATTTTTAAATATAAGAAGCCAGGGGATAAGCCATAGAAAATCAGTTGTTCCTGCAATAAAAAAACCATAACGCCAGGAATAATTATTTGCAAAGTAGACTATTACAGGCGGGGCTACAAGTGTAGCCAGGAATGCGCCACTGGCAAATATTCCTGAAGCAAGACTTCTTTCGTTTGCAGGGAAAATCCGTGAAATGATCATCAGGCAAATGGGGAAATTTACTGCTTCCAGAATTCCCAACATAATGCGGAGCCAGAACAATTGATCATATGAATTGGCAAATCCTGCCAAAGTGGTGCTCAATCCCCAACCAATTACCATTAAGGAGAAAAAAAGCCTGATATTTTTTATTTTATCGGTAATAAGTCCTATAAACGGATGGAAAAACGCATAAGCAAATACAAATGCTGAAAGTAATGCTCCCCTCTGAATATTATTCAGTCCAAAATCATTGCTGATAGGTTCTATTGCTAATCCCAGAGTCTGCCGGTCGAAATAATTTAAAAAAGTTCCGAACATCAACGTAAAAACAACAAACCACCTCCAGTTTTTATGATACCAGTTTTTGGGAACACTTTCATTCATAAACCTTCTTTTTATTTTGTATCACCTTATGAGCGGCCTTTGCAATGTCTTCAGGTTGCATTTTATGTATAGTAAATAGCTCTTCAATTCCACCACTTTCAATAAACCGGTCGGGAACACCAATCTTGATAGCATTTACTGGAAGTTCTGCAGCAAGTACCTCAAGAACTGCATCGCCAAATCCACCAATGACTGATGCATTTTCAGAAGTAACAACACATCCGGTCTTTTTTGCTGATTTCAAAATAAGTTCCCTGTCGATGGGTTTAATTGAAGCGAGATGAATAACCTCGGCATTAATCCCTTCTTTTTTTAATAATTCAGATGCTCTTATATTAAAATCGGTCATTATCCCTGTTCCTAAGAGAGTTACATCTCTGCCCTCAGAAATAACAACACCTTTACCCCACTCAAATTCATAGTTATCCGGGAAAATTTCCGGTAACTCATAACGGGATATTCTCCAGTAAACCGGTCCTTGAGTCTCCATAGCCTTGCGCATTATGGCCTTTAAATCATTATTGCTGCATGGATCAGCTACCAGCATGTTAGGCAGCGACCGCATTACTGCAATATCTTCTATCGAATTATGAGATGCACCTGCCCGGCTTGTGGGTACTCCTACATAAGAGCCTGGTATTTTTACGTTTAGCTTTGGATAACAAATGGATATTGCAATCTGATCCAGGGCACGGCGGGATGCAAATACAGCAAATGTAGACGGGACAGGTATAAAACCTTCAAATGCTAATCCCGCAGCTACCCCAAACATATTTTGCTCAGCAATACCCATCTGTATAAAACGATCAGGGAATCGATTTTTGAACTCTGATGCCTTTGTAGATGTATGGAGGTCTGCGTCAAGAAATATCATATTGTCATATTTCAGACCCAGTTCAACTAATGTTTTGCCGAAAGCATCGCGCATTTCAGTTCTCTGTTTTGATGTGAAATCCATTTTTTGCTGATTAAAGTGAATAGAATTATTCCCCGCCATAAAATGATTCTTTATTCAGATCATCATTTAATTTTGAATACCCTGTTTCGGGTTTACCGTAAGTTCTTGCCAATTCAAGCATCATCTCATTAGCTGTTACAGGATCCGGAGCATGAGTATGCCATTTATAATTAAACTCTGCTCTTTCAATGCCTTTACCTTTCACAGTGTGGGCTATTATTACATTTGGCTTACCGTTTGCAGTTATCCACCTGGCTTTATACAAAGTATTTACTAATCCGGTAATATCATGTCCGTCAACTTCATGCACATTCCATCCAAATGATCTCCATTTATCAGTGAAGGGTTCTACAGACATACTTTCCCATATCAATCCTTTTGCCATTACTTTATTATAATCGACAACAGCAATCAGATTATCGAGATGATAATGAGATGCTGACATAGCTGCCTCCCAGATGTTGCCCTCATTACATTCTCCATCTCCAAGCAAACAGTATACTCGTGAACGGGGATTTTCCTTCTTCCTTATTCCCAGGGCCATGCCCACAGCAATCGATAATCCCATACCAAGCGGACCGCCTGATGCTTCTATTCCCGGTGCACTCAATATATGCGTATGTCCTTCCAGTCCCCCGGGTTCGCAGTATTCATAAATCTTCTCTTCCGGATAAAAACCTTTTAAGGCCAGTGCTGCATACATTGCAGGAGATCCGTGGGCCTTTGAAAGAATGAACCTGTCGCGGTTCTCCATGAGAGGATTTGCCGGATCAGTTTTCATTTCATGAAAGTATAATACTGAAAGAATTTCAGCTATACTAAACGCTCCTCCAATATGTCCCCAACTACTGTAAGTGATCATTTCAAGGGAGAGGCGTCTGATTTGGTAGGCTTTTTCTTCGAGCTCTTCCTTTGTTTTAATTGATAGTTCTTTCATAATATAAATATGAACTGATTAAAGACAATATTCATAATTTGCCAAGACTCCTTATCATTCTGTCCCCTTCATAATGGTTCGCTTAATGTCACATTAAAAAAATCGGGTGACTTTAGCATAAAAACTGTAAAATTGGGATTCATTTACAATTATTTAACTATAATGTCGACTCTTGGTGAGCGGAAAATCTCCTCATCACCGGCACCTGTCAGAACTGCTTCAAGTATAAATATTCCGGTCTCCTGAAGATTCCATACGGCCTGCATTCTCTCATTTGCCACTGCTACTTCATTGTTGTTTGCCAGTATTTTTACCTGATAATCATTATCAGGCGGATTCATTACAGAAATCTGTATCCTTAGATTTTGTCCTGTCTCAAAAATATCGCCGTCATTGGGAGAGGTAATTATTACAAACGTCTGTTTATATAATTCCGGATCGAATGTGAAACCGCGTGTTGTAGCATTCTTAAACATGTTGTAAACATCCGGATCGTCATTCATTCCTGAAAAATTAAAAGGAATGGTTTGATTTTGAGCAGAATGCATGAATCCCCATCCACATCTGTTCATTACAGATAAGGTAAGAGCCATAACACCTGCCTCACTCACCTTGTCATCTTCGTTGCAAACCACCGGTTTACCGTATTTTTTTAGTTCCCCGATATTTACCTCATAATCGTTGAGTGAGGTATTATTAAAGTGTATAAGCAGATAGTCGGCAGCATCAATTAAGGATGCATCGAGTTTGCCATTTCCCATTCCGCTGGTACTTACCAGAAGATCTGGATTAATTTGTTTTGCAAGTTCTATTAATTCCACCTGTCCTGCCTCGCTCATTATCCATTCTCCATCAGTCCAGTTGCGATACCCACCATGACGATATTCATTTGAAACTTCAAGAATAACGTTTGTGAATTTTTTCTCTGTGATCCAGTTGACAGTATTTGTTAATGCATTTTTAATACTTTCTTTTCCGGTAAGGGCAGAAAAATGAGAGTGTTGCCTTTGATAAAAGCAGGACAGGTTGACAACAACCTGATTTTTGTCGCACTCATTTATTACCATTTCAGCCCGTTGCATGTATTCATCGCGAAGGGACCCGTCGGGATTAAAAGCTGTATTAACAGCCCCTTCATAACCGGGTGCCCCTCCCTGCAGGGAAATAGTGAATGCATTGATCCCGTATGATGCATATTCCGGAATTTTAGAGAGAAACTCTTCAGTATTGGCCAGGGGATCGAAATTTTTAAATTCTTCAGGTATATTCTCTCCGCGATCCTCAAAAATTGAATTGACCATACGGGTATTCATCAGCAATCCTTCAGCAGGAGTTCCCTGATTGATAATAGTGTCATTGATGTACCAGTCAGCTCCCCGAATTGAAACTTTTGTATTAGATTTATTTTCCTGACTTCCGTTACATGCGGCCATCAGCCATGTTAAAATCCCGATAAGGCATAAGTGAAATCTGTTAATTTGCATATCTTTTTTATTTATTTTTGTTATTTCAAATTTGCATCGCCAAGCAGCCGGATAAATTCCGCCCATTTTTCATTTTCTATATTACCGTCAAGTCCCAGTCGTGAGATAACCAAACCCCATTCAGGAATAACAATACAGGTGTTATTATTGAATCCTTTAGCTGCGAATGTTCTCTCCGG
>Ga0068713_1002976_pt1 | contig 15748 bp, 17 predicted proteins | sample MTBAKSrepl2MetaG_FD_62223 | JGI IMG/M metagenome (GOLD analysis project Ga0068713, IMG submission 62223) | Enrichment culture microbial communities om Arthur Kill intertidal strait, New Jersey, USA, that are MTBE-degrading - MTBE-AKS2 (Arthur... | ecosystem: Environmental > Aquatic > Marine >...
CGGAACATCATGGCGCAGTCGGGTTCATACGCGATGAGCCAGGCGAATGCTGTTCAGCAAAACGTGCTTCGTTTGCTACAGTAGTAGCAGATGATATTGCCGCGTAAGCGGCGCACGTTTCCGTGAAAACGTTCTCAGACTGCTTCAGTAGTCTGACTAAAGCAGCGCACAAGCGCTGCTGCGTATTCAATCCTCTCCAGATTTTCTTTCTGCTTCGAACTTCCTGTATTTTTCCAATGTGTCTCTGATATATTCCACGATTCTTTTCATCTGCGGTATGATCGCCTTGTTGATGTGTTTGATCATTTTTTTGGTACTGTCGATCTCCTTGGTATTGATAAGATCGAAGAGATACCCAGACACATACTGGAAATAGAGCAATAGGATATGCGCTATGTCTTCATCCCCTGATTCCGCCAACAGATTTCGAAACATTGTCAAGAGGTTATAGTGGAAATGATCCAACGTCGGATGAGGGGTATGCAGATGGGTATCCAAAATGGAAATCAGCGCATTACAGTAGCGAATACGGTGTTCTAGCGCTGTTATCTCGGAAGGTTTAAGATAATACTCCGAAGAAGAATCAAGAGAGGTCTTTAGTTCCGTGAAAAAAGCTTCTTTATCGAGAATGTGATAGGAAGAGGTCGTTGCGTCATGAATATCGGTGGGTATGGTTTCATCGATATACGCGCCGTCACTGAAATTATAAATGTGGCTATCCGCTGTTTTAAGCACCTGAATGATGTTATTGCAGTCTCTGCGCATATCGTCATAAACCAGCGTTGTAAACACTTCATCGGCGAAGTTCCCTCTTATCTTGATGACCGTTTCAGCAAACACGACTGTTTCACCGATTTCGGTCGACTCTTTGAGCTCTTTTTTGGCTGAATAGCTGTGGGTATCGGAATGGGTATGACCGCTTTCTTGATCCAGTGCAAAATCGAGCCCTAACAGATAGATTGACTTTATTTGTAACAGAAGCATAAGAGCGAGCGAATATGATCCGATATTCGAAGAGGTCAGCCTGCCGAATCCTTCTTTATAGGCAGAAGTTCCTTCGATGAAATAAATATTCTCTTTTTTGAAATAGTTGGCGAGCCTGGGCTGGGTAAAGCTGCCAAACAAACAGATGGTTGTATCAAAAAAAGAGAAATCTTTTATTTTCTGGATGTGGAGTAAAGCTGGATCAAACCCGTCGAGGTGGGTGATGATGTCCGGTTTGATCCCGAGCTCTTCGAGTTTTGACAACAGTGGCGGTACAGCGATGATGATGAATTTATCGTGATTTTTCTGCAGCCACGGGATCTGTTTTTGAAACGAGGGTCCCGCTGCGAGGAGCAGAGCCGGTTTGTCACCTATAGAACATTTGTTAGGATCAAATGTATTGAAATTAAAAAAACGGTATCCGTTGCGCAAATGCTCCAGCGGGCGCAGTGTAGAAGTGATCAACGGGGCGTAGTTGAAAACGAGATGGTTTTGCCTCGCGATAAAATGTTGGATAGTTCTTAGCTTTTGGTCCGAGTGGCTCAAGATGTTAAAATATTTCAGGTAGTGATTGTAAAAGAAAAATTCTTCAAAAAACTGTTTAAGCGAATGGTCGAACGTGGCATCGTCTTCAAAAACAGAAAAAATCACTATGGCTTCTTCGGCTATACGGCGATAATCAGTGACGAACAACGAGAGGCGGAAAAGCTCGAGATCATCCTCGATGATCAAATAGACGTACGAATGGAGCTTTTTATGGATTTCGGTAATGTGCAACCCCAGACCCGTCCCCAAAAAAATGAATTTGTAGAGTTTTTTCATCGTCGTATTTTTTTTCGAAGCGTAGGTGTTGGCGTAGTAGATCAGGCTGGCCGAACCGGCCATACTGCTTTGGGAGATATCTTGTTTGCTGATCGTTTCGCTTGCTTCTTTGGAGATGTCGATGTTGTAAAACGTCTCAAACAGGTTCCCCTCTTTGGTAAAATCGATGCTTTTGGCCGCCAGTTCGGCATGTTTACGGCTGTCGGTCCCGTACAGCCATCTGCCGGTTTCGGTTTCCAAAACGTCAAAGTAGCCTGCTTCTGTATATTCCAGCGAGTATCGCTCCGAGTGGTACCCTTTTTCAATAGCGAGATTCAAACTGCTGATTTTTTCAAAGAGTGCCGGATGGTTCTCCTGCAAAAACAGGAGGTTCGTATGAAAAGTAGTAATAGCGGCTTGAGTTATGTGGTCTGTCATTCAGGGGGCCTTGGTAGGATTTGTATCTCTTAAGCAAATAGCGTACCTTCCGGTACGGTGGCATTTCCGAAAAAGTCTTTGTATTTGCTCGCGAAAACACTGTTTTCAACTCTCAGGCAGGGGATGCCTCCGATGATGGGGTAGACACTTAAGGCTTCCGGGCTGAAATAAACTTCATTGATTTTTTCTAATGGTGTTTTGTATTTTGGACATGCAAAAACGTCTTGAGAAATTGTAGGAGATGGATTGTTTTTTCGAATAATAGTGATAGCTGTTGGATTTAAGGGATTGATAGTATGAGGGAAAAGAGAATGCTTAATAACATCATAGCCCAGTGAGAGGGAAATATTGACAAGATTTTTACAATACCCATGGCTATCCATTCTTTCTTTAGCCACAGAATTAGCCAGTTCGTATCCGGGCTCCAGCAAGATAAGATATTTTTTAGCAACTCTGTAAAGTTCTTTTAAAATCGGTTCTTCAGATCCTCCATTTGGTTCGATGGAATGGGAAGTGTAAACGACATCGATTGAGTCGTCACCAAAAGGGATATGTAACAGATCACCTGTGCATAGGGAATGGTTGAAAATCTTTTCATGTTCAAGCCATTTTTTTGCATGGGCAACTCTGGACCAACTGATATCAAACCCGTAACTCTGGAGAGGATATCCCATATGTTTGATCACCCCTGACAATGTCGTTGCTTCTCCAATACCGGCTTCCAAAAGAGAGCATGGGGTGTCTAATGACAAAATGGTTTGAGCGATTGTTTGGGAATAGAGTTGTTTCAAAGCATAGACATCGGCGTTTTGCATAGCCTTGGTGTAGCTGCCACTTTGCAAATCGTAGGCTATTTCAATGATTTCTGAGGTATTTGATAGAGTGTTGTACTCATTGCGAAGAATTTCGCTAATGTTTTTACCAGCATTATAGTATTCTTGCAATGTTTTGGGGGTTAACATCATTTTCCTTTTTTTATTGTGATTGTATGAGATCCCATGCTAATGGTGTTCCTTTGGAGGCATTTTTGGAAAAACGTTTGCCGAGAATATCCTTGAGGTGTTTCGGGGCCAGCCCGAAACCGGGTCGGACAGAACGGACGTTTTCCGGGGTGATCACTTCTCCCGCCTTGACGTCCTCGGCGACGAAGAGGCTTCGGGAGAATTCGCGCGATTTGAGGCTTTTGGGGCTGAGGTCGTACGTGACGCGCCCCAGGAGCTTTTCGGTGTCGCGTACGGCATCGACCATCGCTTTGAACTCGGCCGGTTCCAGGCTGAACGCGCTGTCGGCCCCCCCCATTCCCCGATCGAGGATGAAATGTTTTTCGATGACGCGGGCTCCCAGCGCGACGGCGGCGACGGGGGCGGCGAGGCTCATTGTATGATCGCTTAGCCCTACGGTAACTCCGAAGCGGCGTTGCATGTCGGTGATTGTGAGGAGGTTCATCTCCTCGAGCGGCGCAGGATAGGCGGAGGTACATTTGAGGAGAGTAATCTGATCGTTCCCGACGCGGCGGCACGCCTCCAGTGCCTCTTCGATATCTTCCTGCCGCGCGATTCCTGTCGAGATGATGATGGGTTTACCCTTGGAAGCGGTGTATTCGATGAGGGGGATATCGGTGATCTCGAAGCTGGCAATCTTGTACGCCGGAACGTTCAGCTTATCCAGAAAATCGACGGCACTCGGATCAAAAGGGGAGGAGAACGCCTCCATCCCGAGGTTTCGGGCATGGTCGAACAGGATTGGGTGCCATTCCCACGGTGTCATCGCCTCTGCGTAGAGGTCGAAAAATTTGCGCTTGTCCCACAGCGTCCCCTGTGAGATCGTGAACAGCTCGCTGTCGCAGTCGAGGGTGATCGTGCCGGGGGTATAGGTCTGGAGTTTCACCGCGTCCGCTCCCGCTTCTTTCATCGCATCGATCGTGCGCAGGGCGGTATCGAGTGAGCCGTTATGGTTGGCGGAGAGCTCGGCAATAATAAATACCTTTTCATTCGTCTTATGATGTCCGATGTTCATTGGCTTAGCTCCATCCTGATCAATTCTCTGTTCTCATGACGTATTCGTTTGGTTTCAGTAAAATCGAATGTTTCGTATAAATGTTTAGCCCTCTCGTTATTGGAAAAGACCATGGCGATGAGGGTTTTCACCCTGAGCGTCGAGAACGCGTAATCGATCAGCGCCCTCATCAGTATCTTCCCTGCTCCGCGCTTCCCGGGATTCGCATAAATTCCCAGCTCGGCGGCATTTTCTGTGATATCGGTAAAATCGATGACGCCGATGTACTCATCGTTGTCCTGAACCAGAAAATAGCGCTTGTCGGATCGCTGTCGGAGCGATTCGACAAAGTGACAATGATCTTCCAGCGAAATTTCATCTTGGTTCATCATCCATTTGCGGATATCGGGATGGTTGCGCCACGATAACACCAATGTCAGCTGTTTTGGATCAAGCGCCGTAAAATTGAGTAATCGCATCGGCATCCCACTCCTTTAGAACGGTATAGTTCTTTTTTTGCAGATAGTCGAACATCTCTGTTTGGTTCGCGGCGGTCAGTAGCGCGATAAAAGGGATCTCCATAAACAGAACCTCGTGCACTATGACGCTGGGGGTGATAATCGCCAGACGGCTTTGGTTGAGAAGCTGCGCCACACGGTTTGAATCGATCGCCAGCGTCATGTTCTTGTTTCCTTTGACAAAAGTTTTCAGTTCATCCAGATGGGGATTTCCGGAGGTTGTTACGACGCAGACCGTTCGATCATCGCTCAGCGTTTCGAGAATACGGAGCGTCGCGTTTGTCGGATCGGTCCCTCCCATTGCGATAAAGATATCGTATATTTTTTCCCGTTTTATCTGTTTTTCGACTTTAAATTCATCTCGTATGAGGGTGTACTGCCTGCCGCACCGGAGCTCGCAATGCTCTGGAACCAGCCCGGCGTAGCGGCTGGGATCGGCGGAAATATTATGGTTGAGGAGAATGTCGCAATGGTGTTTTTGATAGGTGTCATCGAGTGACATGATCGTGACACCGGTGGCCTCTTTGATCTGTTTTTCGAAATCTGCATCGATTGCGTAATGATCGAAGATCACCCTGTCGATTTTTTCGGCGCGGATCAGATCGATCAGCTCCTGCGGCTCGTTGGTGGAGAGAATATGCACCGGATAGGGGATACGCTCGATCATGTTTCCGGAGAGATCGCGACAGGCGAAAAGAATAGAATCATCCGGATAACGCTCGGCAAGAACCAGATCGCGCATGATGTGTCCCAGCCCGATAGTACTGGAAGAGTCGGCGCGGATCAGGAGGCTCATCGGCTTTGAAGCACCTGGTACATCAGTTCAGCACGCGTCCAGTCTTCGGGGGTATCGATATCCTGGACCAGATAGCGGGGCAAAACAATCGTCGTCGCCGCGTCCGAGAAGATCGGTTGGCCCGCTAGCCACGCATCGGGTCTTCCCCAGTAAAACTGCCCGACGTCGTGGTAGGCTTCGGGGAGATCTTGACTGCGGGTGGCGAAATGTTCGGGCCAGAACATTTCGATATTTCCCTCCTCGTCGCGTTTGACCCCCCGCCATATCGGAAAAGGAAACGTCGTCACGGGAAACGCATAGTTTTTATGATGCTGTAACAGAGCCGCATACGCTTCACGGATATCACAAGCACGGACAAACGGGGCCGTGGCATAAATGCAACAGGCCGCTTCGATCGGCGTTCCGGCTTCCTGAAGCGTTCGGATGGCGTGGGCGATGACGGGAATGGTCGGGGTATGATCGTCGCTGAGTTCTTTGGAGCGCATAAACGGGATGTCGGCACCGTAATGGCGAGCGACGTCGGCGATCTCTTCATCGTCCGTCGTCACGATAACCCGATCAAACAGGTCGCTCTCCTGTGCCGCTTTGATGCTGTAGGCAATGATGGGAAGCCCGGCAAAACTTTTGATGTTTTTGCGCGGGATCCGTTTGCTCCCACCGCGGGCGGGAATAATGGCTACTTTCAAAACGTACACCCTCGGTAACCGTATTTTTCGATCACTTCCAGCACCGTCTCGGCAACGTGGGCGGCATCTTCGAGAGTCATTTTCTGATGGCAGGGGATGGAGAGCTCGCTGCGGTAAAAATGTTCGGCGCCGCTGAGGCGCTGTTCCCCGAAGTGCTCTCTATAGAAGCTGTTCTGATAAATTGGTTTGTAGTGGACCTGTACCCCGAGCCCTTTTTCCTGCAGCTCTGTGAAAATATCCTCTTTGACGCAGTGGAGTTCCGGAGCCAGCAGGAGTGGGTAGAGATGACGGGCGCTCCTTTCGGTGGGATCGAGCGTTATGGTAGAGAAGAGTTTCTGCCCGGAAAACCGCTCATCATAATAACGGCCGATCTGCTCTCTGGTGTCAATGAAACGGTCCAGTTTGGCCAGCTGCGAAAGGCCGAGCGCTGCGGCAAACTCGGTCATACGGAAATTGTACCCCAGGCTCACCATATCCGAATTCCACAGCTGTTTTTTGTTAATGCCGTGGGATCGGAAGAGACGGAGTTTTTCGGCAAACTCGTCGTTATCGGTGACGACAGCTCCCCCTTCTCCCGTCGTAATCGGTTTGATCGCATGAAAACTGAAAATGGTCATGTCGGAGAGCGATCCGATTTTTTTGCCGTTGAGCGCACTTCCCAGTGCATGGGAAGCATCCTCGATGACGAGGAGGCCATGTTTGCGGGCGATGTCAACGATGGTGCCGATCGCCACCGGTTTGCCGGAAAAATCGACGGGGACGATGGCTCTGGTTCGGGGGGTGATGAGCGCTTCGAGGCGGCTTTCGTCGATGTTCCCGTCAGGTTTGATATCGCAAAACACCGGTTTGGCCCCCAATGCGATTGCCATGTTCGAGGTGGCGACGAAGCTGATCGGAGTTGTGATAATTTCGTCATCCGGGCCGATCCCGGCTGCGGCGTAAGCGCCGTGGAGTGCCGAAGTGGCAGAGTTGAAGGCGACGCAGTGGGGTGCGCCGACGTATTCGGCTATCGCACGCTCGAACGCTTCGACGGTTGAGCCTTGTGTCAGGTGGGAGCTTCTGAGGACATCGACGACCGCTGCTATATCGTCCTCTCCGATAAACTGGGTTGAATAGGGAATCACCGCTATTTTTCCTCGTTTTGAGTAAGTGCTATTTTTTCGAGCAATGCTTTAGGGCTTAACCATTCGGTATTGGTTTCTGAACTGTATTTAAAACCGTATTCGACTGCTGTGCCGATTTCACCGCAGTTGTTTAGACTAAAATCGGTTGCTTCGGTAAATTGGATAGAGGGTTTAATAACGTAGTGATCGTGAAATTCGAGGGTGAGATGGGAATCGTCACGCGGACACATCACTTCATGCATTTTTTCTCCCGGGCGAATCCCGACATTTTTATGAGGCAGATGGGGAGCAATGGTGCGGGCAACATCTACGACTTTCATGGACGGAATCTTGGGGATAAAGGTTTCCCCTCCGTGCATCCGCTCAAAATTTTTCAATACGAAATCGACCCCTTCTTGGAGGGTGATCCAAAATCGTGTCATCCGTTCGTCGGTGATAGGAAGTTCGGTTGCTCCTTCATCGATTAGTTTTTGGAAAAAAGGGACAACGGAACCGCGTGAACCTAATACGTTTCCGTACCGAACAACGGCGAAGCGGATATCTTTTCCTCCGCGGATGTTGTTGGCCGCGACGAAGAGTTTATCGGATGCCAGCTTGGTGGCACCGTAGAGGTTGATCGGACTGGCCGCTTTGTCGGTGGAGAGGGCAATGACTTTGCTTACACCACAGTGAAGTGAAGCATCAATAACATTTTGGGCACCATTGATATTGGTTTTAATGCATTCCATCGGATTGTATTCGGCAATAGGGACGTGTTTGAGAGCTGCTGCATGGACAACATAATCAACACCGTTCATCGCATTTTCGAGGCGGGGAAGGTCGCGAACGTCGCCGATAAAATAGCGCATGCACGGATTGTTGAACCGCTGTGCCATTTCGTACTGTTTGAGTTCGTCGCGTGAATAGATGATGATTTTATTGGGCTGATAACGTTTAAGTATCGTTTTGACGAACTGTTTGCCGAAGCTGCCCGTACCCCCGGTAATGAGAATATTTTTGCCGTTTAACATCGTGTGTCCGCTTTCTAAAATTTTAAATTTGTATATACTAACGTAATATCGGTCAAAATATTCCGGATTTATAGCATTTGCTATTCGATTAAAAAAAAATCTCCTTTTGCCGATTTAGGATTCAAGAAAAAAATCAGAATCTTAATGCAAAAAATCAAGCGTTTAGATGGAAGGTGTAGACAATGGCCGGTACAATCAGTTCCCTCGGGATAGGATCGAGTGTTCTTACCCAGGATGTCCTTGATCAGCTAAGAAAAGTCGATGAGGCCAGTTTTATCAATCCTCTGCAAAGCAAGATCAACTTTGCCGCCAACCAGCTCAAGGCAATGGGACAAATCAGTACCTGGATGTCGGATTTGGCGACCGCAGCCTATGATTTGCAATCCGTGTCGCTCTACAGTGAGCGGACGGCAACCGTGACGGGGAGTGGCGTCAGTGTGAAAGTTGACCCAAATACGGATATCCAGTCGTTTTCACTGGCGGTTACGTCATTGGCGACGAAAGAGGTGATGGAATCGGGTTCGTTCGCATCATCCGCCGATTTGGTGGCCAGCGGAACGGGAAGTCTCAACATCAATGTAGGCGGTACTGACTATACGATCAATTACGACGCGACGACAACCCTCGATACGCTCAAAAATACGATCAATACGATTGCCGGGGACAAAGTCGGCGCATCGATCGTGCAGCTGGCCACCGGGGATTTCCGCCTTTTCCTGAGTTCCAAAGAGACCGGGAGTAATCAAAACATCACGGTCACCGACACCAGCGGCCTTTTGAACGGGACGCAATTGACGACGGGGATGAGCACGATCCAAAACGGGACCGACGCGCTGTTCAAGTTCAACGGCGTCGACGTGACCCGATCTAGCAACGTCATTAGCGATCTGGTAACGGGGGCGACGATCACCCTGGAAACAGCAGGGGGGACGGCCACGGTTGATATTACCCAGAATCAGGACGTGATTTTGGAGAAACTGAAATCGTTTGTCGAAAAATACAATGCTGCTGCCGGCGGGATCGCACAAATGACCCACAGCAGTGCCGAAGAAAACGAACGGGGCATTTTGAACGGCGACAGTACGGTCAGAAGCATGCTTCGAAATCTGCAGGATATGATGACCGGAGCCGCAGGAAGCGTAATCGCCAACTACGGCCTCGAGCTGGACAAGGGGGGGGTGTTGTCGCTCAAGGAAGACGTTTTCAAGAGCCAGATGGAGGCGAATGCTTCCAATGTCCAGGCATTTTTTGCCGGAGGAACGTATCTCAATACCGACGGGACGACGTCAACGCTGACCGGTTTCTTTACCACCTTCCAGACCGGGGTTGAGACCTATTCGAAGTATAACGGGCTGATTGACTCGTACGAAACGGCCCTTCAGCAGAAAAAAACCCGTCTGGAAACGGACAAAGAGAACGCGATCGAGCGGCTGGACAAAAAATACGAGACGATGGCAAAGCAGTTTGCTGCCTACGATAGTATGATCGCCAGAATGAAACAGCAAAGCTCTTTCCTGACGCAGATGATCACTGCTTCCTACACAGCACAAAGTTCGTAATTTTCTTCTCTTTTTCGTGAGTAGCCGCTAGCGCGGCTTCTTCGTAATCCCAAATTTTCTCGGCCGGATCGTGAGCTCGGTGACGCTGAGCCCCTCGCGCAGACGCAGGATATTTCGTACCGTTTCGGCGATATCTTCGGCAAACAGTTTTGTGTCCTCCCCCTCCCCGACGCCGAACCGCAGGTCATCGAAAAAAGGGGTATCGGTCATGTCAGGATTGATCGTTACGACCCCTACCCCCGATGAGCGCACCTCTTCGAAGAGGCTGTGGCCGAAGGCCCGGAGCCCCGATTTCGTCGCCGTGTAGAGGGCAGAGAATTTGGACGAACGGGTCGCTTCGATGCTGGTGATGTTGATGATGATCCCTTTTGCGTGTTTGAGGGAACGCAGCAGCAGGTTGGTCAAAAGAATCGGGGCGGTGAGGTTCAGGGCAATCATCTGGGTGATCGTTTGCGCAGAGAGCTCCTCGTGGGGCTCGAACCGTCCGAACCCCGCCGCATTGACGAGGAGCTTCAGATCGCCGCAGGTTTGCAGCTCTTTTTGGATCGCCTCGATCGCACCGGTGTCGCTCAGATCGCAGGAGAGGTGGAAAAAGGCGTCGTGCCGGATCTCCCCCCTGCTTCGGCTGATGCCGATCACCTTGTACCCCTCATCAAGGAGCATCCGGGCAATCGCTTCCCCGATCCCCGAACTCGCTCCTGTTACGATTGCCGTTGCCATGTCCGTATCCTTTCCATCGGTATATAGAGAGTCGCTTTGGCGAGGAGCACTTCCAGGATATGCTGCTCGATCGCTTGCGGGTAGGTCGCCATCTCGTCGCGTACCTCGTAGGGGTAGAATGCGACGTCGCTGCGGCGCAGCTTCTTGAGGCTGCGCAGATGGTTCTGGGACATCCGGAAGCTCCCCAGTGTGAGCTGATGGACCGACTCCGGATCGAGCGATGCGAAAATCGTGTCGATGAGGTCGGTGTAGAGGGTTTCGAACCCTTCGGTATGGATGACGGGGTCGATGCACAGCCGCACTTTCCATCCGGCCTCAACCGCATCCTTCGCCGCCTTGAGGCGGCTTTCGAGCGATGGGGTCGCGTGTTCGTAGCGCTCGATGATCGCCTGCGGCGAGAGGGTCCATGCGAGGGTGACACGGGGGTTGGGGACGAGTTCTCTGAGGGAGCGGAAATTGGCGCTTTTAGTCCGGATCTCGAGGTGGAGGTTCGGATGGCGCTCGGCAAAGGAGAGCCACTGTCGCGTCTGGCCGCTCAGCGATTCGATCGCGAGGGTGTCGGTATCGTACGAGGTCGCCACGAGGGTATCGTGCCCCAGATGGGGGAGCAGCTGCGCAAAGGCGTCTTCGAGATTGACGAACAGCACCGTGTTGGCGCTCGGATAGAGCCCCTGCAGGTAGCAGTAGTCGCAGTCGTAGAGGCACCCCATGACGCTGGAGGCATACAAAAACTGCCGGTGGCCGAAACCGTCGCTGTATGGGGACCCCTCGTGGAGGAATTTCCCCTCTTTGTGGGCGAGGATCAGCTTTTTGGCATGGCTTTGGGCGGCGAAGCTCTGGGAAGGGCGGTTGAAAACCTCTTTATAGTGTCCGATCACGATAATGTTCGAACGATCGAATTTCTCGATGATACGGCGCGTCTGAGGGTGGTCGAGAACCGCTTTTTCGATGTAAAGATGCGAAAAGAGCCTAGGCGTGCAAGACGGCGAGGAATGTTTCAAGCAATGCGCTCCTTTCGCGTTTGGACGCGGGGATTTCCACCTGCGGAAATGGGATGGGAGACTCTGGCCGGCGTAGACGGAAATAACGGAGCGCATCGTCGAGCCGTCCCCCCTGCGCCGCGGTAAAAAGCTCCTTCCACTCTTCGATACGCCGTTCTTCGTCGATGGTGAAGAGTCTGGCCGGGACAAGGGTGCCGTACATGGCGGCAGCAAGGGCATCGAGTTCCCCGAGACGCGAACCTACAAGCTCGATGACCCCCTCTTTGGTGACGTTTTCGGGACGGAAGTGGTCTGAAACGATTTTCAAAAACGCCATCCGGTGGAGTTTGAAAAATTTCGATGCCGCGACGAACACGCCCGCGCTTTCCATGTCGACGGGAAAATTCCCGGGGGTGTCTGCGGGGAGATCGACACATTCCAGCGGCGTCTCGGTAAACGTATGCGGATAGAGAATATCGGGATAGTAGCGCCGCGAGCCGTCGATGATCTGATGGGCGAGCAGTGTCTGAGCAATCGGATACGATTCGGGTGCCCCGCACACCCCTACATTGATCAGAATATCGTCATCTGAAGGGATGCGCCATCCCAGTAATGCGCTGGTCGCCATCATCGCATTGCTTTTTCCGGGCTGGGTGACGAGAAGCATCGCATGCTCTCCCCGATATGCGGTGTAGGGAAAGCTTCGGTCGCGCCGGAGACGGTAATGTTCGATGAGGGGTCTGGCTTCGGCGTCGAGTGCGGCGATGAGGTAAATCATACGGATATTATAGCAGCATGTCTTGCAATTACAGGTGCAAACGGCTATAATTCGCCAACTCTTCTAGACCTGTGCAAGGGTGCGTAAAGGCACTGTGTCAGGGTAGGAATACAGCAGCACACCGGTGCGTGCTTTGTGCCGCAGGTATCTGGGAGAGCCTTTCTTTCAAGTGTAAAAACAATCCCGTTATTTTTTTTCGTTTTCCCTGTATTGTCCGGCTTTACATCCCGTTGGGCTGCTCGGCGGATTGTCTTTCAAATAGCACAAATCTTCATACGCCTGTTTGAGTACTTTACTCTCCCGTAGCAGCGGTAGCATCTTTTCATCTTTTTCACTCAATGAAAGGCTTTGATCGTACAAGAGCGCCTTGACCTCGGCATCGACGGCGGCAAGTGCGGCTTCGAGATGGGTGAGTGAAAGCATAAAACCTCTTTTTTAGTAATGATTATAGCAGTGCTATTTAGAAAAGTGTCGGCTGAAGCGCTTTGAGTTTGAAACTTTTACGGTGGATCTCGCAGTATCCGTGCTGCCGGATCGCTTCGACATGGGCGGCGCTGCCGTACCCTTTATGCCCTTCGAAGCCGTATTCGGGATAACGGGCGGCGAGTTCGATCATCTCCCGGTCGCGCGAAACTTTCGCGAGGATCGATGCGGCACTCACTTCGGGCACGGCGGCGTCGGCTTTGACCATCGTGCGCAGTCCTTCGACCCCGAACGTCGAATTTCCGTCGTAAAGGTATTCGGCTTCGCCTAATGCCGCCATGATTTCGCGCAGCCCCTGCGCCAGACAGGCCGAAATCCCAAGTTCGTCGATTCGGGCGGCATCGAAACGGGCAATGTGATAGGTCGATGAGGCACAAATCGCCTCAAACAGCGTCTCGCGTTTTTTTTCACTCAGTTTTTTCGAATCCCCCAACCCCTCTATCGGGGCCTTCAAGATGACTCCCGCTATGTACAGAGGACCCGCCAGCGGACCCCTACCCGCTTCGTCGATACCGCAAAAATACATACGTTGCTCCGCTTTTCGTTTTGTGGCATTGTAGGACATTATCGGGTAAAAAAGGGTTAAGGCTTCTCACTCTTCCGCCAGAGTCCATTGCGGGAAGGGGACCATCTCGATCCGGGCGATGGGATGGGAGAGGGTGCTTTCGAGGTTCATCGTCACCGCGATGATTTCCCTGACGCCGTGGGTGATGATGAACCCTTCGAGCGTTTCGACTTTTTTGAACAGGGCGTGCTCGTTCGCAAACGGCAGGGCCAGGACGATCTGGGAACGTTCGGGGAGATAAAAATCGATCCCCTCGTCGTAATAACATTCGATTTTGTGTTTGAGCAGTTCGAGGTAAATCAGATTTTCAAAAACCCGCCCGAAGTGCTTTTGGAGGTTGAGGGCCTGTTTGATGGCCGTATCGCACAGATAGAGTTTTTTGACGGCGCTTGGATGGTCGTATTTGGAGAGCATCAGCAGATAGCGTTTGTCGATCAGCGACTGGACGTGAAGATAGAGCTTGTCTTTTGAGATTTTACGCTCCCCCTTGAGCCGTTCGTAGAGATTATAGGCCGAAACTTTCTGCGTTACCATTCTAGACGCCTGGGTCAGGATGTCTAGTTCGATGGGCTCCAGCGCACGGGTGAGCGTCTTTTGCAGGTATAAAAGCCGCTCTGAGGGATGGATGCGGTGCATCGCGGGAAATCCACCGAGCTGGAAAAAATGGTTCAGCGCCGTCGAATCGAATTTCGGTTCGAACGCGAGAAACTCCTCGAAATCGAGCAGGTTGAGCTCCAGCATCATGACCGGAACGTCAAGGGGACGCTCTGAAGTGAGGATAAGCTGTGCGACATCGAACACTCTGATCCCTTCACGGTAATTGTCGAGGGCGAGAACTGAAATCTTGTGTTCGCGGCAGAACGGCTCGAGTACCTCGTTGAGTTCTTCGACATCCAATCGGAGATCGCGACAGTCGAGATAGAGATAGTGCGATTTCTTCATACCCAGAAGATGATTTTTGAGCAGCGACGTTTTGCCCGACTGGGCGATACCGACGAGAAGGACGCTCTCCTCGCCGATCGAGATTTTGCGTTCGATGAAACCGGGATTGTTGAGGTCGTAGCGGTAATATTCCTCGAGCAGAGTCGTCATGGGAAGCCTTTCGGATCGAAAAAACGGTTGCCGTATTATAACGTCTTCCTTTTTAAAAGGAAACGAAATTATAAAGATATCGGTTTTTTTACCCCTGAAATCCTTGACCCAAGGGGGGTATGTCGGTATAATTTCGAGCCTTATTATAGTCAGGGGTTGCCTGACGAGTTCTTTATTAAGGAAAACATTATGGAAAAGATTCGTTTGAAACTTAGAGCGTACGATCATCGCGTACTTGATCGTTCTGTTGCCTCTATTGTTGAAGCTGTAAAGCGAACGGGTGCGGAAATTCGCGGCCCAATCCCTTTGCCAACCAAGATTCGTAAGTATACGGTTCTCCGTTCACCGCACGTTAACAAGAGTTCTCGTGAGCAGTTCGAGATCCGCATGCACGCTCGTCTTATCGACATCGTATCGGCTACGCCGGATACCGTTGATTCGCTGATGAAGCTTGACTTGGCTCCGGAAGTGGACGTTGAAGTTCGCTCTATGGACAAGTAAGGAGTAGGTCGTGGAATACATCGTAGAAAAAATCGGCATGAGCCGTACCGTCGGTGCTCAGAGCAAAGTTGTCACTCTTTTGAAAGTAAAAGAGGCGAAAGTTTGCGAAGTGAAAGACGGTAAAGCCCTGGTCGCGTACAGCGAAGGGAAATCATCAAACAAATCGGTTGAAGGTCAGCAGAAGAAGTACAACCTCTCTGCAGAGTTCAACAAATTCGCTACGCTGGCTGTGGCTAACACGGAAGCGGGCGATCTGGATATGGCTCCTTTGGCGGATGCGAAAACCGTCAAAAGCGTATTCAATACTAAAGGTCGCGGTTTCACCGGTGTTATGAAACGCTGGAACTTCGGAGGCGGACCTGCAGCGCACGGTCACCGTTTCCACCGCACCAGCGGTTCGATCGGTAACCGCGAATGGCCTGGTAAAGTCCAGAAAGGGCGCAAAATGTCAGGTCAGTACGGTAACGAGCAAGTAACCGTCAAAAATGAAGTGATGTCGTATGACGCACAAAACGGTGTATTGGTTGTCGTGGGTTCTATCCCGGGCGCTAACGGTGCACTAGGTCGTGTAAAGGTAGTGAAATAATGAGCGCGATTGTACTGAACGAAAAATTCGAAAAAGCCTCTGAACTGGCATTGCCTGAGAGCTTTAGCGGCATCAACCCGCACAATCTCTACTTGTACGTTAAATCGTATCAAGCAAGCCTCCGTGCGGACA
>Ga0068713_1002983_pt1 | contig 15709 bp, 12 predicted proteins | sample MTBAKSrepl2MetaG_FD_62223 | JGI IMG/M metagenome (GOLD analysis project Ga0068713, IMG submission 62223) | Enrichment culture microbial communities om Arthur Kill intertidal strait, New Jersey, USA, that are MTBE-degrading - MTBE-AKS2 (Arthur... | ecosystem: Environmental > Aquatic > Marine >...
ACTTCTTTTGTGAAGCAATCTAAAATGATGGAATGTCAGAAATGGTGGAGGTTGCAAAATGCAGTTGTTACCCGCGAAGCGGAGGGGGTTAGGTGTTTGTGACCCTCTCACGCTGCTGATGTGCAAACAGTTTAGATTGCTTCGTGCCTCGCAATGACAGATAACGAATGACCCCAAGGCAGGACTTTTCCTGATCCCCTACCCTGACGGGCACTTCGTCGAGGAAGGAGGAAAAAGGGGTGAGTCTTGTTATCCTGAATGCGGTGAATATTCTGATCATTAATAATCAGATTCTTCGCAAAAGAGGCTCAGAATGACAATTACTATTTTTGGCGGGTTGGCTATCGCGAGGCATAGGTTGGTATGGATTCCATGACGCCAAACTCTTCGAGCACGATGAGCCAGCCTGCGATCGCATTTTCCGATATTTTTTGAATCTCCTCTCGTTGGAAAGCTGTTTTCAGGGCACTAAAATGAGAAACTCTGGTTTGATGATCCTTGTAGGGAACGCGGCTTGTCCCGTTCCACGCCAATTCGTTCACCATACAATCACGGTTGAGGCAGGCCTCAACCCTACGAGGTCCTCTTGATATTTGATGATTCTTGTAGGGAACGCGGCCTGCCCGTTCCTCATGAATTCGTTCACAATACAATCACGGTTGAGGCATCCCGCAACCCTACGAGGTCCTCTTAACATTTGATGATTCTTGTAGGGAACAGGCCTGCCCGTTCCTCATCAATTCGTTCACAATACAATCACGGTTGAGGCATCCCATAGGGGGAGGCTTTGCACTGCCTCAACCCTACTTGGTCCTCTTGATATTTGAAGATTCTTGTGGGGAACGTGGCCTGTCCCGTTCAACGCCGATTCGTCCACCATACATTCATGGTTGAGGCAGGTTGACAATCATGGTTTCAATCCTGCGCTACCGTCAAGATTCTAGAAATAAGAAAAGGCGCTCGAGCAATTTGAGCGCCTTTTCATCACAATCAACGAAAACTATCCTGCCTGGAACTCGGCACCGCGGTGGAGAGCCTCAATGTTCATCGGGATGAACCTCTTCAGGCGGGCAGCCGTATGGGCTTCGAGGGCACCTTCGAGCGCGCCCTCCTCGAGCAAATGCATGTTGCCTTCCAGGGCGCCCAGCAGCACCATGTTGGCAGCGCGTTCGTTGCCAATTTCCCGGGCAATCGTGCTGGCAGGCACCATCAGGACGTGAATATCGTCGCGAACAGCCGCGCGATTGACCATGTTTTCATTCACGATCAGGTAACCGCCTGGTTTGATCAATGGTTCGTATTTGTCGAGTGAGGGCAGGTTCATCGCAATCACAGCGGTGGGGTGGAGAGCAGTCGGCGAACCGATCTCGTCATCCGAGATCACAACGGTGCAGTTGGCTGTGCCGCCGCGCATCTCAGGACCATAAGAAGGGATCCAGGTGACATGTTTTCCTTCATCCATGGCAGCATATGCCATCAGCTGACCAGCATAAAGCGTGCCCTGACCGCCAAAACCCGAAATGATAATTTCAGCTTGCATGCTAATTTCCTCCAATCTTCATGTCGCTCACAGCGGTGGAAACTTTGAAATCGCCAACGGGGTAATATGGCAGCATGTGCTCAGCCAGCCACTTACGGGCGTTTGTGGTGCTCAGGCCCCAGTTGGTGGGGCAAATGGAGAGCAGCTCAACCATTGAGAAACCCAGCCCCTGTTTTTGCACTTCAAAGGCGGTGCGGATGGCACGTTTTGCATTGCGAATACCGCGCGAGTCATGCAGAGTACGGCGTGCCACAAAGGCAGCGCCATCCAAGGTGGCAAGCAGCTCAGCAGTGCGGATGGGGTAACCCTGGGTTTCCACGTCGCGCCCGAGGGGAGAAGAGGAGGTTTTTTGACCGGGGAGCGTGGTTGGAGCCATCTGACCGCCGGTCATGCCGTAGTTGGTGTTGTTGATGAAAATGACCGTGATCTGCTCACCGCGGGATGCGGCAGCCACGATCTCGCCCATACCCATCGAAGCCAGGTCGCCATCACCCTGGTAGGTGAAGAGGATCTTGCCGGGCAAGGTGCGCTTGATGCCGGTTGCCATGGCAGGCGCACGACCGTGGGCAGCTTCAACGAAATCAAAATTGAAGTAGTTGTAGGCAAAAACGGCGCATCCCACTGGGGCAACGCCAATCGTATTATTGAGCTCGCCCATTTCTTCAAGCACTTCAGCGATCAGACGGTGGGCAACGCCGTGGGTGCAGCCAGGGCAGTAGTGAGTGACGCGGTCGGTGAAACCAAGCGGGCGCTTATAGACAACTTTCACATCTGTTTCAGTCATGATCTACTCTCCTGTTCCCACGAGCTCGCGCATATTAGCCAGCCACTTGCCGCGTGCGTCTGCGTTTACATCGTGCTCGCCATTCACCAGGTCATTGATGGCGTTGGCAATTTCGTCAGGATAAGGAACCATACCGCCCATGCGACCGTAGAAATCCACGGGCACCCGGCGGGCAGCGATGGAAACGACATCATCCAACATCTGACCATTGCTCATTTCTACCACCAGGAAACCCTTGACCCTGTCAGCCAGTTCATCAACCATCTTGGTGGGGAAGGGCGAAAGACTGATAGGGCGCAACAGACCGATCTTGAGACCCTGCTCGCGGGCAGCACGTACCGCTGTCAGGGCAATACGGCCGGCAGTTCCATAACCAATCACAACATATTCAGCATCATCCAGATAGTAGCCCTTGTCGCGCACTTCGTTCTTTTCAACTTCTTCCCAGCGAGTCATCATCTTGACGTTGAATTGTTCCTGGTTGGGAGGGTCGATGTTGATCGAGGTCATCACAACCTGTTCTTTAGAATCAGGGCTTCCAACAGCCCAGGCAGGCGGCGTATTGCGCAGGGGTTGGAACTCGGGCAGTTGCACAGGTTCCATCATCTGCCCCAAAGAGCCATCCAGCAGCAGGCAGACGACCATGCGGTATTTCTCAGCGAGATCAAATGCCAGACTTGTAAGATCGACGGCTTCCTGCACAGAGGCGGGGGCGAGTACAATCAGGTGATATTCACCATGCCCGCCGCCATGGACCAACTGGGTGTAGTCAGCCTGGGAAGGGGCGATGTTGCCCAAGCCCGGGCCACCGCGGACAACGTCCACAATGACGGCGGGCAGCTCGGTGCCGGAGATGTAGGAAATCCCTTCCTGCATCAGGCTGACGCCAGGGCTGGAGCTGGAGGTCATGGTGCGCAAGCCAGTGCAGGCGGCACCATATACCATGTTGATGGCGCCGAGTTCGCTCTCAGCCTGCACAAAAGCACGCCCAAGTTCGGGCATGCGCGCGCTGAGATGCTCGAGCAACTCGGTTTGGGGGGTAATTGGATAGCCAAAGTATGAAACCAAGCCCACGCGTAAGGCAGTCTCAGCAATGGCAATGTTGCCTTTGATCAGTTCAAGTGCCATTACGCGCCCTCCCCTTCTTTTTCAGTGCCAGGACGCACACCGCGGAAAACGGTGATGGCGGCATCGGGGCAAACCACAGCACAGATGCCGCAACCAGTGCAGTTTTCGGGGTGAATCATGTAAGCGGGGTGATAGCCCTTCGGAGTCAATCGGCTCAGGTCAATCGCGAGCGTTTGCGTGGGGCAATCGGTGACGCAGGTCTCACAAGACTTACAATACAGTTCGTTAATTTCTACCCATCCCTTGGGTGGCATGCACATCCTCCTGATAAGTAATAGTTTCTGCCATATTGGGTGAGCATGGCAGCTTGACTTCCTTAGTATATCGCAAAAGGACAAGCGGGTTAGGGGTTGGGGATTGGAATTTGCCGCGGATTCTGGATTGTACCTGGAATGCCAGATTATTAATCAACTATCCTAAACAAAATGCGAACCATCAATATCAAAACAGCCCGCATCAACTAAAACTCGGTTGGGACACGCAGGGTCGATGGCCGCGCAAAGCCTCCCCCTGCAAGAGGTCTCGAACCGATACCATGAGGAACAGGCAGGCCAGTTCCCTACGTAAAGAGCGTGCCCTTGTAGGTCGGAATCGGCAGCAGGTGTGTTTCGGAGACCTCACTGAGGAAGATACCGACGTTGTCAAACCACTATTTTGAAGGGATGTGGTTTCCGAGAAGTGGCTGAAGGCTCTTCTGACAGTGTCATCGCATATCAGTTCAATTGTACCTGCCTAAGCCAGGACTGCGCGATATTCTTAACGTTGTCCGACAATCTTTTTCCGGGAAAGAATCTAACTTTACTTTACAGTGGTCAAGGTAAAGACGACACGTTCCACCTGGCAAGATACTTGCAACTTACTACTTAATAGCATCTATCATTTAAGGTGGACTTATGAGTCAACAAACTTACACACCAAATACTGAGCCATCGCCGCGTAAAAACCACGCGACAAAACTTTGGATTCCAATCATTCTCCTGGCGCTCGTGGCGGTTTATTTGATTTTCAGTGAGAATTCGATTAAGTCCCCCAAGGAAATTATTATCCCAACCCCTCCGCTCGAGCAGCAAACGCCGCTTGAAACCCTGCTGTATACCCAACTGCCTGAGCTGATCCACAACGTGGGCGAAGACAATTGGACCTTAGACAACGTTCAGTTCAACGAGGCCAGAACCCAGGCCGTGTTGTGGATGGCAGAAAACAGCCCCGAAACCGGTGAGACGCTCGCCAGAGAGCCGGAACTCGTGCTGGCTATCTGGGATGAAGCCGCTGGCAGCTGGAATTTGCACCTTACTTCGGACCCGGAGTTTAACGATTTCTTTTTGACCACCGATTTTAAAGATGACGAGATCGCAGATCGCTTCAATTTCGAAGCTGATCCAAAAGCCGGGCCGACCTCAGTGGTGTATGGGGGCTACAAACTGCCCTGGCAGGGAGGACTGACAAAGCGCCTGACTTGGTCGGTAGGACATTCCTCCTGCACTCCGACCTATTATTGCACTCACGCGTTCGATTTTGCTGATGGAACCATGTTTGATTTGACTGCGGCTAAGGGTGGCTATGTTTATCATTGGCGCGACACCTGCAACAACGGAGACTCAGGCTGCACCAACAGTATCACCCTGCAGGACCGCACCACCAACCCCTGGACCTACCAGATCTACCTGCACATAGCCAAAAACAGCATTCCTGCGAGCGTGAAAATCAGGGGTGTTTACGTTTCGCAGGGCATGAAGATCGCAAAAGTGGACGACACAGGCGCCAGCACCGGGCATCATGTGCATCTGATGGTGGTTGAACAAACAACGCTCAATGCTTGCACAAATTACTGCTTCGGCAAGGCGATGGACATCACCTTCAGAGATGTGGATATCAACTGGGATGCCACCACTCAGGGCGGCCGCCCGCGCCTGGCAGAGGAAGCCGCGTGGTACGGTGGTACTGGCCGGACCTACTATTTGAGCGGTAACACCTTCAAAGCCGGTCCGTGGAGTTGGATTTTCCCCTACATAATGAAACACTGATTTTGAGTATAAATCCGTTTTCGTTTATACTTGACCTGCCTCAACCAGGCTATTGCCTGACATTTCGGCAACAACATGGACAATAACCCTCTAAGCGAACGCGAACGCGAAATACTCCAATTGGTGAGTCAGGGAAAGAGCAACAAACAAATTGCTCTTGACCTATTTATCAGCGTCAATACGGTAAAGGTTCATGTTTCAAATATCTACGAAAAAATCGGTGTTGCCTCTAGAACGGAAGCGACTTTGTATGCAATCGAAAATGGAATAATCCCTAATCCGGGCTCTGGTTCTACAGACATGCTTGCACCCACAATAACAACAGAGCTCGTCAAAGCACAAGAGCGACAGCGTCTCACAGGTTTGCAGCTACTAATGTTCCTTTTTATCCTTCTCGTTCTTGGCAGTTCAGGATACTTCTTTATTAATCGCGCCTTGCAAACAGAAGAGAACAATGTGCTGAGTGAACTGAATAATAATCGATGGACAAGCTTGGATGATTTGCCGACCCCCACTAGTTTTGCTGCTTCAACCACGTATAACGCACAGATTTATCTTATTGGTGGTTCCACAGATGGAAAGATAAACGCAACAGTTCGTAGGTTCAACTTCCAAACAGAGCAATGGGAAGAGCTTCCTGACAAGCCAACACCCGTAAGCAACGTTAATGCTGTTGTATTAGGAGAAAAAATCTATGTTCCCGGTGGGATTACCTCAGGGGAAAACACAATTTCTGTTTTGGAAGTTTACGACCCGCGTAATGATACCTGGTCTACAAAGAATTCGCTGCCTAACCCATTAAGTGATTATGCTCTTGAAGTTTTTGAAGGAAAACTGTACCTTTTCGGTGGACGCAATAAAGATGTCTATTCTGACAGGGTTTATTCTTATGATCCAGTCCTGGACAAATGGACTGAGGAAGCATCCATCAGTCAACACAGAGCGTATTTTGACAGCGCTCAATGGGGTGGGAAAATCTATTTAGTGGGCGGGTTCGATGGAAAAAATAATCTCAGTCTCGTAGAATCGTATGTCCCATCAAGAATCGGACTTGGTGAAAACCCAGTAAATCAGGAACCGCTTCTACCTGAACCAGCAGTCAGCTGTAAAGCTGAACAATTAGTCGACACGCTTTTTGTGATTTGCCCAAGCTCTATGACGAAGCTATCCCCCGATGGCAGCAAGTGGATACTTGAAACTCTCCCTGACAGTTTTCTTTTGGGTCAGGGTTTTGCTAACGCAATTTTCAACAACAACTTATACATTATGGGCGGAATTAATTCAACAGGCCAAGCAACGTCGTTTTTTGGGAAATTCCAAGCTTTATACTCGATCGTTCTGCCAATTCTTACCAACCAGTAATTAACTATTAATTAACACAACACCTAAAGGATAAGAGGTGTCAGCTTCGAAGTCAAACATCAAAGGCTCGGAAGTGTTATTAGGATTAACAGCAATTTCACTGTGATCAGGATAGTTGACTACAAGAAAGTACATTCCTGGCATGATGTCATCGATATAAAAGACGCCATTTTCATCCGTTTTCCCCAAGACATCCCCATCTTCAGGATTGCCGTAGGTCAAAATGGGGGGGACTCGCGCTAATCCATCAGTTATCACAGCAGGCATCAATACAAAATGTGTATTTGATAATGGGACTGAAATATCAAACGCAAACAACAACCCTGATAACGAGACCCGTCCAGACACAGAAGCGTTCGCTTCTGATGGCGGGCGTAAGGCTTGGGGTTCCACTGTGGGAGATTCCCAAGCAGGATAGGTCGTCGTCACTTCCGAACCTTCAGGTGGATACATTTGTTCAATGGTCGCCGATGATAAGGTTTCTTCAACAACAAGAGTCTCGCGACCTGAAACATCTACTTGGGTTGTCATAGATGAATAAGGAGTTTTAGCCCTTGCTTGACAGGCCGATAGCAGCAAGCTTGCAACAAATAAGAAGAGTGGTAGAGTTTTTTTTATCGCCATGCGGTAATTATAATAGCCCTCACCAATTGTGAGGGCTATTATCCTGTTTTTATAGATTATTGGTTGAAGCCTAAATAGGCCATGAATTGGTCACCCGTAGGATTCAAATATGTGTTGGAAACGTATGCTGCAATATTGGTATTAGACTCAATAACCATTGAACCCTCCCAACCGTCAGAGATATAGGCGGATTCTGTAGGAGAAAGGCGGAAGTTAAAAATGTGGCTTGCATTAGGATCAATAGTTATACCCAGTCGTTCTATTGGAGTTCCACCTCCAGACGGAATATAGTGAATTACCAATGTTGCTTCTACGTCATCCATATTCTGAATAGTGACGGTGTTTGCATAACCGTTAGGCAGTCTTTTTGCAACCAATGGCACAGTAACTTTTTTACTGGCAAGGTTACTTGGAACTGCACTATAGGCTGCTTGTTCGGCATTTTTGACCCAGCGATACATAATTAATACAGCAGTGTCTTTGCCTGTCGCCGAAGTCAAATCACAGCTGCCCTGCCAATTCGCAGGAAAATTAGCTGTGTCAGTAAGTGTATTGAATGCAAATGTACTGTAGTTGGGAATTTCCGCAGTGTTTTCCAGGCTTAATGTATCAGGACCAACGGTGTTGACATCTCGAATGCAGGTGAGTGTAAGGTCGTTTGGTGGTATCGTTGTGCCACTCAGGTTTTGGATAGCGAGTGATGTATTCAAGGTGTTTGTAAGGCGAGAATATAACAAAGGAATTTTCCAACCATCAGTAATAATCTCAACGGGAAAAGCGTTGAACGCCATCAAACTGTCAGCACCCATGAAAAGATGGGACAAAACACCTAAACTGCCAGTAGTAGTGCTCACAATGGCTGATCCCCACCATGAAATTGGCAAACCACTTTCTTCATCTAGATCTATTACAATTGAGGCACCAGCTGCCAGATCGGAATAGTTTCTACTGAAGGCTATAGCTGAAGCTCCACGTGTATAATATTCCACCTTGAAACCTGTGGCGGTTGGACTGGCATTTTGAACAATGATTTGGGAATTAGCCAGACCCGTTGCCGTGTTGGCTCTACGAGCTAACTGCGGAATATACCAGGTACTGCTAGGTGTATCAATACCAGTGTAGGCTCCTGAGGACGGAACCCCGGTTCTAGTAATTTCTTGAACCAGAGCGCCTAAGCGCTGGTTGGAAGAAACAACAACAGAGCCTATTCCCGGCGTTAGACCAGTATCAAAATATTGACGGGCGATTGCATTGGCCCCAGGTTCAATACTGAAGGTTTTAAAGATTGAATCACCCCATATATCGCCTTCAGGGGTAAGATATTCGGCAGTTACTGTGGCCAATGCGTCTCCAAGATTAGCAAGCGTAAAGTTAGTGGCAAAGGATTTGGTCGTAGACGCAGCTAAGACAGTCTGACGAGTTTGATTGATCGGTGATATCGCAATTGTCAGAGTAAGAAGTAAAATTGCAAAGATTGTTAACTGTTTTTTCATCGGTTCCTCCATTGAATTTCTTCTATCTTAGCCTTGTATTATATTAATTTCAATAATACGTTTGGGTTATTTTTTAGTTCTAAGTCGTTTATAAGAAATATTTGCCCAAATAAACCATAAACCTTCCACAAAAAAGAGAATTAAACGTGACGATGTGGAAATGAGTATAGCAAGCTCGATTTTTAATCCGAGTTCTAAACTAAGTAAATCTTTTAACACCAACTCCCTAATCCCAAGACCATTCGGAATAATTACTGTTAGAAAGCCGGTAATCCAAGAGCGTGAAAAAATGTAAACATTTAAAAATAAATCTCGAAATTTCAAAATGTCGGGGGTAGAGAATGCAATTTGGATAAGTAGTAATGCGTTACCTAACAGAATCCATTGAACCAGGGAGTTAATTACTATTATCAACCATAGCAATAAAGAAAAAGTGGAATTTTCGAAGTCAATCTTTTTTAAGGGGAAAATTCGTTTTTTAACTAACAGCTGTAGAAAACAAAAGTGCATCAGGGGAATGGCAATTAATACCATCCAAATCCATTGGAAATTACTAATTTTTAAAAGAAATTTTAATGCCACAATCAGTAATCCTGTTGTAACAGTTACGGTGATCTCTATTAATGAGGCAGCCCAAGAGTACTTTTGTGGAATCCCATTATTTATCTGAAACCAATCCGCGCGGGACATGTAACCCCAAATAAAACCAGGAGCGTATTTTGGGATTAATGCCAAAGAGAATCCTGTCATAATGTCAATAATAGAGAGCTTTTGATGCATAAAAGAATAAATAAATTTTAGGTTTAACATCTGTAGAAAGTAAACAAGTATGGAAAGAAACACTGAAAAAACAATTGGTGCCCAATGAAAATTTATCGTCTCAGGTAAAGTAAAAAGGGTCTGAATATTTTTATAAATCAGATAAAAGAAAATCCCCAACCCAAATACCAACCCAACTCTTCTTATAATTAATCGAAAAATTCTCCAATTCATTTCATTGATTGCCAATATACTAGCTTTATGGTTGATTGAGCAACATCAATTTTCATGATTACTTTTAGCTCGCAAATTTTATCTTACGCCTTTTATTTGCAAATGTTTCACTCTTTATTAATATCCAATTTATATTTACTAGAAAGGGTGAGACGAATTTCAGCACCCAAACAGGTAGGAGTGAGGCTGCGCGGTATATATACCTTTTTATTGGTGTCTTCGTGGTTTCAGAATAAAATTCTAATACATATTTCACCACATCAATAATTTGATAGTTATTAAAGACTTTTTTTAAGTCCCAATATGTTCGCGATCGCTCATAATAGTGAGTCCCTTTTTTTGTTAGCTGCAAATAACTGTCAGCAGTTTTTTCATTAAACCAATGTAAAAAAGGCAAGTTATAATGCATTTCAATTGGGTATATCTTGTTTGGCCCACTAAAAATTAATAGCCCTCCTGGTTTTAGGATTCGATTGATTTCTGAAAATAATCTGTTCGAAGAAGGAACATGCTCGTATGTTTGGGAGCACACAACAGCCTCAAATGAATTTTCGTTAAACGGCAACATCATCGCGTCGGCAACGGCATAGCCAGTATTCTCATTTTGAAATTTATCAATCAACTTCATAGCAGTCATATCAATATCAATTCCAAGTACATTCTTAAAAAAAGGTGATAAATTATTAGTGATAATTCCGTTTGAAGAACCTATATCTAAACAATTACCTTCAATTCGATTGAAACCTAATTTTTGTAAAACGTAACTGAACTTTTCACTCTTCCTTAGCCGATTTTCTGAGTTTTGAAACGCGTCGTAGAGCGTAATAAAATCCTTTTGATAGCCTCTCATCGATTATCTCCTGATATTATATTTTGATAAATTTCGGTAATTCTTTTTACCAAAACCTGCCAATCGTATTCCTGTTCCACTCGATGGCGAGCATTAATACTTGCACGATTCCAGATCTCAACAATTGAAGTGAGATCAAGTACTGCTTCTGCAAGCCCAGTCACATCCCCAGCCTCAACTATTTTGCCAACATTTGAACTAATTACATCGGGTATACCGCCAACTCGACTGCCAATGCAAGGTGTGCCACTTGCCAATGCTTCTACTAAAACTACTCCCTGACCCTCTTCGATGGAAGGTAAAATAAATAAACGTGATTCGCGCAAGAGCTCACTAACCCTTTCTTGAGATTGGGTTCCCATAAAAAAAACATTTTCTTGAAGACCAAGTTGGCTTGTTAAATCCTCCAATAAGCCACGATCTTTACCTTCCCCAACGATAACAAGCCGGATATCCGGTTGCGCAGCAACAAGGCTAGCCATGGCTTGGATCAAGTAGCTTACCCCTTTTCGTTCGATTAGAGATCCCACAAAAATGAGTTGTTTTTTACGCCCTTCTTTCGATCCGACAGGAAATTGGCTGATATTGACACCGTTAGGTATGACTGTAATTTTTTCTGCTGGTACTCCAAATCGGATGGTGGCTGTTTTAAGTTCATTACTTAATGCAATGATATGGCTCGCTTTTCGTAATGCCAGACCAATGGCATTACGAACAATAGGAATATGAATGGTTTTAAAAACATCGCTACCCTGCACAGTGATTATATATGGAGTTTTGTGTATGAATTTTGATAAGTAAGCAGCTAAACCGGAAAGGCTCCAATTACAGTGAATAATATCGCTCCCTTTGGCTTGTTTTCCGATTAAACAAGTGAATCTAATCAGGAATGGTATGGTAGCAATTTTTGGGAACAAACCTTTTTGCCAGGCTTCAGGGATACCAGAAGCATCTTTTTGGAGCAGTTCCAATTTATCTGGGAGATATCTTGCCCTGAAGACTTCAATATCATCAAAATATTCGTGCGTGGAAGCCCCAGGGGTATGCATAGTTAATATTTTGACTTCATTGCCATGATTACTAATTGCACGCGCAGCCTCATAAATAAATGGAACCCGGAAGTCGCCTTTCCAACGCGGAAAATTAGTTGTGCAAATTGTTACTTTCAATTAATCTCTTTTCTATCTCACTTTTATATTTACTTTAATCAGTCGCAGATCTTGAAGATCTGCACATTGTCTTGCTCATAGACCAGTCGCGAGTTTGCATGTTCGTAAAGTATTGGTGATTTTGCTAAATCCGCTGAACCGAGGGGGTCTTTAGCTCCTGAATAAAGATAGTCAATTCCGTAGTTACATAACAGACTTATATCATCTGTTTTATAGAACTCGCGAATCGTTTTCGACCGTTCCAAATCAAATTGATAATCATCGGACAAAGAAGCTAATAAAGTTAATGCAGTCGTCTGACGTTCAGCATAAACGGGCAGCCAATATCCCGCATCGGTGCCAAAAGGCATGGATGAATTCAGAAAATTAGTGTTCACCCCAAAAATGGCATCTTGATTCGTGTTCACCTTAATCCATTCCATTGCTGTCTTATCAGAATCGGTCATAAATGCTCTATGCGGTTCAAAATCCTTAATGCGAAAATAGTAACCAATTACCCCAGCTAATCCAATAAGCACTAAAGCGATGACACGTATTTTTCCGGAATATTTGCAAGTTGTTTCTTCAAACAGGGTGTTCCACAAAATCCCTGATCCAATTCCTATCGGTAGATACAAAATCAATAATATTGCTGTTATGTTGGTAAAAGCAAGGGTGTAAATATTTAAGCGGTAAAGCTGCGAAAAGCCAATCAGGCAAAAAATCCAGAACAATACAAATATACTAAGAAGCCTATTTTTTTTAGATATCAAACCTGCTACTAAGCCTATTAAACCGAGAGCCAAAAATGGGCTTGACCTTCCAGTCAAACTTAAGGTATCCCTATCACCAGAAACATAATACCACTGATCGCTCAGCGACCTATCTCCCTGATTTGTTGATACTTGCACTACCCGTTGATTAATATATGATTCTAATCCAGCAATTAGCGTTGGAAGAATAAAAACTGCCGTGATTAACCCAACCAGAAATATCCGTCCCAATACAATTTTGATTTTTTTAGGTTCTTTGGCAGCCTTCAGCACCTCAAAAAAGCACAGTATCAGAATCAACGCTAGCATAAACACTGCCACCCGAAAATGGAGCAAACAGACGCCGGCATTAAGAAAACCGGCCAGAAGAAGTTCCATGAACGTTTTCTTATTCAGTAACTTATTGTTATCACTGATTGAGGTAAGAGCTTCCCAGGTTATCAGGACGGCTGGCAGGAGTATTGTTTGGGCAGATAGTTGGGTGAACCTGCCCCAGTTGACAAACCAGGATGGAAATACGGAAAATAAACCGACGCTGATCATACCAAGTATTCCAGCCTGTCTTGACACTTTTCGATCAAGAAACAAAAACACGCCCAACCCACAAATTCCACTTAAGAACTGCGAGAACCATAATAATGCTTCAGTGGAATGGATACCTGCCAACATTTGCAGCGGTCCGGTCATTGCATATAAACCAAGATGATAATGATTCAGATTAGCGGAATCGTAGGGTAACATGGTGTAAGGAAGTTTTCCTGTTGTCGCAACCATATTGGTAATTAAGGAATGATGTAGAGAATCATCTCCAGCAAGGTAAGGATATTGATAAGCTATGATTAAACGTGTAGAAAGAGGGAGTAGTAGTATCCCAACTATCAGCCAGGCTTTTTCGCCAAACGCAAATTGCTCTCTCCAATTTTTCCGCAAATTTATGACAATCAATACACAAAAAAACAACAAGACTACTATTAGTTTGTTAAGACCAATTCTAAGAGATGGAAAAACAGTCCTGGTACTATAGTAAAGAATCGGCCAGAAAGCAATGCTGATGCTAATTGCCAAAAACCATCGCTGCAAGGTGTTCCATTTGCGCCAGTAGTCTGAGATGGAAATAATGGCCCAGCCCGGGATAAGAACCAGGGAAAAAATTATCAATAAAGTCTTTACAACAAACCAAATCGTCATTTGTCCTCGTTTTTATCGGACCAGTTATCCACATTATAACTGTCTATCATCCATATCGAGACTTCTTCATTTTCATAAAGTTTATTTACGCCCTCACAACCTACCAAAATCTGTGCCTGGATACCAGTAGGGCCTTGGCTAACATATACATAGTTAAGATTTGCTTCTTGAACCAACTCCCAGAAATCCAATCCACAGCTGCCAACCTTGGACGCTCGTAAGGACCAGTCTTTCCATTCTTCGATGGTTTGTTGATTAGACCCAAAATGATAAAAAATCGTCGGTGCCAGGCTCCAGCGCCCGGTGTAAGGCAGGATCCAGCCCCCTCCATCCACTCCACGGTATAAGCCAAACCCCCAGCCGGTTGTGTTGACAAAAAAGCGCGCATCCTCGGGGGTGTGGGTTTCTATCCATTTCAAAGCATCAATATCGTCCACAGTCACCAGCACAGTAGAATCGTTGATTGCGTCCTGATTTTCCTGCCCACCAAACCCAAGGATCAACATTACAATCAGCATGAAACCAACAAACACAATGTGTGGCTTATGGGTTTTAGAGACGAGCCACTGCATCAACCAGACCAGACATGCCGCACTTAAGATGCAGATTGGGGCAAATAAGATCAGACCAAAGTGATCGTTGCGGAAACCCATGATCTGCAAGCCGAGTGGTGCCGTCAACGTTGCTGCTATTAGGCTCCAAATGGCGAAGCGCCGCCAATCTGCCCTAAATAATGACCAAACGAGTCCTGCTATTGCAAGAATAATCAGCCCGTAAGCTGCTTCTGGACCCAGTATATAACGCAAGTAGCCTATTTGATCTGTGTCCAGTACCATTCCTTGTTCGGGAAAATTAATACCGACGTTCATTACACTGACAGAGTAACGAAATACGCGCCAATACCAGCGTGATGCCAGGATCAGCCCCGCAAAAGTTGCAATCGCAACGCTTGCGATGGGCTTCCAATTGGCAGACTTTGCCCTGATGGTCTCCACGAGCCATTGGAATCCCAGCAAGGCAAGAAAAAGAACGAACAAGAAAGCCGTAAAGTAATGGCTGAGCAGGGTGCCGGCGGTGAGCAGGCTCAGACCTGCCAGTTTCCACCACTTCTCATGGCTTTCCCACGCGCGGATTGCCTCCGCCATGGCTACAGGCAGGATCATCACGCCTATCAGCAGGGTGTAGCGCCCCCATGTCAGGTAGTAGCCCGGCATTTTGGTAACAAAAGTAACAAACACCGCCGCCAGCAAAGCAATGCGCCAATCTCTGCCGAGCTGCTTTGCCAGCGCGTAGATCGCCAGGCTGACGCCGGCGCTGATCACCTGCCCCAACATCAGAACACTCGCGGCGGGTTCCAGCCCGCTGAGCACAGAAAACAGAGCCGTTACAGAATGAAAGCCGAAGTGATAGTAGAATGGTCCGGGCAGGTAGGGCTCGAGCGTGCTCGGCAGCCCGCCAAATTCGATCATTTTCCGAATGATCAAGACATGATGCTGTGAATCCACCCAATTAGGGAAGACCAGATCTCTTGCCTGCCAAAAGCGCCAAACCAGCGCAACCGCAAAGCCAAGCAGCGCGAACAGCCAGGTTTTGTTGAACGCGCCTTTGCCTCTGCGAATTAGCCCGGCGAAGGCGACCCCAAAGCACAGACCCAACAGCATCCCAAGCAAAAGGGGGGTGAACTTGAGCCGAACAGTATAAAAACCAAGCGTGCCAAGCGCAATGAAACTGGCGCTGATCGCGAAGATCTCAGCCAGCGCCTGCGCGCCATCTTTGCGGCGGTCGCCAAACCACAGCCACCA
>Ga0068713_1002992_pt1 | contig 15674 bp, 10 predicted proteins | sample MTBAKSrepl2MetaG_FD_62223 | JGI IMG/M metagenome (GOLD analysis project Ga0068713, IMG submission 62223) | Enrichment culture microbial communities om Arthur Kill intertidal strait, New Jersey, USA, that are MTBE-degrading - MTBE-AKS2 (Arthur... | ecosystem: Environmental > Aquatic > Marine >...
TTGAACATTGCACAGGGTATTGGCAGGGTGAAGAATTTGTTAACACCGCCAAAGCGCTTGAAGTCTGGGCCGTGCACGATGGGTGTACCGTGCAGAGTGATGGGAATCCACTGAACGTTAGGCCGGTTCTAAAAGTTCGTGGTCGCTATCGTGACTTTGCCCAACTGGAGACTCCCACTCTGGGAATTCTGGCGCGGGCCAGCAGGGTAGCAACCAATGTTTACGAGACTCTTGTCGCGGCTCGTGGAAAACCCATGCTGTTTTTCCCGGCTCGTTTTGATATTCATGAGGTACAGGCTGCCGATGGATATGCTTATCACATCGCGGTACAACGCTATAACATGGACCACGCCAGCACGCTGGGGCCATTTATTTCCACAGACGCACAGGGTGACTGGTGGGGCGGATACGGCGGGGGAACAGTCGCCCACGCTGCCATTGCTTCCTTTTTGGGTGACACTGCTGAAGCCATGCTGACCTTTTCCCGGGTGCTGCCAAAAGATATCCCGCGGATCGCTCTGGTCGACTTTAATAATGATAGTATTGATGATTCAAAGAAGGTTTGCAAGTCCATGTTTGAAGCGTATCGGGCTCATGTCGACGCAGGCAAGCCGGAAGAAGCGGAGCAATACAAATTGTACGGTGTCAGGCTGGATACCAGCGCTTCTTTACGAGATGTTTCAGTCCCCCCGCTGGGAGATCCTGGGCTTGACCTGGGTGTTACCCCGCGGCTGGTGTTTTTAGTGCGGCAGGCATTGGATTCGGTCTGGAAAGAGTGGAATTTACCGGAGAACTGGCAAGAACGCGCCAGAAAATACTGTGAGTCGGTGAAAATTGTTGTTTCCGGTGGTTTCAACCCCGACCGGATCAATCGTTTTGAGAAATTAGATGTACCGGTAGATATTTACGCGGTTGGATCTTACATGTTCGATAATCATGGGGGCACCAAAACGGATTACACTGCGGATGTGGTCAAAATCAAGGTGAGGAATGAATGGGTGGAAATGGCAAAAGTGGGTCGCCAGGCCTGTGACAACCCGGAACTGGTGCGGGTCTGGTAATTATACCGGATCGATATACAACGCTCCCCTCTCACAAAACTTCTGGAGAGGGGAGCGTTTTTTACCGCTGCGTTTACAGTCGTTTACTTCTCGTAAGCCAGTGAGATCCAGTCTTCCTGCTGGAGTTTGTGGATCAGCTTCAGGCCGCTATTCTGGGCTGCCTCTTCAATTTCTGTTGATTGTCCCTCCAGAATGCCGGAGAGCAGCAGTTTTCCAGTCTTTTCAACCAGTTCAGCCAGCCCGGCATCAAACAGCTGGAGAATGATCGGCGCGATGATATTCACCGCGACGATGGGAGCCTGGCGCAGGCTGAATCTGTTCTCCAGGATTTCCCGCACTGAACCCAGGCCGGTTTCAACGAGCGCTTTCACATCATTATTTTGCGCGTTTTTTCCTGTGGAAATTACGGAGGCTTTGTCTACATCCACGCACAGGGCGTGTGCTGCCCCCAGTTTGAGCGCGGCAATGGATAAGATCCCCGAGCCACATCCCACATCGATGAAGGTCTGTCCAGTTTCGATGTACCGGTCGATCATTTCCAGGCAGAGCTGAGTGGTGGGGTGCGTGCCGGTTCCAAATGCCATGCTGGGGTCTATTTTTACCACTACTCTTTCAGGATCTGGCGATTCCAGCCAGGCCGGAACAATAATCAGGCGCTTTCCGACGGGGATGGGATGGTAATTCTTTTTCCATGATTCCATCCAATCCTGGTCTTCAATGGTGCGGTATGCGGGCTCAGGGATGAATTGGATCTGGCTTAAGTGCCAGATCGCTTCATTGATTCGTTGCTTGGTATCTTCAAGTTCATCATCTACCGGAATATACCCATAAACGCGGACTTCATCGTTGGGTGAGCCGGGATCATAACCATTTTTGTAATCCACACCGCTTTCGACAACCACACCATTGGAGACATAACGTGATATGGTTTCAGCGATCGCTTCAGCCAACTCTCCGTTGACGGCAAAAGATACTTCAACCCAGCTTACCTCACCCACCTAACACCTCTTTCAGGATATCAAAGAATGATTTTTCCTGCGGATGTACTTCGCTGCCCATTGTTTCGGCAAGATTTTCGAATATCTCACGTTGTTCCCGTGTCAGGCGCTCGGGAACCTCGACATTCACCACTACCAATTGATCCCCATTGCCTTTGCTGTGCAGATGCGGGACGCCTTTGCCTTTAAGGGAAAATATCTTACCTGGTTGGGTTCCAGCAGGAATACTCAGTTTTTCTTCACCGTGGATCGTGGGGATGGTAATCGCCGCTCCAAGCGCAGCCTGAGCAATATTAATATTGAGATCCAGAAGGATATCATCTTTCCGTCTGCGGAAGAATTTATGCGGTTTCACATAGATTTCAACATACAAATTTCCATTTGGGCCACCATTAGAACCGGGCTGACCTTCTCCGGCAATCCGGATGCGGTTGCCGTTATCCACACCGGCAGGAATGGAAATCAGCTTTTTCAGGGTTACCCGCTCCAGACCTTTGCCGCGGCAGGTAGTGCAAGGTGTTTCAATAATCTCGCCTTTGCCTTTGCAGCGCGGGCAGGTAGTCACCTGCACCATAGACCCAAGCAGGGTTTGACGTACCTGGCGCACTTCCCCGCGCCCGTTACAGGTGGAGCAGGTGATGGGTTTTGTTCCAGGTTCTGCACCAGACCCGTGGCATTTTGAACAGACTTCATCCCGTGTGATTTCAACTTCCTTATCCACTCCAAATACAGATTCTTCAAATGTAAGCTGGACATTGTAACTCAGGTCGGCACCGCGCCGGGGCGCATTGCGGGTTTGCCGTCTGCCCATCCCACCAAAGCCAAAAAAGCCTTCGAACAGGTCGGAAAAATCTACTGTGGTCCAATCTGGCATTCCGCCCATGCCGTTTAATCCTTCATGGCCAAAACGATCATAGGTTGATCGTTTTTCATTGTCGGAAAGAATGGCGTAAGCCTCGTTGATCTCTTTAAACTTTTCTTCCGCATCCGGTGATTTATTTACATCGGGATGCAGCTGGCGTGCCAGGTTTCGAAATGCAGATTTTATTTCGTCCGGTGAGGCGTTGCGTCCAACCCCCAGAACTTCGTAGTAATCACGTGGTGCCATAAGCTTCTCTTCTTATTTACGAAATAGCCGCCCTTCAAATAGAGGGCGGATGAATCAATAACGATAAATTATAACCAAAAAATTGATCTTGCAGCATTCGGTTTTTTTTGCCGAATGCTGCAAGGATTATGATCAGGCGTTCTTGAACTCTCCATCCACGACGTCTTCTCCACCAGGTTGTGGGCCGGCATCGCCGCCGCTCATATCAGGGCTGGCTTCTGCGGCACCGGGCTCCTGGTACATGCTGGCGCCAATCTGTTGAATGGTCTGTCCTAATTCTTCGGTTGCCTTGCGGATGGCTTCAGCGTCATCGCTGTTCAGCCGTTCCTGCAATTGCTTGATACCTTCTTCAGCTTTTGCTTTCAGGTCGGCAGGCACTTTATCGCCCTGTTCACGCAGGGTTTTCTCGGTGGTGTAAATCAGGTTGTCAGCGTGGTTGCGGGCTTCGATCAACTGTTTTCGTTTCTGATCTTCATCCGCGTGCGCTTCAGCTTCCTTTTTCATCCGTTCAATTTCCTCTTCGGACAGGCCGGAAGAAGCGGTGATCGTAATTTTTTGGCTTCGATTGGTTGCCTTATCGACAGCGGTGACATTCAAAATACCATTCGCGTCAATATCAAATGTCACTTCAATTTGTGGAATGCCGCGTGGGGCCGGGGGAATCCCATCCAGGATGAACCGGCCAAGTGATTTGTTATCGGCGGCCATCGTACGTTCACCCTGAAGAACGTGGATCTCTACCTGTGTTTGAGAATCCGCGGCGGTGGAGAAAATCTGGCTCTTGCGGGTTGGCACGGTTGTGTTGCGCTCGATAATCGGTGTGGCTACACTGCCGTAGGTTTCCACAGAAAGTGTAAGCGGGGTAACATCGAGCAACAGGATGTCTTTCACCTCGCCGCCCAAAACGCCGGCCTGGATCGCCGCGCCAACCGCGACGACTTCATCAGGATTTACACCTTTGTGCGGATCTTTGCCGAACTCTTTGCGGACAGCTTCCTGTACGGCAGGCATACGGGTCATACCACCCACCAGGACAACCTCGCTGATTTCAGAAGCTTTCAAACCGGCATCGGACAACGCGCGGCGGACTGGCTCTAAGGTGCGTTCAATGAGGTCTGCGGTTAGCTGTTCCAGTTTTGCGCGGGTCATGGTCAGCACCAGGTGCTTTGGACCGGTCGCGTCAGCCGTCAGATAAGGCAGGTTGATCTCGGTTTGCATCACGCTGGAAAGCTCAATCTTCGCTTTTTCGGCAGCTTCCTTCAGACGTTGTAGGGCCTGACGGTCCTGGCGCAGGTCAATGCTGTTTTGTTTTTTGAACTCTTCGATCAGGTAATCCATGACTCGCACATCAAAGTCATCGCCGCCCAGCAGCGTATCGCCTGAAGTTGAACGGACCTGAAAAACGCCTTCACCCACGTCCAGGATGGATATATCAAAAGTACCGCCACCCAGGTCGTAGACTGCGATTATTTCATTCTTTTTCTTGTCCAAACCGTACGCCAGAGAAGAAGCGGTGGGCTCATTGATGATCCGCAAGACTTCTAAGCCCGCGATCCGTCCGGCGTCTTTGGTGGCGTTTCGCTGCGCGTCATTGAAATAAGCGGGAACGGTGATCACGGCCTGTGTGATAGTCTCTCCCAGATAGGCCTCCGCGTCCGCTTTGAGTTTCGCGAGAATCATCGCGGAAACTTCAGGCGGAGAGTATTCTTTGCTATCCAGGGTGACCCGAACATCGCCGTTGGGCGCTTTGGCAACTTTATAGGGAACGCGTTCCAAAACACGTTGAACTTCCGCGTTATCAAATTTGCGACCCATAAAGCGCTTGATTGAAAAAATGGTATTTTCCGGGTTGACAATTGCTTGATTGCGCGCCACCCGACCGACCAGCCGTTCGTGGTTCTTGTTGACGGCTACGACTGATGGGCACAAACGTTCGCCTTCTGCGGTAGGGATAACCGTAGGCTCACCCCCCATCATTACTGCCATTACAGAGTTTGTTGTACCTAAATCAATTCCTATGATTTTTCCCATGATTTTCTCCTTGCTATCGAGCTACTCGCACCAACGCGGGACGAAGCACCCGGTTGTCAAGAGTATAACCTTGTTGTAACACTTCAATAATTTCTCCACTGGTGTGGTTGGGGCTGTCTTCGCTGGAAATGGCTTCGTGACGGGTTGGGTCAAACATTTCCTTTTCTGCTGGGATGCGGGTTATGCCCTCTGATTCAAGAATGTTGATAAACTTTCTTTCAACTAATTCAATACCCGCCGCCCATTTGGCCCCTTCGCCTTCAGCGGGTCGATTCTTTAATGCGCGTTGAATATCATCCAACACTTCAAGGTATTTTTTAATTAATTCGCCCGCGATGGTTTGCCTGCGATTTTGCTGTTCGCGATCCATTCGCTTCTTGTAATTTGAGAAATCAGCCCTTTCCCGCTGCCAGCCATCAAAGCTTTCTGATGCCAATTGTTTGGATTTTTGCAGCTCTTCCTGTAATTTCTGATAGTCATCCATTGAGATCTGCGCAACCGCAGCGACCGTGGCTTCTTCAGCCTGTTCTGCTTCAAGAGCGTTTTGCTCTTCTAAAGGTGCTTCCTGTCCTGCTTTTGGTTTTGTGTTTTTTTCTTCTTGTTTTTTACCCATTCAAATCACCTCTGGTAAAGAGCTTTAGTCCCCCAAAACTTCAACGACTAGCTCGCTGAGTAAAGAGGAGATAAATCGTACTGTTGAGATGGTTCGGCTGTAAGGCATGCGCATTGGGCCGAGGACACCAAGTGTCCCGGTGGCCAGATCCGGCGATCCGTAGCGTGCCAGAACAATGGAGCATTGCCTGAGATCTTCCCAGGTACCCTCTCCGCCGATCAACACCTGGACACCGCCGCCGCTTTCACCTTCAGAAAGGATTGTGCGTGAGAGCAGGTCTTGCAAGGTGGAACGTTCTTCCAAAACGCGCAGGGCGCGCCGGGCATCCAATGATCCTGAAAATTCTGGCTCAGCCAGAACATTGGTTAATCCATCCACATAGACTTCACCTGCCACCATGGCGTTGGTATCGATCATATCCTGCACGATCCATTTGGTGACCTCCAGTTCAAGCCCCTGTAATTGGGCCAGACGGGCATGAATCTGGTTGGCGGTGTTGTTGTGCATAATGGAGGTTAAATGATTCGCGATGGTGGAAAGTTCCTCCTGGGAAAAGGGTTCATCCAGCGTGATAATTCGTTGGTGAATTTCACCACCAACCAATACTAAAACAGCCAGAACCTGGCGTCCCCGGGTTGAGATCAATTCGATATGTTTGAAAAGCGCGTGACTGGGGAGGGGCGCGGTGACCAGTGAGGCCCCATGCGCCTGGTGTGCCAGGGTGGAAGCTGCCAGCCGCAGCCATTCGTCCATGTCGCGATCGCTCTGGTAAAACTGGTGAATGATCATCCGGCGCGTGGCGTCGGGCAATTCTGTCCGTTGGGAAAGGCGCCCCACATAATAGCGATAGCCCTCTTCGGTAGGTACTCTCCCCGCAGAGGTGTGTGGCTGGCGCAGATAACCCAGCTCGGTCAGACTCGCCATTTCATTGCGTACTGTCGCCGAGCTGATATCCAGATTGTAGCGCTCTACAATGTGCTTAGACCCAACCGGCTCGGCAGTTTGGGTGTACTCGCGAATCACAAGCGACAGGATCAGTTTTTGTCGTTCAGTTAATTCTTCCATAGCTTCTCTTTTAGCACTCTCGTGCCGAGAGTGCTAAATTAACAATAATTATGATAACATGCCTGTAACCTTGCGTCAAGTTTGGCATGGTTGTTCTGATAAAATATTAATATATTTGACCGTTGGCTGATTTATTCGTAAAATGGTATTATCAGGACTACAAATAAGCGATTTTTCCACGGTTGAATATTTGCAAATTCTTATTGGTACTTGAGATGTAAAAATAGTATTTAAAAAGATTGAAACCCGCGAAAACAACCTATCTCAATTCTGCCAGACCTGGCAGAATTAATTTTACCTGTAAGGTTTGGAGAGCGGAGTTTGAAAGGAGATGGTTGGATGACTTATAACACTTTTTCCTCCAAAAGAGCCCCAGTATTTAAGGATGTTCCGGATGAAAAATGGAACGATTGGCGTTGGCAATTAAGCAATCGATTGAACTCGATCGAAGATTTTGATAAGGTTTTGAAATTAACAGACAGTGAGCGCGAAGCATTAGGCTCAAAAGGTTTATTTCGAGTGGATATTACGCCTTATTTTGTTTCATTAATCGATCCTGAAGATCCTGATGATCCAATTCGAAAACAAGTTATTCCCACGGCCGGAGAGATCATTCCATTTACGGGGATGATGGAAGATTCGCTGGCAGAAGATCGGCACTCTCCTGTGCCCGGTCTGGTGCACCGTTATCCCGACCGGGTGTTGATGCTGGTAACCACTCAGTGCGGCTCATACTGCCGATATTGCACACGCTCGCGGATTGTAGGGGATCCAAACGAAAATTTCTCGCGGGCAGAATTTGAGCTGCAGCTTGAATACCTCAGACGAACTCCTCAGGTGCGCGATGTACTGCTTTCTGGTGGAGACCCGTTAGTGCTGGCCCCCAAAATTCTTGAATATTTGCTGCAAAGGTTGCGGGAGATCCCCCATATTGAGATCATTCGGATCGGCAGCCGTCTGCCGGTGTTTATGCCAATGCGGGTAACGGATGAATTGTGCGATGTGCTGCAGAAGTACCACCCGCTGTGGATGAATATTCACGTCAACCATCCCAACGAAATAACCGCAGAACTGGCGGAAGCCTGCGATAAATTGAGCAGGGCGGGTGTTCCGCTGGGCAACCAATCGGTGCTGCTGGCCGGGATCAATGACTGCGTCCATATCCAGCGCAAACTGGTGCACAACCTGGTGCGGATGCGCGTGCGGCCTTATTATCTGTATCAATGTGATCTGGTGGAAGGAGCAGGACATTTCCGAACGCCGGTTTCAAAGGGAATAGAGATTATTGAGGGATTGCGCGGGCATACTTCAGGGTACGCGGTGCCGACTTTTGTGGTGGACGCTCCCGGCGGCGGAGGCAAGATCCCGTTGGGTCCGAATTACCTCCTCAGTTACTCGGATCACAATGTGGTTCTGCGCAACTATGAAGGATTTGTTACCACCTACGAAGAGCCGCTGGATTATAAACCGCACGATCCAAAAACCTGCGCGTATTGCCGCGGCCAGTCTCAGGAACCCGGTCAAAAAGGCGTTTTAGGGTTGCTTGAAGGCGATCAGATGTTCATTAAACCGGAAGGGTTTGATGAGCTTCATAATCGAGGAGGCGGCGCTCATCGCTTACGGGAAGGGGATAATAAATGGAAACCGCTTGGGATTGGTTCGGGTGAAAGTGATTAATCCCACTTTCTGAAGAAAGAGAGAGAATAATATGCATTATCGAAGGTTAGGCCGGTCTGGATTGAAAGTCAGTGAGATTTCGCTTGGCTCCTGGATCACCTTTGGCGATCAAATCGAAGAAAACAACGCGGTTGAACTGCTTCACGCAGCCTATGATCATGGAATTAACTTTTTTGATAACGCGGATGTGTACGCCAATGGACAGGCTGAAGTGGTGATGGGGCGAGCGATTAAAGAGCTTCCGCGAGAGGCGCTGGTGATTTCCAGCAAGGTGTTCTGGCCAACGATGCCGGGACCAAATGGGCGCGGGCTTTCCCGGAAGCACCTCACAGAGTCACTGCACGCTTCTTTGAAACGTTTGGGTACAGATTACGTAGATCTGTACTTTTGTCACCGCTTTGACCCGGATACATCGGTGGAGGAAGTTGTCTGGACGATGAGTGATTTTATCCATCAGGGAAAAGTGCTTTATTGGGGAACTTCAGAGTGGGAAGCCGCTCAGGTGGCCGAGGCATATGGTGTCGCTCGCCAATACGGGTTGATCCCGCCAACCATGGAACAACCTCAATACAATATGTTTCACCGCCGCCGGGTTGAAATTGAGCTCTCGCCTATTTGCCAGAAATTTGGCCTTGGGCTGACAGTCTGGAGTCCCTTGTATTTTGGAATATTGACTGGAAAATATAATGAAGGGATTCCGGAAGGCAGCCGCGCTTCCAGAGATGATATGGCCTGGGTTCGAGACGAGATCACTCCGGACCTGATCGCGAAAGTGCGCCAATTGACCGCCATAGCTCAGGAACTGGAAGTTACAACCGCCCAACTCGCCATTGCCTGGCTGCTGCGGCGGAAAGAAGTCAGCAGTGTGATCACCGGAGCGACGCGCATGGAGCAGCTCGATGAAAACCTGGGCGCTCCCGAAACATTGGAGAAATTAACCGAAGATGACCTGGATCAGATTGAGCAAATTCTGGATAACGTTCCGGAATCTTGATGATCTGGTATAGTCAAACAGCAAATACGGATTCGTCCGTATTTGCTGTTTTTTGTGTAGGGGGATATGATTATAAGAAACTGACTCGTATAAGAGCTTTCATTACAGGGTTAATCGGAATAGGAATGGACAAAGGTCCTGTACCTTTGGGGTGTGTAAGCATGGATGTTTACCAGAAGTTTCAAAGGTTTTGATTTGAAGATGAATGGCCGGATACAAAAAAGTCTTTTCATTTTTTATGTGGTAATAATTGGATTGTTTTATGGACTGATGCTCGCAGGCCAACTGCTGGGTTTTATGGGCGGCTATCGGCCTGTGCCGGCCATCCTCACCAGCGTGCTGGCCGGAGCCGGGGCGGTTTGGGCATATTTTCATTGGGAAGGGTGGCATTTTTACGATTCGATCTTTGAGCGTCATGCGGACCAGGAGAGATCGCGATATTTGAATGTCTTGCTCTATGCTGCTTCTTTGATTGTGATCTTATTCTTGTTTGTCCTGCCTTTGGTGAGGTGGCCCTACTCTCCAATTGGTGATAATTTGACCTGGGACGCGGGTCTGTATCATTTTCCCAAAGCGATCGACCTGTACCGGACCGGGTCTTTCTGGGACTTGGGAGTGCCTTATGGAGAATATCCCATTGGGTATGAATCGCTCCTTTCATTTGGCCTGGTAATCACCCAAAATGAGATGTTGTTTGGCGTCGTTCACGCGCTGATTGCTGTGTTTTTTGCGCTCACGGTCTGGCTGCTGGCATGCCGCTACACCCGCTTATCTCCTCCTTTGCTGTTCTTTGTCACCTCACTGTTAATGCTGAGTGGCAGCATCCCGGTTGAAAGCAATTTGTGGTGGATTCTTTACCATCTGATCAATACGATAGGCAAGAATGATTTATTGCTGTCAGCCGCGGTTTTGTCTGTGATTCTGCACGCGCCGGTTGGTATATCCCGTTCCGAAAACAGATTTCACGAGTTGGGAGTGATTCTTGTAACCATGATTGCTATCGCCGTAAAGCCCAACGCGATCTTTTTGGTTGTGCCCGTCTGGTTGGTTATCTTATGGAATTGGTGGCGAAAATCGTATCGTGATGGGAACTCTGGTCCGGTATTTTTCTGGAAAAGGCTGCTGGCCGCCGGCGCGCTGATTTCCCCTGGGATATTGTGGCTGGTCAGAAATTATTGGGTTACCGGAAGGTTCTTTTCGGATACTGCCAGTACTGTACAGACCTGGAGCATTCTTTCCAATATCAGGAACCCCTATCTATACCAATATCTGCCGCGGAATTTCATCATTCTGGGATTGTTGGTTGGAATTTTGTTTATACTGGCAGTATGGAAGTCAAGACCCTCGCGTTCGATGACGGCAATTTTGTTCATCTTGTTTCTTAAATTTATCGCGTCGCCAGCCTCAGCGTTTTCAGGCGATACGATGGTTCCGGCGCAGATCGCCTGGCGATTCGCCGCGGATTTCCTGGCATATGTTTTTGTGCTGTTGGTAGTGATTGTTGAGCCGTTAATACAGAGATGGTATGACGCAATCAGAAAGCATGTGTTGGGAAATGTGCTTATAATTGGGGTAGTGATAGCTGTTTGTAGTGGGCTGATCTGGTACCAGAGCGGTTCACTGCGGTATATTCCGGCGAATGGGATTGTTCTCAGGGATCAATTCCGCGAAAAAGTTGGAAAGGGATCTTACTACAGCGCGTACGATTATCTGAGAAGAAATATTCGCGATTCGGTGGTATGGGTTGAGAACGGGTTGCCATACTATGCTTTTGGTCCGGGCTTTACCAATTCAATTTCCCGATCCGAGAAAGCGGAATACACCCTGGTTTTTCAAACAGCCTGGTTTGGTGGGGATGAGGCCTATCCCGAAATTGTGGAAACTTCTGAATGGCGGGGAAATTGGATACTGATCTACGAAGATTCGCAGGGACGAGTTTACCGCCGCAAATAAATTGAGAAACAAGGTAAGGGGTAGAAAATGGATCGCAATCAAAAAATTACGTTGTCCATTTTGTTGATTTTTGGGGGAATATATTTTTCATTTTTTATCATACCGAATTTAACCGGGGCAAAAGACGCATCTATGCTGGCTGTTTTCGAGGTGGATGAATATGCCCAGTACCCACACGTCCTTCGAATGCTGACTCCCGGCGAGACGTTTTACCAGACGCTGAGGAATTTTTTGATTTATTTGCATTATTTTTACGGCTACGTTTTTTACTTTTTCTCAGCATTGGCGCTTCTGCCGGTAAAGATCCTCTCAGGGGGAGATTGGGCTGGTCAAACGCGGTTGAATATGGTGGTGCTGCGCCAGATGATCAATGTGCTGCCAATGGTTGCTTCTGTTTTGCTCCTGGTTTATATGCAGACCGGTTTTAAATCGCGCTGGAAATCCATATTGATTTTTCTGTTTTTATTGTGCGTGCCAGTAGTGGTGGTTAATAATCTGTGGTGGCACCCTGACGGTCTGGTGTTTTTGTTCATTGTACTGACCTTATTTTTTCTGCAGCGGGATGATTTCAAGTACGGGAAAAATTTTATGGCGGCAGCGATTGCCTGCGGGCTGGCAACCGGCACCAAACATCTTGGGTTGTTTTTTGTCCTGGCTGTGCCGGTTTATCTGTTGTGGGGGATAGGCCGTAAAGCGATCCATTGGAAGCGGGCCGTGTTGCTGGGTGTGGTTTTTGTGGCAGTGAAGTTCGCGACCGTGGTGGCGTCAAACCCATTGCTGCTTTTGCCGATGGAGCGGACGGAAATCCTCGCTACCCAGAAGCTCCAGCTTCAACAAACTTCCACGGGTTTAATTATGGCAAACGCGGAGCCATTCATCCACTGGGGGCATTTTCCTGAAGACCTCCGCGTCCATTATGGGGAGTGGTTCTTTATTGTGTTTGCGCTTCTGGTGTTAGGGTTGAGTATCCGGAAAACCTCTCAACCCTTATTAAATACAATGATCTTATGCTGGATGATTCCACTGACCGTGACGGTGTTTATCTTCGCTACCCGGAGAACGCACTACCTGCTGCCAGTGATTGTGCCGCTGTATTCGGTGCTGTTTGTTTTTTTGGAACCTTTGAAATTAAAAAAACAGGTTGGCGATTGGCGACGCAAAGATCTCGTTCATCTGTGCGCGCAATGTATCATGGCCGGTTTGATCCTGTTCCAATTTGCGCTTTTTGTGCGGACCGATGTTGGGATCATTGCTCATCAACTTCGCAGAGAAGCCGAATCACCTTCTATTGTGTTCTACAACCGGGTTCAGGAAAATGTCCTGCCGGAAATTGCGGCGGGACACACGCGAGTGTACCGCGACTGGCACATTTATTTCCCGGACGGTGAGGGCTTTGAGGTGACAATGGAATGGAGCTTTGCGACCTACACGATGATTGAGACCTTGAACCCGGACCTGATTTTGCTGGAAAAAGAGAATGTGAAAGCGTTTTCCAACCCCGATGTTGTCTCTCTGGCAGTAGATCCGGGGGATATCAAACCGGTATATCAGTTCTACCGCGACGCGGCCGAGGACCGGCTGCCAGGTTATCGGAAAGTGCAGGAAGATGGGTTTGGGGTGGCTTTTGCCCGCGATTCGATCTTTCAATCCTCCCATGAAAGGAATGACTGATCTGGTTTCAGGAATAAAAAACTGCTCGCCATACCCTGATGGGTGGCGAGCAGTTTTACGGGTGTATTTACAGGAGCAGGGGCTAGCTGCGAAGCTTCGCGCCCAATTCCCGGTCCAGTAATTTAATGATTTTCTGCCTGATTTTGGCAGCCTCTTTATCGTTCAGGGTGTGGTCCGGCGCGATATAGGTCAGATTGTAGGCCAGAGATTTTTTTCCCTCGCCGATCTGTACGCCGCGGTAGATATCAAATAACTGGATATCTGCCAGCAGGCTGCCGCCAGCTTTCTGGATGGTTTCCTGAACCTGTGCCGCAGGGGTTTCTTCGTCAACAACCACAGCGATATCTTCCAGGATAGGCGGGTAAACCGGTACCGGTACCAGCTCGAACCGTTCTGGAACAGCCGCGAACAGCCGGGTCAGGTCGATTTCAGCGGCCATTACATTGGCTTTTTCCAATCCGTTCTGTTCCTTAACGATGGGGTGAAGAGCGCCCAGCGTTCCGACCTCCTCGCCGTTGAACAGCATGCGGGCGCACTGCCGGGGGTGGTAAAGAGGGCTGTCACCCGGTTCGTAGCTTACACCGGAGATATGCAGCGCATCCAGCAAGGCTTCCACAACACCTTTGAGGTCGTAGAAATCAATCTGCCCGAAGGCTGGTTCATCCCAGGCGTTGACATGACGGGCGCCGCTCATTACGATCCCGAGCCGGGTCGGTTGGTCGGGCAGTTCAGCGCCGGCTTTCGGCAGGAACACAGGGCCAACTTCAAAGAGCGCTAATCGGGATCTGAGGCGAATATTGCGTTCCAACACTTCCAGCATGGATGGCAGAAGGGTGCGCCGCAGGACTCTCCGGTCGGCAGAAATGGGGTTTTTAAGGGTGATGTACGGCAGTTCTTCCCTGGGCGCGCCGGGGGGCAGCAGCCTGTCTTCAATTTCCGGAGCGGTGAAACGGTAGGTTATGATCTCCTGTAAGTCCAACCGCGCCAGGATATCCCGGGTTTTTTCTTCCAGTTCAAGCGATTTGTTGGGATGCATGGCAGCCAGGGTGTCTGAGAGCCGGGTAGCGGGAATGTTGTCATACCCATACAGCCGGGCGATTTCTTCCAACACATCCGCCCGGCCAATCACGCCTTCGTTGATATCTGTGCGATGATCCGGAGAAGTGGCATAGACTGTGTCTTCTTTTACTTCGCATTTGAACTCAAGCCGGGTCAACAGTCCCGCGATTTCCCGGGCTGTGAGATCGATCCCCAGAAGATCTTTGACGTAGGCAGTTGAAATATCCACAGTCGGGTCGGTATAAGGTGCCGGGTAGTTGTCGATGATATCGGCCGCGATCTCCCCGCCGGACCATTCCGCGATGCGATCCAATCCCAGGTGCAAACCAACTTCAGCGACTGCCGGGTGAATTCCTCTGGAGAAGCGGTACCCGGCTTCACTGGAGAGATGCTCGGAATTGGCAGTGCGCCGCACGTTGATAAAGTTCCAGGAAGCGGCCTCCAGCAGCACGTTCCGCGTGTTTTCGGTGACTTCGGTTTCCAGCCCACCCATGATCCCAGCCAGAGAAAGCGGCCCGGCGGTGTCGGTGACCAAGATGGTGAAGTCTTGCAGTTCGTGTTCCACGTCATCCAATGTGGTCAATTTTTCCCCGGGAGCGGCCGCTCGGGTGATGATGGTTGGGGTTTTGCCAGCAGCGCGTCTGACCAATTCGTCATAATCAAAAGCGTGCAGCGGCTGGTTTGTTTCCAGCATGACGTAATTGGTGGCGTCAACGATGCTGTTGATCGGGCGGATGCCGGCCAGACGGAGCCTGCGCTGCACCCAATATGGACTTGGCACGGGACGCGCGTCGCGGACCAGTCCGAGTATGAAACGGGGGTTGAGCGAGGGGTCTATGATTTCGATGGCTGCCTTCCCCTTGAGGCTGGGGCCGGTCATTGGGAGCCGGGGTTGCGGCTGCTGGAGGGGGCGGTTTAAAACCGCCGCGATCTCACGCGCCACACCGATCATGCAGGCATCCCGCACCATATTAGGCAGAATCTCAAATTCGAGCACCGCGTCGCCGATGTAATCCATTAGAGGCATACCGGTTGGCGCGTCATCGTCAAAAATGACATTGCCTTCGTGTTCTTCTGAAATTCCCAGCTCTTTCTCCGAGCAGACCATGGAACTGGTCTCGAACCCGCGGATCTTGGTCTTTTTGAGTTTAGTGAGGGTGAAACCGGGTTTGTGCCCGTCATACATGATCGCGCCTTCACGAGCATAAGCGACTTTGATGGGTTTTTCCAGCGGGCCTTTGCCTTTGTAGGGGTACATGTTGGGCGCCCCGGTCAAAATGACCTGCTCACCCTGGCCGTCGTCAAGCCTGCACAGCACCAGGCGATCGGCGTCGGGGTGGGGCATGACTTCATTGATCTGCGCGACAACAAATTTGTCTCTGGGCCATTCCAGCCCTTCCATTTTGAACTCGCGGCGCTCTGTTTCTGGCATCGGCAAGCCGAT
>Ga0068713_1003010_pt1 | contig 15607 bp, 15 predicted proteins | sample MTBAKSrepl2MetaG_FD_62223 | JGI IMG/M metagenome (GOLD analysis project Ga0068713, IMG submission 62223) | Enrichment culture microbial communities om Arthur Kill intertidal strait, New Jersey, USA, that are MTBE-degrading - MTBE-AKS2 (Arthur... | ecosystem: Environmental > Aquatic > Marine >...
ATGGATCTCGAACAAGCTCGATGGGCCGTTCCAGCTGCGGCTCATTTAAGCGCACGAAGGATTCGGGCGGCGTTGAGCGTGTCCGGCCATTAGGCCGGAGGTGGAGAGGCGTGTCCGAGTCCGGCAGGTTGCAGCCCACAAGGCATGCCCCGGCGAGCCGAGGGAGTAAGTTGATAGGCTAAAACGCCTCCCGACGCTCCGGCGGGCTCGAAAAACCTGCCCCAAGAATCACCAAAGCTGCTAACTTTTAATTCGTGCGTCAGCACTGGGTGCGGACGGGGCAGGTTGCCCAAGGTAAATCGGGTGTGGTAGGAGTTGCCGGGTTCAGATCGGGACGGCACCCAAGCCGTCCGCAGAAGGGAGGGCATCCTTACGATGGGAATTGCGGGCGACATAGTGATCATCGTGGTTGCCGCCCTGCTGGGGGGCACGATTGCCCACAAGATGAAGCAGCCCCTTCTTCTCGGATACATCGTTGCCGGGATCCTGTTGGGGCCGCACTTTGCGGGCGCATCCATATCCGACGTCCACGACATAGAGCTTCTGTCCGAAATCGGTGTGGCCCTGCTCCTCTTTGCCTTGGGGCTGGAATTTTCCCTGGACGAACTGCGGCCCGTGCGCACCATTGCCCTGGTGGGCACCCCCGTTCAGATGCTCCTGACCATGGCCTACGGGTTCGGAATCGGGCGCTGGATAGGGTGGGAAACCATCCCTTCCATCTGGCTGGGGGCACTCATTTCGCTCTCGAGCACCATGGTCATTCTCAAGACCCTGATGAACCAGGGCTGGCTCGGGACCCTCTCCAGCCGAGTGATGATCGGGATGTTGATCGTTCAGGACCTGGCCATCGCGCCCCTGATCATCCTGCTGCCGCTGCTCGGCAACCCGAGGGCGGGCCTGCCTTTGCTCGGTCTCGCCGCGCTGAAAGCCGCCGCCTTTCTGGGGATCATGATCGTGCTGGGGACCAGGCTCCTGCCCCGTGTCCTGAGGACCATCGCCGCCTGGCATTCGCCCGAGCTCTTTCTCCTGTGTATCACCTCCATGGGGCTCGGGGTCGGATATGCCACCTACCTTCTCGGGCTTTCTTTTGCCTTCGGCGCGTTTGTGGCGGGGATGGTGCTCAGCGAGTCGGATTACGGGTACCACGCCCTGAGCGACATCACGCCTCTGCGTGACCTTTTCGGGCTTCTTTTCTTCACCTCGGTGGGCATGCTCCTCGATCCCCGTTTCCTGATGGCCCACTATGGTGAGGTTGCGGTTGTCGTCGTGCTGGTCTCCCTGGGCAAGGGGGTGATTTTTGCCGTGTTGAGCAGGTGCTTCGGTTACGGGAACGTGATTCCCCTGGCGGTGGGCCTGGGGCTCTTTCAGGTCGGGGAGTTTTCTTTCGTGCTCGCCCGGGTCGGACTGGAAACAAGTGCCCTGGATAAGAACGCCTATTCCCTGCTGCTCACGGCCACCATAATCACCATGGTGCTCACACCCCTGGTGTCGAGAATGACCGCCCCCCTCTACGCCTTGCGTAAGAGGTGGTTCAAGAGGGAGCCCCTCCAGACCATGAACCTGCCCGAGGGCGACCTGCGCGAACATGTGGTGATAGCGGGCGGGGGGCGTGTGGGCTCCCATGTGGCCCATGTCCTGGAAGCCCTGCACCTGCCGTTCGTGGTTATTGAAATGGACTATCGGGCCGTGGAGCACGCCAAGAAGGCCGGTCTGCCCGTTATTTACGGCGATGCGAGCCAGCTTCCCGTCCTCGAGGCCGCACAGGTGGAAAAAGCATCTCTTGTGCTCATCACCGTGCCGGCCATCGTCGTGGCCCAGACCGTCGTCGATCGGGTGCGCCAACTCAATCCCCGTGTGGAGATGGTGGCACGGGCGCCCGACGTGCAGCAGATGAAGGTCCTTTACGACAGGGGCGTTTCCATGGTGGTTCAGCCGGAATGGGAAGCGGGACTCGAAATCGTTCGACAGACCCTGGTGCACTTGGGGATTTCGGTAACGGAAATACAGCGCTATACCGACAGGGTGCGAAAGGAGCTGTATGCCCCCATCTACGATGCCAGGGAAGACTACCGCACCCTGGCCCTCCTGGACGGCGCCAAGGGATTGTTTGAGCTGACCTGGGTCGCAGTACCCCCCGGCAGCTCCCTGGTCGGCAGGACCATCGGGGAACTCGGGATCAGAACACGCACCGGGGCCTCCGTGGTGGGAGTGATACGCGAAGGCAAGTTCCACCCCGGCCCCCAGGCCGAGTATCGCTTTGCAGAAGCAGACATGGTGGCGGCCATAGGGCAGGAGGGGCAGAGGAGGGCCTTTCGGGCCATGGTGTTGGGCGAAGACGCGCCTGCACAGCTCCGGACCGCCCTCGTGACCGACGTGGTGAGCACATGACGGGCAACCAAGAGACCGCCGGGAAAACCAAGGCAGAGAAGGCGGACCTGGGTACTTTCGCAGGCGTGTTCACCCCCAGCATCCTGACCATCCTCGGGATCATTCTCTTCCTGCGTCTCGGGTATGTGGTGGGAAATGCCGGGGTGGGGCGTGCACTCATGCTGATAGGGATCGCCAACGCCATCTCGGTGCTCACCACCTTTTCCCTGTCGGCAATCGCCACCAATCTCAGGGTAAAGGGAGGAGGGGATTACTACCTTATTTCCCGCACTCTGGGAGTTGAGTTCGGCGGTGCCATCGGCATCGTCCTGTTTCTTGCCCAGTCGGTCTCCGTCGCCTTTTACTGCATGGGGTTTTCCGAGGCATTGGCCGGCATGCTTTCTTACCCCGCGCAGGTCCCGATCCGGGTTGTCGCGGTGCTGGCCGTCTCGTTCCTCTTTGTGTTCGCGTGGTTGGGGGCCGACTGGGCCACGTGGTTTCAGTACGTGGTCATGGCGCTTCTGGCCGCGGCCCTGGTTTCCTTTTTCACGGGGGGCCTTCCGGCGTGGAGCCGGGGGGTGTTTGTCGCAAACTGGGCGGTCCCGTCGGTTGGTCCGCCGTTTTGGACCCTCTTTGCCGTGTTCTTTCCCGCTGTGACCGGATTCACCCAGGGGGTGAGCATGTCCGGCGACCTCAAGGACCCGGGCAGGAGCCTTCCCCGAGGCACCTTCCTGGCCGTGGGTATCTCCATCGTCGTTTACTTCGCCACGGCACTGGTCTTCGGGGGAACTCTGCCCAACGAGGAACTTGCAGAAGATTACGCGGCCATGAAGCGTGTGGCCGCATGGGGCCCGCTGATCGACGCGGGGGTGATCGGAGCCACCCTGTCCTCGGCCATGGCCTCTTTCCTCGGCGCTCCCCGGATCCTGCAATCCTTGGCCGCGGACCGCGTGTTTCCTTTTCTTCATCCCTTTGCCAAAGGGCACGGCGCCGCGGGCAACCCCAGGCGCGCGGTGTTGGTTTGCGCATGCATTGCCTTGGGGACCATCGGCCTGGGCAGCCTGAACCTGATTGCCCGGGTGGTTTCCATGTTCTTTCTCATCTCCTACGGTTTGCTCAACTACGCCACTTTTTACGAGGCCAGGACCTTGAGTCCTTCGTTTCGGCCGCGTTTTCACTGGTACGATTTCCGCCTAAGCCTGCTCGGAGGGCTCGCTTGCCTGGGGGTGATGCTGGCTATCGATGTGGCGGCCGGGTTGGTGGCCGTTTCGGTTCTTTTCGCCATTTTTCAGTACCTGCGTCGGACCGTTGGCCCCGCCAGGTGGGCGGACAGCCGGCGTTCCTATCATCTCCAGCGCGTGCGGGACCACCTGGTTGCCGCCGCGGCCGAACCGATGCACCCCAGGGACTGGCGGCCCCAGATCCTGGCATTTTCCAACCATCCGGAGCGCAGGGCCCCGTTGCTGCGTTTTGCCTCATGGATTCAGGGGGGCAGCGGTTTGGTGACCGCGGTCCGGATCCTCGAAGGACGGGGTTTGAAGATGTTGAAGCTCAGGTCCGATGCCGAGGCCGAGCTTCGCAGGGACATCGCACAAGGGGGCCTGGACGCCTTTGCCCTGGTGGTCTTCGCGGCGGACTTGCAGATCGGGGTCCACAGCCTCGTGCAGTGTTTCGGCATAGGACCCCTCAGGGCCAACACACTGCTGCTCAACTGGCTCGAGGGGCTCCCCGAGGGCATACTGGGTCTGCGGGAGATGCGTTACGGGCTGAACCTGCGAGAGGCCTTCCGTCTCGGGTGCAACATCGTGATTCTGGATGCAAAAGAAAAAGAGTGGAATGCGCTGGAGGCCCTTTCCCCCGAGAGACGGCGAATAGACTTGTGGTGGTGGGAGGATGCAGGGGGCCGCCTCATGCTGCTTTTGGCGTATCTCATGACACGAAGCGCCTCATGGGCCGAGGCCGCCATTCGGATTCTGGTCCCCGTCTCCCAACAGGAGCGTGAGGAGAAGACCGGACGTTTCCAGGCACTCCTGGAAGAAGTGCGGATCGAGGCCCGGCTGGAGATGGTCGCCGACGTGGACGCACGCAGCGTGACCGCGTGGTCCGCAGACGCCGCCCTGGTGTTTCTGCCCTTTCGCCTTCGCGGACATCTTCTTGTGGATCCCTTCGGCGATCGCCTGGAGGGTATCCTCCAGGGTTTGCCCCTTGTAGCCATGGTCCTGGCCGCGGAAGACATAGATCTGGACGCGGAACCGGAGGAGGGCAGGGCCGGTGAATCGGCCGCGGCCCTCGACGCGCTGGTCGAGGCACGGAAAAACGCTCATAGGGCTGAGGAGCAGGCCGCCCAGGCCGCGCAGGAGGGCAGGGAAAAACTGCGCGAGTTGCTGGAAGCCGTTCAGTCCCTCGGGGAGGAGGGCACACTCAGGGAGCTGGACATCGCAGTCCTCAAGGCCCAGGAGCAGGCGAACCGGGCGGCTCGAAAGGCGGCCAAGGCCCAGGCGAGGGTGGAATTTGCCCTGCGGGCTGTGGATGCTCTGGGTGCGAAGGACCCCAAGGAGGCGGAAACCGGGAAAGGACCGGAGGCTCCGGGTGAACTGAAAGGGCCGTTATTTCCCGGTGATGAGGAGCAGTGATCAAGGTGCCGGCACTAAGGGCTCGTGCAAAAATAACTTCCCATTTTGATGCGCCAATCCATCACGCCTGGCGGCGTTGCTCGTCAGTTAAATCGCCAGCCATTCGCCCTGCTCGCGCCTTGCCATGCGCGCGCCTCGACACCTAAAAAGGGGAACTTATTTTTGCACAAGCCCTAAAGGATGGGATCACGTGATTGATTACCTGACGCTCCTTGCAGGCTTCGTTGTCCTGATAAAAGGGGCCGACTTCCTGGTGGAAGGGGCCGCATCCATGGCGAGGCGGCTCCGCGTTTCGGACTTGGTCATAGGTCTGACGGTGGTCGCCTTCGGCACCTCGAGCCCGGAACTCTTTGTCAATGTGGTGTCCAGTCTGCGTGGAAACACCGAGATTGCCATCGGCAACGTGTTGGGAAGCAACATAGCCAACACTCTGCTCATTCTGGGCGTCTGCTCGGTGATCTATCCTCTCACCGTGACGACGGGAACGGTGTGGAAGGAGATTCCCTTGAGCCTTCTGGCTGCGATCGTTTTGGGTGCGATGGCCAACGATCGGTACCTGGACGGTGGGGACGTTTCGGCCCTTACCCGGAGCGAAGGGCTGGTCCTGCTCTCGTTTTTCGTCATATTCATGTACTACTCCGCCGGTATCGCCAGGCGGCTGAACGGTATGGAAGCGCTCGTGCCATCGAAGGTCCACGGATGGTCCCGGTCCCTTCTACTGGTTCTTCTGGGTCTCGTGGGCCTTACGGTCGGGGGAAGCTGGATCGTCAAGGGGGCCGTGGGGGTGGCCACCCGTCTCGGGATGAGCCAGTCCCTCGTAGGGTTGACGATCGTGGCGGTGGGCACCTCCCTTCCCGAACTGGCCACATCTGCCATGGCAGCGTACAGGAGGAACGCGGAAATCGCCGTGGGAAACGTAGTAGGTTCCAACATCTTCAACATTTTCTTCGTGCTCGGGATCAGCTCCGTGATCAACCCGCTGCCTTTGCCGCCAGGAAGCAATCTGGATCTGGGGATGGTTCTTTTCGCCAGTGCTCTTCTTCTAACGGCAATGTTCACCGGCAAAACACATCGGTTGGACCGGTGGGAGGGCGGTGTTTTCCTCGTGCTCTACATGGGGTACTTGGTATTGCTTGTGGTGGCCGAATAGGGGTGCTCGCCGCAGGCAAAACCCTCACGATGACCCGCGGAGCTTGTCGAGGGATTCGTTGGGTCCCAGAACGATCATGATGTCTCCGTCTTTGACGATGAATGTGCCGGTGGGGATCATGTTCAACCTGTCCGGGACCCTCTCCCGTACGGCCACAACCTGGACACCGTATTGATTGATGAGATCAAGCTCCCGCAATGCCTTGCCGATGAATCCCGCAGGCGGCTGCAGGTGAATGATGCTGTATCCCTCCACAAAGGGCAGGTACTCGATCATGTTCGGATTGTGCAGCCGCTCCGCCAGGGAAACGGCCTGGTCCTTTTCGGGAAAAAGCACTTCGTCGGCGCCGATCTTCTGAAGAATTCTGCCGTGGGCCTCACCCGTGGCCTTGGCCACTATCCGCCCCACACCGATGTCCTTGAGGTTCAGGGTGGCCAGAATCGATTCACTGAGCAAAGAGCCCATGCAGACCACCGCAGCATCCACATCCTTGACAAGGGACTCCATGGACTTGCGGTCCGTGGCATCGGCCACCACTGCCTGGCTCACCTCGTCCTTGATTTCCTGAATGCGGCCGGGATCCCTGTCGATGGCCAAAACCTCGTGGCCTTTGTCGTAAAGCCGCGAAGCGAGATAGCGTCCGAAATTGCCCACTCCGATCACCGCGAATTGCTTCATGGGATACCTCAACCCACCATGACGCCTTCTTCTGCGTAATGGTAACGAGACACTCCCGGCCTGCCCAGAGTCAGGGCCACCGCCAGAGGTCCGAGCCTGCCCACGAACATGACTGCAGCCAGGATGAGCTTTCCTCCTGAAGTGAGATGGGGGGTCACTCCCGTGGACAGGCCCACCGTGCAAAATGCACTCACCGTTTCAAAGAGCAGTTCGAGAAACTTGCCCCTGCTCAGGGCATGGGGGGTCTCTCCCAGTTCCGTGATGAGCAGGGCCAGGGTCCCCAAAATGACCACGAGAAAACCTACCATGACGATGCTCACGGCCTTGTCCACACTGGAGTCGGGCAGGCTGCGGCGAAACGCTTGGGGGCGGTCCCATCCCCGCAGCCGCGAAATGCCCAGCAGAACAACACTGGCCACGGTGGTGGTTTTCACGCCTCCGCCGCACGAACCAGGAGAGGCTCCGATGAACATGAGCAGCATCAGGATAAGAAGGGTCTCGTTGGCCATGCATCCTATGGCCAGCGTGTTGAATCCCGCTGTGCGTGCGGTGGTCGACTGAAAAAAACCCGCAAGAAACCGGCCCATCATGGATAAGGGAGCAAGGGTGTTGGACCACTCCATGACAAGGATCACGAGGGTTCCACCGGCCAGAAGCATGCAGGTGGCCGACAGCACGATCTTACTGTGCAGGCTGATACGGGACCAGTTGCGGCCCGTCGCGGGAAACCGCCGCTTCAACTCCGACAAGACCAAGAATCCCAGCCCTCCGGTGATGATGAGCAAACAGAGTACCACGTTCAGGAAACCGTCTTCGGCATATGCCACAAAACCGTCCGGGAACAACGAAAACCCCGCGTTGCAAAAAGCACTGACCGAATGGAATACCGCCAGGTACAAGGCTTCCGGTGCCTGGGCGCCGGGGAGGAATCTGAGAAACAGGAGCAAGGCGCCTGCACCCTCCAATGCCGCCGTGAACAGGGCCACCTCCCCCAAAACGGCACCGATGCTTCGCTGGCCGCTCTGGGTGAATGTGTCCTGTACCACAATGCGCTCTGTCAGGCCCGGCCGCCTTCCCACCATGAGCAGCAGCAGGGTGGACAGGGTCATGATGCCCAGCCCCCCTGCCTGTATCAGTATCAACACCACGCCCTGCCCGAAGGGTTTCAGCGCGGTTCCCGTATCCACCACAACGAGACCTGTTACGCAGGTGGCCGACGTGGACGTGAAAAGGGCGTTTACCCACCCCAAACCGGGGCCCCACGCCGCGATGGGCAGCATGAGCAGCAATGCGCCGGTCGCGATGACAAGGGCGAACGCAAAAACGGATATGCGTGCGGGGGAGCGGAGAAACACGCGAACAGCCCGCATCTTCCAGACCCTTTCTTTCCCCGGTTTCCAGGCGTTGCCGCTTTTTCGCGGTTCGCCTTCATCCTGGCAAAACCCTGCCTTTGACGGCTCCGCTTAGGGCTCGCGTGAGAAGAGATTTCGGTTTTCAGGCGTCGAGCCGCGCGCATGGCAAGGCGCGAGGAGGGCGAATGGCGGGCCATTTAACCGACGACCAACGCTGCCATGCGTGATGGATCGGCGCATCAAAACGGGAAGTTATTCTTGAGCGAGCCCTTATCACCACGGCAAGCGGTGTGGCAATAGGATTGTCGGCGCGTGCAGCGGGATGTCGGAGCTCTGCAAGGGTGCCTCCGACCATGCCGGGGAAGGCATTTATACCGCGCGCGGTCACACATTGCGATTTCCCACATCCACCTCGCCCTCTGGGAGAGGGTCGGGTGAGGGTATAATAAGCGCAGTTTGTGAACGTGCGCACTATCATCGCTGAGGCAAATCGCCTCCAATGCCGCCGGCCCGGAGCGATGATCAAGGCCCCCATGGACGGCAAGGTCAAGGCCGCCCTCCCCGCAAGCCTGCACTTTGGGAGAAGGCAAGGGCATGGCACAGCCTTGGCTTGACCTTGCCGCAGGCTGTGGTGTAAGCACATTTCCTATCGGTAGACACCCTCCATCCCACGCTGAGGACAGCGGGATGCGAGCGCCTTTGAAAGACCCACTCTCGAACGGAAGCGGCCATGTATGAGCTGAAAGACAAGGAGGTCCTCTTCAAGGTATCGAAATATGTGCTCAAGAGGGAAGGGGGGCGATTCAAGATCGACGTGCTTCAGGTCATATCGGGTCAATCGCGCAACAGGTTCATAGCCGTTCCCAATCTATCCCTTCAGAGTGCGGAGGACGGGTATTGGGGCGTCGGCTCGACCGAGGAAGACGCCCTCAGGGACTGCCTGCGAAAGATAAGGGACGTTTCCAACAGGTCTCTTTTCCCGAAGCATGTTCTCAGGCTCCCCGACCGGACGTACTCTCCGGCGGGGAACACGAAGGACGAGTGAATGATGCTGCCGTTTTTTCGACAACCAGAGGCAAGAGACGTAAATGCTCAGCACGGTGCCATACCCTCTCGGCCTCCTCTCCTGCAATTCCCCACTTGAGGGGGGCCAGGGGGGGGAGACGCCCGCGCTCGCAGAACGGAAAATGGGATGCTTCCGGACGGAACGATGATCGAAGCCGCCAAGAATTGCCCGTTCCTGGGGTCCTTATCGAAAAGGGGTGCCCAAAAAATTCATCGCTCGCTGCCCCACTCACCCTTCCTATGCCCACGGAGTACTTGCCGTGTTCCTGAAAATACTTCTCCCCCAATGCCTTGGCGCCGGCAAAGGGGTAGTCCATGGACCAGAATCCGTCGCACATGATATTTTCGCTGTCCGGGCCCAGGGCCTTCCAGAACTCCACGGGCCAGGTGCCTTTCCACTCCACCCCTGGAGGAACTTGACGCTCAGATTGCGCTCCTTCATCTGACGCACCAGATTCACCGCTTCCTCGACGTTGCACATGGTTGGAATCGCGTCCACACCCGCGGATTTGGCTCTCATGATCTGCTGGGAAAAACCCTTGCCTCCCACGGCCAGGGACTCCCTCAAGGCGATCTTGTACCCGAATTTCTCGGCGTGGTAGTGACCCAGGACAAGGACTTCGGCGAGTTGGCTTTCCGTCATCGTCTACCCGCCGCATGCGGTGTCGTTGTTTTTCGGCTTTCCGGCAAGAACTCGGACCAGGACAATCAGCAGATAATCCAAATAGTTGGGGGGCCCTTCGAATGGTCGGGGTTCTTGTCGGTCGTGACCGAGACCTACGTCCGCAAGCCAGGATGGGGTCTTTCGAGTCTCAATAGGCTCGTTGGTTTTCGGGCCCTGACGCACAAATCAATGCACGGAAGTTATGGTCTTTCACTCCATCTCGAAGCCGTGACTCGTAAACTTCAGCGTGCGGCAGTTCTCGGTCACGGTTCGGACAACGTGCCCCGATGCCCCTGAAGGAATTTCCGCCTCCATTTCCAGGGTGACCTTCAGTTTGGCTCCCACTATGCCGGCAAGATGGGCCACCACTTCGTCGGCGATGCGACCGGCGTCGCGGCCAACGCGTGCCGGGTCGAGAACCGCTTTTCGTAGTCGCTGTCCCGGCATTCCGGCGGAAAATGTCACGGCCGGTGACTACCGGACCCCTCAGCGCCGGCTCTACCGGACCCTCCCCGGAGCTCTACATGAGTCCGCAACTACCCAATATCGGAAGAAAATCTATTCTTGCAGGGAGGGAGAGGGGGGTCCGATCCAAATCGCCACACAGGGGTTCCGTGAGCGGTGGCGGTGACACGGAAAAACTCCACCGGGTTGCGGTACTCGTCGGTACCCTCCCCGACATGCACCTGCCACAGGTCGGCCGCGAACTCCGCCTGCTGGTACTTGCCGCTTGCCACGTCCCTGTGGGGGTTGACCACTTCCCGCCAGGGCTTCAAACCCGCCTGGACCTGGGTTTCGATGGCCATACCCGCGCTCTTGCGCTTTTCCGTGCGCACCTGCTCGTCAAAGCGCACGCGGAGAAGCTCCATCTTCATCTTCTCCACTGGTACAGCAAGCGTATCGAAAAGGTTTGGAAAGACCTGTTTCAACGCACGTCGTAACCATAGGTAAAAAAAGTCCGATAGGTCCGCGCTCTCAGGCTTGCCCACCTTAACAGTGAAGAGGTAGGAATCCCCCGTGACCACCGGCTCCACGTAGGCTTCCTTGCCCGCCTTGGCGGAGAGCATGAATGTGGAAACAAGCGGCACGTCCACCTGTGCAAAGGCCGGATTGGGGCTCTTGACCGTGCGCGCCCAAAGCCAGGCGACCACCGTGAGTTCCCTGCCCTTGTAAGGGGCTGAGTCCGGCCTCTCCGCCACCATTTCCGGCGTCACCTTGACCTTGGGGTAGAGGTGCCCGATGCGCTTTTCGGCCTCGTCCCTCATCCACTTGCCGTAAATACCGCACGTCCTCGGCCAGGCCTTCCGCGCCCTTCCAGGTTTTCTTGAAAAGCTCGCCCTGCTTGCCGGTCACGGGGTTCAAGGGGGGGCTTTCCCGCGAACTTGGGCGGTATCTCGATCATGGCCTTGTTGATGAGCACGGCCACGGGGTTCAAATCGCTTGCATAGGCTTCCAGGCCCAGCCTCTGGGACTCCAGGGGCAGGGAGCCGCCATCGGCAAAGGGGTCGTGAAAAGCGGGCAGCTTGTGCCGGTCAAAAGCTCTTTGGCCAGGGGATGCCCGGTGTTCTCCCAAAGAACCAGGTCTTCCATGATCTTGAAAAGACGCTGCCGCTCCTTTTCCTGGGCCTTTTCAGTGGGAAACAGGTCCGGGTGCGCCGAAGGGTCATCCACCATCTGGGCAAAAATAACCGCCCTGGCCGCCGCGCCCACCAGAGGTGCAAAGTGGAGGGATGCCCGTGTCGTATGGATTTTTCCCGGGCGCTGGCCTTGTTGATGGCATCCAGGGGCAGGGCCACCTCGATGAGCTTTTTCTTGTACGCAGCGGTCATTGGCAAGCCCTGAGCAAAGCCGGATGCAAGGTCAGGACCTCGATGCCGCCGGTAATAAAATCCCTGTCGTTGGTGACGCACTTCCAGCCGTGGATGCGGCAGGCCTCCGCAATGAGCCCGTCGTTGATGTCGTTGGTCCCGGCCTCGAAGTCGGACAAGACCTGTGACATATCCATGGTCTCAAATGGGTGGTTGTGGCGGGTGCAGAGTTTCAGAATGTTGTTTGCGGGCTTGATCATATATTCGGCCACAACCCATGGGCGCAAGGGGGCAGGGTGAACTACGGGGAAACTGGATTCCGGATCAAGTCCGGAATGACGGTATTTCCATCTGCGGGGTGATCGGGGCGGGCCGTGGATTGACCTGTTTGCCGAAGAGAGAACCGACTCGGTGGCCCATGTTGTGCTCAAGCCCTTGTTCGCAAACATGGCGTCCGTCTCGCTCACGGGTTTAAAATCAATACCCGTGAATGAATCTGTTTGGGATATAAGGTCCTCATTTCATTCCTCGGTCTCATTTGGCGTCGACATTCCCCCCTTGAGGGGGGCAAAGGGGGGTGTGAAGGGTTGTCGGAGCCTGGGAAACACCCCCCTGGCCCCCCTCAAGGGGGGAATTGAGTCGAGATGCGCTCCACGATTACCTGACAGCCTTTCTCGTTGCCGAGAAAGCACGCGGCCGGCGGTCGCTGGGAGTCTAAAGCTGTTTCATTCAGTGGTATTGGCTTTAAAATCAGGGGATTGCCGGAACTCCTTAAACCGGGGATAGGCCCCCTGTGCAAGGCCCTCCATTCGATGCGGCAATAGGTGTTCAGGTACTCGGAAAGGACCGTGGCATCCATTACCAGCCTTGAACCCGCTGATTTGATGCGTTTCAGGATGACGAGGGGGACTGACGAGGGGGACGTTGTTTCAATGTTGCAAAATGAAGGGATCCGACGGCTGTTTGAACCGAACAAAGAAACATTGAAACAACGTCCCCCTCATCACCGATCACCGAGAACGGGATCGCCTTTACCGTCGACGTCGTAGCCGGGCAGAAGACCGGATTCTACATCGACCAGCGAGATAATCGCCGCCTCGTGCGGGAGCTCTCTCGCGACCGGGATGTGCTGGACTGCTTCTGTTTCTCGGGAGGCTTTACCGTGAACGCGCTTGCCGGTGGAGCTCGGTCGGTTGTCTCAATCGACTCATCGGAATCGGCCCTCGCGCTTCTTCGGAAAAACGTCGAAGCGAACGGACTCGACGACGGGCGGCTCGATGCGGTTGAGGGCGATGTCTTTACGCTGCTTCGCGCCTATCGTGACGGAAGGAGGAGCTTCGACCTCATCGTACTCGACCCGCCTAAATTCGCGCCGACGACGACCCACGTCGAAAAAGCCTCGCGGGCCTACAAGGATATCAACCTGCTTGCGCTCAAGCTCTTGCGGCCGAACGGGCTCCTCTTTACCTCCTCCTGCTCAGGCGGAGTTTCTGAAGAGCTCTTTGCGAAAATCGTCGCCGGCGCAGCGATCGATGCCGGCGCCGATGCGCGGATCGTCGCTCGACTCTCGCAAGGCGCCGACCACCCGGTCGGGATTCACTTCCCCGAAGGCTCGTACCTCAAGGGGCTCTTGCTTCGGAAGGCGTGATTTGAGCTCTTCGCTCCGGGACGGCGCACAAAGCGATTTCGGATCGCCTGCTGGTTTTTTGCTGCAGGCGCCCGCTGTGGTTCCTTCCCGGGCGCCGGACGGTGATCGCGCCGATCGGCGCCGAGCTCACGTTCGGGAACAAACGCACCGTAGTTGAAATCGGGTACTTGCCTTCGCTCGATCGGCGCGCCGAGTACCTTTTCTATCTCCCGCAACACCGCCTTGTCTTCGGGAACGACGATGGTAAACGCATCGCCGCTTCGTTCGGCTCTTCCGGTTCTTCCGATTCGATGCGTGTAGGCATCGGCGGTATCGGGCATATCGAAGTTGATAACGTGCGTCACCTCTGAGACGTCGATCCCCCGGGCAGCAATGTCGGTTGCAACCAGGATGTCGTACTTCCCGTTTCGAAAGCCGGTGATCGCCTCCTGCCTCCGGTTCTGCGACAGATTACCCTGAAGCGCAGCAACTCGCGAGCCGCGCTTCTCGAGCGCGATCGCAAGGCTCTTCGCGCGATGCTTGGTTCGGGTAAAGACGAGCACACGCCCGGTCGCGGTCCGGTCGAGGAGCGCGAAGAACAGCTCCTTTTTCAGGTCATTCGAGACCGGGTAGATCGCGTGCGTAACGGTGTGTACCGGGGCGATTTTCCCTATCTGGACCGTCACGGGATTGCGCAGAATCGTGTCGGCGAGGCTTCGGATATCGGCGGGCATCGTTGCCGAAAAAAACAGCGTCTACCGCTCCCGGGGTAGCACCGCCAGTATCCGCTTTATGTCGGGGAGAAATCCCATGTCGCACATACGGTCCGCTTCATCGAGCACCAGTATCTCGATACGAGACAGGTCGATCGACCGGTCGCCAAGGTGATCGAGGAGCCTTCCGGGACACGCAACCACGATTTCGGCGCCACGCGCAAGCGCGTCGACCTGCTTATTCTTGCTCACCCCACCGTAGATCGAGATGCATCGCACACCAACGTGCTTACCAAGCGTACGGCCGGCTTCGGTTATCTGCTCGGCAAGCTCGCGGGTCGGCGCCAGGATGAGCGAGCGCGTCGTTCGGCGCGCTCCGGTCGAAAGTCGTTGCAGAATCGGAAGCAGAAAGACCGCGGTCTTCCCGGTGCCGGTCTGCGCTATCCCGAGCACATCCTTCCCGGCAAGCACGTGCGGCATCGCCTGGTCCTGGATGGGCGTGGGGATGATAAATCCTGCGTCGTCTACCGCGCGAAGTATGTGAGGATCGAGTGAAAATTTCTTGAAATTCATTGAGATTGCTCCTTGGCTCAGGTCATGGAGCCAAGTCACACTCTCAGCTCGTTGCCGTATTCCGTCGACGAAGTGTCGATCGATTATTGCGAGAATATACCCGTTTTTACCGGGATTGCATATCGCAATCTTCGATTGCAATTGATTGAAGATTGCGATGTACTTTAGTTGTATGGAAAATCTTGCTGGAACAGCAAGATTTTCGATTGTCATAGTATAGGAGCTCCCAACCGCCCATGATTGATGGATCGAGTGATGGAGGCGCATATGATACGAAGGGCGATTCGCAAGGTATCGGGGCGCTATTACGGAGTCGCGTACCACGGAACTGAGGTGGCGGCGACGGCGGTCGCCGACTCGTCACCGGAAGCCCTCACGAACCTTTCCCGATCTCTGCCGCATGGTGTCGCATCGAAGGAATCGACCGGCGACTCACCGTTCGTCGACGAGACGGTTCTCATGCTCGCGCTCCTCGAAGAAGAAGGGATAAGGGATAGGAAGTTGCTTTACGTAAGCGCGACCATGACAGAAGGCAGGGTGTGTGTCAAGAGAAAAGTTGGCACCAGATATTGTGCGCCACATTGCGGGTGAGCCTGGGCAGGCGGATCATCATCGAGACGTGCGTGATCCGATGGGGGCTTGGCAGGTTACTTGCTAAAATCCAGCGGTCTTTCGCCTGAATTTTCACGCAGCAACCCTCTCTGCGCCACCAGACCCCTTTTGGCCTACTGGAGCCAATAGTCGGCCGGAGGCAACTGCGAAAAGGCATCATCGTAAATCGGTTTCGCGTGACGAGGGGGGACGTTGTTTCAATGTTGCAAAATGAAGCGATCCGACGGCTGTTTGAACCGAACAAGGCAACATTGAAACAACGTCCCTTATGTTGCGAGTCGCCGTATGTGGCTGATATAATAACAGAAAGTGGCAAATGCGCAAGGCCCTGGATATTGTGTATGAAGTCAGCGGGTTACGCACTT
>Ga0068713_1003011_pt1 | contig 15602 bp, 13 predicted proteins | sample MTBAKSrepl2MetaG_FD_62223 | JGI IMG/M metagenome (GOLD analysis project Ga0068713, IMG submission 62223) | Enrichment culture microbial communities om Arthur Kill intertidal strait, New Jersey, USA, that are MTBE-degrading - MTBE-AKS2 (Arthur... | ecosystem: Environmental > Aquatic > Marine >...
CAGGTTCAACGGTGGACTGGATCACCGCGAAGAATGGTCCCATCGTAATTGGGCTCATCAGGCCAACCAGCAGCGCGCCGCCAACCGCCATGGGCATTGCCGAAGCAGGCGCAATCGCCAGGATCAGGGTGCCAATCCCCATTCCCATCAAACCAAACATAGAAGTCAGGATTTTAGTTTTGAAACCGCCCCACACACCCAGCAGCGCCCCGCCAACGAGCATTCCAATTCCCATAGCGGATTCCACCCAGCTGAGCTGGATCGCGCTTCCACCGAAATACTCTTTTACCATCAGGGGAAGCAGCGAAAAAGCGGGGATGATCGTGAAGTTGATCCCCACCGTCATCAAGCCAACGATTAATAATCCAGGCCAACTAAGCACATAGCGAAAACCTGCTTTGATATCCAGCCAAACCGTTGACTTTGCCTCGTGATGTACATTGCCATGCTCGATGCGCTCCGGTTGTGGAATCGAGATAAAAACCAGTGGGAGGATCGCAAACATCGCGGTGACCACATCAATTGCCAGGATACCATGAAGGGGCAGTACATCCAGAAGAAGGGCACCCATTGGAGCCGAAACCACATTCAAGCCGCCATTGAGCATCTGATTGACCCCCTGAATGCGAGTCAAATGCTCAACCGGAACCATCAGCGAAGTTGAAGCGCGCATCGCGTTGCTGTGGAAACAGCCAGCCAGGGAGCGGATAAACATCACAACGTATATGTGCCAGAGCGCCACCGCGTCCAGAGCAAATAACGCTGCAAGGGTAATCGTCGCCAGGGTAATGATACTGTCAGCAATTACCATGATCCAGCGCCGGTTCCAGCGGTCTACCAGCGCACCAACAAACGGGCCTAAAATTACACTAGGCAGCATACCCACCAAAGAGGCAGTTGCCAAAACCATTGCGGAACCAGTCCGGACAGTCAGATACCAGATCAAAGCAAACTGAACCAATTGGCTGCCTAAAATCGATAGCGCCTGCCCTCCCCAGATGGTGAAGAAAGTGGTCTTCCATGGTTTGCCGTCTTTTACCGAAATTTGTGTCGCCATTGTAATACTCCTCATAAATAGCAGTGATTTCAATTTACAATCAAAGTTTAGCGCTCAAAGATCAGTTTGTCCCCTATCCGAAGATAGGTCTGAGGGATAGGTTTGGGAATCATCTAAATAAAAAGAGCCGCTTTCGCGGCTCATATTGAATACTCAATCAACCAGGGATCAAAAACCCAATTCCCTTGCACGGGCGATAGCCTGCGGGCGGTTGTTCACGCCCAGTTTTTGGAGAATGTTGTGAACATGCCACTTGGCAGTCCCCACACTGATGACCAGCTCCTCCGCGATCTCCCGATTGGATTTCCCCGCCATGATCAAATCGAGCACGCGCAATTCCTGTTCGCTTAACGGGTCAGGCAGCTGCTCAAGGAGAGGGCTGGCGGGCAATTTGCTGCCCAAAAGGGTATCCACCAGTTCTGGCGCGGCGGAACGTGCTTTGGGCAACAGCTCCAGCAGCGGCTCACCCTCATCTAAAAAGATGCGGATGTAGCCCTCGGGCGCGGCAAGGCGCAGGGACTTTTCAAGCCATTTCAGGGCGGTTGGGGTATCTTTTTTAGCCTGATGGAACAATCCCAGCAACATCATGGCTTCAATTGCTGTCTGCATCCGCCCCGCTTCATTGGCCTTTTCCAGAAGGGGATGCAAAATATCCGGTAGAATATCCAGCTCGCCAGTTGCCATCAGGATCCGTGCCAGGGTCAGATCCGCATACTCATTCTGGGTCGCGCCGCGAACAGCCTGATATTCATCAGCCCATTGCGCGGCCTCCTGTTTCTTCCCAGCATAAAGCTGAAGCCGAGCCAGATAAGTAGAGGCCATTAAAGCCATGCGCGGTATGCCGTAAGCCTGCAGAACTGTACTGGCTTCACGGCTCAACGCAAAAGCGCTGGCCGGATCACCCTGAACAGCGTGCAGGCGCGTGAGCGTTGATATTCCTAAAACAACATCATCCATCAAACCGCCCTGACGAGCCAGCGCGATGCCATCCTGCAAGAGCTGGCCGGCAGAGTCCAGCTCATTCCGCTCCAGGGCAATGCCGCCCAGAATGATCAATGCCAGCCCAAGCGGTGGAATGCGCTCCCCTTCCGTACATTGAATAGCAGCCTGACAGGTTTGCTCAGCAAGGTTCAAATGCCCTTGTTTGATCATCACCTGTGCCGCGGCGCAGCGCGCGTGTACAGCGAGAAACAGCACTCCCGCGGCGAGAGCCTCATCGCTGGATTGCAGATAGTTTTGTACAGCGCACTCGGTTTGGTCTGAGACTTCACACGCCAGGCCCAAACTAAAAAACGCGCGCGCGTGGGGCAGATGGTTCTCGCGGGGAATACGCGCCTGCGCGTATCTGGTTTGCTCAAATGCCTGCTGAACATCGCCACGCACCGAGGCAATTGAACCGCGGTACAACGCCGCCAGGGCCAGCATGGTTTCGGTTTCAGCTGTTGCCGGGGTTGACCGCAGCGATTGCTCGACCTGGGCGATCCGTTTTTCGGCCTGCTCAAAACGCCCCGACAAGTACAGAACGCGCGAGGCATTCAAACTTAATTGAGGGCGGCTGTGCAGGGCTTGCGATGGCAGGGCATCCAGCCAGGAAGATAATAAAGCAACGTTGCCGCCTGACCAGATGGCATCATTGGATAATGCCCGCCCGATAACATCGGTGGCGAACTCATAATCCTTGCTGGCAAGGGCGTATTGCACCGCTTCAAACATCAGATCATTGGCTTCATGCCATTCCGACGCTTTTATATACAACGCCATTTGTTCTGACGGGGCAAGCAGGGTGCGTAGATAATCTGAGAAAAGGCGATGGTAGCGATACCAGATACGCTCGTCATCCAACGGAACAACAAATAGATTGGCCTGCTCCAGATGGGTGATGACCGTCTGAGCATCCGCGCGGCCTGTCAATGTACCGCACAAACCGGCGTTGAAACGATCCAGAATACTGGTTTGGGTAAGAAAAGCGCGGATCCCTTCTTCCTGCTGGCGGATGACTTCTTCTGCCAGAAAATCCAGCACAAAGCGGTGGCTGCCCCGAAAGTTTTCAATGAAGTCGTGAGGGTCGGTCAGGTTTCGAAGAGCCAACCCTGCCAGCTGCAACCCAACCACCCAGCCTTCGGTGCGTTCTTCCAGCGTATTGGCTGCTTCATCCGAAAGGTGCAGCTTCATCGCGTCGGTGAAAAACTGGCGTGCCTCGGTCGGCGAGAAACGCAGATCATGCGCCCGAATCTCAGTCATCTGTCCGCGGGCCCGCATCCGCGCCAGAGGCAGGGGCGGGTCCTGGCGGGTTGTTATCACCAGGTGAACCTGGACGGGCAGGTGATCCAGAAAATAAGCCAGCGCTTCGTGGATTTGCAGGTTGTGAATAAGATGATAATCATCGAGGGTGAGCACAACCGGCGTCTGGAACGCAGCCAGCTCGTTGAGCAGCTCATCCATCACAGCATTCCCCGGCGGCAGTTTTGGCCGGTCCAGCACTGGCTGAATTTTCTCGCGGATCGATTCATCAGCCAGCTGAAAAGCAGCCAGCCAGTAGTACTGAAAACGCTGCGGGTCATTGTCATTCTCATCCAGCGACAGCCAGACAAAGCGGGTGCTGTCTGTCAGTGAATGAAACCATTCGCTGATGAGCGTGGTCTTACCATACCCTACCGGGGCTGATACCAGAGTCAGTTTCCGGTTCTCGTGCAGCCCCGCGGTAAGCCGTTCCAGCAGACGCGGACGGGATACCCCCGTGTCGCGCCAGGGCGGGATGTGAAATTTAGTGGCCAACAAACGGATGCTCATAATAGATGATTATACCGGGAGACCATATCTTTCGCGGAAAATAGCGTCATCAAACGCGTTCAGAGTACACGTCCTAACCGGGTTTTTACCGGCGTTCCCCACCAAAGCTCCATGCGCGTGGTAAGACAGCGCTGTTATTCTTTCCTCTTTTTATTTACTTCTTTCGCCTTCTCCAGATTCTCCTTCACCCGAAATGCCACAATTCGAGCGATCAGATCATAGGGAATAGGTTTGTCCAGTGGAAATTTCACCGAGCCTTTTGCTCCCTCATAAGCAGACAACTCATCTCTGAATTTCTCAATGCCGCTGGGTGCGGGATAAAACCCAATATGATGTTTATAAGCAGCAAAATGAACTAAATTGCCCTTCAGCGTGAAAGTCGGTATGCCATATTTAATAGCCTCCTCCGCTTCCGGAACAGCGGCTTTTATTAATACCCGTATTTCCTCCAAAATTTCTTGTACTTCTTCAGGAAAAGTCGAAATATACTCATCCATCAAAGTGAAACCTGTTTTTTTGCTTTCCATGATATCTCTTTTTTTCTGATATGTATTTAGCCAGGAAATGTCTGATTGTGAATTGTTTGAACCTTTGATATGTCGCAATTATGCCATACCAACCCAAATGCGCCCTCAGTTTGTAGAGCGCTTTAAGTGAAACATGCGGCATGCACAATCTGTCTTCCCAGGCCCCCACAGCCTGCCGGCGCCCTTCCGGGATGTAGCGTGGGCCGCCTTCGAGTTCGATAGCACCACTGCACCTTTTTAAAGAAAAATCCGAATACGCTGAAGCAAAGATGCCGGTCAGGCAGTAGAAATTTGCGCTGCGGGGTAATTCCAGGAAAAAAGGTGTTTATGATCGATTATATTGACAGGATTGGGCGTTTCTCCTCCGCCAGCCGTTCGAGTAATCCGAGAGCAGATTTCAGGCCAGGGAGAGCGGCGATCTCATCCTGCAAAAGTTTAGCATTTTGACGATAAATGGGCTCGGTCATCACCTCCGAGACGGCGGCGCGGATCGTTTCCGGCCCGGACTCGACGGCGTCCAGAACCTGGGCAAGCCGCAGCTTTTCACATCGCGATGCGTTGTGCGGTTGATCGGCCCCCATGGGAAGCAAGACCATGGGTACACCCTGCGACAATGCTCCCAACACACTCCCCGAACCGCCATGAGACACAACCACTGCGCAATGAGGCAGAATAACTTCCTGGGGAATAAATTGTTCAATTCGGATATTTTCGGGTTGTGGACCGAGCTCCTTTGGGTCAATCTCTCGTCCAACAGTCGCGATAATATGGATGGGTAAATCGCGCAGGCCCATTAGAACACGTTCAAAGAGATCGCCGGATTCGACGTTAAAAACCGTGCCGAGTGTGAAGTAGATGATTGGTAAGTCATTCTCGGGTGGTTTCCAAAGCGGCCAAGTTCCGTTACGCGCAGTTGAAGGAATGCGAAAGGAATGAGCAGTTGCCGGAAGTGAGAAGGCCGGGTGTCGAAAGCTGCGCGGGAAGGGTGAAAGAACGAGATAGTGACTGAGCATCTCTAACTCTGGGTCCGGCGGCAGGCCAAATTCAGCGCGCAGAACGTTCAATGCTTCACCAACCACTTCCTTCCGAATGAAAGCCCCTGAAGCGATGACCAATAAGCTCGCATACGGTATGCTGAGCTGTTCAGCAGCGATCATCGCGCCGAAGTCCACTTCATCACTCACCACGAGGTCGGGCTTCCATATCCCGCACAAAGCCAGGATGGAAGTGGCGCGCCGGTGCGCGAGCCTGGTAGCAAAACCATCGCGAAGAACACGATCCTCTTTTTCCATGTCCAATTTAAGCAGGGGAAGCCGCTCCGGCACAGCCTTCAGCGTATCTCCCGCGGTGGTGAAAGCCGTGAACCCGGCGCCTTCAATGACCGGGATCATCACCGCCTGACCCGCAAATGCAACGGTATGCCCCGCGGCTTGGGCAGCGCGGGCGATGGGGATAAGAGGCTCAAAGTGACCATTGCCGCCTACAAAAGTCAACAGAATACGCACAGGATCATCCTTGTAAATTTTCGTTCATACATAACCAGACGGGGTGCTGTAACCACCCGTTTTTAACCACAAAATTTATGGTGTCAAATATCAAAGGGCAAACCCAAAACGCTCTCCCCACTGCGAACAGAGTGGGAAAGAGAGCAGTACCAGCTGGAGTAGTTTAACACGAAAAAGCGAGGTTTTCCTGACTGGATTTGATTTGATGATATTAGACATTATTATATTCTCTTGCATGGTTTGGATAGGGTAACGGGTAATGTGAGTGACACTGGCCAGCATAACAACAATTCCAGATACGACCACTCTCGCGAAATCCCAAACGTTAGATGGAATATAACAACACAATTATCTTTCGCGAAGCGATTGAATTTCGCTTGGCCGTATGCTACGATAATAGAACATCACCAAAAAATTCCTTCCAGGCAGCCAATCATTGATTTTCACAAGGAAAACTGAAACAGTTTTTTCAACTTCTTTTGATACTGCCGAAAGATCACGAAAAAGTTTCCTGAATTTTTACAGTCAAAATTAAGGAGATGGGAATGGGAAAATACCAGTATCAATATATTGTAGTTGGATCAGGCGCAGGGGGAGCAACTGTAGCACGCGAATTATGCAAATCCGGCAAATCAGTTCTGGTGATCGAAAAAGGGAAATTAGAAGAGAAGGTCGGCACTTTCTTGGATTCCCTGCGCTATTATGATGCCAATAAGATCACCAGAGTACCAAGAAAATCAAAAGAAGGCATCATTCTCTGGCGGACTTTTATGGCTGGTGGATCGACCATGGTATCAATGGCCAATGGGGTGCGCAGTTCCGAGAAAGACTTCGCGAAGTATGGCATCCGGTTGGAAGAAGAGTTCATCGAAGCTGAAAGGGAAATGGGAATTACTAAAATCCCGGATACGATGCTCTCGTCCGGCGGGCTGCGCATCCGCGACGCTGCCCAATCGCTCGGTTTTAGAATGGAGAATATGCCCAAGTTTCTGGATGTTGAACATTGTAAAAGCTGTGGAAATTGCAGTCTGGGCTGCTCGAAAGATGCCAAGTGGACTGCTCTGAACTATCTCAATGAGGCGCAGCAATCCGGCGCGGAGATCATGTTCCACACCACGGTGCAAAAAGTCACCCAAAGCAATGGCCAGGTAACCGGCATAATCGCCAGCGGCCCGGATGGGATGGCTGAAATCCAGGCAGAAGTAGTGATCCTGGCGGCTGGCGGGCTTGGTACGCCTGTCATTCTACAAAAATCGGGTCTTACTGATGCGGGTTCCAACCTGTTCATTGATATCGTAGTTAACACCTATGGTGTAACCGATGATTTCAACCTGTTGAATGAGCCGCAGATGGCACTGGTTGACCTTGAATTTCATCAGTACCAGGGTTTTTTGCTTTCAACGTACATCAACCACCCCCGCGAAGTACGCCTGATCGAAATGGGACTGGGTGGGGCGGCCATGCCCTCAAATCGCCTGGTTGGCATCATGACCAAGATTACTGACGATCCTTCAGGCCGGGTCTTCCCTGACGGTTCAGTTTCCAAAGCCGTCACAATTGCGGATCAGGAAAAAATCGACAAAGGCACCGGTATCGCCTCTGAAATTCTGATCCGGGCCGGGGCAAAGCCAGACTCCATCCGCTATTCTGCGCCTCAGGGAGCGCACCCCGGCGGCACAGCAGCGGTCGGAAAAATCGTGAACCAGCATCTGATGACAGAAATAAAAAATTTATATGTCTGCGACGCGAGTGTGTTTCCAAAAGCGCCTGGCCTGCCGCCAATTCTCACCATCGTGGCGCTGGGAAAACGGCTTGCAAAAGAACTGGCAGCTCATTAATGCCGGTTACAGATCAAAATATATATCTAAAACCAGTTATTCTACCCTTTCAGGATTCAAGCGAAGAAGCACCCTTACGGAGGGTGCTTCTCTTGTTGGTTGTCTTTCAAACGCTAACTTCAGATCAGGTCAATGTGATTACAGCACTTCTTCAATCATCCAGGATTACTGCCAGATCGGGATTATAGCCTTGCATGCGGCATTGACGATTGGGTACACAATGGGCGAAGAGGTCAACGCCGGGTGAGTTCCCATCTGGAACTGCACTATCTCATTGGCCGTCATCTTGTGCATAATACAGGCACTGAGCACATTGATCATTTCACCCACTGATCTTCCACCTGAGATGGCCCCTCCCAAAATAACACCCGTTTCCTTAGCAAATAGCGTTTTTACCTTTGTCAAACTTGAATTGGGCATCCCGCCAGGATGCGTGTCAGGCGCTTCAGCGGTGGTAACCACAATGTTCATGCCACATTGTCGAGCAGCACGCTCGGTCAGACCTGCCACGGCAAAAGCTCTGCCATTGACCACGGTCGAAAATACGCTGATAGCACCACAATTCTGATGTACCGTTGAATAGAGGTTTGCACCTGCAATACGGGCTTCAGATGTGGCAATCGAAGCCAGCATCAACCCAACCGGACGGCCTGTAAAGAAAGATATCTTTTCCGCGCAATCCCCGCAGGCAAACACGTCGGGATCAGTATAACTCCGCATGCAGCGGTCAACCTTAATGGTGTTGTTGAAACCCAGCTCGAGTCCCGCCTTTTTGGCAAGCTCAGTGTTGGGGACTGCCCCAATACCGAGGATAACCATATCAGCCTTCAGTTCTTCTCCTCCAGCCAGTCTGACACCGGTGACAGTGTCATCCCCCAGTATGGCTTCAACCCTGGTACTCACCATCACTTTTACACCGGTCTCTGTCAGCTTATCTTTTGCTTCAGCACAAAACTCATCATCCATGGCCATCTGCAGGCAGCTGGGCAAGGCCTCAACAACCGTAATGTTGACATCCCTTCCCTTGCGGCATTCATCAGCAAACTCAACCCCGATGAAGCCGCCACCGATGATCACCACATCCTTAACCGATTTCATCTCCTCATAGACTTCTTCCAGATAGCCAAAGTCCTTCTTAATCGGATAGACATTCTTCTTATCCACACCGGGGATAGGCGGAACCAGCGGCAGAGAACCGGTCGCGAACACCAGTTTGTCATAGCTGATGGTTTCACCACTTTGCAGCGAAACTACTTTCTTCTCGCGGTCCACAGCAATCGCTTCATCTTTAACGAGTTCAATTCCGTTCTTTTCAAGCAGCCCATCCGGGATCACATTGTTCTGTGGCCCACCTACCGTCCCATAAATATAAGGGATGCCGCAGGGAATCAAGACTGTGCCTTCTTTTCGGACAAGCACAACCTTTTTATTTGGATAATGCCGCCTGCAGCTTATTCCCGCTGTAATACCAGATAGCCCACCCAACACCAAAACATCTGTCTGTTTCACAAAGACCTCCTTAATTTTGTGTTTCATTTAATTAATTTTAAATATTTAATTTTACCTATTATAATAGTATTTCACCTAATTTAATATATAAAAACAAGCGAATTTACGAGTTTTTTTGATCTCTTGAAAAAATTAAGCTCGCAAGATCTCTTTAGGACAGGATCTTCAATTCATAAAACACCCCACTTTAATTCATATGGTTGTATATGCTTTCAGGTATGATGATTCTCTTTAAGTTATGCCAGAGGTGCTTCTATGAACAGCTCTGCCCTTTACACATTCCTCTGATCTATCCTGAAAAAGAACGCGTTGGCATGGCGTAGATTTCTTTCAAAAGACCACCCCAGTATTTGTAAGGCTGCTTAGAGCAGAGACCTTCTGCATTTACGTACCATAGCCCCCGTAAAACAGATTAGCCTTACCAATAAAAAAAGACAGTGAATAACAACCCTTTCAGGCTGCTTTATTCACTGTCTGCATCCATTACTGCTGTGTTGTCGCGAACAGCGTTATAGCAAAAGGATACTGCTAACGCCCACGTGTGAGCAAACGATAAATAGCGATGACAACAATCGCTCCTAACACAGAAACTGCTATACTCGTGAGGTTGATCCCGCTCACCAGGTCAACACCGATCAACAGGCTGGTTATCCAACCACCCACAACACTACCCACAACACCCAGGATCAAGTCAACCAGCACGCCAGTCTTCGCCTTCATCAACCACGAAGCCAACAAGCCGGCAAGAAGTCCCACTACAATCGTCGCAATCAAGCCCATGATTTTTTCTCCTTTACATTTTTTACAAAACCTGCCCAAAGATCCATGTCATTCAACACGCACTCCAAGCTTATTCCCTGACCTCGTTGAGGTCAGGGAGAATTCTGATATTTACTTTACTACATGCTCTCAACCAGTTTTCTCAACAGGTGCGTCGCTTTCTTGACCCGCATCGCGTCTTTTGGATTGCCGCCGGCCACAAAGTTTCCCAGGATACCACCTCCCATCATGGTATCTAAGGTATATTCCACTTTACACTCATCAGCAGCCAACCCAAGGAAACCCCCACTCGGTCGCAGTTTGAAAACATGGGCATCTTTGTCGTCACCCATCTGCGTCATGATCTCCAGGTATTTCATCGGCTGCATTTTCACGATGGCTCCATGACCTGTCTGGCCTTCATTAACCCAATTAAAACTTCCACCCTCGCTGATAGAGCTAACGCCAGAAATACTGTCTACACCAGGAAACCACTGTACCCAATAATTTGGGTTAATCAACACTTCCCATACTTTCTCAACTGGTGCATCAATTTCCACTTCACGTTCAAATTTTGGCATATCTTTTATCACCTCCGATATTTGATATCGTAAATCCGTTCACGCGCACTTCAAAACAAAGAGCTTGCTCAATGATCTATTTTGTGAATTGGTTAGATTGGGGACTGTTTTGGATTCAAGCGCTGTAATGCTCACAAACAATATATTTATAATTACTATAGCTTTACCTCAATTAATTGTCAAATTATTGGTTATACTTCACGATACATCCCCAACCCCATTCAACGCGGCCAACCTTCTCCTTATCGCAACCACGCAGAATGGTTTAAGAACAACTCCGTGTTTTGGGCTGAAAGGCGCGCTACACCCCATATTTTTGCGCAATCGCCCTGGCTATTTTCCGCGTTTTGGGGCTCAGGCTGTCCATTGCCTGCTGGATAAACAGGTATACCTCGTTTCTATCTGGAATCTCAAGAAAGACTTCATCCAGCGCATCCAGAATATCCGCCTTTAACAATTCCTTCTGTTTGAGGGGATAATCGCAGCGGTTCTCCATGTCCAGTAAAAGCGCAGCGATTTTATTTCTCAATTCCCGTTTTTGTTTGAGTATCTTCCTGCAGTTCCTGACAAAGCATTGAGCGGTCATAAACTTCTCATCATTAAAAAGTTCAAAATAAGCATCAAATATCTCAGAAAACAGATCTTCGCGGTCTACCTGAGTCAGATTAGCGATAATGGTCAGGGCGAAATCCCGGTGATAGGAGTTCTCATGTTTCAAAAGTGAAACCATATCCTGCCAGTATGGATAAAACAGTTCAGGCCATTGCTGGCTGGCCATTGATGCCGCTTCATAACAGTGGTAATACACCATGATGCCCGGGTTAGTCACCATCTGGTGTATGATCTCATCCCTGATATCACTGTCGCGAACTGCCAGCCTTACAAAATGCTCGAGTTCAAAATCTTTTTCAGATATGGCGTCCTGTATCCACGCAGTTGTATTCACCATTTCCTCTTTTCAATTTGTTCGGGTAGTGAAACACACGGTCGTCACCGGGAAAACATCACCAATAATTGATCATTCTGGCCGCCGCGCTCGGACGCAGGCGTTGAACTTCGGTAAGCTCGATGCAGGCCGCGTAACCGCAATCCGCGCACACCTCATCAGAAGCGCGGCAGCACACCGATTCGCCATCCACATCGACTACCGAAGCAACCGGAAAGCGCCGCGGCCAATCACCGGATTTCAACGCCAGCAGACCAGCCCGTGAATTGATGACCGGCAGCCCGGCCCGGATAGCTCCCAACAGGCGGTCAATGATGGGGGCGCGTTCCTCTGCGGTCAGGTACAGTTCGTCCACCCTGTAATATGGAGTGTGAAAGTAAAACATGACACCAATCACCGGAAGCTTTGTGTCCTGCACCCACCGCAGAAACGGCTCGATCCCCTCAGCGGTATTGCGGTCTATCACATAGATGACAGCGGCCCTTGGGCGTGAACCGGCGCGAACGGCGTGCTCCACCTGATAAAAATGGTCTCCACGCCGCCTGGCGTAGATGTCGGGCAGCCCATCCATGCTGACCCACAGGAGATCAGCCGGAACATTGAGCCCCAGCGTTCCATTGGTGTAAACATGCACATGGAAAAAGCCGGTCCGTTTTGCCTCAATAATTGCGTCTGTAAGGGTGTAGCCCGCATCACGCCACAACATCGGTTCTCCTCCGCTGAAATACAGCTCGCGAAATCCCCGACTCCAGGCGTTCCGCATCGCCGTGACCACCTCCTCCCAGGTCATGTCACGCCGCCCGGTGTTGGAAACATGACAACCACGGCAGGCAAGGTTGCAGCGGTCTGTCAGCGCGATGCCGTAGATCAGCGGCTGCGGGTCTCTGAGCGCCACAAAACGAAACGCATACCTGGCATAGAAAAGGAGCTGCCTCCATTGGATTCTAAGATTCTCTGCCATAAGTTCACCTGTTGGCACGTCCCGGTGGCATCATGCTGGACTTCCAGGGTTAACTGCCAGATGACACAAATACGCTGGCCAGTCTGGATAATTACAGTATACAGCATCCATAGGGGAAGTTCATACAGACAATGTTGCCCAAAGTGGACTGTTTTGGTAAGATTAGATATGGCCTCCAAACCAGGTTTCCACGTTCAACGCTTCTTGTTGGTGGCGCTGGCATTTTCCATCCTGCTGAGCGGCTGCGGGCTCGCGGCACAGGCCGAGAGCGGCCCTGCGGCGATAGACCCGCGCCTACTCGAAACCACTGTCGCGCAGCCGCAAACCAGCGATCCAACCCATACGGCGCTGCCCACCGCCACCCCCACACAGACCCAAACACCCGCCCCAACCATGACCCCCACGCCCACCCCGCACCCGCTGGAGATCGGCGCCATGCGTGATGGTGAGTACCCTGGCAGTGATATTGTCATCGAACAGGAACTGGATCCGGGGGCAAACTACCGCCGCTATTATGCTTACTATCTTTCCGAGGGCTATAAAATCTACGCCATGCTGACGGTCCCAAACGGCGAAATGCCTGAAGGCGGCTGGCCGGCCATTGTCTTCAATCACGGTTATATCCCGCCAACCCAATACCGCACCACCGAGCGCTACGTCGCCTATGTCGATGGGCTGGCGCGTAACGGTTACATCGTTTTCCGGATTGATTACCGCGGCCATGACCGTTCAGAAGGCTCGCCCTCCGGTGCTTACAGCAACCCTGGCTATATGGTCGACGTCCTCAACGCGGTCTCTTCTTTGCAGCGTTTTCCACAGGCCAACCCGGATAAGATTGGCATGTGGGGTCATTCCATGGGCGGTTACCTGACCCTGCGGGCAATGGTCATTTCAGACGCGGTGCGGGCCGGGGTCATCTGGGCCGGAGTGGTCGGCTCGTATCCCGATTTGCTCTACAACTGGCGGCGGGGCAGCAGCAGCGCTCCCATCCCCACCCCTCACCCGGGTTCCCGTCGCTGGCGTGGTTGGGTGGAGGACTATGGCTCGCCGGAGGAGAATCCAGCCTTTTGGAACTCGATATCAGCCAACGCCTTCCTGTCTGACCTGTCCGGCCCGGTGCAGCTGCACCACGGCACCGCCGACCAGGAAGTGCCTTCAGAATTCTCATTCAACCTGTCAGCGCAAATCCAGGCAGTAGGCGGTGAAGTGGAGCTTTACCAATATGAAGGGGATAACCACAATATTTCAAACTATTTCAGCACCGCCATGGGGCGCACAATCGCCTTCTATGACCGCCATTTGAAGTAGCTTCTCCCGCTGTTCCGGAACATCATCAAAATGCCATCACAAAAGCGCTCTCTTTTTCGAGTGAGCGCTTCATCTTCTCAATACCAGCTGTATTCCATGCACCCTTGTCCCCCTGAATGGGAGTCCGCGGTGCTGCTAACATCCTGATGTTACGGTTCCCATTCATAGCCTGTGGAATATGCCAGGCACCTGAACCCATGTTTGGCGAGGATCGGCTGGCTGTCGGGGCTGGCATCCACCTGCAAAAAACGGAACCCCCGCTGGCGGGCTTCACGCGCACGCACAGCCAGCAAGGCAGTGTAATAACCACGCCTGCGGTGCTGCACAAGTGTTGACCCACCCCATAGGGTGGCAAAAGAAGTTGAGAGCAGGTAATGCGTCCAGGCCGCGCTCACCACCCGGCCATCCTGCCAGACCGCGAAAACGCTGAGGTGATCGGGGTGATGTTCCAGGTCATACTTCATTCCACTGGCAAAACCGGTCACTTCCTGGCCCCAAACTTCGCTCTCCATCCGCACAATCTCATCCACACCTTCCGGCGTGGTGATCCGCTGCACCGCGGAGACATCCATCGTCCAATACTCCGCGGGCAGATCATGGATATCCGCCACCATCAGCGCTTCGGGCTCCTCCGCGGTGAGCCCATGCGCCAGCAGGCGCTCCGGTAAATCAGCGGGCAGGTCATAGCTGTAGCATTTCCACTCAAAATCGGTATTAAGCGCTTTGAAATAATTAATCTGTTCCCGAATGGCCGCGTCCGCTGTCTCAGCGGTCAGGTCAGACCAGCTGATGAACCCGCCCCCACTGCCGGTCCCGGTCAGTACGTAACGCACCAGATTCGGCAGCACTTCACGCCGCGTGCGGGTCCACACGCATTCGCGCCGTACTTCTTTATTGAAAATTGCCAGAATTTCACTGTCTTTCATGTCGGCTCCTTATCCGAACAACCCTTACAAATCCAACCATTCAGCAGACTGGTAACAGTCAGGTTCACAGCATTTCAGGCTGATCTTCACGCTACACCTTTCCACCAGGGCCGGATATTCAAACCCCGGGGATCGCTTCGGTATCTGCCAGCACACTGGCCGCCCAGAGTCTGGCATCGGCGCGGTAGTTTTCCGCGGTGTCCAGCCTGACATCGGCGATGGTGCGGGTCCAGGTGATCCCATTCACTTCAGCAATCTTCTCTCCCCCGGTGATCTTCCAATCGCGGCGGCCGCTGTTCAATCTCCGGCGATTTTGTTCTCTTAACTTCCTGGGGCTGGCGCCGTCCTGAATGGCCTGAACGATGAGGGCGCGCGCTCCCAGCCAGCCCTGGCGCGAATACGCATTGTGCTGGAGCATGTAGCAGGCAACAATCAGATGGTGCACCGCTCCGTAGGTGTCCGGATGTTCATAATCCATTATCAGGCAGCGTTCAAAACGGTCCCGGCATTGTTCATCCTGCGGGAGCTCTGCTCCGCATTTTGGACATTGGTTTAGCATTTCGACAATATCCTACCCGATAACGCCTGCGAATACAACCTGCTCACCATCCATGCTCAGACAGGAAAAGCTCAACATCCCCGATGAACTTCAGGGTTTCCCTTTCGATTTGCTCCGTCAGCGCATCGAGGTGGCCAAAATCGGGGTTGTCCACCAGGGTGTGTTCGATGATCGAATCGGCATCTTCTGGGGCCGGAACCAGATGGTATTGATCCCAACCGCTGTCTTTGATCAGCTCCCAGTATTTAACCTGCGCCTTTTTGTTGTATCCGGCCAGCCACACTTCAAACCGGAAGCGCTCATGCAGGAATACAACCGCAACTTTCAAATTGCGCT
>Ga0068713_1003013_pt1 | contig 15600 bp, 10 predicted proteins | sample MTBAKSrepl2MetaG_FD_62223 | JGI IMG/M metagenome (GOLD analysis project Ga0068713, IMG submission 62223) | Enrichment culture microbial communities om Arthur Kill intertidal strait, New Jersey, USA, that are MTBE-degrading - MTBE-AKS2 (Arthur... | ecosystem: Environmental > Aquatic > Marine >...
GAGCGCAGGTCGTCGGGCATCTTTTCGCGCGTGCCCTTATAGTCCGGGAACATCTCGCCGCGCCCGGACAGCCCTTGGTCGAACGTAACGGCGAGGTAGTTGGGCCGCGTGTCGAGGATGTCGAGCAGCGTGCGGGCGAAGCCGAAGGTGGCGTTGGTCGGCTCACCGCCTTTGGTCATGAACCCGGCGGCGGGCAAGGCGAAAAACTGGCGGTAGGCCAGCGCGTGACCGTCGATGAGCACAAGCGTGGGACGTGACATGGCGTGTTCCTATCGTGGCTAAACTCAATACGGATTCAGGTCGATTTCAGGTCGATCCGGCGAACATCCGGCGCGCGTTCCGGCGAGCCGGTGGGCGCGAGCGCCAGGCCGGTCGTCTCCGCCCAGCGGTGGAGAATGCGGGCGGCGAACCGCTCGTTCGTGTTCTCGAGCGGGAGTCCGAGCATCGTGTCCGGGAGCGTCCGGGCGATGGCCTCCGAGCGTTCGTCGCGCTCGAAGGACACGACGAACGCCTTTTTGCGAAAGACGATGTGCTCCGGCAGGTAACGCAGCGCCAACTGCTGCAGCAGGTGTTTTTCGAACGCCAGCCCGATCCGCGATTCGCGCGAGAACGCGACGCGGTGCCGGAACGGAATGCCCAGGCAAAACTCGACGAGATCGACGTCGTAGTACGGATCGGAGGCGAGGATATCCCGGCGAATCGCGGGCTGCGACAGGACCTCGCCATCGGCGGGCGTGTGGGCCATGAACATCCCGGCCAGGATGAGCTTTTGAATGGCCGAGGTCCGGTCCGGGAACGGGGGCAGGTGGAACGGCGCGGTGTCGCCCGCGAACCGCCGCGCAAACGAGAGATAGTTGGCGATCAGCGTGCGCCGGTTCAGCGTCGGGTGGGCTTTGCGGCGCAGCGGCCCCGGCAGGAACTGCGTGAAGTAAGCCAGGTACTGGGCCGGCATGCAGCCCATGATCGTGTCGCTGTTCTGCCCGAAGAAGACCTGTTTCTCGTCCGCGAGGGACGAACGCTGCCACAGGCTCGCCACGCCCAGGCCGGTCGGCGTCCCGTGAGGCGTCCCGTAGATGCCCGGCAGGTCGTCGATCAGGGATGGGTAGGCGTCGGTTTCCAGGGCGTCGACCACGTGGTGCGCCACCTGGATGGCGCGGGCGTTGGCCCCGGCGTGGGGCGTTTCGGAGCTGGTTTTGCCCCAGGGCGCGGACGTGTAGGCGTTGACCTCCACGCCCGCCCGGCGCAGGTAAATGCCGATCAGCGCCGAGTCGATGCCCCCGCTCAGGTACAGGCCGACCGGGTCGTGCCGGATGAGACGCCGGATGGCCCGGCTGAAGTGTTCCTCGAACCGGGCGACCAGCTCGGCCCGGCTGGCAAAGCGCGCCACGGGCTGCGGGCGCAGCCGGTAGGCATAGACCGTGCTCCGCTGCTGCGAAACGGGATCGATGCGGACGACCGTGCCCGGCGGGACGATGTGGATCGCTTCGACGAGCGGCACCAGGCGCGCGGTGCCGAACTTCAGGTAGGGCACCAGCCCGTCCGGGTGGAGCCGGTCGTGCGCGGTCACCAGGTCCGTCAGCGACGCCGCGAAGCGGACGCCGTCCGGCGTGTGGCGGTAGTAGAGCGGGACGATCCCCAGGTGGTCGCGCAGGGCGAAAATGGCGCCGTCCTTCTCGTAGGCGAACGCGAATGAGGCGTCCCGCCGGCGCTGCTCGTACAGCGCCGCGAAGTCCTCGTCGGCGAGGTCGTGAGCGTGAAAGTTGTACGAAAACAACACGTGCATCGCGGATGATCCCCCGGCGGCCAGGGTGAATAACGGGTCCCGCCCGGTGTTGGGCGGGCGCAACTGAACGGATGTGCGATCCCATTATAACACCGCGCGCGCCGGGCGGCGATGCCCGGCTGCCGGCTCCGGCGCTCGAACTTGGGATTTTATATGTTTTTTGTTGATATATTATGAGAAATTGTTATACTATGATTTCAATTAAGACCCAACAGCCGGGGCATTCTCTTCAATGTTGCCATTATAACTTTGCACAGGAGCCACATGATGATCATCGATTCTTTCCGACGTGTACCCGCGCTGCTGCTCGTCCTGTCGCTGGTTATGGCGATTGCGGCGCCCCTGCCGGCGCGCGCGCAGGATGACGGCACGACACTCGTTCCCGGCGAGCCACTGATCCTGACGCTATCGCCCGGCCAGACGGCCACCCGCGTGTTCGATATCCAGGCGGGGGACGGGTTCGAGCTGCGGCTGGACCGGCTGACCGAATTCGCCTTCACCGCCGTGCTGATCGACCCGAACCAGAGCGCCGTCCCGCTGACTCCCGGCGCGGACGGCAACATTGTCCATGCCGCCGACGCTGCGGCGCCCGGTGGGCGGTATACGCTCGTGCTCCAGGCGGGGGCCGCTGCCGGGGGCGACCTGCTGATCCAGCTCGCGGGCGGCGGCGCCCCGCCGGTGCCGCTGGCGCTGGGCGAGACGGGAGTCATGGTTGAGGCGGCGGCGCAGCGCTTCAGCCTGGCCCCGGTACCGGACGTCCTGTTCACATCGCTGTCGGTCGAGACGGTCGTGCCCGAGGGCGTGCCGGGGATCGGCCTGCCCGCGCTGAGCCTGGTCGACGAGACCAGTGGCGAGACAATCCTCGATTTCGCGCCGTCGGTGCTGGTCCTGCCGGCGGTGGCGGCGATGCTGCCCGCCGGTGGCTCGTTCGTGCTCGCGATCGAGCCGGGCGAAGACACGCTCGACGTGCTGATCACCTGGGACGCGATCCCGGTCGAGAGCACGCCCGTGCCGCCCGCCCAGCCGCCCGCGAGCGGATCGTCGGGCGCACCGCCCGTCGCATCGGGGACGTGCGTGGTGGCATTCGCGGGTAACGTGAACGTGCGCTATGGCCCAGGGCTGGCCTACCAGCCGCCGATCGGCGTGGCGCAGGCCGGGACGACGCTCCCGGTGACGGGCAAGAATCAGGATGGGAGCTGGTGGCAGGTGCTCTACAACGGTGGGCCGGGATGGGTGTCCTCCCAGGTGGCCGCGACCAGCACACAGGGCGATTGCAGCGGGGTGACCGTCGCCAGCTTCCCGGCAGTGGGCGATACGTCCGCCTTGACGCCGTCTGCGTTGGGATCGGTGACGCCCACCTACACGCCCGGCGGGCCGACCGTGACGCCGACGTACACGCCCAGCCCGACCTACACGCCCGGCGGCCCGACGGTCACGCCCACCTGGACCTACACGCCGAGCTACACGCCCAGCGTGACGTACACCTATACGCCGACCTACACGCCCAGCCCAACCTATACGCCCGGCGGCCCGACGTTGACACCCACCTGGACCTACACGCCGAGCTACACGCCGACGGCAACCTGGACCTACACGCCCAGCTATACGCCCACACAGCCCCAGCAACAGCAGATCCAGCAGCCGACCGCGACGTATACGCCGAGCTACACGCCCACCACGCCGCCTCCCCCGCCAACTGCGCCGCCGGATGCGAACTTCAACGCTCCGCTGAACATCCCGCTCGACAGCACGACATCGGTGACCGATTTCGTGTCGTATCCCGGCGGTGACACCGAAGATCGCGTGCGGTGGGACATCAGCGGCATGAACCCCAACGCGGCGCTGTCCGGGGGCCGGGCGCGGCTGATCATCGCCGTGTCGTGTTTCGGCACGGGGACGCAGAACATCCAGTTCTTCACCGGAGGGCAGACGTTCGCGTGCGGCCAGACCATCGTCGACCGCGAAGTGACTGCCGACAGCCGGACCGGGCAGGTGACGATCAGCGCCGTCGCCGGCCAGAACACCTACGTCCAGTGGGTGCTGACCGGCACCGCCACGCGCGTCAGCTAGGGCGCGTCGCTGGCCTGCCCGCACCACAGTCGCCAGATAGAGGTCGCCGCCCGTTGGGGTTAGCGGGCGGCGACTGGGCAACAGCTTTTGTCCGTTTGGCAGGGGTTATTTGCGTTCCGGTTCGTAGATGAGCGCGGCCACGCCCGCGCTGAGTGTTCGCGCTTCCACGAGTTTGAGCGTCGCGGTGGTTCCCTCCTCAAAGAGACGCTTACCCTTGCCTACCACCACCGGGTAGACGAGCAGCCGGTAGCGATCGACGAGATCGTGCTGCATGAGCGTTTGCACGAGCGTGGCGCTGCCGTGGACCGTGATGTCCCGGCCATCCTGCTGCTTGAGCCTGAGGACTTCGTCCACGACGTTGTTTTTGATGAGCACGGAGTTGTTCCACTCCACCGTGTCGAGCGTCGTGGAGACGACGTATTTACGGACGCTGTTGAAGTACGGCGCGCCTTCGTCCTTGCTCTCCGGCCATGCTGCGGCGAACCCCTGGTAGGTAACGCGTCCCAGCAGCAGGGCATCGCTGGCGCTCGTCTCTTCGCCTTTGAACGCCGCGATCTCGTCATTCCAGTACTTGAACGTCCACCCCGGCTCTTCCATGACGCCATCCAGCGACACGAATTCAGTGACGACCAGTTTCCGCATGATGTTCTCCTTTTTCCATCCTTTGACGATGAGACTACGTTGACGCTGCAAAAAGGTGAACGCCCCGTCACGTACCGGGGCGCTGCGTCGATACAGGGAACGCCGCGTCAGCCAATCTGGGCCTGGCGCTGGTAGGTGATGAACCGCGCGATTTCGCGGTCGGTCAGGTCGCGCGGGGGCATCACCAGGTAATACCCGTCGGCCCACAGCGGCTGATAGCCGTCCAGCCATTCGGGGTGGAGCGCGCTGACGCGGTGGGTGGTTTCGTCCATCAGGTGCGCGATCACGTCGTCGGGCTCCGCTTTTTGCGGCACGCACAGCGACACCGCGATGAAATCGGCGTTGACCTCCACCGACTCGATGCGCCAGCCGTGCTCCGCGCCGATCTCGAAGACCCACTTGCGCAGGTCGTCGGCGAACGTGCCCGCCAGTTCCTGGCCGGGATCGCGCGGCAGCCACAGGCAGGTGAAGCCCATGTCGGCCTCTTCCTGGCTGCCGGGGCGCGGCAGCACGCCCGCCTCGTCCGCGATGCGCATCTCTTCGTCGATGCGCCAGTCCGCCGGGCGCTGCATGTCGGTGGGGCGGCTGGGCTCGGTCCGGGCCACCGCGGGCTCGTCACCGGCGAGCGACTCCTCGGCCTCGGGCACGAGGTCCAGCGACTGGCCGAGGCGCTGCGCCTGGCGGCGGATCACGCTCACGGTCGTGTCGAGGTGGAACACCATGCTCAGGATCAGGTCGCCGGCGACCAGCTTGCTGTACAGCAGGAAGTCGCCCGCGTCCGGCAGGGTGATGTAGCGCATCAGCGAGTCGGTATCGTCGCTGCTGCGCGTCTGCCACGCGCCGTCGACGAGGTCGAACAGGCGATCCATCGCCGCGTCGGGCAGGTCGCCCGCCCCGGCCAGCATCTCGCCCGGGCGGCTGAGCATGGTCGCCTGGGCCGAGCTTTCCAGCGAATACTGGGTGAGCTGGATGGCGATTTGCGTCAGGGTGGCCTCGTCGTCTTCGTCGCCGGGCGCGGGGCCGGCATCCTCGCCGCTCAGCAGGCGGGCCGCGGCCTCGACCGGCACCGGGATCAGGTGGTCGTCGTCGATGGGGATGATCTCCTCAACCTCGTCCCACATGGGGACCGCTTCGCGTGCTTCGTCATAGGCGGCGGGCGGCGCGTCCGGTTCGGGCGCGAATGCCTCGGCTTCGTCCGGCGGCGCCTCGAAGGGCGCTTCCTCGGCCTGCGCGTCCTCGTCGTAGGCGGGGAACACCAGCTCGGCCTCTTCCTGAACTCCGGTGTAAAATGCCTCGGCGATGGCGTCGTCCAGGTCGTCCGCTTCCCAATCGGCTTCCGCGGCCTGCCAGCCATCCGGCGATTCGACCATCTCGAAGGTTTCCTCCGGCTGGGCGAACGGCTCCTCGCTCGCGGACGCCTCCACCAGGTTCAACAACTGCTCCAGCGCCTCGGAGTCGTCCATCGCGGACGGTTCCTCTTCACCGGGCGGTTCGGCGCCGGTGCCTTCCATGCGGTCGAACAGCGATTCGAGCGACTGCGCGCCCTCCAGCGAGGACGCGTCGCCCCAGGACGGCAGCGGCTTGAGGCGCGGGCGCCCGCTGCGCGGCGGCGGCAACTGCTGCTCGATCTGGCTCAGCAACCGGTTGAGCGAAAAATCTTCGCTGGCCTCGTCCCGCGAGACGGCGCTGAGCGCCGCCGTGGCGGGGTAGTGCGACGAGTCCTCGGCGTCGACCGGCGGCTCCTCGACGGGCTCCGGCTCCGCGCCGATGCCCATTTCGACCGGGTCCAGCCCTTCGGCCTCGTATTCCTTCAGCCATTCGGGCGCGTCGCGTCCTTCGGACATGTCGCCGGGCAAAATGCGATCGCGCGGCTGGGAACCGGGACCGGCCTGGGGCGCGCCGCCGTAGGTCGGCTCTGGGAAGTCCTCGTCGTCGATCTCGCGGCCCGCCAGCGCTTCGAGCACGCCCTCGAACGAGGGATCGAACAGGTCGTGCATCACGTCGCCAATGGTGGGATCGTCCATGTCCGCGATCGCGCCGTCGGGCATGTCCGGGCCGAGCGACTGCCCGCGCCGGATGGCGTCCAGCACGTAATCGAGTTCCGTCTCGCTTTCGTCCGAGACGTCGTTGGGTTCTTCGCGGGCCGTATCGGCGGCGATCGAGGCGAGCAGGTCTTCCAGCCAGCGGCGGCGGGTGCGCCTTTCTCCCGGCCCGCGCATCGAGTCGACGAGCTGGTGAAAGGCTTCGTCATCCGGCGACAGGGGGTGCGCGTTGGGCGGCGACTGGGCCACCGCGTCGAGCACTTCGCCGAAGGTGGACGGGTCGTGCTCCTGCACGTCGGTCGCCAGGAACTGCCGCACGCCCGGCAGGTCTTGCTGCGGGACGGTGGGCGTGTCCTCTTCCTGGGTGGGCGGCTCGCCCAAAAACGGCTCGAACAGGCGCGTCCCGGCGCCCTCCATCACCCAGCCGTGCGCTTCGAGCACGTCTTCGTCACCGGCTTCCGCGCCGGGGTCGTCGCTGAAACGCACCGTCCCGGCGGGCTGGGACTGGTCGTCCAGCTCGTGCGTGTCGGAGAGCTGCGACGTGGGCGGCGCAGCGTCCCATTGCAGCAGCGCCGTCGTTTTGGCTGGCGCAGCGGGCTCGTCGTCGAGCTGTTTGGTCCCGTAATCGGCTTCCGGCTCGTCGAGGTCCTGGGGCCCGCCCTCCTCGAACGCCTCCAGCTCGCGCAGAATGGTGTCCGGATCGCTGGCGGGACTGTCGCCCAGCTTGTCGCGCTCGATACCGTTCAGCAGCTCGGTCGGCGACGGAGTTGGACGCGCGGCGTCCTCCTCTTCGGGCACCAGGTGGCGCAGCGTGGCCGGCATGGCGGGCGGGACGAAAGCGTCTTCCGGCGCGGGCGAACGGCTCGCGCGGTTCGCCAGGCTCCGCAGGTGGGGGATCAGGTCGCGGGCCATGTACGGCTTAGACAGCACGCCCTGAATGTCCAGAAACCGCGCGCGCTCGCGGTGCAGGTCGCTCTGCGGCGTCATGACGATCGGCAGGTCCGGCTGGATGTGGCGCAGGTCCGCGATCAACTCCATCACGTCCTGTTCGGGGATCTCGAAGTCGAGCACGGCGACGTCGTGCCGCCCGCGTTCGAGCGAATCCTGGGCGGCGGGCCCGGTGGCCGACACGCTGACGTGAAACTCGCCGGTATCTTCGAGCGCCTGTTTGAGGCTCACCACGAACGTGATATCGGGGTCGATGATTAAAATGCGTGTGGTCATGATGCGGCCCACCCGGATTGACTGATCAGCTTATGACCATTGTACTGTGAGCGCGTCACCAGGGCAACGGCTGGACACCGCCCCCATTTCGTCGTAGAATGAGAAATAACACATGAGTGACCTGCTGCCTCTGGCGCTGTGACGCCGCTTGATACACCTGACGTTTGATGCGTCGTTTGGAAGTATCCTCAATTTATAGCAGAAGCGTCACTCATGTTTTTTGTGTGCGGCCCGGTTCAGTCCTCCCGCACGGTGCCCCGGTAGTCCTCGATGAAGTCCACGATCAGCTCGCGGTCGATTGCGTCCAACGCCAGCAGGCGCGTCCAGGCGGTGACGGCGAAGCGATCGTCCATGTTGGTGTACGGGTGCAGAATGAGCTGCTCGGTCCCGGCGTCGTTCAGGATGCCGCGCAGCGTCTCGACGTCTGCCGCGCAGCCGTTGGGGCAGTTGTAGTGCAGGATCACCGCGCCCCGTTCGAGCGCGTGAAGCTGCGCCGCGTCCGACAGAGTCGTCGCGTGCTCGCCCCAGCTCACCTCTTCCGGCATGTGCGGGCCGGAGGTGGGCGGGTGGCTGATGTACACGTCGCTCGCCACCTGGACCTGCACGTGCCGGCGCCCCATGTCGGGCAGGATGCGCACGTCGTTCTTCTCCGGCGTGAGCAGGGCGGCCACCGCCAGCGCCGTCGAGCTGATGACGATGACCAGGATGACGAACGCGAGCAGCAGCAGCTTGTTGCGGCGCGCCGGGCGCGCCGTCTGGTACGGAACGATGCTCATGAGTCCTCCGCCGAACCGTCTTCACTGAATAGCCCAGATAAATTATAGCAAAATCGTCTTTTCGCCCGCACGCGCGCGTAGCAGCGGCCTCTCACCTGTGCTATAGTCGAAGCCTGCCCAGGCGGCCAGCGCTGCCGGGCCTCAAGTATTTTGTTTGTGCAGACAGAAGGCGAAGAACATGACAAAAAACCTGGCGACCGATCTCGCCAAAATCCTTACCGAGTATTCATCCCCCGTCCAGCCGGGCGACTACGTGACCATCGCCGCCCAGCACGACACCGCCGCGCCGCTGGTCGAGGCGCTGTTCGAGGCCGTGCTGAAGCGGGGCGGGTACCCCAACGTGCAGTCGGCGGCGCTCATCTCCGCCGATTACTCGCCCTATTTCGAGCTGTTCATGCGCGAGGCGAACGACGCCCAGCTCGACCACCTGGACTCGACGATCATGCACTGGGTCAACCACTCCGACGCGCTGTTCTTCATCAAGGCGCCGACCAACACCAAGTCCGTCTCCACCATCGACCCGGCGCGCATCAGCCGCTTTCGCCGGACGATCCAGCCGTTCGGCGAGGCGTATCTCGACCGGTACGATCAGGGCGAGTTGCGGTGGACCGTCGTCGGCTGGCCGACCCAGGCCCTGGCACAGTCCGCCGAGATGGGCCTCCGCGCTTACGAGGACTTCGTGTACCGCGCCTGCGGGCTGGACCAGCCCGACCCGGTCGCCTACTGGACCGCGTTCCGCGAGCAGCAGGAGCGGCTGGTGGCGTGGCTGGCGGATAAGAAGCACGCCGAAGTGCGCGGCCCCGGCATCGACCTGTCATTCGACTTCGACGGGCGGCTGTGGGTGAGCTGTCACGGCGAGCTGAACTTCCCCGACGGCGAGATCTTCACCAGCCCGGTCGAGGACTCGGTCAACGGCACGGTCGCGTTCAACTTCCCTTCGGTCTACCAGGGCTTCGAGGTGGACGGCGTGAAGCTGCGCTTCGAGGACGGCGTGGCGGTCGAGGCGTCGGCCAGCAAGGGCGAGGCGTTTCTGCTCAGCCAGCTCGACACCGACGCGGGTGGGCGCCGCCTGGGCGAGTTCGCCATCGGGACGAACATGGGCGTCCAGCAGTTGACGCGCAGCATCCTGTTCGACGAGAAGATCGGCGGCAGCATCCACATGGCGCTGGGCCGCAGCTATGCCGAGGCGAAGGGGCTCAACCAGAGCGCCATTCACTGGGACATGGTCCACAACATGAAAGACGGCGGCGAGATCGTGATCGATGGCGAGCTGTTCTACCGGGGCGGCGAGTTCATGGTCTGACCGCCCGCCTGGGGGAATGACACTCACGGCATGATGTAATACGCGCTCGTGCGCGAGCCGATTTTGCGCAGCCGTCCCCGCGCCACCAGCTCGACCAGATCGCGCTGGAGCTGCTCGGGGCGGCTGTCGCTGCATAACGTGCGCAGCTCGCGCAGGGTGATGCTGCCGTGGTCGCGGACGTAGGCCAGGGCCTGGCGCTGGCGCGCGTTGAACTCGCCCGCGCCCTCGTCGCCCGCCCCGCCGGTCGCGCCCGTCCCGGCGCTGTACAGCCGGACGTTCACCCGGTACGGCCCCGTCTCGATCTCCGGCGGGCGGCAGCCGCGCCGGTCCATGCTCGCCATCAGGCTGATGATGCCCTGGCCCGGCTCCGGAATGTAGCCCCAGTGGAACAGCGCCCAGGCCAGCCGCGGGTTGCGGCTGAACCGCCCGTTGATCAGGTGCTCCATCGTCATGAAGCCGGGCAGCCCGCCGGGGCTGGTGATGTCCAGCCGGTCGGGGCGCATCGTCACCGTGATCCCCTCGCCGCGCAGCCGGTAGTCGCGGTGGCACACTGCGTTGACCAGTGCCTCGCGCACGGCCAGCGGCACGAACTGCTCCGGGATGTCAGCCTCGCTGTCGGCCCGCATCTGCTGGCTGATCTGCTCCCACACGCGCTCGACGATCTGCGTCACCGTCCCGCCGATGGTGCGCTCGAACGCGACCTGATTCCCCCCGACCATCCGTACGAAGCGCGCGCCGCTGGCGGGCAGCCAGTGCTGCGGGTCGCGCCCGAACAGCAGCATCCCGGCCACCGTCACGCGGTAGTCGGGCGTGACCGCGCCCATCTTGATCAGCAGGTCGTCCTGCCCTCCCGCCGGCGACTGCCCCAGGCGGCCCCGGCGGTGGAACAGGAAATCGGCCACCAGGTTGGGGTCCAGGCTGCCGGGCGTGGCGCCGGGCACCGGCTCGGCCTCGAACTCGCCGTTCGTCCGGGTCGAGAGCAGTTGGCGGATCTCGGCGCCGTTGAGCACGCGGTTGCCGCGCGCTGCGCGGACCGTCACCTGCCCATCGTGCAGGGCGTGGACCTTGCGCCCGCGCGGGATCGCCAGCGCGAGCACCGGCCCGGCGGGGGTGATCACCATCTGGCGAAAGGCGAACGTGATGGGGGGCGTGCAGCGTTCGGCGGCCTGCTGGAGCGCCCGGTCCAGCGCGGGACCGTCGGGCAGGGCGGTGGCCGCGCCGCGCTCGTCGAGGCCCACGATCAGCACGCCACCATCGGTATTGGCGAGCGCGACCGCCGACGCGGCGATGGCGTCGGGGTCCGGATCGGGGACGAAAGCCTGGAGGGGTCCAGGCCCGGCCTGTAGGGTGATGGGATACGTGAGCATGGCCCCAGTGTACGACAGGCCGCCCGGTTTAGCCAGGGTTTGGCGCGCAGGTTTGAGAAATCGAACGGATGATCGGCGATGCCCACCGGCACGGGGGCGCAGTGGGCATCGAGAGGGCCAGATTGTGGCGGCGAACCGGCGGAATGGTTAGCCTTCGTCGCCGTAATACGGCTCGTCGTAGTCGCCGTCGAAGTCGTCGTCGTACCCGTCCTCAGGCAGATCGGCGGCCTCGTCCTCGACCAGGATCGGCGCGGCGAGCGGCTCGCCTTCGGCGCTGATGTGGCCGTTGGGCGAGAGCTGCGCCTGCTCGACTTCGAGGGGCACGCCGGCCACGATCGCCATGCTCACCAGCGCGTCGTCGTCGGCCAGGTGGATCATCTTGACGCCGCTGGTCGAGCGCCCGTAAATGCTGATCGTGTCGACCTCGGTGCGCAGCACGATGCCGCCCGCCGTGATCAGCGTCAGGCCATCGTCGGGCGTGACCACGCTCGCGCCGATGATCGAGCCGGTCTTGTGCAGGTCCTTGGACAGCGTGCGGATGCCGCTGCCGAAGCGGCGCTGCACCTTGTACTCGGTCAGCGGGGTGCGCTTGCCGTAGCCGTATTCGGTCACGACCAGCAGCGTGGCGTGCGGATCGGTGATGACGTCCATCCCGGCGACCTCGTCGTCGTCGGCCAGCCGGATCGCGCTCACGCCGCCCGCCGGGCGGCCCATCACGCGCACGTCCCGCTCGTGGAAGCGGATGCTCTGGCCGTGGCGCGTCACCACGATCAAATCCTGGTCGCCGGTCGTGCGCCGGACCCAGCCCAGGTAATCGTCGTCGTCGAGCGTCATGGCGATCAGGCCGTTGCTGCGCACCGCCGCGAAGGCGCTGGCGGGCACGCGCTTGATGCGTCCCCGGCGCGTGCACAGCACGAAGTAGCCTTCGGCGTTCTCGAAGGTGGGCACGCTGGCGATGGTCGAGACGTATTCTTCCGGCTGCAGCGCCAGGAACGCGTTGATCAGCGTGCCTTTGGCACCGCGCCCGCTTTCGGGGATCATGTAGGCGCGCTGGCAGTAAACCTTGCCCTGGTCGGTGAAGAACAGCACGTGATCCAGCGAGCCGGTGGAGAACAGCGTCTCGACGGCGTCTTCGTCGCGGGTCGCCATGCCGGTGACGCCTTTGCCGCCGCGCCGCTGCGAGCGGTACAGCGCCGCCGGGACGCGCTTGATGTAGCCGCGCTCGGTCAGGCTGATCAGCACTTCCTCGTCGCGGATCAGGTCGCTCTCCGAGAAGTCGGTCATCACGTCGAGCGCCAGCTCGGTGCGGCGGTCGTCGCCGTATTTGTCGGCCAGCATGTTGACGTCGTCGCGGATCAGCGCCAGCACCTTGCGCGGCGAGCGCAGCAGGTCTTCGAGGTAGGCGATGTAGTCGCGAATCTGGCGGTATTCGTCCTCGATTTTCTGCTGCTCGAGCGCGGCCAGCCGCCGGAGCTGCATGTCGAGAATGGCGTTGGCCTGCGCCTCGCTGAGGCCGAAGCGCTCGATCAGGCCGGCGCGGGCGGTTTCGGTGTCGTCGGCCTGCCGGATCGTCTTGATGACGTCCTCGATGTCGGCCAGCGCCCTGAGCAGCCCTTCCAGAATGTGCGCGCGGGCGCGGGCTTTTTCCAGCTCGTACTCGCTGCGGCGGCGAATCACCGTGCGGCGGTGGTCGATGTACAGGTGCAGCGCGCGCCGCAGGCTGAGCAGGCGCGGCTCGCCATCGACCAGCGCCAGCATCTGGATGCCGAACGTGCTTTGAAGCTGGGTGAATTTCAACAGCCGGTTGACCACGGTGCGCGGCTGCGCGCCGCGTTTCAGCTCGATCACGATGGCGAGGCCGGCGCGGTCGGATTCGTCGCGCAGGTCGGCGATCATGTTCAGGCGGCCATCGCGCACCAGCGCCGCGATGCGTTCGAGGATGGCGGACTTGTTGACCTGGTAGGGGATCTCGGTGACGGTGATGCGGAAGCGTCCATCGTTGATTTCGTCGATCTCGGTCCGGGCGCGCATCACGATGCGGCCCTTGCCGGTCGCGTAGGCTTCTTTCAGCTCGGCGCCGCCGACGATCAGCGCGCCGGTGGGGAAGTCCGGCCCCTGGATGAACTGCATCAGGTCATCGACCGAGATCTCGGTCACGGCGTCGTCGGGATCGCCCTCGGCCTCGATCATGCGGTCGATCATGTAGGTGATCGCGGCGGCGACCTCGCGCAGATTGTGCGGCGGGATGTTGGTCGCCATGCCGACCGCGATGCCGCTCGTCCCGTTGAGCAGCAGGTTGGGCAGTTTGGCGGGCAGCACCTCCGGCTCGCCGAGCGTGTCGTCGAAGTTGGGCACGAAATCGACCGTGTTCATGCCGATGTCTTCGAGCAGTTCTTCCGCGATGCGCGCCAGCCGGGCCTCGGTGTAACGCATGGCCGCCGCGCTGTCGCCGTCGATGCTGCCGAAGTTGCCCTGCCCATCGACCAGCATGTAGCGCAGCGAGAAGTCCTGCGCCATGCGGACCATCGCATCGTAGACGGCGGAGTCGCCGTGCGGGTGGTATTTACCCAGCACCTCGCCGACGATGCGGGCCGATTTCTTGTAGCTGGAATTGGCCCGGATGCCCATATCGTGCATGGCGTACAGGATGCGGCGATGCACCGGTTTTAGCCCGTCGCGGGCATCGGGCAGCGCGCGCGCCACGATCACGCTCATGGCATAATCGAGGTACGATCCGCGCATCTCGTCGTTGATGTTGATCTGTCTGACGGTTCCGATATCCATAAATGAATGTCCTGTGTTTGTGTGACGGTCCAGCCAGCTTCCGTCTGAATCAGTCGGGCGACCTGGGGGAAAACGCGGGTCGCCCGGTGGTCATCAATATCCGCGTAGGGCCAGCGCCAGCCCGGTCGATAAGGCTATGGGAGCAGGTATCTTGCCCCGCAATTGTGATACTGTAAATTATAGCGCAAGGGGCCGTTTTGGGCGAATTTCGGTGGGGGTGGCGGGCCGCGCTGCGCGGGCGCCGGAATCAGCCCCGGTGAGCGGAAAATTGGGGCTCGCGCCCGGGGTTTGAGGCCGCAAACAGGATGTCGTACGGCAGGCGCTTGGCCGCCGACATGATCAGGACGGCCATCTCGTCGGTGCGGCTGCGCGCCCCGCAGACGATCACCCGCCGGACCGCCGGGCTGATCACGCTGCGCTGCATCAGTGCCGCCAGCGGCAGCCGGCCCTCGGTGCGGGTGAGATCGTACACGATCGTCACCCCCTCAGCGCCGGGCCGCTCGTCGACGAGCGTGTGCGTCTGGTCGATCAGCGCGGGGATCGTCGTGAGATCGGCCAGCAACAAGCCGGACACGCGGACGTGCAAGACGGGCAGCGGGTTGGAGGTGTCCCAGTGGTAGGTGATGTGATACTCCACGGTGGTGATATCCTGCGATGCTGCGATAATGGTATCCATTGTACCGGAAAAATCATTTATCTAATAGCCAAATGGATACAGATAGAATGAAGATTCCATCGAGCGAGCCGGTGCCGGGCTGGCTGTGGTGTGGCGCGCTGGCGGGGATAGTGCTCGTCGTGCTGGTGGTGGCGGTGGGGGCGATCGTCCTGGCGCGGGGCGCCGCGGATCCACCGGTGGCCGGGCCGGTCGTCTGGGCGGATGTGGCGCTGGTCTGGGCGGGCGGGCCGCAGCGCGAAACGCGCGCGGGCGCGGGGGAATGGTTCACCGCGCCGCCCCCGGCGCGCGTGCCGGGCGACGCGTTCACGCTGGCGGTCCGCGCCCGGCTGGCCGCCGGGTCCGATCCTGGCGCGGCGTGGGGCGTGTGGCTGGACACGGACGACGGGGCGCGGATGGTCTACGCCGTCAGCGGGGACGGCTACGTGACGACGCGGCGCTGCCCGGTCCCGCCTCCGCGCGACATCAGCGCGTGCCCCGCGGCCCGGCCCGAATGGCGCTGGATGCCCTATCCCCGCGTCGCGCCGCCGGGCGAGCCGAACACGATCGCGCTGCACCGCGAGCCGTCCGGCGCGATCCGGCTGCGGCTGAACGGCGAAAAGCTCGGCGCGGCGCCGGTCGGGCTGGCGGGCGACTGGGGCGTGTGGGTGCTCGGTGGGCGCGCGGGCCCGGCGATCCTCACCTGGGAGTCGGCTGAGCTGCGCGCCCGGCAATGACTGAGGCGATGCCGGTCTGCTGCCTGGCACCGCCTCGCGTCACGCACGGCGGGCTAATCGCCCACGCCCAGCGCCGCCTCGTCCACCTGGGGCATGCGCGTCTGCGCGTCGGCCACCGCCTCGATCGGGTAATCGTAGTCTTCCAGGTCGCCCTCGAAATAGCGATCGTAGGACAGCATGTCGAAGTGCCCGTGCCCGCTCAGGTTGAACAGGATCACGC
>Ga0068713_1003036_pt1 | contig 15500 bp, 9 predicted proteins | sample MTBAKSrepl2MetaG_FD_62223 | JGI IMG/M metagenome (GOLD analysis project Ga0068713, IMG submission 62223) | Enrichment culture microbial communities om Arthur Kill intertidal strait, New Jersey, USA, that are MTBE-degrading - MTBE-AKS2 (Arthur... | ecosystem: Environmental > Aquatic > Marine >...
AATTATAACTTCCGGGAAAAGTACCTGATGGATTTTAATTTCAGATATGATGGTTCTTATAAATTTCCTAAAGACAGCCGCTGGGGCTTCTTCCCCGGAATATCTGTTGCCTGGAGACTCAGTGAAGAGGGTTTCTTCCAGTCAGCTCTGTTTGACAATTTTAAGCTGCGGGCCTCTTACGGAGAGATGGGTAATGATGCCATTTCCGCATTTCAGTTTTTACAGGCCTACAACTTAAGTACTGCAGGTTATTTTATAGGTTCTCCTGTCAGGACTGTCCCGTCTGTCAGACCGGGTGTATCTCCTAATCCGAATGTGACCTGGGAGGTGGCAACTAATCAGAATATTGGATTTGATTTCCAGATCCTTGATAATTTATTAGGTCTGACTTTTGATGTCTTTAAACAACGCAGATCTAATATTTTAACAACCAGGGCTCTGGAACTTCCTGCATATACTGGTCTTACACTTCCTGCTGAAAATATCGGTATTGTTGATAACAAGGGTTTTGAAATTGAACTGACACACAGAAATAAGGTCAATATCGGAAGTGGATTAACATACCATATGAAGGGTAACTTTGCTTTTGCCAGAAATAACGTCGTTGATGTTTCAGAGGCAGAGGATGTTCCTGAATATCAAAAGGCTGAAGGTCATATACTTGGAGCCGGACTATATTATAAAGCTATCGGTATTTTCAGGACACAGGCAGAGGTAGACTCAAATCCAATTTATCCGGGTACTATAGTTGGTGACCCGCAATATGAAGACGTCAATGGCGACGGTGCTATTTCTGCTGCTGACAGGGTCAGGATGGACAAATCCATTATACCTGAAATTACTTATGGATATAACTTGTCTGCCGAATATAAAAATTTCTCGCTATTTGCCCATTTTGCCGGACAGGCCAGGGCATGGTGGTTTATTTTCCAGAATGCCAGGGTATCACTGAATGCTCCCAAAGAACTTCTGGAGAACAGATATACCCCCGGAAGTATGGATTCCAAATATCCGTGGATACCACAGATGGAGGGACCGGGAAGAGAGGTAAGCGGACTTCAGTCAGATTTTTGGCTGCAAAATGCATCTTTCCTGCGTTTGAAAACACTGGAGTTGTCATATCAGTTACCACGTGATTTCCTGTCACGTTATAATGTAGGAAGTATGAGAATCTATCTCAATGGTAATAACCTGCTGACATTCTCTGAAATTAAATGGTATGATCCGGAGGGTGACAATACCCGCGGAACCTTTTATCCGCAGAGTAAAATTTATAACTTAGGAATACAAGTATCATTCTAAAATAATCTGAAATGAAGTATATTAATTATTTATATAAGAAATTGAAAGCAATTATGTTTTCATTGATACTGATAAGTACGTTTACTGTATTTATGGTATCTTGTGACAGCGATTTCCTGGATCTGGAACCGACAGACAGTTTCACAGAGGCAGTTGTGTTTGATGATCCTGTTCTTAGCGAGGCGTTTCTTTACAGGGCATACAGTCTTCTTCCCTGGGGCTTTAAGCCTGCCGGATGGACAATGCCGTTATCCTTTCTGTGTGACGAGAATAATGCCCGACTGGCTGATGCTGCTGTAGGTCCTATCATCAGCGGAAATATGACTCCTTCTTATCTGGGTGCCATGGATGTCTGGGCCGACCAGGATAATCGCGGCAGGAGTTACTGGCCGTCTATAAAGCAGTGTAACGAATTTCTTGCCAAGACAGAAGAATCGGAAATGGATCCTGAAATTCTTAATCCTTTAAGAGGTGAAGCAAAAATGATACGGGCTTATGCATATTTCCGTCTTGTGTGCTACTTCGGCGGTGTTCCGATCATTACCCAGCCTTTTTCTCTGGATGACGACTGGAAAGTTCCGAGAGACAGCTATGATAACTGTATGAAATTTATCTTTGATGAACTTGATGAAGCAATGAATATGCTGCCTCTTCAGCGGGATAACGCAAACCTTGGAAGGGCTACAAAAGCTGCGGCAATGGCTATTAAAGCAAGGGCATTGCTCTTTTATGCCAGTCCCCTTAATAATCCCTCAAACGATAAAACAAGATGGCAGGCAGCCGCAAATGCATCAAAAGCTATAATTGACCTGGGTATTTTTGATTTGTATCCTAATTACAAAGAACTTTTTATGGAAGCCGGAGGCTGGAATGAGGAGGTAATCTGGGCAAGACGCACCCAGAATCAAATTGTGAGGGAAGCAAGGATAGAGCAGGTATTTTTCCCTAACGGATGGCGTGGCTATGGACAGATCCATCCTTACCAGAATCTGGTTGATGACTATGAAATGGCAAATGGCAAAAAGATTGATCAGGAAGGTTCGGGGTATGATCCTCAAAATCCATATGTAGACAGGGATCCGAGGTTCTATTATACCATTCTTTATGACGGAGCTCCGTTTAAAGAGAGAACTATTGAAACTTTTTTCCCGGGCGGCCAGGATTCTCCTGAAGGAACTGTCTCTAGCTGGAATGCGACCCAGACAGGCTACTATCCCAGAAAATTTATTGATGAGACACAAACCGGGTACGGTTGGACAGGCACCAGCGATCCCCTGTGGTTATGGTTCCGTTACGGTGAGGTGTTGCTAAACTATGCTGAAGCTATGTATCAGCTTGGCAATGAGGAAGTTTGTCGTGAATACATCAATAAGATAAGAAACAGGTCCGGTGTTGAAATGCCCCCTGTTACCGAGAGCGGATCTGCATTATGGGCCAGGCTGGTTAATGAACGCCGCATAGAGCTGGTTTTTGAGGAGCACAGGTTTTTTGATGTACGCCGATGGAAAATTGCCGAGGATGTGCTTAGCAGGGATCTTAACAGAATGTATATCTGGAAAGATCCGGCAACCGGACAGAAAACTTATGAAGTGAGATTTTATAAAAAACCGAAATTTAATTCGTGGAACTATCTTGCTCCGATACCACAGGAAGAGATCGATAAAAATGCTCTTTTAGAGCAAAATCCCGGATACTTGTAGAATTTTGTTGTTATAGCATTCTGATTTCATTATCAGCAATACTGAGATAAATCAATAATTGTGAAGTTGTGGAAAATGCGGGAAAGATTACGAAGATAATCTTTCCCCTTTTCCTTTATAACTGACCTTTCATTACCTTTATGGTTGCTCTAAATAATATTTTATTCACAAATTAAAATTAAGATTGATGAGAATCAAATTATTTTATTCTGTTATCCTGGCATGTTTAATCGTTACATCATGCAGTGTTCGTAATGATAAAGTCAGTCAGGACCCGGGTTATATCGAAACAGATTCCCTGCCTGCCGTGCTTCCTGAAAATCGTCCTGACCTTATCGAAAGTACATTGAGAAATGAGGCGTACATGAGGTTTTTTACTCACCTTCTTCCTGATAATATTCAGGATTGGGAGGAGTATAAAACGGCACTGAAAGCAGAAATTGTCAATAATACAGGACTTGATGAGAATCATTCCCTTCCTTTGGATATTAGAAAGAAATCCACAATACAGATGGATGGTTACAGAGTTGAAAATATTACATTTCAGACCAGGCCCGGGATTTATGCCACTGCCAATTTGTTTGTGCCCGACGGGAATGGACCTTTCCCCGGAGTCATTAACATGATCGGACATTGGCAAAAGGGAAAGATAGATCCGTCAGGACCCCAGGCAGTAGGTCATAGTTTAGCTGTAAACGGGTATGTTTGTCTTAGTGTCGACCCCTGGGGAGCAGGAGAGAGAAGTACAATACACGGAGAATTTGAATACCATGGTGCCAATCTGGGTGCCTCTCTGATGAATATCGGCGAATCACTGATAGGCATGCAGATATCAGATAATATGAGAGGAGTGGATCTTCTTTGTTCATTACCTTATGTCGATGCAGATAAGATCGGCGCAACAGGAGCCAGTGGCGGCGGAAACCAGACAATGTGGATCTCAGCAATGGATGAGCGTATTAAGGCGGCAGTGCCTGTGGTAAGTGTAGGTACTTTTGAATCTTATATCATGAGGTCAAACTGTATTTGCGAAACTCTGGTTGACGGACTTGCATTTACTGAGGAGGCGGGAATCCTGGCTCTTTCGAATGCGATAATGCCGATAAACAGATACAGGGATAATCCGGCTTTTCTATCAACAGAAATGCTCCGCAGTTATGAAAATGCCAAAAGGGTTTTTGATATGAAAGGAGAAGGAAACCATATTAGTTATAAGGTTTTTGATCTTCCGCACGGTTATGCTGCTGAAGACAGAAGTGCAATGCTGGGATGGTTTAATTACCACCTGAAAAGGATTGGTACGGGTGAGCCGGCAGAGGAAAAGCCTTTTGATCTGCTTCCCGAGACTGACGTCATGGTTTTCGAGGCCGGTAAAAGAGATGCTGATGTGGTAACTACCGAAGAGTACTGTAAGCTCATAGGGAATGAACTAAGATCTGAATACCTGAATTCCGGGTCTTTTGACGTAAATAGCAAAAAAAGCCAGTTGGCTGAAATATTGCGCATAAAGGATAAACCGGATCTGAAACGAGCGCACGACTACGGAGTGTCAGGCGGATGGAGCAGAATTGCCCTGGAGACCTCAGATAATAAGATTATTCCTTTATTGCTTTCAAATACATCTGCAGGATTTTCAGAATATGTTATAGTCACTAATCCTTTGGGTAAAGATGAAATACCCGGTTCATTGATAGAGGATATAATTAATAGCGGGAAATGAGTTGCTGTTGTTGACCTGACAGGTTGTGGTGAACTATCTTCCGAAGCTGCAGCAAATTATGACCGGGAAAGAGTATTTCACACTATTGCACGTGCTGAATTATGGCTTGGAAAAACAACGATTGGCGAATGGATAAAAGAGCTTGATCTGGTAGCTGAATATATCAGATCAAACTATAACGTAAGTAAAATAAGTGTTGACGGAACCAGGGAGACAGCACTTGCCGGACTGTTTTTAAGTACTTTGGAGAATAATATAAACGAAGTGATCTTAAGGGAAGCACCCATCAGCTATCTTTTTGATAACAGGGAGAATGTTGATTTTTTCAATATGGCGGTTCATTTACCCGGATTTTTGAAATGGGGTGATGTATCACTGGCTGCCGGCATGACCGGGAAAAATGTTACATTTATTGATCCGGTAACAATATCGGGCCGTGTATTAAAGAGTGATGACATTGAGGAATATACGGGAGAGTTTGAAAAGATCAGAAGCTCCTGCGGACAATCAGGCAGCACTTTTTTTAAATAGTATAATATTATATTGTATTTTTGAAGGAATAAAGATATTGCCCAACCGGGGCAATATAGTATTCTGAAGTAACCTGACTGAAAATTTAATTTGGCAAATTGATCTGAGCTTAAGATATAGCTTCGGTAAGTTTTTAATAATTGGAGTTAATGAAATTATAATTATAAAATTTAATAGTATGAATAGGAGTAAATACAGCACGCTGACAATGTTGATTGTTTTTGTTTTTATTGGTTTAACCGGTTTTAGTCAGGAGAGTATGTTGTGCCAGGGGCATCACTGGACAGAAGATGAAGCCAATGTCATGATAAAGAAATTTGCAGGAGAGTGGGACGATTTAGCGTCATGGGAGAAGAGGGCAGATATTATCAGGAAGGGAATAATAACCGGTATGCAGCTTGATAAAATGCCCAAATCACAGGGTAACTTCAAAGAGAAAATAACCAAAACACGTGAGTTCGATGGATATATAGTTGAGAATATTGTAATTCAAAGTTTTCCCGGATTTTATATAACAGGAAATATTTACAGGCCTTCAGAACAGAAAGGCAGAAGTGCTGCAATTTTATGTCCTCACGGTCATTGGGATAATGGCCGTATGCGTCCTGATATGCAATACAGATGTGCAGTCCTGGCCCGCATGGGAGCAATAGTATTTGCTTATGATATGATAGGTTATGGCGACAGCAGGCAGGTAGAGCACAGGGTGCCTTACGCTTTACTGCTCCAGACTTATAACAGTAAAAGGATACTGGATTATCTGTTGTCAAGACCGGATGTTGACAGTGAAAGGATTGGCATCACCGGTGCATCCGGAGGGGGTACGCAGACATTCGTATTAACTGCTATTGATGACAGGATAAAAGTATCAGTACCTGCGGTTATGGTTTCTGCCCATTTTTTTGGAGGGTGCATTTGTGAAAGTGGAATGCCGATTCACAAGAGTGCCTCTCATCAGACCAATAATGTTGAGATAGCTGCTCTTTGTGCACCCAGACCACTCTTATTATTATCAAACGGGGGCGACTGGACCAGAAATACAAGGCAGATAGAATATCCTTATATAAAGAGTGTATATGCATTGTACAACGCAGAGCATAAAGTTGAAAATGTGCATTTTCCGGCTGAAAGACATGATTACGGATATACCAAGAGAGCCCCGGCCTACAATTTCTTTGCCCATCATCTGAAGCTGAATGCAGGCAGGGTTACCTTTGATCCGACAGCAGACGAAAGTTTTGTAACTATTCTTCCGGAAAACCAGTTGAGGGTATTTGATGAAGATAATCCCATGCCCGATGATGCATTGAAAGGTATTGATGCTGTTATAAAATATCTTGATCTGGAATGAACGAGATTAATAATATTTAAAACTAATAGTGATGAAAAAAATTTCTGCAGCAATTTTGCTTTTGACTCTGATTTTCTCTGTGTCCTGCGGTCAGCAGGGCCCCAAAGTTACCTTTGTTGAAGACAGCAACAACAAAAAGATCGATGTTATGGTAGATGGCAAACTGTTAACCACCTATCAGTGGCCTGACAATATCTGCAAGCCTGTTCTCTATCCTCTCTATACCTCATCAGGTACGGAGATCACCCGCGGATACCCGATCAAACCCAGGGTTGGGGAGCGGATGGATCACAACCACCAGATCGGCAACTGGCTGACCTACGGTAATGTTGAGGGTTACGATTTCTGGGGGAACGGTTCGCGCGGACTTGGAACAAGGAATGATAACGGCGGTGTGATAAAACACCTGAGTGTTGAGAAGATAAAGGAGGGTTCAGGTAAAGGGTATTTCATTACCACCGGGAGCTGGGTTGATCCTTCAGGTACCGAACTTCTTAAAGAGAAGACCGAATACCATTTCATTGCTGACGGTACAAACCGTATCATCGACAGGATAGCTACCTGGACAGCAGCCGGCAGGGAGATATCCATGCCTGACACAAAGGAGGGCATGTTTGGAATCCGCGTTGCAAAGCAGCTTGAACTGCCTGCGGGGGGCACTGCTACTGTTTATGGCTCTGACGGTCAGCCGCAGAGGGTTGATGCATCGGAAGACAAGACAGTATCGGGCGATTACCTGAGCAGCGAGGGTGTGACAGGTGTTGATGTTTGGAGCACACGTGCCAGGTGGATGGATCTTTTTGGGAACATAGGTGGTGAGAAGATATCAGTAGTTATATGCGATCACCCGAAGAACCCGTGTTATCCCACTTACTGGCATGCAAGGGGCTACGGGCTCTTTGCCGCTAATCCTCTCGGATGGGTTGATTTTACCAACAAAAAGGAAGAGCTCAATTTTAAGATACCTGCAGGTGAGTCAGTTACCTTCAGGTACCGGATAGTCATATCTTCAGGGAATCACCTTTCAAAAGAGGAGATCAACGGGTATGCCGACGAGTTTGCAGGTAAATATTAATATGAAATTTTAATTACTTTATTTACAAACAATTATAAAATTTTAGCATGAAAGTTAATCGTAAAAATTTTTTCAGGCTTGCGGGATTAGCCGCAGCAGGATTAGTTGTAAAAAGAGGACAGGCTGATACGATCTATCCATATACCTGTAACCATGTTCAGAAATTTAATATGCATGGATTTGCTGCTCCTGCGTTGAACAAGGTGAGAGTGGGATTTATAGGACTTGGAAGCAGGGGTTCAGGCGTTGTTCGTCAGTTTGCCGCTGTTGAAGGAGTTGAAATCAAAGCATTATGCGATCTTGTTCCGGAACGCTTAAACAGGGCAGTCGAAAGATTAAAGCAATATAACCAGAAGCCTGAACTGTATACAGGGAGTCAGGATGCCTGGAAGAGACTGTGCGAGAGAGATGATATTGATCTGGTTGTCTCAACCACTCCATGGGCCCTTCATGCTCCAAATGCAATTTATGCCATGGAGCAGGGTAAGCATGCTGCAATTGAGATTCCCGGTGTTAAAACTATTGAAGAGTGCTGGCAGATTGTGGAAACTTCAGAAAGAACAAAAAAGCATTGTACACTGTTGGCAAACTCTGCTTACGGTCCATTTAACCTGCTTACTCTTAACCTGGTAAGGGAAGGATTCTTAGGAGATGTTATACATGGGGAAGGTGCTTATATTCACGACAGGGTCTCCGGTCCGGGTCAGTGGAAAAGAGATCCGGAAAATGATGATTGGTTCCTTTATCGTCCATGGAGATTGAAGGAGAACATAAACAGGAACGGAAACTTGTATGCTGCACACGGATTAGGTACAATTTGCCAGGCAATGGATCTTAACTATGGTGATAAGATGACTCATATGGTCTCCATGTCGAGCAATGACTTTACTATGGGTGATAAAATGAAGGAACTTTCTCAGGAGGATGATTTTTATTCCGCATATGTAGGACTAAAGTTCAGAGGTAATATGAATACCAGCATTATAAGGACATACAAAGGAAGGACCATAATGTTGCAGCATGACATCAGTTCGCCAAGGCCGAATGTAAGATTCAATATGATAAGCGGAACGAAAGGTATTGCCCGGCAATATCCTTTGCCTGCAAAAATTGCCACAGGTCATGAGGGATGGCTCTCTGAAGAGGAATTTAAAGCAGTGGAGGAGAAATACAGGCCTGAGATAAGCAGAAGAGTGGGAGAGATGGCAAGAGAACAAGGCGGACACGGAGGTACTGATGCAATGGTTGCCTGGAGAATTGTCGATTCTCTTCGTAACGGAATACCTCTCGATGTTGATGTCTATGATGCTGCACTCTGGAGCGTGGTGGTACCGTTGAGTGAATGGTCTGTAGCAAACGGTTCAATGCCCGTTGAGGTGCCTGACTTTACTTGTGGAGCATGGAAGACAAATGAAAGAGGAATGGATATTAATCTTAAGAGGGGAGGCAACACCAGGTTTATTTAATGTTGCTTAATGACAATGAGTTACAAACCAGGATGATTTATGTCTTATAATTCATTTTGTGGTTCTTTGATATGTGTCTGCCAGCCAGACGACAGATATTGCTCCGGGGGCAGGCTCATTTTTTAACAGCATGTCATATTTCAGTTTAGTATGAGGATGCACTGCTTTAATAAACTGGAAAAGGCATTTTGCAGATAATTATAAAAAATTTAAACCGATGAATACTTTTTCTTGTGCAATTTGTAAAGCTATTTTATCACTGGGAGTTATACTTATGTTATATTTTCCTGTTGACGCCCAGGAGGAAAACCTGAATGTTTTCGACAGATGGATAGAGTGGTCTGATGGAAATAATATGTTAATGCATCACCTTAATGATCAGGCATTTAAATTACTGGATCAACGGGATAGCGAGATTGAGGGACTGACAAGCAAAAATGACTGGATCTCCAGACAAAAAAAGGTCAATGATATTCTGCAGAATATAGTAGGGCCATTTCCTGAAAAGACCCCGTTAAATGCCAAAGTAACCGGTATTGTAAAAAAGGATGGTTTCAGAATTGAGAAGATAATCTATGAATCATTGCCCGGATTATATGTTACTGCCGCGATGTTTATACCTGAAAGCGGATCCCGCTCCATGCCGGCTGTAATTCAGGTCAGCGGTCATGGTTTCCCGGCATTCAGATCTGCAGGCACACAGAGACAGCTATATAATCTTGTAAAAAAAGGATTTATTGTATTTGCAATCGACCCGTTGGGGCAGGGTGAAAGAATTCAGTATTGGGATGATACCAAAAAAGCCTCAGAACTGGGAACTTCACCTACAAGTGAGCACTCATATTTCGGGAATCAGATGTTTCTGGCGGGCATTTCGCCTATACGCTATTTTGTATGGGACGGCATAAGGGGCGTTGACTATCTGCTGAGCCGAAAAGAAGTTGATCCTGATCGGATTGGTATTTATGGCTGCTCGGGTGGCGGAACACAAACAACATTTATCTCTGCAATGGATGACAGAATAAAAGCTTCTGTTCCGGGATGCTACATAACCGGTTACCGGAGACTCCTGGAATCGATAGGACCCCAGGATGCTGAGCAAAATGTGTATCACGGGATATTACATGGAATAACCCATGCTGATATGTTAGAGCTGAGAGCTCCAAAGCCACTGCTTGTTTCATCAACGACGAGGGACTTTTTCAGCATTCAGGGTGCTGTTGAAACTTTTGAAGAAGTAAAAAAAGCATACAAGGCCTTTGGTATGGAGGAAAATGCAGGCCAGGTATTTGATGATGCCGGGCACGGATTTCATGGAAATATAACAGACATTTATGCATTCTTTCAGAATGTTTTCGGGATACCGGGGAATCCTGCTGAACTTACGTTTGACGGATTTGCAGCGAAGGATCTGCAGGTGACTGAGACCGGACAGTTATCAACTTCAATTGGAGGAAAACTGGCATTTGATATTAATAAATCTGAATCAGAGATTTTACTTGCACGAATTAATGAATCCAGGAAAGATTTAAATAATCATATTGGAAGTACGGAAAGGAATGCAAAGATATTATCAGGTTACGTCACTCCTCCCGAAGAGGTAAAATCTGTTTTCCGGGGGAGATATCGTCGTGACGGATATTCAGTAGAGATGTATGCCCTTGATGGTGAAGGTGAATATGTCATTCCTCTTCTGCTTTTTATTCCTGAAAATATGAACAGACTTCCCGGTTATATATATCTGCATCCTGACGGGAAAATAGCCGATGCTGCTCCGGGAGGAAAAATTGAGCAGTTGGTAAAGAAGGGCTATATTGTTGCTGCACCTGATGTATTGGGAACTGGCGAGACAAGCGCTGCAGGAAGCAGTTCATTTTATCTCTCACTTATGATAGGACGCAGTTTACCGGGAATTCAGGCCGGAGACATTTCAAGGGTAGTTAACTTTTTAAAGAGCAGACCGGATATTGACGCAGACCGTATCAGTGCCATTGCTTTTGAACAGATGGGACCCTCATTACTCCATGCAGCAGTTTTTAACAGGTCTCTTAATACTATTACACTTATTGGAAATCTCTTATCTTACCGGAGTGTTGTTATGAATAAATATTACAATACCGGATTAACAAGATATTTTGTTGCAGGAGCATTAACTGCTTATGATTTACCTGATCTAGCAGCTTCTCTGGCACCGGCAAAACTTACAATTATAAATCCAACAGATGGTAACGGTGAGGCAGTAAACAGTAATGACATGGATTTTGAGATAATAAAAGCTTCATATGCTCATAAGGGTGCTTTAAATAAGCTGAATATTGAAACCTCCCTGGGAGATCAGGCGTTTAAAAAATTCATGGAGCAAACTGAGTAATGAAAATGGTTTTTCCTCCTTTTTCTGTTTGAGTTGTGTTGATTATTTGTATTTTTATGATGCTTAATATTTATAATGAGTTACATTATAATTACCATTAGTTTATAGTTATTATATTGTATAATAATTATTTACATATTATGATTATTGATATTATTAATTAATTTAACTAAGCTTAATCAAATGACATCACGCAGAAATTTTATTAAATCAACATCAATTGCAGGAGGAGCCCTTCTTTCAGGGGGTCTGTTGCATACATTACCATCCTGCAAAGAAAAATCAAGTAATGTTATGATTAAATCGGTACAATCAAGTTATGAACGAGAGCCGCTGATTCGTCCGTTTGGATTTAAGGGTATTTACCAAAATGAGTTTTGGGTTGCTGCCGCACTAATTGAAAACAGTTCAGGATTACGTCATGTTGGTCTGCAGACTCAGTGTCTGGCCTGGAGCGACCTGGATGTATTTCTGGCACACTCAGAGGTTGACGGGAATATGCTGCTCATCAAAACTCTGGATTATGCACTTAGTCTTATTAAGGATCAGCCTTTTACCAATCCGATTGATATCCAGGATGCAATATTGGCAGATGTTCACAAATACGGTCAGGAAATCACAAATAATAAAAATCTCAGAGAGACGTTCACCCTCAGCTCGATGGTAGCTATGGACAATGCTTTATGGATGCTGTATGCTGAAGAGAACGGATTTAAAAATTTTGATGAGATGATCCCTGAAGAGTATCGGGTTGCACTCGGCAACAGACATAAGTATGTAGCTCATGTTCCCTTAATGGCTTATGCAATACCTCTTGAGGAGATCACCCAGGCGGTTGATCAGGGTTACTTTTTCATGAAGATAAAGATTGGCAGGCCGGGTACGCAGGAAGAGATGCTGGAAGGCGATAAAGCAAGGATAGAAGCTATTCATAAATTGATAGGCGACAGGGAGACTCCTCATACTCTGAGCGGTAAAATACCATATTATTTCGATGCTAACGGCAGATACGAGAAGAAAGAGACTCTTCAGAAACTGCTTGATCATGCTGATAAGATTGGTATGCTTGATCAGATAGCAGTCATCGAGGAACCTTTCCCGGAAGATGAAGATATATATGTAGGAGATATGGGAGTCAGAATTGCAGCAGATGAAAGTGCTCATACCGCGCATGATGTAATTGAAAGAATAGATATGGGATATCAGGCTATAGCTTTGAAATCTGCTGCAAAAACACTGAGCATGACCTTAAGAATGGCTAAAGCAGCACATGAAAAAGGAGTCCCCTGTTTTTTGGCTGATTTGACATGCACTCCAATACTGGTCGACTGGAATAAAAATGTTGCTGCCAGACTGGATGCTTTTCCGGGCCTTAAAGATATGGGACTTATTGAATCAAATGGTCATCAGAATTATGTGAACTGGGATGATCTGGTTAGTTATCATCCGTATTCTGACGGATCATGGGTTCAGTCAAAAGAAGGCCTGTATCATGTTAATGAAGATTTTTATGAAAAAAGTGGCGGGATTCTGAAATCGTCTGATCACTATCTCAGTCTTTTTAATTCCTGAAAAATGAAGAGATCTGAACGTTACGATAATTTTGCATGGTCAGGTGATTTTATTATAACTCTGTGGATCAGTATAGCATTTTTCCTTTTTTTCTCTCCGGAAGCTGATGCTGTAGGAACTAATAAAAGCGTTCGTCAATCTCCGGAGGGTCAGAATGTGAAACAACATGTCAAGGTTGCCGCCGCACAGATTTTAACCGGTTATGATCTTGAAAAAAACAGAGATAAGATAATACAGTCTGTTAAAGAGGCAGATAAGCTGGGATGCGAAATAATCTTATTCCATGAAGGTTGCCTGACCGGCTATCCGGGTAAAGAACAGCTTGAAAAAACAGATTTCCAGGCTGTCAGAAATATTGAAAGGGAAATAAGGGATATTGCCGGAGAGCTTAATATTTCTGTCTTATTGGGTAGCTCGGGAAAGGATGGTAATGTCTTTTCAAATTACGTGCTCGTTATTGATGAAAAAGGGAAGGTGCTGGGAAAATACAAGAAGACATGGAGGGCAGGAGAACCTCATTACGTAGCCGGAGAGGGACCGGTGATTTTTAATGTGTCGGGAGTTGAATGCACGGTAATAATTTGTCACGATTTACGATATCCGGAGCTTGCCAGACTTGGAGTGGCTGCTGGTGCAAGGATAGTTTTTATTGCTAATAATGAAAGTGGAATATTACATGAAAATAAGTTATTAGGTTACAGGTCAATGCAAATTTCCCGGGCTACCGAGAATATGGTTTTTTCAGTCATGTGCAACAGTCCGGCTAATCCCGAAGATATTAACGCCCCCAATCAGTCACATGGTAACTCCAAAATAGTCGATCCCCTGGGTAATATTTTAGATGAGGCAGATGTCTTTGAAGAGAGACTTGTGACAGCAACCCTGGATCTTAGTGATGCATCGGGGTCGCCGGTAACGAGGACAACAGGGGAAAATCCGGGAACAGCAAAACTATATGGCACATCTGTTGAAAATGACGATTATACTAAATGGATCAGAGATGGTCTGAAATTAGTTGAACGTCTCGACGGAAGTGAAGTTGAAGAATATTTAAAATGATATTGCCGCTACTGATGGTTGCTGATCAGAATTCTCGTTTATCGAAAACCATGTATCCGGTTTTACAAAGCAAATAATGGCAACGAACCTGGCTGACAGATTGTATGATTTTTTTATTTGTCCTTTACTCTTTTAAACCTGAACATCTTTAACATCCATTTTGGAAGCGGATGACTTCCCCTTTTACGGAAATCCAGGAACCATCCCAGCTTTTCATAAAGTGGAATTTTATGAGTCTCAACGAACTCAATCAGCGTGCCTTCCGGAGCCTGGATATATGCAAAGTTTCCGGCAGCATCACCCATAGTGAAAGTGTCATGATGATGCGCACTGTCAACTGTAAAAGGATAACCAATTTTTTTAACCTTTTCCCGCAGCGTATCAATTCCGTTTATATCAAAGCAGATATGAATAAATCCGGGATCACCCCATATTCTGTCTTCAAAAATATTACGAGGTTCATGATCAAATGATTGTACCAGTTCTATCACAGAACTGCCGAAGAAGGGACTGAATGCACCATTTTTGACATCAGAATGTTTCAGTAAAATTCTTCTGAATTTTCCGGTACCTCCGGGAAGCTCCTTCAAATCACTGAAATTATCTTCAATGTCGTAAAGTATATGGTCGTATTGCAGAATATCTTTATATATCCGCAAACTCTCATCTATATTTTTAACTCCTATGACAGCGCCTATTACTCCTCCGATAACTGATTTTTCTCTTCTTCTGAAGACCTCTTTTTTATTGATGATCTCCCATATGTTCCCGTAAAAATCTGCCATATAGAAATGATCGTTGTTTACAGGATCTTTATGCACGGGACTTATCAGGTTAAGACCTGAGTCCCTGAATTTTTTATAAGCCGCAGAGATATTATCGGTCTTTATCTTGCCGATATTAATGCCCAGGTCACCCAACCGGATTTCAAATTTCGGAGGTGCCGGTTTTTTCCCTGTATGTTGCCATATCTCAAAACCTCCGCCTCCCCGCATATTGAGTGCCAGTACAGCATGTCTTGCTCTTGGTTTGCCTCCTGTGTAGGGTAACATCAGCTCAGCAACTGCTTCATCTTCGAACATCCGGATGTCCATAGAAAAATGGGTGCGGTACCATTTCCAGGCTTCTTCAAAATTTTCAACACCTACCCCCAGTTGCTGTATCCCGTTAATTTTTACTGACATTTCTGAAATATTATTAATGTTTGTTCTATAAAGGTTTTACCCTGGATGATAAATAATAGTATAACGGCGGACAAAAGCGCTTTATACTGACCATCAGCAGTTCTGCACGTCCGACTAAAATCTCTTTTTTCCCTTTTGCGAGTTTCCGGCAGATCTTGTGAGCTGCGTC
>Ga0068713_1003044_pt1 | contig 15472 bp, 11 predicted proteins | sample MTBAKSrepl2MetaG_FD_62223 | JGI IMG/M metagenome (GOLD analysis project Ga0068713, IMG submission 62223) | Enrichment culture microbial communities om Arthur Kill intertidal strait, New Jersey, USA, that are MTBE-degrading - MTBE-AKS2 (Arthur... | ecosystem: Environmental > Aquatic > Marine >...
ATTTCGGGGTGCCTTATGATCTGGACGACAATGGCAGCCCCGACTACATCATGGCACCCTTCTGCTGGCCGGAAATCAACGGGGAGTTCGGTGAAGCCCAGGACATGACCGGTACAGTGTACCTCAACGTGGCCGACGCCATGGACCGCGGCGCGCTGTGGACCGAGATCAAGGATGCCTCAAACGGCCAGCCGCTGGATAAAGCCATGGTGGCTGCCTATAACGCCAATACAGGGGCCCGGGCCGGGTTTGCCCGCACAGTCCCCGAAGGTTCCAATGTGGTGTTGATCAACCTGCCGGTAACCTCAGACGGCAGCACCAACTACAATCTGTTGGTCTCCAAAGGCGGTTACACCTCCGGATACCAGGCCTTTAACACCGTCCAACTGACCGACGGGGTCAACGACGGTACCATCGTGATGGATCCTTACAGCTCGGTCAGCATTCCCGCCAAGCTCAATATCAACGTTGTCCTGGATTGGATGAATGGGTACAACGCCGGCATCTCCTACGGAGAACCTAATCTGGATTTACTCATCAAACTTCCCGGTGGCAGAGGGTTCATTGGGCCTGACTCGGACGACTTTTCCACCCTGTGGCCTGACGATTATCTGGGGACGGGTACCCTGCTGGATCCCGCAATATTTGATCCGTTTGGTGTTTCCACCAGCGACGCGCCCTACGCCCAGCACCTCTTTGACGGCGGTGTGGACAGCGGGGTGGATGGCGAAGGTTCCCTGATGTCTCCCAACGAATACGCTGCGATCAAATACGGCCTCAAGGTAAAAGGAGCGCCCTACTATACCCCCAAATATAACGAGGATTACGAGGTGTATGTGACAGATATCCGTGCTATGGATCCCCCTGATAACAACTACCTTGTAGAAGCTTCGGATGGCAATGATATCTTCGTCGCTCCTGTGGTGCGGGTGTGGTCTTCCGGTTATCTGATCGGGACTGCCAAATTAGAAGAAGTGACGAGCTTTGAAGCAGACGCGGATTGGTGGCATGCCGTGACAATCAATGGAGCATCCATACCCGCACCGGGAAATAGTTGTGTAGTGGATGCTCCTACTACTCCATAATGAAATGTATATCTGGCATTCAAAGGCGGGCGCCGTGCAGGCGCCCGCCTTTTCTTTTCATCTCTTTTCACAGCTCAGGATAGGCCACCACGATCACCCGGTGGGTGTTGTTGGTGGGCGGCCAGCACGAGACCACCGTCAGGCGCGGCGCGCGGCTGGGCCTGAAGTACTCGGCGTAGGCTGCCGCGTCTTCTTCCTGCTCCAGCACCGGGAAGATATTGACTTCCGCCACCAGGTACACCCACTCCCCTTCCCCCGTCCTCAGCAGGATGCTGTCTCCATTGCGCAGTTCCGCCAGGTCGCGGAACACCGACGAGTGGATGTTGTTGTGCCCGTAGAGGATCACATTCCCCCCCTGGCCGCCGGGCAGGGCGCTGGAAAGCACCCAGCCCACTTTGGCATCCGGCGAATCCCACTGGCGGCTTTCCGGGCTGTCCGGGTCGTCAGCCGGAGACCAGCCCACCGGCGTCACCGGAGCCAGCACATCAATGGCGGGGATCTCCAACCATTCGATCAGCCGGTCGCCGTATTCCAGGCGCGCCATTTCTTCAATTGTCCCTGGAAGTGGGGTGGATGTGGGCTCCAAAACAGATGGGGCAGGCTCTTCCGTAAGTAAAGTGGAGGTAGTGTTACCCTGAGAAGTGGTATGGATCTGCGGGAGCGGCGGCGGTGGAGCGGTAGGAACATCAGCACGTGCCTGGCAGGCGGACAGCGCCCCCGCCAGGACGAGGACAAACCACCTCGTGTGAGAGATCAGCTTCTTCGCCAGAACCACCATCCCAGGCAGCCTGCAAGCAGCGCGGCAAGAATCCCAACCACCAACCCATTTCGCGCCAGCGGCGCGCCGGTTACCGGCAGCGATTCCGGCTCAGACAGGGTGAACACGCAGAACACCGAAAAATGCGAAACCGGCGCAGACAGCCGGGACTGGCCGGCTTCAACGGCTGTTGGCAGCTTTTCCCATTGGTTGGTCTCGGTATCATACACCGAGAGGAACATGTTGCGCGGGTTTCCGCCCGCGTTCAGCACATCTTTCGCCGAATACTCGTAAGTCACCAGCGGCATCGGTGAAAGGGGCGCGGGAGGGGTCGGGTCGAGGGTGATCTCCGCGCAGCGCAGCACCCGGTAACGGGAGGGCGCGGGCGGGAAACTGTTGAACAAAGTGAAACGCACGGTAGTTTCAGTCTCCAGCAGACCTGCCGGGATACTCAACCCGAAAGGTTCCAGGCTGAAGAACCCGCCGGCTGGCCCGGCCTGGGTGGTTTCAAGACACCCGGGCACGGAATTGGTATCCCCAACGGCCCGCGGAACAAACAGAATGGCCTGCTTCTCAGCAACCGCCCCTTTCTGGTTGTAAGCGTACTGCACTCCCGTATGGCCGTCGTTATATTCCAGGCCAATTGTCGCCGAGGAGCCGTCACTTCCGGACCCATCCAGGGTTTTGTACTGGAACAGGATCCGGTTGCTGCCTTCAAACAGCACCGCTTCAAAGGTCACCGCCGAGCTGGAGGAGGCAGCCTGAATGGGAACCTGATACCATTCAATGACCATCTGGCGGTTTGGCGCTGAGCCAATGGTGCCAGCGTACACCCCGGCATTGAGCGCGGCAGAGGGGTTCAAATCATCCCAGAAGGGTGCCACAAACCAGTTCAGCCGCTGGTAAGGCGGCCCGTCATCGGGCAGCGGGATGATGAAATTATCCCGCTGGTAGCCGCTCAAAATACTCTCCCCAAATCCGTCAAAGGAAATATACCCGTTGGTGCTGATGGTCAGGTTATCCACCCCCGCGGCATAGGTGCGCCCGCCAAACTCAAAATCAAACGGCAGGGCAACGCTGGTCGATTGGTCATTGCCAAACAGCGGCACAAAATTCCCTGGGGCATACACTTCAAGCCACTGATAATTGATGTTGGCGCAGCGCCGGGAGCTGAGCGCGTCATATTCCACCAGGGGCTCCGGCGGCGCCGGCACCGTTCCGGTTGGTGTGTACAGCAGCGCGTCCTGCAGCTGGATCAATCCATATCCCGTCAGGTTGTCTTTTCCGACAGCGCCCAGGTCTCTGGCGGTGTTCCGCAAGCCTTCATACAGCGCGTCGGGGCTGTCATATTGAGGAAGGGTGCTCATCAGCGAGGCGGCGCCGGTCGCGAACCCCGCCGCCATGGAAGTGCCTCCTAAAACACCATATTCATTCGCCAGGCCAGAATAATACAATCGACCACTCAGGGGTGTGGTTGAAAGGATGCTCACCCCTGGGGCCATCACATCCAGCTGCGCGCCGGTCCGCGAGAAAGCGGCCCGGTTATCCGCGGCATCTGTCGCCCCAACGGCCATCACCCACGGGAACGCGGCCGGATAGACGATCGGCAGGCCGGCTGGCGGCTCGGTCTCATTGTTACCGGACGCGGCAAAGACCGCGACCCCGCGGTCATAAGCGTAGTAAGTGGCGTATTCCAGCAGCCGGCTGGGAGAGCCCAACCCCAGGCTGAGGTTGATGATATCCGCCCCATGGTCCACCGCCCACACAATCCCTTCGGCCACGTCAGACACATACCCCGCGCAATCCGCTGCCAGCACCCGTACCGGCATGATGCTGGCATTCCAGTCCAGACCGGCCACACCCAGGGCATTGTTGCCGGTCGCGGCTGCGATCCCGGCCACATGGGTGCCGTGCCCGCACAGGTCCTGCGGGGTTTGGTCTCCCTCAACAAAATCATAACCCGGCACCAGCCGCCCCGCGAACTCAGGGTGTCTGGCTTCAATCCCCGAATCGATGATCGAGAGAATGACACTGCTGGACCCGGTGGTGATTTCCCAGGCGTCCGGCGCCTGGATCCGGCCTGGGCCGTACTGCTCGCCCCAGCGCGGGTCATCCGGGATGACGGCTGCCACCTCGACCCGGTAATCCGGCTCCACAAACAACACTTCGGGGGAACTCAACAACTGCTTGCGGATGGCTTCTTCCTGGCCGACCGGCACCTCCAGCACCGTGGCGTTCAAAGCTTCCAGCTCCCCGGATGTTTTGCTCAGGCTGGCGCTGCGCGGTAAGGCCATCGATTTGACGCTGAAATTGTCCGCCAGCCCGACAATCAACCGGCCCGGCGCGTAATCGCCCTGGGACAGCCCGCTTTCAAACCCATTGGCCTGCACGGGTCGTGCGGGCAGAACAGTCACAGAGAGAAGGTAACACAAAGACAGGATCAGGTTGATGGCCGGTTTAAACCGCATGACGTATCTCCAGGTAGTTTTCCCCATATTCAAAAATGCTTTAAAAATTGTAACATAATCGCCCTTTGAGTAGGTTCGATTCGTGTTTGGAAAGATTGATGGAACTGATCCGCATAGAACAGGATATAATCTCTGAAGTCCAGGCAAGCTTGGAAGATCAATTCTCAAACGTAAGGAGCGTGAAAATGAGCGCATTCAACCCCAAACAGGGCATTGGGACCCTGGTCAATCACGTTGCCGAAGGGGACAATGCTCACAACGCGCATGTTACCCCCATTTACCAGACATCCACATTCGGTTTTCCCGATGTGGATACCGGAGCGCAGCGCTTTTCCGGCGACGCGCCGGGATATATCTACACCCGCCTCAGCAACCCGAACCTGGACCAGACCGCAGCCAAGATCGCTGTGCTGGAAGGGTTGGACCTGCTGCGCGCCCAACCCGGCCGTGACCCGCAAGAAATCGTATCCGCGCATCTATGCGCTTCGGGGATGGCCGCCATCACCACTGCCATCCAGTCCTGTGTAAAAAACGGGGAAACCATCATCGCCCAGGAGTCCCTGTACAGCGCGACCTATATTTATCTGAAAGAATTTGCCTCCCGGCAGGATATCCAGGTCATCTTCCTGAAAGACCCTGCGGTGGAAAACTGGGAAAAGGCCTTCCATGACCACCCTGAAGCCACCCTGGCGTACGCCGAAACCCCGGCCAACCCCACCATGGCCCTGGTGGATCTGGAAGCCGTCGCCGGGATCGCCCACCGGCACCAGGCCTGGCTGATGGTGGATAACACCTTTGCCACGCCTTATTGCCAGCGCCCGCTCACCCTGGGCGCGGACGTCGTGGTGCATTCCACCACTAAATACCTCTCCGGTCACGGTGTGGTGATCGGTGGGGCTGTGGTCAGTTCCCACCCCGAGTTCATGCGCCATGAGCTGGCATTTAACTGCAAAATCATGGGAGGCTGTGCCAGCCCGTTTGACGCCTGGTTGACCCATATTGGCCTGAAGACCTTTGAATTGCGTATGCAGCGCCACTGCGAAAACGCAATGAGAATCGCTCAATTCCTGGAAAAACACCCCGGCGTGTCCCGCGTGTTTTACCCGGGATTGGAGAGCCACCCGGACCACGCGCTGGCCTGCCATCAAATGCACAGCTTTGGGGGCATGATATCCTTCGAGCTCAAAGGCGGCCTGCAGGCCGGTGTCCGTTTGATGGAACAGGTGCGGACCTGTTCTCTGGCGGTCAGCCTGGGCAATGTAGACAGTCTGATCTGCCATCCCGCCAGCATGACCCACTCCACTGTATCCCGCGAAGAACGGGAAAAGATGGGCCTGAGCGACGGGCTGGTGCGCTTTTCGGTGGGCATTGAAAACATTGAAGACCTGCTTGCCGACCTGGATCAGGCCTTATCGTATTCCCATTAGCCGGTTCACCTTCGCAGGGGTATTCCGCTTGGCCCTGCCTTAGCCCTTCACTGGTGAGGGCGAAATACGCCAAACTTCCAGTTTTCCGGGTGACATTTTTATTAATCGGATCGTTTTCTCTATTTTTCCATTGACAATCATTTTGATTGAAGCTATACTGCCAGTAATAAAACAAAATAAGAGCCTTCGGGGCAGGGTGAGAGAGCACAGCTCTCAATTCCCGATCGGTGGTATAACCCACGAGCGTTCCAACGCATGATCCGGTGAAACTCCGGAGTCGACGGTACAGTCCGGAAAGAAGAAGTGTTCTTTATATGCAAGACACCAAACCAAAGTTCAACCTGCCCCGAACCCAATGTGTTTCGGGGTTTATTTTTTTAACCAATTGGAAAGTATATGATGGACATCACGATGGAAAGCGTCAAAAACGAGGAAACTTCACCGGCCAGAAAAATCACGATAGCCCGTAAAGCCAGAAAAGGCGGAGCGCTGCGTGTTTTTATTACGCATCGCGGTTGGCTGGTCCCTGTTTCCATCCTGGTTTTCCTTGCCGTCTGGGATATCCTTGTCCGCCTGGGTAACTTCCCGGCTTTTATCCTCCCCTCCCCACAGCAGGTGGGGCTGCGGTTTTGGCGAGCTCTTTCGGAAGGGTCGCTGCTTCGCCACACCGGTATCACCCTGTTTGAAGTGCTGATGGGGCTGCTGGCTGGCAGCACCCTGGCAACCATCCTGGGCTACCTGCTGGCGAAGTTCCCCATTATGGAAAAACTGCTTTCCCCCTATCTGATTGCCAGTCAGGCTATCCCGCTGGTGGCCATCGCGCCATTGCTGGTGATCTGGTTTGGGCCAGGTATTTTCTCCAAAATTCTGATCTGCGGGCTGATCGTTTTCTTTCCGGTGCTGGTGAACACCATTGTGGGGTTAAGAGCGGTGCCTCAAAACCTGCGCGACCTGATGCGCTCCATGAAAGCCACTTCTTCCCAAACGCTGCGCTATCTGGAAATCCCGGCGGCGCTGCCTATTTTTCTGGGCGGCCTCCGCGTGGGCGCTACCCTTTCCGTGATTGGCGCGGTGGTGGGTGAATTTGTCGGCGCGGACCGGGGCCTGGGGTTCCTGATCAATGTCGGGCGCGGGCAGTATGACACCGCCCTGGTCTTTGTCTCTATTTTTGTATTGATCACCATGGCGCTCAGCCTGTACGGCGTGGTGATCCTCCTGGAAAAACGCCTGCTGGCATGGCAGGTTGATCCCAAAGAAGAAGAAGGTAAAGAATGACAAGAAAAATATCTATCATTGTGATTGCAATTGTCTTGCTGGTTGTTTCCCTCACCGGCTGCGCGCCTCAAAAAGCCCCCGAACCGCAGGAATCCGGGCTGACCGCCATCCGGCTGCCTGTAGGATTCATCCCCAATATCCAGTTCGCGCCGTTGTATGTGGCCATCGAAAAAGGGTATTACCGCGATGCCGGCATTGAACTCACCCTGGATTACAGCCAGGAAGTGGACGGGGTCGCTCTTGTTGGCGCCAACCAGCTTCCTTTCTCTATCGCGTCCGGTGAGCAGGTGCTCCTGGGGCGCGGTCAGAACCTGCCCATTGTATATATTACGAACTGGTACCAGCAGTATCCGGTGGGGATCGTTTCACTGAAAGAAACCGGTATCTCCAGTCTTGCCGGTCTGAAAGGCAAGAAAATCGGGACACCGGTGCTTTCCGGGGCCAGTTACATCGGCTTGCGGGCGCTGCTGGAGGCTGCCCGCCTCAACGAGGCGGATATTACCCTGGATGTAATTGGGTTCAACCAGATCGAGGCCCTCACAGCCGGGCAGGAAGACGCAGCCGTGGTGTATATCACCAATGAGCCCATCCAGCTTCAGAACCAGGGCTACGAGATTGACCTGCATCGCGTCGCGGATTATGTCCAGCTGGTTGGCAACGGCCTGATCACCAACGAAACCACGATGCAGGAGAACCCGGAACTCGTCCGGAAGATGGTGGAGGCCACCTTGAAAGGCATTCAGGACACCCTGGCGGATCCGGATGAAGCCTACCGGATCAGCGAAAAATATGTCGAGAACCTGGCTCAGGCCGATAAAACCGCCCAAATGCAGGTGCTGGAGACCTCTCTGGAGCTTTACCGGGCTGACCCTCCCGGATATTCTGACCCCGCGGCCTGGGAAAACATGCAAACCATCCTGCTGGAAATGGGACTGATCACACAACCTTTGGAACTGGAAAAGGCATATTCCAATGATTTCCTCCCCAAACCCTGACCTCGTTCTCCAAACCCAGGAACAGGTCCTGCCCATCCTCGAAATACGCAACCTCAGCGTGACCTTTCCCGGCGAGAACGGCGGTCTGGAAGCCATTCAAAATATGACCTTTTCCATTGAACCGCAGGAGTTTATCTGCCTGTTGGGGCCTTCCGGCAGCGGAAAAAGCACCCTCCTGCGGGTGCTGGCCGGACTGCTGGAGCCTACTGAAGGAACGGTGTGCTTCAACCCGTGCAGCAGCAGCCGCGGACAGATCCGGGTTGGTTACGTTTTTCAAAACGCGAATCTCATGCCCTGGCGCACCGCCCAGGAAAATATTACCCTGCCGCTGGAATTGGCCGGGATCAGCCTGGATGAAGCGAACCAGCGCGCCGCGGAACTGATCGAGATGGTTGGTTTGCAGAGTTTTGAAGAGTCCTGGCCGCGCGATCTGTCTGGTGGAATGGCGCAGCGGGTCGCAATTGCCCGTGCCCTGATCCAGGACCCGGACATCCTTCTGCTGGATGAGCCCTTTGGCGCCCTGGACGCGCTCACCCGCGAACGGATGGGTGAAGAGCTGCTGCGTATCTGGCAGAAGCGCAAAAAAACCGTCCTCATGGTGACCCATTCCATTTCCGAATCCCTGCTGCTCTCCGACCGGGTGCTGGTTCTCACCCAACGTCCCGGGCAGATCAGTTTTGAGCTGAAAGTCGATCTCCCCCGGCCACGCACCGAACAAATGCGCTACCATCCCCACTTCGGTGAACTGGCGCAAAGCCTGCGCGCCGCGATCGGGTAACACAGAACCGCCGCTGCCTGTGGGCAGCGGCGGTTGGTTTTCCGGATTTCAGTTTTCCTTAATCCCCCGTATCCTCGGCCAATCCATCAACAGCACTTCCGTCAGGAACTGGCGGTTCAGGTTTTGATCCAGCCGGCTCAATCCTTGTTCCATATTGGCGGTGCAGGTATGCGCTGCGCGCGCTCCCACCGTACCGGCGACAAAACGGATCGCTTCTTCCTTTTCCAGATTTATAAGCGGTGCTTCCGCTCCGGAGGCCACCAGCAGGACATCCCGCCAAAAAGACAACCATACCTGATAAATTTCCCGGATTTCCTCACGTTCCTTTTTGCGGAATGATTCCGCATAAACAAACCGCTCCCGCCGGGAGCTTTCCAGCAAGCGCAGCAAATCCTCCGCCCGTTCGCGGTATGCTTCCAGCGCGTCCGGCTGATCGCGCAAGAATAAAGCTTTGCCCGTCCTTCCGCCGGAGAGATGCGCCAACATGCTGGCTTCTTGAACCGGCATCTGCCAGCGGTCACGCAAAGCTTCCGCCAGCTTCTCAATGGAAAGCGGCCGCAGCCGCAGCACCTCGCAGCGCGAGACAATGGTCGGCAGCAGGTTTTCAGCTGAATCGGCCGTCAGAAGCAAGATCACCCTGTCCGCGGGTTCTTCCAGGGTTTTCAACAGCGCGTTCTGCGCGCTGGGGTGGGCTTCCTCAAAGCGCAGCAGCAGCGCCACCCGGTAATTGGCTTCGTAAGGTGTCAGTGAAAGCGTGTGCTGTAGTTCACGCACCTGGTCTACTTTCAGCGTTCCGCCGGTGGTTTCCGCTTGAACAATGGAAAGATCGGCCTGCTGCATCCGTTCGATCTGGCGGCACATCCGGCAATCGCCGCAGTACTCCCCAGGGGACGGTGATTGCAAACAGTTCAAAGCCTGAGCGAAACGCAGGCTCAATGTGCGCCGCCCAACCCCGGGGGGGCCGGTCAACAGGTAAGCATGCCGCGTCTGTCCCCGCGCGATATGCTCTTTCAACAGGGTCTCTGCCCATTCATGTCCCAACACATTCCAGCTCATGTCATGGATTGTAGCGCAGACCCGGCAGATTGACAACCGCGCGGAATTCACCGATTAAAATCTTTGAAACACAGACTGATTTCCGATATACTGGTGGTGTCGCAAAAAGCCAGACCCGCATAACAAAAACAGGAGCATGTCCATGTCCATGATGCGTACCGATATCGCCGTGATCGGTGCCGGCCCGGCCGGTTCCATTGCCGCTCAAAGACTCGCCGCCGCTGGTGCTCAGGTGATTTTAATTGAAAAGGATTCTTTCCCTCGCGACAAATCCTGTGGGGATGGCGTCACCTCTGAAGGATTAGATATCCTGGCAGCGATAGGCCTGGCGTCCTGGGCCGCTCAATTTCCCGAAATGGCCGCGCTGCGCCTGACCTCGCCGGACGGGCAGGTGTTGGACATTGATTTCAACCAGAATGATTGGAGCTGTGTGGGGCGGATCATTCCCCGCTATCAACTGGATGAACAGCTTGCCAGACACGCGGCAGAGTCTGGCGCAGTCCTTCTGGAAGACGCTCAGGTAACCGCGGTGGAACAGCATGACAACCAGACCATCCGGATCACCGCCGGAAAACAAGTCATCGAATCCCGGCTGTTGATCCTGGCCGACGGCAGCCATGCCCCGGTCACCCGTCGTCTGGGGCTGATCCGCACCAAACCCGAGCTGTCAGCCATGCGCCAGTACTTTACCGGAGATACTGAAGCCGGCGGCCCGCTCGAAATCCACTACACTCCTTCCATCCTCCCTGGCTATACCTGGCTGTTCCCGGTCGGCGACGGCCGGGTCAATATCGGCACCGGCAGCTACAGCCGCCGCATCGCGCAGGGAAAAATCAACCTCCACACCGAGCTTGACCGCTTTCTTACCCACCACCCCGTCACCGCGGACCGCCTCAAACTGCTCAAACCCGCCGGCCCACTCAAAGGACACCCCCTGCGAACCAACCTGAATGAAACCCGGACTCACGCCGATGGCATTCTGGTGGCGGGAGACGCGGCCGGGCTGGTGAATCCTTTCACCGGTGTGGGCATTGGTCAGGCTATGGGCGGTGGTGAACTGGCCGCCCGCCACGCGCTACAAGCCTTGCAGAATGGCAATTTCATGGCAGAAAACCTGGCACCTTACACCCGGGACCTGCAGGCGCGCTACGGGTCAGATCAAAAAGCCGCCCGAACACTGCGCGACTGGCTTTCACCCACCCCGGTACTCAACTGGCTTTTCCGCAGGCTGCGTCAGAATGAACCCCTCGCCTTGCTCCTGGGACATATCATCTTCGGGAAACGATCTCCCCGGCTGGCCCTCCACCCAAAAACCTGGCTCCAGCTTTTCCAATAACCTTCCGATTCTCAAACATCAGATCTGTCACAGCATGGTATCACTTGTTGGTACGTTGTATTCCACCCTTCAACCTTGTATACTGGGAATAACCATTCTTTGGCAGGTCAGACTTAATCCAATCCCTACCCAACTGCCTCATCAAAACCACTCCACCTTCCACATTACGAAAAATTGTTAAATCCACACAAAGTCAAAAACGGAATATCTTCAGCCTCCTGTCAGGTTTGGTACTGTATTCAAATAGCTTAAGAACTGATTTTGGGAGGTTACCATGTCTGAAACTGCAAACTTTCAGCCAGAAAAAAAGAGAAATCCCCTAAGGCCTTCAAAAGATGATCCCTGGTTGACTTATCTGGCAAAACTGGTTGTTATCGGCGTTTTCTCTCTTATCGTGTTTTTGTTGATTTTTTCAGTGGCTCGGCAGGCAATTTACAAAATTCGCCCTTACGAACGGGGGCTGCACTTGCGCGGCGGGCGCTTCATCGGAGTGGATATGCCCGGATGGCATATTCGCATCCCGTTTGTAGATACCACTATCGGAATTACCATTGGCGAACGAGCCGGAGAAATTGAACAACTGGCCGCGATGACCTCAGATGATGTCATCATGGATGTCTCACTCCTCTATACATTCCGGATAGTAGATCCGGTCCAATACGAATTGGAAGTGGAGGATCCGGACCGAATCATTGCTGAATTTGTCAAAGCAAAGCTGCGGGATGTCGTCAATACCAAGGACATGACCGATGTCATGCACAACCGTGCTGCCATTAATGAAGAACTGATGGCTGGTTTAAAAGAAAAAGAGGCCCAGTACGGCGTGGAATTCGTCCTGATCCAGATCCAAAGCGCCTCTCCACCCACCGAAGTGGTCAACGCCATTAAAGACCGTATGGTGGCCCTCCAGCAGGAACAACAGGCCCAGGCCGAAGCGTCCCAGAGCCGCACCCTGGCGGACAGCGCGTTCTACGCGGCTCAAAAAACCACCGACAGCGATGCCTATCAAATCACCAAGATCGCAGAAGCGGACGCAATGCGTATCAACTTAACGGCAGCAGCCCAGCAGAAAGCCATCCAGGCCTTAATGGATGAGTTAGAAACCCGCGGAACTTTAGGAGAAGATTATCTTCAGGTGCTGATCGCTCAAGAACTGCGTGAAAACAGCAAATGGATCATCACCAACGGAGAAACCCTGCCAGTCATTGATTTGGGAGCAACGCCCTGATCTCACTCTGAAGTTTATGGACTGATATTCCTTTCTCATCTCACCAGCAAGATATCGTCTTGTGTGCACTGTGGATTCAATAACTTACATGCTTTGTTTTATAATCACTGCACCGCCATCATCTGAAAAGACTGACAGCATGAAAGAGGAAACCCCATGCACACCAAAGCCCCAAACCCGGTCCATCTGCTCCAAAACCAGAACACCCTGCCGCTGATTGAAACCTATTTCCAGTTTGTCCAGCTCAAACAGCTCTACCGCCAGGGCTGGCTCAAACGCGGTGTGCCGCCAGAACGCTGCGAGAGTGTTGCCGAGCATACTCTCGGGGTCGCTGTGCTGGCCATGCTGCTGGCAGATACCGCTTTCCCGGAACTGGACCCGCTCAAAGTCCTGCGCATGGCATTGCTGCACGATTTTGGCGAGATTGGCGCCGGCGATTTCACTCCGATAGATGGCATTACCCTCGAGGATAAGCACCGCCTGGAGAAAGAATCGATCCTGAACGCGCTCTCCAACCTTCCGAATGGTTCCGATTACATCGCGATCTGGGAAGAGTTTGAGGAAAGCAAATCTCCAGAAGCGCGCTTCGTCCGCCAGATTGACCGCCTGGAAATGGGCCTGCAGGCTTCCATTTACGAGATGCAGGGACTGCTGGGGACGGATGAGTTCCTCCAATCCGCCAGCCGCGCCCAGAAATCCGAACCGCTGCAGGTTATCATCGCGGAGCTTTTCCGGCTGAGGGAAGGAGAAGGATAATGTCCATTGCTATCCGCTCAATGCAAAATGGGGACTGGCCTGCCGTCCGTGCTGTCTTTCAGGAGGGCATCGACACCGGCGTTGCCAGCCTGGAAACCCGCGTTCCCTCCTGGGCAAACTGGGATTGGGACCATCTGAAGGTCTGCCGTCTGGTCGCGGTTCGGCAGGATGTTGTTGTGGGCTGGGCGGCGCTCAGCCCCGTCTCCAGGCGGCAGGTGTACGCCGGGGTTGCCGAGGTCAGCGTGTATGTGGCCGCCTCCGCGCGCCGGCAGGGCGTTGGCCGGACGCTTCTCCACCAGCTGATCGACCACTCGGAGCGAGCCGGTTTGTGGACCCTCCAGGCGGTTATCCTGGCCGAAAACCAGGCCAGCGTTGCCCTGCACAGCACTTGCGGCTTCCTGCTGGTGGGCCATCGCGAGAAAATTGGATTGCGGCAGGGACGGTGGCATGACACCGTCCTCATGGAGCGCAGAAGCCCTGCCATGATAGTTGAAGATCCAAGGAACAGATAAACACCTGCCCTGCCCGATTTCCAATCTCTTGTTGACACATCATAAGGCCAGACGGTACAATCAGACGTCATGGATTATCTAAACACACTTAACCCCCAACAACATGAAGCAGTCACGATCGGGAATGGGCAGGTGTTGGTGCTGGCCGGCCCCGGCTCCGGAAAAACCCGCGTCCTCACCCAGCGGATCGCCTATCTGGTTAACGAGATGGGTGTCCAACCTTCCCACATCCTCGCCGTAACCTTCACCAACAAGGCCGCCCGCGAGATGGGCGAGCGCATCCAGCCCCTCCTGGGGGTACCTACGGGGGGCATGTGGCTGGGCACTTTCCACGCCATGTGCGCCCGGATCATGCGCCGCGAAGTGAGCCACCTCCCCTTGGAGTCCAACTTCACCATCATGGACGCCGATGACCAGCTCAGTTTGATCAAGCGCGCGCTCAAAGAATTGAACCTGAACGACAAGGTTTACCGCCCCGGCAGCGTGCATGCCGCCATCTCTAACGCAAAGAACAACCTGTATACTCCGGAAGATTTCCACAAAGCCGGAAAAAGCTACCGCGACGAGGTCATCGGGCGGGTGTATTCCCGCTACCAGCAATTCCTGCGCGCCAGTAACGCGGTGGATTTTGACGATATGTTAATGATGACGGCTGAACTTCTGGTTGACCAGCCAGAAGTGCGCGAACGGTACGCCCGGCGCTTTGAACACGTCCTGGTCGATGAATTCCAGGATACCAACGAAGCCCAGTACGAACTGCTCCGGCTGCTCTCCTCTTACCACCACAATCTTTTTGTGGTGGGGGATGAAGACCAGTCCATTTACCGCTGGCGGGGTGCCGACTACCGCAATGTGCTCCGCTTTGAAAAAGATTATCCCGAATCCCAGAAAATTCTCCTGGAGCAGAATTATCGTTCCCCACAGAACATTCTGGATGCTGCCCGCGCCATTATCGATAAAAACACTTACCGCACCCCCAAGCACCTCTTTACCAAACGCGGCGCCGGGTCGCCCCTGGTGCTGCACGAGGCCGAAGACGACCGCGCTGAAGCCGCATTCGCGGTGGACACCATCCGCCAGATGGTCGATCGCGGCGAGGCCCGCGGTGGCGATTTCGCCATTATGTACCGCACAAACGCCCAGTCCCGCCTGCTGGAAGACGCCTTCCTGCGGGCCGGCATGGCTTACCGTCTGGTTGGGGCGCAGCGTTTTTACGGCCGCCGCGAAGTGAAAGATATCATCGCTTACCTCCGGCTGGTGCACAACCCCGCCGAGGAAGTCAGCCTGACGCGTGTGATCAATGTCCCTACCCGAGGGATAGGAGATAAAACTATCGCCGAGCTGCGGATGACCGCCCAGCAAATCAACACGTCTCCCGGACATGTGCTGCTCGATTTAGGCCGCAATGGGAACCGCTCGCCGTTCTGGAACGCGTTTTCCGGCCGGGCCGCCGCCGCCCTGGAAGGGTTTGGTGCCATGCTGTTTGGCTGGCGTGAGCAGGCTCAAACCCAGCCGCTGCCTGCCCTGTTCGACCGGGTCCTGGTGGACTCCAATTACGAGTCGTATATCAACGACCAGACCGAGGAAGGCCTCAGCCGCTGGGAGAACGTCCAGGAGCTGCGCCGGATCGCTTATGAGTATCAGGAAAAAGGGTTATCCGAATTTCTGGAAAACCTGGCCCTGGTCTCTGACCAGGATACCCTGGAGGAACGAATGGACGCCCCGGCGCTGATGACTCTGCATGCAGCCAAAGGGCTGGAATTTGAGCAGGTTTTCATCATCGGACTCGATGAAGGGCT
>Ga0068713_1003065_pt1 | contig 15394 bp, 11 predicted proteins | sample MTBAKSrepl2MetaG_FD_62223 | JGI IMG/M metagenome (GOLD analysis project Ga0068713, IMG submission 62223) | Enrichment culture microbial communities om Arthur Kill intertidal strait, New Jersey, USA, that are MTBE-degrading - MTBE-AKS2 (Arthur... | ecosystem: Environmental > Aquatic > Marine >...
CTTACCTCGGTCGCATCGGAGACACCCCGATTATTGGCCTCGCACAGGCGGCTGCCGTGTATTACGATAAGCGAGTGGCGGAACTGACTCGCAGGGAGTACATCTCGCTGATCGGGATGTACCCTTTTCCCAACCAGCTTGATCCGGTTCACAATCCTGTCGCCAATGCGGAACGTGTCCGCCGGATTGAAGGTTACCTCGCGGGTGACATTGTGCCGGATGGGTTGATGGACATCTATTATGACGGCAGCCGTGTCGTCAAGCCAAGAGCGCCGAAATAGCCACAACTCACGCGAAGACGATGGAAATCGGCCTTACGGTCAGAAAACTACAGAAAGGTCTCAGGTCGAGACCACTGAGGTGCATTTGAAGGTCCTTCGTTTGAAGCCCGGTGAGGAGAGACGCATCCAGCGTGGACACCTCTGGGTATACAGTAACGAGATCGCCGACAATCTCCGGGACTTCGAGCCGGGCGAGGCGGTGAGTCTGGCCGATTCGCGGGGCACCCCCCTGGGGAGTGGAACCGTCAATCCACACAGTCTGATCTCGGTGCGGATTCATTCTCGTCGTGCGGATGAGGAACTCGACCTCGACTACCTCGAACGTAAGATCGCAACGGCCGCCAGGTTACGCGAACGGCTTGGCTATGCGGATGTCTGCAGGCTGGTCCACGCGGAAGCGGACGGCTTGCCGGGCCTTGTCATCGACCGTTACGGCGACATTTTCGCCATACAGCATAATTCGGTGGGCATCGACAGACGCCGTGACCTGATCCTCGATATCCTGGATCGTCTCTTCTCGCCGCGCTGCGTAATCGCCGCGGATGACACCTCTGCACGAGAACTGGAAGGTCTCCCGCGTGGCAAAGCTGTGGCGGGCGATCCGCCGGGAGAGGTAGCCTGGTACTCGCAGGATGGTCTCGAATTCCCCATCGACCTCACAGAGGGTCAGAAAACCGGCGGCTACCTTGACCAGGTGACTTCGCAGCGTTTCCTCGCCACACTCGCGAAGGGTGGACGCTTCCTGGATGCCTTCAGTTACACCGGTGGATTCGGGCTCCGTGCAGCAGCCGCAGGCGCGAAACGTGTCGTACTTGCGGACAGCAGCCAGCGTGCCCTGGACCTTGCCCGTGAAGCGTTCGCACGTAACCACCTTGATGAACCGGTGCTGCTTAAAACCGACCTGCTCCATGACAGCGAATCTGTCGCCGATCTTGGTGGACCTTTCGATGTCGTCACGTGCGACCCACCTCCCCTGGTGAAGAGTAAAGCCAAGCTCGCCGAGGGACTTCGCAAGTATGAAACGCTGTTCAGTAAAGCACTGAGCTGGACCAGCCCGGAGGGACTCGCAGCGCTCTTTTCCTGTTCGCACCAGGTGGGACGAGAGGAGCTGCATGAACAGGTCAAGCGTGCGGAGAGGCGAACGAGGAGACGGACCCGGCGTCTGGCCATACTGAGCGCAGGGATGGACCACCCGGTACTCTTCAGCCACATCGAGACGGAGTACCTGCATGGTGTGCTGTTGCAGGTAGGTTGACGTGTGATCTCACTCAACAGTCTGCCTGTAACTCGGCTTTACATTTATTGAGGTTCCGCATGAGGAATTGTGCATGAAATCAGCGGTCAAGTTCGCCAGGAGGCGGAACGAAGTGACATTTCCTGGAGTGACTTGACCGCCAGGAGTCAGGCATCCTGAATGGATCCTCGTTTTATTGAAAACAGATGTGTTGGATGGGTTCATCGTGGAGCAGACGATATTTCCCCAGAGACCTTTATTCATCGTCTTAGTACATTCGTTTTCAATAAAACAAGGGCTTACCGCAAGGTATTTACTGTTTGGTTGTCAGGACACCCCCGGAGATCTTCGGCCTCCAGGTGATCTTGACAACCTGACTGGCCAGAGACACACGCACAAATTTTGTGTAGGTCCTTTCTTGATTCGTTTGTGAGGAGAGAGATGGCATCCCGTGCGACACGCTCGGAGTTGGAAGGGCTCGACGTTATCCGCGTCCAGGACATGGTATTCCAGGCACGTCACGGCTGTTCACCTGCCGAACGTGAGCTTGGGGCCATGTTCCATGTGAGTGTCGAACTTTACCTTGACACTCGTGCAGCCGCCGCCACGGACCAGCTTGAGCAGACGGCCGATGTCGCAAAGGTATTCGACGCGATCCGCCGTGTCGTGACGACCGACCCGCCCAGGAACCTCCTCGAAACAGTCGCTGAAGAGATCGCGGATTCCCTGCTGCAGAAATTTGCGATCGAAGCAGTGCGGGTGAAATGTCACAAAGACCGAGTTCCGCTCCCCGGTCCTGCCGCCGGGTATGAGGTTGAGATTCTGAGACGCCGCTGAGTAGAGAGGAGACCCACTATGCCTGGTACAACAGCTTATATCGCACTCGGCGGCAACCTCGGGGATGTCGAACGGACATTCGCCGATGCACTGCGTCACCTCTCTGCCATGATGGCTTGTGAATCCCTGCGGGCGAGTCGCCTTTATCGCACAGAACCCTGGGGTGAACCCGACCAGCCGGAATATCTGAATCTTGTTGCAGAAATGAGTTGGACCGACACCGCTGACATGCTGGCGAAGATGTGTTTCGCGCTCGAGAAACGCGCGGGACGCGACAGGACCGTTGAACGCCGGTACGGCCCGAGAACCCTTGACATTGACATATTGACCTTCGGGGATGCGACGCTGTCAACGGAGGAGTTAATTATCCCCCATCCTGAGATGGCGAAGCGGCGTTTTGTCCTCGCCCCTTTCTTTGACCTCGCGCCGGACCTGGTGCCACCCGGCTGGCAAATGACTGTCGAGCAGGCACTAAGCAGTTGCCCCGATGAAGGGTATGTCATTCCCGTCAGTGGCGGACACTGGAAAGTCTGGCTGGAAACCTGACGGGGCTCGGGCATCAGCTTGTCCATTCCTGAGCTTCTCCACTCCCCCTTGAATCACCGTTTCCTGAGCATTGCGAGATGAAGGAATCTCCCGCAGGAGTGAGCAAACCGCCCGCCTCTGTTGCTATACTCCGTGAACAGACATTCGCGTGCATGATGCCACCCTGTTGACAGGAAGGAACGTGAACGAACGCCAGTATATCGTCATTGAAGGTGTCATCGGGGTCGGCAAAACCACCCTCGCCAGGATGCTCGCGGAACGTCTGGACGGGCGGCTGATCCTCGAACAACACGAACAGAACCCTTTTCTTGTCGATTTTTACCAGGATCCGCAGCGTTTCGCATTCCAGACGGAACTCTTCTTCCTCCTGAATCGTTACCGTCAGCAGACAGAAGAGGTCGTTCAACCCGACCTTTTCCAGCGTCACCTGATAGCGGATTATCATTTTGTCAAAAATCGTATTTTCGCGGGCATTACTCTTGATGAAAGGGAATGGAAACTCTATGAAATGCTTCTGAACCTGCTGGAAAGGGATGTAGCCGTCCCGGATCTCGTGGTGTACCTGCAATCGAATACACAGCGATTGATAAGGAACATCCGGATCCGTGACCGTGAGTACGAGCGGACCATGAACCCCGCTTACATCCAGGAGCTGGTCGAGTCCTACAATCACTTTTTCTTCCGTTACGATGCCAGCCCGCTTCTGGTGGTGAATGCGAGTGAATTGGACTTCATCCATAACGAAGATCAATTCAAGGACCTTTTCGAGAGGATCATGCACGCCCCTGAAGGGACGACCTATTACAATCCTGTCACAGGAGGTTGAGATGATCAAATTGCTGATCTGGGCGGGGCTTCTCTATGCGGGCGTGCGATTCGTCTCAAAAGCGCTGTTCCGCCCATTCACCGGGAAATCGGACGAGGTTGGTGGCAAACAGAAAGCGGACTCTGAGCGGATCGACCTGAAGGATGTGCAGGATGTGAAGTACCGAGACATCATGCCCGATGACTCGCATGGCAAGGAAACAAGCCACCATTAATCGTTAGTGGATCGTTTCATCTACTCTGATGGGTTCTGAGCGCCTTGAATCGTACTCACCCGGAAGTCGCAGAATCTCTCTGAGTTGATGAAACGATCCACTATCCCACATTCGCACTGGAAGTGGACCCTTGAAACAGCAACGTGCTGCCGGCAAAGCCGCTGGAAAAAGAACTTGTCCTCACTGTGGTACTGTGTTCATCTGCGATCTTGCTGCGGGCAGGAAGCAGTGCTGGTGCACGTCCTATCCCCCCCTCATGCCACTCTCGGAAGATGCGCGTGAATGCCTCTGCCCCGACTGCCTGAAGCGGGCAATCCAGGAAAAGCTGGACGCTGAAGCGGGAAGTAATCCTCGCGGCTGAAACTTGCTGGTGTGTAAGAGTCAGCTCCTCCTGAGAATTCGTGCGTGAATTCAGCTGTCAAGTTCGCTGAGAGGCGAATGCTCATCGTTGTGGCAGGTCGAACAGACCTCCGAAATGGATCGGCGCCACAAACTGCATCCAGAGGACAATCAGCAAAACACCGAGGAAATTGAGGATTACCCCTGTGCGTGCCATGTCGACAATCCGTAGTCTACCCGTACCAAACACAATCGCATTCGGGGGAGTGGCGACAGGCATCATGAAGGCGCAGGAAGCCGAGAGGGTGGCGGGGATCATCAGGTAGAAGGGATTCCTTCCAATTGCCACCGCCACCGCACCGAGGATCGGCAGTGCCATCTGTGTTGTCGCTGTGTTCGAGGTCAGTTCCGTGAGGAAGGTCATTGTCGTGCAGATGGAAGCCGTCATCAGAACGGGCGGCAGCACGGTCAACCCCTGGAGATGCACCCCGATCCAGGAAGCGAGGCCGCTGACCGAGATCGCGGCGGCAAGAGCGAATCCACCCCCAAAAAGCAACACGATACGCCAGGGCAGCTGCCGGGCTGTTTCCCAATCCATTACCCTCTCCCCCCGTCTGCTTGGTGCCGGAAGCACAAACAGCAGAATGGCGAGTGCAATCGCCGCTGTTCCATCCCCCGCATACTCTGGTTTGGGAAGCAGCAGCGACCAGCCAGGCAGGGTGAGTGCGCCAAAATCGAGGGGATTCCTTGTCACCCAGAGTAGTGCGAGGGTGGCGAAAACGATCAAAACCGTCCGCTCTTCACCGCTCATCCTCCCCAGCTCGTTCAATTCTCTACGGAAGATGTCACGTGCCCCCGTCTGACTTTTGATTCCCCGCATGTACATCAGCGCGAGCAATCCCCAGATCGCGAAGAGGAAGATGAGGCTGAAGGGGAGGGCGAAGGCCATCCATTCGGCGAAGGAGACAGAAGGCGCGTGAGTGAACTGCTGGTGATAGAGCTGGGCGAAGACCAGGTTCGGCGGTGTTCCGACCAGGGTGGCCATCCCACCCACCGATGCGGCGTAGGCGATGCCCAGCAGGAGAGCGATCGAGAGCGCGCGCGCCTGACCTGACTCGAACATCCCATCCCAACGGACCAGCACAGCGCTCGCAATGGGAATCATCATCATGGCGGTAGCGGTATTGGAAATCCACATCGAGAGCAGTGCCGTGGCAAGCATAAAACCAAGCAGAGTGCGTTTCGGTCCGCCCCCGACCCCGAGGATCACGAGCAATGCGATCCGTTTGTGGAGATGCCACTTCTCCATCGCGAGGGCCACAACAAACCCGCCGATGAAGAGGAAGACGATGTCATTGGTGTACTGTGACGCGATCTGGGAAGCAGGGAGTACGCCAAGCAATGGGAAAAGGACAAGCGGGAGGAGTGATGTGACGGCGAGGGGCACCGCCTCAGTCAACCACCAGACAGCCATCCAGACCGCCACGGCCGCGGTACGTGCTTCGAGGGGGGAGCCCTCAACCTCAGGCATCACCCACCATACAATCAAGGCGAGGTTGGGGCCGAGAATCAGCGCGATGGTTCGATTTGAGATTGAAGCTGCCTTCTTCCCCATCTCCCCCTCCTGTCATTCCCCCCTGTCACCCATAAAACGATACCCTGCACCGTACTGAGTTGTGATGTGTACCGGGTGACGGGGATTTTTCTCGAAGTATCGGCGTAACTGGAGAACCAGGTTGTCGATGGTGCGGCTGGAGGGGTAGCGGTCATAGCCCCACACTTTGTCGAGGATCGTATCACGATCCACTACTTCCCCCTGATGCTCGACAAGGAGTTTGAGGACCATGCACTCCTTCTGGGTCAGGGTGACAGTGGCCCCGCTCCAGGTTTTAGCCTGATAGGCCGCGAAGCTGACAACATTACCCCCGAACTCCACTGTGCCACCCTGATGCGGGCTGCTCTCATACCACTGCTGACGCCTCAGCATCGCACGGATTCGCTGCAGCAGCTCACGGATGGAGAAAGGCTTGGTGATATAATCATCGCCGCCGAGCTCCAGACCCCGCACACGGTCATCTTCTCGTCCGCGTGCGGTCAGGAAGAGGATGGGTACACGGTTCCCGCTCGAGCGAACCCGGTCGCAAACCTCGAAGCCGCTCGCTCCAGGAAGCATCACATCGAGCAGCACAAGGTCAGGAGAGTCCTGTTCGATCGACTTGATCGCCTCGAGGCCATCCCCCACGATTGCTGTTGCGAACCCTTCCGCCTCGAGGTTCAGCTGCAATCCACGGGCGATATGGTCTTCATCTTCGACTATCAGGATACGTTCAGGCAGCGTTCTTCTCCTTCACTCGGGGGACCTCTACAGTGAATGTCGCCCCTTCACCGACACCCCTGCTGTGCGCGAAGGCTTTGCCTCCATGCTGCCGGGCAATCTCATGCACCAGATAAAGCCCGATTCCCGATCCTTCTGAACGACGGGTGTCTTCATTTCCTATGCGATAGAACCGGGAAAAGATACGTTTCCGCTCCGCAGGGTCGAAACCGATACCCTGATCTTCAACCGTCAGGATGGCGGCTCGCTTCGAGGAAGTCAGCTGGACATGGACCCGGGCTTCGCCAGACGAGTATTTCACCGCGTTGTCCAGCAGGTTCAGGAGCAGTTGCCGCCACAACTCCGGGTCAATCCGGACGTATAGTGGATGGCTCCCACCGCTGAACTGCAGATCGAACTGGCCACGGACATTCTTCTCGGTTTCGAATCCATCCACAACCTGTTTTGTCGCCTCCCGCAGATCGATCACCGCATGTGTTCGGCGGTCCCCGACACCAATCATGGCGCGGGCCTGTAATAGTCGCTCGATCAAGGTCTGCAGACGGTCCAGGTTCTCCCGCATCGAGTATTGCAGCTCGTTGACACTCTCTTCGGGCAGTTTCCGATCAATCAGGGTGTCGAGGTAGAGGCGCAAGGCGGTGATAGGTGTCTTCAGCTCATGGGAGATCGCCGCGAGGAAGTTTGCCTGCTGCCTCTCGATCGCCACTTCTTTCCGCAGAGTGCGATAGAGATAGTAGATGCCCGCGAGGAGCAGCAGGGTGAAAACGATCCCCTCGTGGATGAACATGTTGCGAGTGTTGTGGGTCCTCTGACGCAGACGTTCTTTCGCGGATTCCCGTACGATGATCCCTGCCCCCCCGGAATCGATTCTCAGGTCCGGGAAGGTTCGGTCCAGCCAGGCTTCAAGACTCGAAATGTTCTCATGATGGTCATGCACGTAGTGCATTGCGGTCTCGATCTGTTGCTGCCAGACACGTTGCTGCCCCGCCTCCTCGCGTCCGCTCACCTGGATTTGGAATATGACCCACCAGGCCACCTGTATGATTGCAAACAGGGAGAGCAGCAGGAAAAGCACCATGTGACGTTTCGGGACACTCATCGGCAATGCGGTTGTTCTCGTGTCAGACAGTCCACTCGAGCAGGTTTCGTATCTCGTCCGGTAGTGAGATCATGCCCAGGACAGAACGAATGGAGTATACGATGATCCGGAGCGGTGGGGATACTGTAAGGGTTGTGTCGGTGTGTTTGGCGCCCCTCATCGGAGCCCCGGTTTGCTTGCTCTGCGCTCGGAAAAGACGGACATTTCAGGTTCTGCGACTCATTTAACCGATGGAGCAATCCATGGAAACGCTTTCCCAGCTCTGGAGCAGTGTCATGCACTGGGCCCCAGTGCTGCTTCGAATCCTGCTCATCCTGTTCATCGGCCTGTTGTTCAACCGTCTGCTTCGTTCTTCGATTCGGCGGATCGGCAAGCGAGCGCAAGAGCGCACGGATCTGCATGGCGGAAAGCGTATCCAGACCCTCTCCACCGTGCTTGCAAGTGTTTCCGGGGCTGCCATCTTTGCTGTTGTCATCACCCTGATCCTCGGGGAATTCGGTGTCAACATCGGCCCGATCCTCGCCGCAGCCGGGGTGCTCGGCGTGGCGATCGGTTTCGGTTCACAATCCCTGGTGCGTGACTTCCTGAACGGTTTCTTTTTCCTTTTCGAGGGCCAGGTACGTGTAGGTGATTTTGTCGAAGCAGGTGGAAAGAGCGGCATGGTGGAGGCGATCAGCATCCGCACATTGACCCTGCGTGACTTCGCCGGAGCTGTGCATGTCATTCCTCACGGTGAGATTACAACCGTTACCAACATGACCAAAGATTTTTCGCGGGCGGTTGTGCAGATCGGTGTTGCCTATCGTGAAGATCCGGAACACGTCCTCGCAGTCCTACGGGATGAAGCGGAAAAATTATGCAAGGACGAGACTTTATCTGAACAGATTACCGGTGAGCCGGAAGTCTTTGGAATTGACGCATTCAACAATTCCGACCTCGGTTTTCGTGTCCGTTTCACGACAACTCCAGGGAACCAATGGGCGGTTGCACGAGCCTACCGGATGAAGATAAAGACACGCTTCGACCGTGAAGGAATCGAAATCCCCTTCCCGCACCAGACCTTATACTGGGGCGAAGGAAAGGACCACAAGGCTCCACCCTTGCATGTCCAGATGCAGAGCGTGCAAGGCAAAAATTAAGGGAACGCACCTCGCGCGAGCGTGTGTAACTGGGATATCCCGATTGTTCGGAAGTTGATCCAAAAGGGTCTACACAGGCATTTGTGCAGCTGTCTCTGGCAAATCAGGTTGTCAAGTCGCGCCGAGAGACCACGCTGCGCTTGCCTCTCGGCGAACTTGACCGCGGATTTCGCGCACAAATTTCCAGGTGGAGCCCTCAATAAGAACGATGACTGCACTGATCTTTGCTGGTAAACGGATCAGTACCGGACACGATCGCTGAAGTACTCAGCGAAGACATCTGTTATGGATGGAGCGCATGAAGAAGCGTTTCTGGTTGATATTGCTTGTGGTCGTACTGCTTTTCCTCGGATGGCGTATCTATGAGCTGATCGCCGATGCGAAGAAAGTGAGCGGTACTGGCGGCGGTCGTCCACCGGTAGCAGTGGAGACCGAAACCATCCACCGGGGCGCGATCCGGGATATCCGCCAGTTCACCGGCAGCATTACTCCCTACTACCGCTATCTCGTGGCTCCCAAGGTGTCGGGGCGAGTGGTGCGTTTTAACAAACGCATCGGCGATTACGTGGAGCGCAATGAGATCATCGTCCGAATCGATGATGCAGAATACCAGCAAGCCTACCTCGAGGCAGACGCCAACCTGAGGATCGCACGTGCATCGCTCAGTGAATCGCGTGCCCAGCTTGAACTCGCCCAGAAGGAGTTCGAGCGTGCTGAATCCCTGCGTGAACAAGGGCTGGCCGCTCCTTCCGACCTGGATGCCGTGCGTTCCCGCTTCGAAGCACAGCGTGCACGGCTTAACCTTGCCGAAGCTCAGGTTGAACAGCGTGCCGCAGCGCTCGAATCCGCACGAATCCGGCTGGATTACACCATTCTGCGAGCCAGTGAGCCGGGGTACATCGGCGAACGTCTTGTCGATGAAGGCGCGCTGCTGAGCACAAATACACCCGTTGCATCCGTACTGGGAATCGACACCGTTTATGTCCGCAGTACCATCATCGAACGTGACTATGGTCAGGTTCGGATTGGCCAACAGGCGACTGTGATGGTCGACGCCTTCCCCGGAAGGGAGTTCGCCGGCCGAGTCTCTCGTATCGCCCCCATGCTGCGTGAGGAGTCGCGTGTTGCCGAGATGGAGGTGGTCGTGCAGAACCCCGGTCTGCATTTGAAGCCGGGGATGTTCGCACGCATTGCCATCGAGTTGGACGCACGCAGTGATGCTCTGCTGGCACCGAAGAAGGCTTTGATCAGCCGTGATGGGATCGAAGGACTTTTCATGGTGGCAGATGGAGAGAAGGTTGTTGCACGCTGGGTGCCGGTCGAGGTGGGGATTCGGGGGGAAGACTCGATCGAAATACTTGCACCGCGCGACCTGGCGGGAGAAGTGATCACACTTGGCCAGCACCTGGTGGATGATGGCAGTGTGATTCTGATCCCGGATCAGCGTGCTCAAACCGGGGGACAAAGCGGGGAGGGTGGATGAACCTCGCGCGTGGCCCCGTCAATCGCCCTATCCTGACAACCATGGTCTACCTGATTGTGATTGTCACAGGGCTCGTCTCCCTCTTCCGTCTTTCGATCGACCTCATGCCGGAAATCACATTCCCCACCGTTACGGTTGCGACCTCCTACGACAATGTCGGCCCCGAAGAGATCGAGGAACTTGTGACTCGTCCCCTCGAGGAATCGGTTGCGGCGATCCAGGGTGTAGAAGAGATCACATCGACTTCGACCGAAGGCAGCAGCACCATCCGTGTCGCTTTCACCTGGGGATACAACCTGGAGGCGGCGGTCAATGACATCCGCGACCGCATCGACCGCACTCTGGGCAGGTTGCCGGAAGATATCGAACGTCCGATGATCCGCAAGTTCGACCTTTCGGCTTTCCCGGTGGCAATGCTCGGGGTGGCGAGCGACCTGAATCCCCTCGATTTACGTCAGATTGTGGACGACCAGGTGAAATACCGTCTCGAACGTGTCAACGGTGTCGCGGCGGTCGATGTATGGGGAGGGTTGAGTCGCGAGATTCATGTGAATCTCCATGCAGACAAGGTGAAGGCACTTGGATTATCGACCAATGCGATCCTCGCCGCCTTGCGCAATGAAAACCGAAATATCCCCGCCGGAACCTACAAAACGGGCAATTTCGAAATCCTGGTGCGAACACAGGGAGAATACCACACTCTCGATGAGATCCGTAATACCGTTGTCGCCATGCGCAATGGCGCTCCGATACGCATTTCTGACTTTGCGACGGTCGAGGACAGTTGGCAGGAGGTGACACGCCTGGTACGTGTGGATGGCCAGCCCTCGCTCCGCCTTGCCATCAACAAGCAGTCTGGTGCGAACACGGTTGATGTTGTCGACGCCGTGAAAGCGGAGATGGGACGGATCAACCGCGACATTCCACAAATCCGCCTCCTGACGGTTCGGGACACTTCTGTCTACATCCGCAATGCCATCAGCAACGTTGGCAGGTCCACCCTGCTCGGTGGACTGCTGGCGGTGATCATCCTCTTTCTCTTCCTGCGCAACATCTCGTCGACAGCGATTATCGCCACAGCGATCCCGGTTTCCATCATCGCCACATTCGGACTGATCTACTTCGGCGGATTCACCCTGAACCTGATGACGTTTGGCGGGCTTGCGCTTGGAATCGGGATGCTTGTCGACAGCTCGATTGTGGTGCTGGAGAATATCTACCGTCAGCGTGAACAGGGTCTGGAGCCTGTGAAAGCTGCCCTGCTGGGGTCATCCGAGGTCAGCAGCGCGATTATTGCAAGCACCACAACTACACTTGTCGTTTTTCTGCCTGTCGTCTTCATGCGCGGCCTCTCGGGCATTTACTTCCAGCAGCTTGCCTTTGTTGTGGCCTTCTCCCTGCTCTGTTCATTGGTCGTTGCGCTGACACTCGTACCCATGCTGACATCGCGATTTCTGCGTTACCGCGCTGAGTCGAATGGCGAGGCTGAGGGCCTGCTGCGTCACATCTATACCGCCAGCGAGCGGACTTTCCGCGCAGTGGAGAATCAGTACAGTCTTCTGCTTCGTTGGGCATTGAGCCATCGGAGGCTGATCGGGGCTCTGACTGTCCTGCTCTTTGTTTCATCCCTCCTGCTGATTCGTTTCATCGGTGTGGATTTCATGCCCGCCACGGACGAAGGTGAGGTCCGTATCGACATCGAAATGGCTGTCGGCACTCGCCTGGAGGTGATGGACAATCTTGTGCGCCAGGTGGAGCGGATTGTCCAGGAACACATCCCGGAGCGGGAATCGGTGATGACGAGTGTCGGGGGCGGGGGCTGGAGATCGGCGGGTGGACACACGGCTGACATCCGAATCAGCCTGGTGCCGATCGCTCAGCGCATACGCAGCAGTGAGGACGTTGCAAACGACTTGCGTCCGATTGTCACCAAACTCCCCGGAGCGACCATCCGTACCCGCCAGGGACAGGGATTCTGGCTGTTGAGAATGATATCGGGTGGAGGTGGGGATAATCTGAGCCTCGAAGTGCGCGGTTATAACCTCGAGGTATCACGTCAACTGGCCATGCGTGTCAACGAGATGCTGAAGGATATCCCCGGGATAACCGATACTCGTATCAGCCGTGAAGAGGGCCGACCGGAGCAGGTGATCCGGATCGATCGTGCGAAGGCTGCCGATCTGGGGTTGAGTGTGGCACGGATCGGCGAGGCGCTCCAGACCACAATCGGCGGCACCTACGCCTCCAACTTCCGTGAAGGGGGTAAGGAGTACCGTATCCTGGTGCGTTTGAGTGAGGAAGACCGGAACAACCTGCGGAATCTGCTGGATTTGACCATTACCAATGACCGTGGGCAGCTGGTCGTGCTGCGAAATGTGGTGGAAACCTTCCCCCTCGAGGGACCGGTGCGGATCGAACGAAAAGACCAGGAACGGACGGTTTTTGTCAACGCCAACTTCACCGGCAGGGACATGGGATCGGTTGTCACGGATGTGCGTGCCGCGCTGCGGACAATCCCTGTGCCGAAAGACTTCGCGGTGATGATCGGCGGTGATTACGAGGAGCAGCAGAAAGCATTCCGTGAGTTGTTACTCGGGTTGATTCTCGCGATCGTGCTTGTCTACATGGTGATGGCTGGGCAATTCGAGTCCTTCCGTCACCCACTCGTGGTCCTCTTCTCGGTCCCGATGGCACTGATCGGGGTTGTGCTGACGATGATCTTCAGTAAGACCAGCTTCAGCCTGAATGCCTACATCGGTTGCATCATGCTGGGCGGGATCATCGTGAACAACGCCATCCTGCTGGTCGACTACACCAACCTGCTGCGGCGCCGGGACAAGATGCCCCTGCATGACGCGATCGAACTGGCTGGCGCACGCCGATTACGACCGATCCTGATGACCACGTTGACAACGATCCTCGGCCTCTTGCCGCTCTCCTTCGGGCTTGGGGATGGCGGCGAAACCCAGGCACCGCTCGCGAGGGTTGTAATCGGGGGTCTGACCAGCTCCACGCTGATCACGCTTATCCTTGTGCCGGTGGTCTACTCGTTCTTCGAGCAGAAACGGGAAGCGGCAGGCGTGCGGTCAAGTTTACCTGAAGGTGGAACGAAGTGATTATGCCTGGCGCAACTTGACGCACAAGACGAACAGTAAATCGGCCCTTGTTTTATAGCTCCTCCTAAGAATTTGTGCAAGAATCCAGCTGTCAAGTTCGCCGAGAGGCAAGCGTAGCGCGGCCTCCAGGCGATCTTGACAGCTTCTTCAACCGAGCAATGCTGCACAAATTCTTGTGAAGACCCTGTTTTGCGACACATTAATGCTGTGTTTTCGACGTTTGTTCAATTCGTGTCCTTCTGTTCTATCCTCAACAACTTTGCCTGCATCAGCTTTCGGTCGCGTTCGTCATGAATCGCCCTGTCTCATCCGGCGAGCCTGTCGGCCGGTGCAACATGAAGGCAGGTTTCCTACTCATGTTGATTTTCCCCCAGATGAGCATGATCAAGGCAGATAGACAACTTTTATGGGTTTGGAACGCTTTGCTCCCGCACGTAAGAAAACGAGATAGATCCCGCTGGAAAGCGAGCCGTCAGGATTCCATTCCACCTGCCGGATTTTCCCTGTGGAACGTATGGCGAGGCGATCCACCTCCTGTCCCAGGATGTTTATAAAGACGAGCTCTGCTGTGCCAGATCCAGGTAGATCCAGCTCAATCGAGACGCTGCTGTTAAAGGGATTCGGCCATGCATTCACGATGCGATAATCTGTTGGCTGTGCTGTGGGTCCAGGTTCGTTTACAAAGACATCACGACCCGCAAGACGGCCATCAGGAAATAGTTTAAAAAGGCGGGTTTCCTGGCGTTGCCAGAAAAGGATGGAGTAGACAGTGCTGGTATCTGCTAACACGATGGGAGATCTGGATATTGCCCAATTCTCGTCATAAGCAACATTGTTAAGAAGCAGTAAAGTATCACCAGGCCAGCTATAGCCATTTTGAGTATGGATACGTTGCACATTCATCTGCCGCTGCTCTGTTTCAGTCAATATCACCTTTTTATAGAGATAGTATTCCTGACACGATGGGAACAATTTCAGGCTATAAACAGCACCGGAACTAAAACCGAACTGCAATCCCGTTGGCCACCAAGCACCGTCATGTCCAAGTGTCCCATCTTCGTGAATCGTCATTGTTGCCATCTGTCCATCAACGGCATTGTGTCGCAACAAACTGTTGTCTTCCAATACGAGTGGCATAGGTTCACTGAACGAATCCCCGTTCGGCAATAGTATACCTTCTGATAGGGGCCAGAGAGGATTTAGATCACCATCGAACCGCTGCACAAAGTGGAACGTGGAGAAGTAATAGCCTCCCTCTCGATCATTCACCAAAGCGAATGGGTCATCAAAACGCTCCAACCCCTGTGATGGTAGCTCCATGACGATACCGTTGCTGAGAACGGTTCCGTCCGCCGAGATGTGAGCCGCCTGGATACGTTTGCAGGTCGGTTCTGGGTGCGGAGGTGGCCAGAAGACAACAAGTCCACCATTGCCATCTGAAGTAAAAAGCGGTCTAAAATCCGGTGAGTTGTACTCACCAAGGTCGATGACAGAATCCGCCAGCTTGAGACTTCCATCGCTGTTCACGCCTGAAACGTAAACCCGACCATTCCAGACAACATCCCAAACGATCCAGACACCACCAGATCCATCGGATACCACCCATTTCGGATCTTCTGTGATATTGTATTGGTGGTTTCCCTCCCATGCTGACCCAGGAACTCCCTCCGCGCCCCAGAGTCGTTCACCGGATGCAGAGAGCTTTTGAACCATAACACGAGCGGAATCCTGAAGAAAAGAGAGATAGGGAGCAAGGATGCAATCATCTTCTGTCTGGACAATTCCCATCAGGTAGCCTGAACCGGCGAGACTGTCAGCGACCAGTCGTTTCCCGGTTGCACCCCACAGCTTTGTACCATCCTCGCTGAAGTGCTGAACCCGGGCGTCCCAACCCGTACTGCCCGGCCGTGTCCAGCCAACATAAAACTCACCGGGTGTCTCTGCA
>Ga0068713_1003076_pt1 | contig 15337 bp, 14 predicted proteins | sample MTBAKSrepl2MetaG_FD_62223 | JGI IMG/M metagenome (GOLD analysis project Ga0068713, IMG submission 62223) | Enrichment culture microbial communities om Arthur Kill intertidal strait, New Jersey, USA, that are MTBE-degrading - MTBE-AKS2 (Arthur... | ecosystem: Environmental > Aquatic > Marine >...
GGTAGGGCTGCTGATGGAATATCTTGTGGATGGAAGACGATACAAGAAAGCCTATATGCATCTCATTAGCCGATACAGAGAAAGAGATCAGCAATGTCTTCTTTACAGTTATTGGATGAATCAATCATCACTTGGTGCCGTCAGGGTCAAAAAAAAGGTCAACTCCAAAGTCATCATCCGTGCGCACCGGTACGATCTCTACTTTGAACATCAACCTGCGAATTATATCCCTTGTCGAAAGGAGATCTTCAAAAAAGCCGACTATATTTGTTTCATTGCAGAGGAGGGGCGACGGTATTTTATCAACAAACATGATATTCGGGAAAAAGAGAAATTGGTGGTCTATCCCCTTGGAGTTCAAACCAATCTTCCTGTTGACAAAAGAAGAGTCCTGAAGGCGAATATGGTCAGTTGTTCCTACATTAATCCTGCTAAAAGGCTGCCCTTGCTTCTGGATGCGCTTCAGGAACTGAAGAAGAAAGAGGTGACCTGGACACATATCGGCGGGGGAGATCACTTTGACCGTTTTAAAGAAGAGGTCTTTCATCAGCTTTCGGGTTGTGGCGGGGTCTCCGCCAGTCTCACCGGGAACCTGCCGAATCAGGATGTCAGACGTCTCCTTCGTGAAAGTGGTTTTAAGGTTTTTGTTAATGTCAGCTCCTCAGAAGGGTTGCCTGTCTCAATTATGGAAGCGATGGCCACCGGGATCCCGGTGGTGGCTACTCGTGTCGGCGGGGTATCAGAGATCGTGAACAACAACAATGGAAGGCTTCTGTCCCCCGATCCTTCTCCCGGAGAGATTGCTGACGCGCTTGCTTTTTTCCTGGACATGAAAGAAGAGATGTGGGAGAAGTTCTCGTTCAATGCTTATGAAACATGGAGGAATCATTTCTCTGATGAGAAAAACTACGGTGCCTTTGTCACGTTTCTTAATACGATTTTGCAATGATGAACATGCGAGTAAAAGAGAAGAAGACGACCTTATGTAAAAAAGACAGTAAGACTATGAAAAGAAAAATCCTTGTCCTTGGGAGTTGTCCCACCATTACGAAAATGCTGGTTTGGAAAAAAAACGACATTCTTTTTTTGCAGAATCCTGAAGAGATTATTTCTGCAAGTATGGGTGATGAAAACATCGTCCTCCTTAGAGCTGACAGTGAGAAAAAGGCAGCTGACATGATGGAACGGGTCCGGGCTGTGATGATCCATGCTCCTGTGATTGTTCTGACGGAGAACCCCATGCTGTTTAAAAAGGAGCGGACAGTCACTCCTTTTTTTGATATTCTCTGTCTCCCTGTTGCAGAAGACCTCCTGTCCCGGACTGTCCATGCCGCTTTTCAGGAGATTCCTCTCATGTACCTGCGTTACTACCAATGGGCGAACATGATGAGGCTGTCGGGACAGACAGAGGAGGCAGTCCGGTTGTATGAAGCGGCCATGAGCCTTAACCCCTCGTTTCTTCCTCCCGCCATGGATCTCTGTTGGCTTTCTTGCCGGGAAAAAGATTATAAAAAAACCGAAGCGGTGATCAGGAGGGTCCCGGGGCATGATCATATCCCGGAATTCCTCCAGATGAGGGGAAAGATGGCCTATTTACGAGGAGAGCTGAACAGGGCTCAGAAGTATTATAAAAAGGCTCTCTCGCTGGCCCCCTTCTCTTTGAAACTTATTATGGAGTATGGAAGGGTCCTGGCAAAGAGCAAAGCATACGGAGAGATCGCGCGGATGATCCTAAGAAAGGCACCGGAGTTCCTCGAGATGAAAGAGAAGATGAGAAAAACTGTAAGAAGGGCTGTAGCAGAAGGGAATGACCGGGAGACGTATACAACGGTTCGAATGGCCCTGAGATATTTCCCCGGAGACCGGGAGTTTAAGGATATATACAAGAGATCAGCCCAGTCCCTTGGGCTAAGCGGACACGAAGAGGAGGAACAGGGATGAACAGAGTCGTCGGGGTTGTCGTGCTTTTCTTCATCCTCATCATCAGCCCGGTTTTAGCACAGGAGGAGGCCGCTTTCACTTTTTATATTGATGATCCGCTTCTGATTCCTTATGTGACTGAGCTGGAACCGGCTGCCCTGTTTTCTGAGCAGAAAGAAGCGGCCCTCATCTTTTATAACGGGATATTGGAGAGCGATGAAAGGGAAAATGCCTTTGACTATACTTTGGGCGTCACAGACGTCCTAAGAGGCGAGAAAAACGAAATGAACCCCTATGCCCTCTATAGTTTTGAACATCTGGCGCAGGGTGTAAAAAGCATGGCTGAAGTCCTCGCTCTCAATTATCCCGCCCGGGCTCATGAATATGCAGCAAGAGCCCGTCTTATCTCGAAAAGGTTGCAGGACGCCAAAAAAGACTCTAAAATAGACACAAGTGTGATCCTGGTCATGGGAGAGATCTTCGACTATCTGCTGAAAGAGATGGATGTGAAGAAAATCACTGTAGACCGCTTTTTCATCTATCGGGAAAAAGCAACAGGGATTATCCCTCCGGCTCAGATTTTGTGCGAAAGTCTTCCCGAAGGTGATCTGGAAATCCAGCTCAAGTACCGCAGGTATTTTCCTGTAGCCGTGAAAAGAGAGGATTTTATACGCGTGGAGGATTTCCTGAGGGCTGTTGCAGAGGAGGTGAAACATGGGAAATATTCTGGTTCTTGATGATGAGCAGGGCATGCGCGAAATGCTCAAGATGATGCTGGAAGAGGAAGGCTATAATGTCACCACAGTCTCTGATATTGCAGAAGCCACCTCTGCCGTGAAGCAGAATGTCTATGACCTGATCATCTCCGACCTTCGCCTGGAAGACGGGAACGGTATCGATTTTCTTTCCACGGTTAAAGAAATATCCCCATTCAGTTCCGTGATCATCATTACTGCCTACGCCACACTGGAGAGCGCCCTCAAAGCCATTCGCATAGGGGCTTATGATTATATTCTCAAACCCTTCAAGATCGATATGCTTCGGAACACCGTCCGCAACGCCTTTCAGAAAAAGACCCTGGTGGAGGAAAACCTCTATCTGCGCGAGATGGCGGACAAAGCCAATATTTACGATAATATAGTGGCAGAAAGCCGTATCATCCGGAGCCTCATAGACCTCTCATACAAAGCGGCTCAAAGCGATGCCAACATCATGATTACCGGGGAAAGTGGGGTAGGCAAAGAGATGTTTGCCCGTTTTATCCATAAGAACAGCCGGCGGAAAGAGGAACCTTTTATCGCCATCAACTGCGGGGCTTTGCCGGAGAATCTTCTGGAAAGCGAACTGTTCGGGTATGTCACAGGAGCCTTTACAGGAGCGAACAAAAACAAAGAAGGCCTTTTTGTCGTAGCCAACAAGGGAACGATTTTTCTTGATGAGATCTCCGAGACAACGAACAATTTCCAGGTGAAACTTCTCAGGGTGATCCAGGAACAGGAGATCCGCCCCGTAGGAAGCAGCAGTGTCAAAAAGATCGATGTCCGGATCATCGCCGCTTCCAATAAAGATATGAGCGTCATGGTGGAGGAGGGCTCCTTCCGGAAAGACCTCTATTACCGGATCAATGTCATCCCCGTCCATATTCCCCCCCTGCGTGATCGGAGGGAGGATATTCCCCTTCTGGCAGATCATTTTCTCAGGCAGTACGGAAGCAACAGAAAGCGGCTGGCCCCTGAAGCCCTGGAGATGCTTCTTCATTATGATTTCCCGGGGAATGTCCGGGAGCTGCAGAATATAATCGAACGGGTCTGTGTCCTGACCCAGGGCTCTCTCATCACAAAAGAAGATCTTCATTTTCTTGAACCCACTCCGGATGAAGGCTACGGGGAGACCGCTCTTATCTCACTGAAAGAAGTGGAAAAACACCACCTGCTGAGGGTTCTCCGGGCCTGCGAAGGAAACAAGAGCCGGGCTGCTGATATTCTCGGGGTAAGCCGGAAATTCATCTACTCCAAAGTCAAGGAGTATCAGCTGGACGAGAATGAAACATAATCTTTATTATACTCCGGAACTGCTCGATTTTCTCAAATCATACACCTCTTTTCCTGTGGAGGGACTGGAAAAACTCCTGGATCAGGAGAACGGGGTAAACCCTTCAGTGGGACAGGAGACAGGGAGCTTTCTTTGGCTGCTTGCGAGCATATCACGTCCCGCCCGGATCCTGGAGATGGGGACTTGTCAAGGGGTTTCGTCTATTATTTTGGCCGGGGCCTGTCCTGAAGCCGAGATCACCACTATAGAGATCCGCCCGGAGCTGGCGGACCGGGCCCGGGCCAATTTCAGAAAATTCGGTGTGGAGAAGAGGATAACCCTTCTTGTGGGCGATATGATGGAGATCGTCCCGTCTCTCAGTGAGGAGGAGCCTTTTGACATGATTTTTCTGGATGCAGCCAAAAAACAATATCCCCGTCTCTTTCCGCTTCTGCTCAGCCGGCTTGCTCCCGGCGGTGTGTGGGTGACCGATGATATCTTTCTGGAAATGGCCCGGTTTCCCGGACATATTAAGGGAATCAATACCGCCCTGCACCGATTCAATACCATGACTTTTCAGGAGAAGAGCCTCCAGACGGTGATGGTCCCCCTCGCCCACGGTCTTCTTGTGTGCAGAAAAAAAGAGGCATAACGCAATCGGCTTGACTTTTCCCGGTAAGCTCATACAATCACGGTATGGAATCGCTGCAAAAGGGGACACTCCTCAATATTACTGTTGAAGATCTTAACACATCCTGTGAAGGGTTGGCCCGCGTGAACGGAATGATCCTCTTTGTCCCGGGACTGTTGCCGGGGGAGAAGGCTTCTGTCAGGGTTACCGAGGTCAAAAAGGGATATGCCCGGGGGGTGTGCGAGAAGATAACTGAAAAAGTGCATTTCCGGGAGGTTCCGGCCTGCCCCCATTATGACCTTTGCGGCGGCTGTGATTTTATGCATGTGAAATATGACAAAGCCCTGGAGCTCAAAGCCCATATTGTGGCTGAAAACCTCAAGAGGCTGGGCCATGTGAGCTGGGATGAGAAAAAGATCAAGCTGATCCCGGCAGAGAATAAAGTCCACTATCGGAATAAATTCCTTCTTCCTGTCCGTACAGACAGGGAAGGACATTTGGTCTGCGGAGCCTTTCAACGGGGAAGCCGCGAGGTGGTTCCTATTCCCCACTGTCTGACCCAGGATCTGGCTGCCCGGGATGTGATGAACTATATCGTTGAAAACGCGTCCCGTTTCGGATTGATACCTTTCAATGACAAGTCCAAAGAGGGATATCTCAAGGGGATCGGCTATCGCATGGAAAAGCGGAACAAGAAGATGATGCTTATCTTTGTGATCACATCGGAAGATACGGCCCCTTTACAACCCCTTCTGGATGATCTGGACTTCAAGTTCGGCCATATCGACTCGGTTTATGCCAATGTCAATCCTGACCCGGATCACACGGGGCTCAGCGGAAGGAATATCCATTTGAGCGGTAAAGAGTTTCTGGACATGTATCTCGGGAAAGCCATGTATAAGGTGGGGCCCTCTACCTTTTTCCAGGTAAACAGCCGGCAGGCAGAACTCCTGTTTCAGCATGTCCTGAATCTTCTTCCCTTTGAGCGTTGGGGAGCTGTCTGGGATCTCTATGCAGGTGTGGGAGCGCTCTCCTTTTTCCTGGCGTCGGAATTCAAACGTCTTTATGCCGTTGAGATCAACCCCGACTCTGTGGAGATGGCGGAAAAAAACAAATACAGGAATTTTGCCGATAATGTTACGGTGATCCGGGGCGATCTGGAGAGCCTGGATGTCACTCAGCTTGAAAAACCAGAAGTAGTGGTGACCGACCCCCCGCGCACAGGCCTGTCTGAAAAACTAATCTCTCAGCTGAACAAGCTCCGGCCCACGAAAATCGTTTTGATCTCCTGTGATTCAGCAACGCTGGCGCGGGACCTGGACCGCTTGTCTGAACAGTATGCCCTCAAGTCCATGGCTCTTGCAGACATGTTCCCCATGACCCGTCACATTGAAACAGTGACGCTTTTGGAAAAGAGAGAAGGAGACGATGATGAGCCAAGACCCCTTGATCAGGAAATCCCTGGAATATCATAAGAACGCACCGGCGGGAAAGACCGCGATCCGCGTCACTAAGCCCTGTTCCACCCAGGAGGAGCTTTCTCTGGCCTATACGCCCGGAGTCGCTTATCCCTGTCTGGAGATCGAAAAGAATCCTGAAACTGTTTTTGAATATACCAATAAGGGAAACCTTGTAGGGGTCATCTCAAATGGAACAGCTGTTCTGGGACTCGGTGATATCGGGCCGGCTGCTTCAAAACCGGTCATGGAGGGGAAAGGGGTTCTGTTCAAACGTTTTGCCGATATCGATGTCTTTGATATAGAGATCAGCGAAAAAGACCCGGAGAGGTTTATTGAGATCGTCAAGAGTCTCGAGCCAACCTTCGGCGGAATAAACCTGGAAGATATCAAAGCCCCGGAATGTTTCCTGATCGAAGAGCGGCTGAAGAGAGAGACCACTATCCCGGTCTTTCATGATGACCAGCACGGAACAGCGGTGATCGTGGGTGCGGGGCTGCTGAATGCCCTGGAACTGGCCGGGAAAAAAATCGACGAGGTCCGCGTGGTCTTCCTGGGAGCGGGGGCCGCCGGCATCGCCTGTGCCAAATTCATCGTCTCTCTGGGGGTCCTGCGGGAAAATATCCTTCTTTATGACAGCCACGGCCTGGTATCTCCCGAACGGCGGGATTTAGACGAGCAGAAGCATCCCTTTGCACAAACGGGGCCCGACGGATATGCAGAAGCCCTCCGCGGAGCTGATGTCTTCATCGGGTTGTCCCGGGGGAATATGGTCACGGCGGATATGGTGCGTACCATGGAAAGGCGGCCTGTTATCTTTGCTTTAGCCAACCCTTTTCCGGAGATCCCTTATGAAGAGGCAGCTGCAGCACGCCCTGATGTGATCATGGCCACAGGACGAAGTGATTATCCCAATCAGATCAACAATGTTTTGGGATTTCCTTACATTTTCAGAGGAGCTCTGGACATCTCTGCCCGGGGGATCACCGAGGGGATGAAGATCGCAGCAGCACGTGCTTTAGCCCGTCTGGCCAAAGAAGCGGCACCCTCCTATCTTTCAGAGCTTTATAAGAGGCCTCTTGAGTTCGGGCCTGATTACATCATCCCTGTGCCCTTTGACCGTCGTGTGCTTGTGGAGGAATCGTCTGCTGTGGCCATGGCGGCTATGGCTGAGGGGATCGCGCGAAAGAGTGTTTCTCCCGGGAACTACCGGGCTTCATTAGAGACGCTTTCAGAAAAGCTGTCTGCAGGGATCGGCTAGGTCACTTCTTCTGAGAGACAACAGGGAAGGGTTTGGTGGCTTCACCTGTATAGACAGAGATATGCGGGAAGGGGATTTCGATGGATTCTTTCCTGAACCGCTCCAGGATCTCAGTCATAATGCTGTTTTTCAAGTCGGTATAATCGTTCTTTTCAAACCAGAGGCCTAACAGGAGTGCGATACCGCTCGTTCCGAACTCTTTTATCAGAAAGTAGGGTGCCGGGTCGTCGAGGCAATAGGGGTTTTTCGAGGCGATATCCAGTAGAACGGCCCTGACACGGGAGAGGTCCTCCTTATAGGCGATGTTCAGCTCGAAATTCATACGTCTCAGAGGATAGCGCGTGATATTGGTGACATTGGTGTTGATGATGGTTGTATTGGGGATACGGATAAAAAGGTTGTCGAATGTCTTCAGTTTGATAGAGAGCAGATCCATGGATTCCACGATTCCCAATTTCCCGTCAACGCTAATGATGTCGCCCAGAGCGAAGGGTTTTTCCGAGACAAGAAAGATCCCGCTGATGATATTGGATATGCTGGTCTGGGCAGCAAAACCGATGGCGATTCCTGCGATTCCAGCTGCTCCGAAAATAGCGCTCATCTTGACGCCGGCCTGCTGAAGGACGTAGAAGAGAAGGAGGATGACGCCTGTATAAAAAATACCTTTGCGGGTAAGCATCTGGACCTGGGGAGAGTATTTTTTCCCCATTCTTTTCCCTATAAAGTGGGTGATGACCTTAAGCAGAAGTGTTCCTCCGATGAGGACAGCCAATGACCTCAGGATGACCGGCAGAGCCGGGTGAGTCAGGATGGATCTAATGAAATCAGCAAATCCGGAAAACATAGTTCACCTCACGACATGACCGTGACTTTTTTCAGAAATGTGGCAAAACGAGTGAAATAGTCTTTTGAAGCCTTTCTTCTGGGCCGGGCCACGGTCTCAATACCGGCCAGGGGAGGCCTCATAAGTTTGATGTCCTGTTTATTATTGGGGCTGATGATGAACTTCTGTCTATCGGTGAAGAGATACCCCGCTTCATTTTTATAAAGGGCAGTGAACGGGACATAGAGGATAAGCCTTTTTACATCGAAAGAGATCCTGGATTTGTTTTCGATAGCGATCTCCATGTAGGCGGCATCACTGAGCAGCGCATTGTCATCTTTCATGGGCTCCTGGTGATGGGTATAGCCCAGATCGCCGTTCTGTCCCACTTCTCCGATCCATGTCTTCGAAAACTCTTTGAGGATGATGTCTTTCACGGGAAGGCCGTTGACAGTCAGAGTGGCCCAGAGGGGGATGGGGATGAAAAACGAGACGGTGGCCCCTGCCAGGACATAAATGCTCCGGGCTGGATCCAGGGAGAGCGGCTTGTCCGGAAGAGATGGAGATAAAGCGATCTCTGTTCCTTCAGTGAGGGCTCTCACGGGAAGGATGATGTCAGTCTGAAGTTCCTCTTTTTTCCCGGAATGGAGGAAGATCTGCAGTCGTCCCTCATGGATGGCAGCGGAGAACTTCTTCCCGTATGCTGTGAAACGTAAGGGGCTGTTCTCTTCAGTGATCATCTCTTTGTAAAGGGCCGCTTCAGCTTTCATACTCTAAGGATAGGCGAAAAAAGAGAAAAAATCAAAGGGTAATTCGAAAGGGACTGTTGCGGGCTTGAAGGAAGTCGAAATTCTGGTATAATGAAAAGACCATGCTGAAAGTAAAAAACTTTAAACCGAGATTTTTTGCCAGAAAAGCCGGACTCCCACCGGGAGATGTGGACCAGGGGGAACACGGTTATCAGGAGGAAGGGACTTCGCTCCGCCTCCTCCGTTACCATGCGGAGGGATTCAAAACTGAAGAGATCACTGACTTGGATGTGCTTGCCAGGGCGTCAGAGCAGGAGCGTCTCTGGCTCAGGATCCGCGGCCTGGGGGATATCGCACTCCTCAAGAAGGTCTGTGGTGTTATCGGCCTTCATAAGCTCCATCTGGAAGATATCCTCTCTCCCTACCTTCGCCCTAAACTTGAAAAGCTCCCCCGGGGACTCTTTTTCGTGGGGACCCACTATGAGATCGAAGAGAGCAGCGAGCTGTTTTCAGGGCGAAATCTCTCCATCTTCTTCACAGACAAACTTCTGGTGAGTTTTGAAAGCCTGAAAGACCCTATTCTTAACGCCATTGAAGAAAGGATCGTGAAAAGAAACGGTGTGATCCATGAGAAGAGCCTGAATTACCTGTTTTATTCACTCCTGGATATTCTCAACGATTCTCACTATGTGATCCTGGATACCCTTTCCGATGCTCTGGAGAGTCTTGAGGAGCTGGTCATGAAAGAGCCGGGGCCCGAGATCCTCAACCGCCTCTACCACGTCCGTAAAGTGGTTCTGGATATTAAAAAGAACATCTGGTCTTTTCGTGAGGTCACGGCCAAACTCAACATTTTCTGGAATCGTGAAGATGACCCGGACCTCTCTCTCTACCGGGCTGATCTTCACGACCACGTGGCCCAATGCCTGGATATGGTGGAGACCATGAGGGAGATGATCTCAGGACTGGTGGAGCTTCATATGTCCGCTGTGAGCAACCGGATGAATGAGGTCATGAAGATACTCACCATTGCCGGGTCCATCTTTATCCCGCTCACCTTTATCGCAGGGATCTACGGGATGAACTTTGAATTTATGCCGGAATTGAAATGGCGTTTTGCTTATCCCGCTCTGCTTCTCATCATGGCCCTTCTGGCAGCGGGCATGCTGGTCTTTTTCAAAAAGAAAAAATGGTTCTAGTCTTTTTCCCCCAACATAAGGAGGTCATCCCGTGATAAGAGATATTGTCATCAGGAACAGGAGTTACAGGCGTTTTGACCAATCACGCGAAATCACAAGTGATACATTACGGGAGCTTGTTGACCTGGCCCGTCTATCGGCTTCAGGGATGAATGTCCAGCCTCTCAAGTATATTCTGAGCGCCGACAAGAAAAAAAACGATGTCATCTTTCCCGCACTGGCCTGGGCGGCCTATCTCAAGGATTGGGACGGCCCTCAGGAGGGGGAGCGTCCCTCGGCTTATATTATCATGCTCGGGGATACGACTATAAGAAAGAATTTCGGCTATGACCCGGGGATCGCAGCACAAAGTATTCTCCTGGGTGCCGCGGAGAAAGGGCTGGGCGGATGCATGATCGCATCGGTGAAACGGGAAGTGCTTCAAAACAAGCTCCGGATCCCCGGCTGGTATGAGATCCTCCTGGTGCTGGCCCTGGGATACCCGGCAGAAGAAATAGTCCTTGACGAAGTAGAGCATGACGGGGATATCAAATATTGGAGGGACAAGAAGGATGTCCATCATGTCCCCAAACGAAAACTGGATGATATCATCCTGAAACTGTAAGGGGAATGTATGGAAAGACTGAAAAAGGCTCCTGATTTCTGTCTTCCTGACCAGGAGGGCAAAGAGCATTGCCTGAATGAGTACCGGGGAAGCTGGGTTGTCCTCTATTTCTATCCCCGGGATATGACTCCGGGTTGTTCACTTGAAGGAGCTCATTTCTCATGGGCCAAAGAGGATTTTGAAAGGAAGGGCGCGGTTATCCTGGGGGTGAGCCCTGATACCGTGGAAAGCCACGAGAGGTTCTGCCGTGTCAAAGACCTGTCTGTGACCTTGCTCAGCGATCCCGAAAAAAGAGTGATCGTCGCGTACGGAGCCTGGGGGATCAAGAAGATGTACGGAAAAGAGACGGAAGGGGTGATCCGCTCCACCGTTCTCATCAATCCCGAAGGAGAGATCGCACACACCTGGAAAAATGTCCGTGTCAAAGGCCATGTGGAGGCGGTCAGGCTCATGCTGGAGGAACTGGCTTAAACGCTTTTTTTTGAGGTATTCTTGTCCATGAATCAAGAATTTTTCTCCTTATGAAAGACGAGGGGGGCCGAAAGGCCCTCGTCGATTTTCTTGCTCTTTCATATTGACATCGCTCTTTCAGACGATATGTTTATATAAACATATCGAAAGGAGCAGCAATGATTCATCTTAAAGATCACAATATCAAAGAAGAGGCTCTGCACCGCGGAGTCGCCGGATCCGGAAAAGAGGGAGACGGAACCCTTATGGAGGTCTTTTCCTCCATTGATGGAATTAAAATCGGAGAACTCAAAGGGGCAAGCCGTGCCCAGTATGAGGAGATCGCTGCATCTGCTCATGCGAAATTTCTTGAATGGCGGATGGTCCCCGCACCTCTGAGAGGGGAGCTTGTGAGACGGATCGGTGAGGTTCTGCGCAGTGAGAAAGAATCCATTGCCCGGGTCATCTCTTACGATATCGGGAAGACGATCATTGAAGCCCGGGGAGAGGTCCAGGAGGCTATCGATATCGCTGATTTCGCGGTCGGTTTGAGCCGGCAGCTTTACGGAAGGACCATGCACAGCGAACGTCCTCACCACAGGATGTATGAACAGTGGCATCCTCTGGGAGTCGTCGGTGTGATCACCTCTTTTAATTTCCCCGTGGCTGTCTGGGCCTGGAACGCGCTTGTCGCAGCTGTGTGCGGAGACACTATCCTCTGGAAACCCAGCCCCAAAGCCCTTCTGTCGGCCATAAAGATCCAGAGTGTCCTGGAGAAGGCCACAGACGGAGACAAATCCTTCGACGGGGTCTTCAATCTCTGTGCGGGATCCGTGGATGAGGTGGGAGAACCCATGCTCCATGATGCCCGGATCCCTCTTATCAGCGCCACAGGGAGCACAGCCATGGGGCGCCGGGTGGGGGAAGCCGTGGCCGCCCGGTTCGGGAAGAGCATTCTGGAGCTGGGGGGGAACAATGCCCTGATCATCACGCCGCAAGCCCGGTTGGAGCATGCTGTGAGAGCCGCGCTCTTCGGAGCCGTGGGGACTTCAGGCCAGCGCTGCACGACCACACGCAGGCTCATCGTCCACTCTTCTGTCAAAGAACGCGTGACCGCGGAACTGATCAAGGCCTACAAATCACTGAATATCGGTGATCCTCTGGATGAGTCCACTCATTGCGGCCCACTTGTGGACCGGGAGTCCTATGAAGCCATGATGCTTGCTTTGAAGAGTGCTGTCCGACAGGGAGGGAAACTCCTTTACGGAGGGGAGCGGGTGCTGGACGATCACTATCCTGACGGGTATTACGTGACTCCGGCTCTGGTGGAGATCTCTTCTGACGCACCGGTGGTTCTCACAGAGACCTTTGCCCCGATCCTCTACATTCTGGAATACGATTCATTCGATGATGCTCTGGCGATCCAGAACAATGTTCCCCAGGGGTTGAGCTCGGCTCTCTTTTCCGATTCCATCCGGGAGATCGAAGCCTTTCTCTCTCATGAGGGATCGGACTGCGGTATCGCCAACATCAACATCGGGACGTCAGGAGCTGAGATCGGCGGCGCCTTCGGAGGCGAAAAAGAGACCGGGGGCGGGCGTGAGTCCGGGTCGGATGCCTGGAAAGGCTATATGCGCAGGCAGACCAACACCATCAACTGGGGCGAAGAGCTTCCTCTGGCCCAGGGGATCGATTTCGACGTTTCAGCAGAGTGATAAAAAAAGGGGGGAGAGGGCGATCTTCTCTCCCCGTTGTCATGTCTCTTGATTTCAGCAGTTTCACTCATCGAAGGGAAAGCGGTAGGTCTCTTCAAGCCCGAACTCTTTCCTTAAATCGATGATCTGGTTTTTCAAAACCTCGTCCACTTTGGCGCCTTTATCTTTTCTTTCCAGCCAGGCGTCGTGTTCCTTTTCCCCTGCCGTCCAGATACGTTCCGCTCCCGGGGCTTTTTCAGAGTGACGCAGGGCACGCACGATATCGCCTGCTGTCTTCTTAAAATCCTCCGGGTCGATGAAAGAGGCGATATCCATGGCGATGAAGAAGTGTCCCAGTTTATAAGTGTCCTTCTCCCCTTTGTCGTTGAAGCCCGTGAGCATCTTCATGTAGGCGCCGTGCTGGAGGGCCGCGGAAAGGATCTCCACAACGGCGGCATAGCCGTATCCTTTATAACCTGCAGTGATCTCCCCCTGTCCCCCCACGGGGACAAGAGCAGCTTCTCCCGCCACGAGGGCTTTGAGGATCGCTTCCGAATCGGTCATATAAGTGCCGTTTCTGTCGATGACCCATCCTTCGGGGGTGGGTTTGCCCAGGCGCGCCAGAGTCTCGATCTTCCCCCGCTGGGAGACCGACGTGGCACAGTCCAGGACAAACGGGAAATCCTCATCTGTGGGGATCCCGAAAGTCATGGGGTTGGTCCCCATCATGTTTTCCACGCCGAACGTGGGGGCGATGGAAGGACGGGCATTGGTCCCGGTGATGCCGATCATATTGTCCTGAACGGCCATGAGGGAATAGTAGCCGGCGATCCCGTAGTGGTTGGAATTCCTCACGGCGACCATTCCGATCCCGTACCGGCGGGCCTTCTCAATGGCCATGGACATGGCTTTGTGGGCGATTACCTGACCCATGCCGTTGTTGCCGTCGAGGACGGCTGTGGCCGGGGCTTCACGCACCACATCGATTTTTGTTACAGGGTTGATCTGTCCTGCTTTGATCCTGTCGATATAGATGGGTTTGAATCGTCCGATCCCGTGAGAGTCGATCCCCCGTTTATCTGATGTGATGAGGATCTCCGCACAGATCTCCGCCTCTTTTTCGGGGATCCCTATGCGAGTAAAGACATCAGTCATGAATGTTTCCAGAAGATCAAAATCCACCCAGTGTATGCGTTCCATAACCACTCCTTTTCTGATATGGTAAGGTATTTGTCTTCTGATATCAAGTCAGAAGGAATTGGTAAAAGAAAAACTGCGGGATGGAAAAAAATGCAATGTGTAATAATTATCTTTCGCATTATCAAACTCAATGATAATAGAGTATAGTTATGTAGTGTTCCCCATTAATCAAGATCAAAATAGTTTAGTGTTCCCAGTGTTTTCATAGTCCATCCTCTATTCCTCCGGCGTCCTGTAATTCAAAGATGAATGAGGATAATCGGCATTGTAGTGTCCAATCCATAAAGCCAGGGCTTCTTTCAGCTCTCCGATGCTGTCCCATTCATAAGGCCACATGGCATCTTCCTTTATCGTTCTGATGACTCGCTCTGTATCAGCATTTCCCCTGGGATTCGACCAGGATGTGAAGATCTGACGGATCCCTAAAGCACTGCACTCTTTCATGAACCTCACTGAAGCCGGCTGACATCCGTTATCGGAAATAAGCATGAGAACCTCATAGCCACCCTCCCTGATGCCTTCGGGAAAGATACAGTTCACCGCCTTGTTCAGAGCTTCCAGCCAGTCCTCTGTCTTTGTCCTTCCTATTATCAAGCGCCTTCGAGCAGGGGTCAGGTCTTTCCCTTTAGCGCTTTTGAGAGACAAAAACGCAAAAAATAAAGACTTGACCCTATTATTGAGTTTGAACTGAATGTGTGTGTATTACGAAAAAGCAAATATAGCACTTTAAGTGTTTACAGTAGAAGAAAGGTGACTCCTTATAATTCATGAAAAACTCTTATTGCTCTTTTATCTTCAGAAAAATATGAAGGGTGAAGGAAAAAAGCCTTTTATTAGACTTTTTTGGTTGTTTTAAGTCATCAAAGCCTTATAAGCTCGGCATCCGGATCTTATATGGGAGTGTTCCCGGAAAAATAGATCAATAGTCATTTGTATAGGATTTCCGTTGTGCTTCTTATCAGACATCGACCTTTTGTTATTTCTTAAATAACAGGAAGATAAATATTTTGACAGTGATTTATGGTTTTTCTTGATTTATGCAACCGTTGGTATATCATTGTCTTGAGGGTTTCAGATTGCCTATAAGGAATAAAGACCTTTCCGATTCGTAAATCCCCAACAAGATTCTCTTCTGTTTCAGATTGCCTATAAGGAATAAAGACCTCGACATTTGCTCTTTCCTTTTCAGGACTTCCTCAGTTTCAGATTGCCTATAAGGAAAAAAGTAATTGTCATTCAAATTGCTTGCGCAATTTAAATGACGTTTTATACTTGAGAAAATAGCCCGTAAGTGCGAAGTAAAGTCCTCTGGAAAAAT
>Ga0068713_1003081_pt1 | contig 15331 bp, 15 predicted proteins | sample MTBAKSrepl2MetaG_FD_62223 | JGI IMG/M metagenome (GOLD analysis project Ga0068713, IMG submission 62223) | Enrichment culture microbial communities om Arthur Kill intertidal strait, New Jersey, USA, that are MTBE-degrading - MTBE-AKS2 (Arthur... | ecosystem: Environmental > Aquatic > Marine >...
GCGTTCCATCGGGAACACGACCAAAAAGTTTTACAGGATCAAAGAACCCTTTGTCAAGTTTTCCGATGACGATATTATCAATATGATCAGGATCGTCTCTCAGATCGATCCCAATCGCGTGACAGTGGCAGGGATCCTGGAAGCGGCCTTCAAAGAAAATAAAGCGGTTCTCGCACTCATACGAAAGGCGTTCTTCTCATGATTACTCTCAACGAGCGGGTAAGAAATGCCCATGAAGAAAAGAAAAAAATGCTGTGGGTCCTTCTGGACCCCGACAGGCAGGAGCCCGGTTCAGCTGGTGATTTTGCCCGGGTCTGTGAAGAGAAGGGGGTAGACCTCATCCTTGTGGGAACAAGCCTCATGATGGAAGAGCGCTTTCATGAGACCATCCGGCGGGTCAAGGAGTCCACATCTCTTCCGGTCTATATTTTTCCTGCCTCATCCCAGCAGGTTTCGCGAAAAGCGGACGGGATCCTTTTTCTCAGCCTGTTGAGCGGACGGAATCCCCAATTTCTCATCGAAGAGCATGTAAGAGCCGCTCCACTTATCCGCAAAGCCGGGCTGGATGCAATCCCCACAGCATATCTTCTCATTGATTCCGGTAAAGTGACTGCGGTCCATTATATGAGCCATACACTGCCTTTACCCAGGGACAAAGAAGATATTATTGCTGCGCATGCCATGGCCGCTGAGATGCTCGGGATGAAAATGATCTATCTCGAGGGAGGAAGCGGTGCCATTGAAGCTGTTCCCGGAGTCCTCATCCGTGCTGTCCGGAACAGCGTGGAGCTTCCTGTGATTTGCGGGGGAGGCATCGATACTCCCGAGAAGGCAGGTCGGGCCGCCCATGCGGGTGCTGATATCATCGTTGTAGGGTCGGCTTTCGAACGAGACGGCAGTCCGGGGCATGTCCGGGCTTTCAGGGATGCTGTTTGATGGTTCTCTTTCTACTCACTGCAGGCGGACTTCTTTTTTTTTATCTTCTCTTTCTTCTTCTTCTCACAGCAGGAGTGCTCAGGAACAGGTTATCCCATGCAAAACCCCATTCTCATTCCTCTCTCTCTGTTGTCGTCTGTGCACGGAATGAAGAAGAGCATCTTCCCGCCCTCCTCGCGGCTCTGAAGAGGCAGACTCTCACCTTTGAGGTCATCCTTGTTGACGACAGGTCCTCAGACGGGACACGGAGACTTATGGAAGATTACCCCGGAGCCACAGTCCTCTCTCTTAAAGAGGAGGAAGGGACTTTTCAGGGGAAAAAGCAGGCCCTGACCCGGGGAATAGAAGCAGCCGGCGGGGATATTATCCTTCTCACAGATGCAGACTGCGTTCCCCGACCGGGATGGGCTCTCGGCATGGTTTCTCTCTTTTCAGGGGAGACGGGAGTGGTCGCCGGAGGAGCCCTCTATGAAGAGGATAAGTGGTATCATGGGATGATGAATCTGGAGATGCTGGCTTTAGCCGCTTGTTCAGAAGGGGCCATGGGATGGCAGTGCCCTCTCCTTGCTACGGGAAATAACCTGGCTTATCGCAGAGAGCTCTTTTTCCGGGCGGGAGGATTCCAGGGGCTTGAAGGGATCAAGACTGGCGATGACGATCTCGTCATTCAACGGATGGGCCGGATGGGCGGGGGAAGCTTTGCCTTTGCCTGGAAGCCTGATCACTTTGTCAGGACAAGGGCTCAATCTTCGCTTCTCTCATTTATCCACCAACGGGCCAGATGGGCTTCGGGAGTCTTTCATTGGGACTTGTCTGCCCGTCTGGCCCTGGGCGCCGTCTATCTCCTCTATCTCCTCTTTTTTCTCTCGCCCCTGGGGTTATTGATTCCCGGCCTTGGATATACTATAATAGCAGGATGGGGCGTGACAGCGTGTGTAGAACTCCTTTTTCTTGTCACGGCTCTGAAGGGGTACGGGAAGCTTTCAGCCCTCCTCTGGTATTTCCCGGCGCGTCTTCTCTTTGTCCCCTATCTTCTGGCCATGCCCCTTTGGGCACTGATCCGGGGATACCGGTGGAAAGAGTGAAGGAAGAGAGGGGATACTGATATGATATTTCTCTCTTTGCTCTACTTTTTTGTGTTTCTTGTTCTGGCCCTGGCGGTAAAAGCTTATCCGGTGAAACGCCGTCATCAAAACCTCTTCTTTTCCGTTGTGGTCCCTTTTCGAAATGAAAAACGCTATCTTGGCACTCTTCTGGAATCCCTGAAGAAACAAAGCCACCGAAACCGGGAATTTATCTTTGTCAATGACCATTCCGATGATGGGGGGGAAGAACTCCTCACGGGACAGGAGCTGACCCTCCTTCATCTCTATGACGAATATGGGAAACTGGCGGCTCTGGCCAAGGGAAGCCGTGTTGCAAACGGGGAATATCTTGTCTTTTGCGACGCCGATTGCAGCCCCAGATGGAACTGGCTGGAGACATTGAATAAAAGGGTTCATGATGATGCTCTCCTGTTTGCCGGATTTGTGGAGATCGAAGGAAGTTCTTTTTTTACACTGGATATGTTTATGCTCATCGGCATTGCTGCGGGGCTGGATTTTTTCCGTATTCCCTCAAGCTGCGCCGGAGGGAACATGGTGGTCCGCCGTGATATCTACGAAGTCTTTCTGGATGAGCTGGACGGGGAAAACTCACTCACAGAAGATACGCTTCTGCTTCACACCCTTCATAAGAAGGGGTGGGGTGATTCCTTCTTCTTTTTTGATCCCGATACGGTGATCAAGACACGCGGTTATGCTTCAGCCAGAGAGTTCATCAGGCAGCGGATCCGTTGGCTCAAAGGAGGGTATCGCCTGGATCTCCGCTTGTTTGTCTTTCTCTCCTTTATCTTTGTCTCTCACCTCCTTTTCCTGCTTCATCCCCTCTACCTGATCATTGCAGCAGCGGGCCAGTATATTTTTCTCAGGACGCTTCTCAAGCGCTTTCGGCGCACAAAACTGCTCTACCTCTTTCCCTTTTACTTCTTTTTCCATATTGTCTATACGATTCTTTCGGGAATCCTCTTTCTCTTTCTGTCTGGAGAAGTCGAGTGGAAAGGGCGAAAATATTGAAAGGAGATCAATGGATCCTGTCCTGATCATTACAATGGGGCTTCTCGTCTATCTGGGATGGTCCTGGGCTCTCACATTGAAAAAAAAGGGCTGTACCTCACTCTATCACAAACCGGAGACAGGGTTTGTCTCTATCACCATCGACGATGTCCCCTCTGATTCCCTTGAAGAGATCCTCAGCCTGCTTGGCCGTTACGGCGCCCGGGCCCTTTTTTTTGTGAACGGGTCACGCTGCCGTCCCGGCGGAGATGATGTCAAGAAGATCATGGCCGCAGGACATATGGTGGGTAATCACTCTTTCAGCCACTACTTCTTCTATCCCGTCTCGCGGCAGGTGATTGAAAACGACCTGGAACGCAATGAAGAGCTGCTGGTTTCCCTGGGCGTCGATTCTCCTCCTGTCCGAACACCCCACGGTTATCATACCTGCTCCCTTGTGCGGTTTCTTTACGAGCGTGGAACGCCCTTTTGTCCCTGGGATTTTATGCTGTGGGACTTTCTTCCGCTTCCCCAGTGGGTGTTGAGACGAAGCCTTGTGCGGTTTATCCGTCGAGGGGGAGGTGTCTTGTGCATGCATGCCCGGAAACGGTCTGTCAAGGCTCTTGCCTTTCTTCTGGATATGCTCTATCCTCAACTGAGGGAGGATAACCAGAAATGATCACCGGCGCATTCTATGCCACTCCGTATAAAGGGGGTTATCTGGCTTTCAAAGTCTTTGCCGTAACCCTCACAGATGAAGGCGCTATTATCCACATCACACTTTATGCGGCTCTTTTCGACCGCCCTGAAGATGTGGTGCTCACTGAAGAGACTCCCCTTTTTATGGCGCACCTTCCCATTCGCGAAGAGGTTCTGGCCCCCGGGGCTCTCCATGTCTCTCAGGGTTCTGTTTTCCCTGAAGAAGAGCAGGTCTATAAAAACTGGCTCATGGAATGGAATGAAGGAGCAGCTTCCATCTGTGCTGTCCCCCTGGCCGAGCTCCTTGACGAACTGATCTCTTCGAAAGGGTAAGTCCCCCATGGAATTGCTCCTGCTGAAACTCATCGCCATTATCGGGTCGGTCTCTTATCTGGGGCTCTTCATCTTTATCGCCTTTTTTTCGTTTCTGGCCGTCTCTTCGGAGTTTGTCCTCATCGGGACCGGAGTCCTCGTCTCCAGAGACATCATCCACCTCTTTCCCTCGATTTTGGTCGCTTATGCCGCTGTACTTGCAGCTGATCTCCTGGCCTATTTTATCGGCTGGGGGATGCACCATGGCTTGAAAAGGATCTCTTTTTTAAAAAAGGTGCTGAACCAGGATACACTCTATTTCGGGCGGCTCTGGTTTAACCGCTACGGAGTGATGTCCATCCCCGTGGCCCGTTTCATTATGGGAATCCGGTTTCAGACCTTTGTCTTTGCAGGGATCATGCGCATGAATCTCCGCAAATTCCTGCTGTATGATTCTCTGGCCAATCTTCTCTTCACTCCGCTGCTGGTCTTTCTCGGATATAAGATGGGAGACAGGATCGTGGCTCTTCTCTCGGGATTCAAAGCACATCCGGTGATCGGGATCGCCGTAATGGTTCTCTTTATTGTGGGGTTTCCCCTCGCGTCAAAAATGCTTCGCAAGAAGACTTTTAAGCAGAATCAATAAAAGAGTTTATTGACAGAAAATTCCAGGACAGGCCTCTTCTCGGCTTCTTTGAAATCCGTCTTATGGGAAAAGGTCATATCGAGGTTCATATTCTGCCCAAGATGAAGAGTCATGCCATACCCGAAAGAAGCCAGGGGATCGGCCAGCCGTCCCTCTTCGGTCCAGGTGACCTTGGAAAAGTCATCCGTGAAGAGCCCGGCATCTCCGAAGAGGAAAAGGGAGAGGGGGGGGAGTTGAAAGGGTTTTTTCCAGCCGGGCAGGATCCAGATCATGGGGCTCCGTACTTCCATGTTGGCCATGAGCTTATGGCGTGTGGCAAAATAGGTTTCCCTGTAGCCTCTGAGATAATTGTCATCACGATAGATGGAAGGTGAATCCTGATAAAAAAGGCGGAGCATAAAGGGCATAAAATAGAAACGGACATCGGCCTGGATCTCTGTTTCTGTCCGGGAACCGAACGTCAGTCCGCCATAGAGGTAAGCCCTGATGCCGAAATCAGGATAGAGACGTCCGTAAGCTGTATCTCTGATAAAGGCCAGCCCTGCATAGGGGCGCGTCTCTTCTCCTTCCCCCAGGAATCCTTCCAGCCGGACTCCGCCCTGAAACATCAGACTGTCCGTGAGAGAGAAGGGCCACAGCACCTGTCCTGATAGCTCTGACTGATTGTATTCTTCTCCGTTCCTGTGGACAGTGGCTTTTTCCAGGGTGGCAAGATAGGAGGGACGGTTACCCGTTCTCCGGTAGTAGAGCCCGAAATCCAGCTCCCCAGAACCGCTCACATGATATCCCATGACAAAAAAGAGTTGGTTTTCATTGAGGATGCTGTCCATGGCCATACCGGTGGACAGCCGGACATATTTGTTTTCGGTAATGTCCACACCGTAAAGAAGCCCGCCCAGGGTGAGTGTATCCACAAAGTTTTCTGGATCAAAGTCGCTCGTGTCATAATAGACGGCATCTGTCAAGTCCGGCGCAGAATAGACCTGTCCCCCCTCCTGACGGGATCCCAACTCGGGGAGAGGAGTGAGGACCGGTATAGTCCCGCCGTCCACATAGAGGTAACGGGCTATGCCGTGATCGGTGAACGAAAAGTCGAGGACGGTTTCCCGTGTTGCTTTGAAATTCTGAAAAGAGTTGTTTTTGCGGTTATAGTGACAGAGGATATTGTCCTGCCCCTGGGTGAGAAGAAGAAGGACCGAATCTTCTGTGAAAGGAGCCGCTGAAAGAAGGGTCCCGTCCACGGAAAAGATACGGTTTCCATCATGGAGATAGGTCTGCCCTCCCAAGGTGTTGAAGAAGAGGTCATCCTTTTCCAGTTTCACCCAGTCATCGGCCTGGTCCACGGGAATGTCCAGTTTTTGAAAAGTCTTTCCCTTGAGGATGTACCCTGCAGCATGCATTCCCTCTTTGACCAGAAGGTGAAGCTGCCCGTTATGATAAAAGATCTTCCTGACAGCGGTCACATCAGGGAGGGGGAAAAACGTCACCGCACGGCTGAAAAAATCGTAGATACCTGCCTGGTAACGGCTGTCTCTGTAGAGGATAAAGGCGAACTTTCCACGGTCATCAGAAAGAGCCATGGTGGATCTATCGGTGAGAAGAAGGGTGAAGGGAGAGGGGGTGTAGAGGATTTCCCTGTAATCGTCGTCATCCAGGATCCTTCGCACAAGAGATCCGTTATCAGCTGTGATATAAAAATGTTCGCCGGGAAAGACGAAAAGCGTCCCTTCAGGAAACAGACGCGTCTCCTGTGAAAAGAGCGTCGGGCGTTGGGATGCCCAGGCCTGGACATCAGAAGTCAGAGATTCCCTCCACCGGTGATAGAGGGTGGGGAAGTCGATCTTATAAACCGTTTTCAAGGCTTCATCCATGTCCAGGCGCAGATTGAGTTCTTTGAGGAATTCATCCATCTGGTATTCGGGATAATTGCTGTAGAGGTAACTCACCAGGGAGTGTGCTTCCTGATAACCCAGATAGTCGATGGTCCCGGCCTTTTGGAAATAATCGGGATCATGGATCCGGCCGTAAAGTACGGCATCCTTGAGGACCATCCATTTGGGGTTTTTCCAGGTTCCTGCAGCGTGTTCTGACAATCCCTCAAAGATCCAGGTGGGAAGACTTATCTTTTCGGCAAGGAGCCCGGCCAGGGGATTTTTCAGGAAAGTGTGGTACTGGAAAATATGAGAGACCTCATGGTAGATGAGTTCACGGAAATAAGTGACATCGCCGTTAAAAGGGATGACCACACGGTCTTTTTTAAATGTGGCAAATCCTCCCACATTGGGAGGAAGGATGGCCGAGACAAGCTGAGTCTGTGAAAACATCTGAGGCGACGGATAGAGGATCAGATAAATGGGGTTGTCGATCTCATGAGAAAAGATGTCATTGTTGAAATCGTAGGCGTCCTCGGAAAATTGCGCTGTGAGGGGAAGAAGGTATTCATGCCCTTTCATATAGAGAATACGAAAGTGCTCTGTCTTGACCTCGATCCACTTGATGTTCTCCGGGTAATATTTGTTCTTAAAGTAGGAAGTCCCCTGAAGAAGGGAAAAACCCCACGTAAGAAGAAGCAGGAAAAGCAGTCCTTTTTTGAGCATAAAGACAGTATAAATTGTCCTGACGGTAATTCAATAGAAATATGGGACAAGCAGCTTCTTTTCAGATGAAACACCGGGCTTTTCCCAACCGCCGAGGCCTTGAAGCAGGGAAAGAACGTGGGGAGCCCTTCCGTAGCGCATCCCTTCTGCAGCCGGAAGATAACGGGAGTCCGCAGAAAGCGGCAGGAAACGGTTAAAAATGATAAGGGAACGGCAGTACAAAAAGCGGGATTAATGGATCTTTTTCCAGAAAATGGCTCTTTATTCAATCTTTTTCCTTTCAAAAAAAGAGCCTGAGCGAATTGAGTTGACAGGGTGATATCTCATCAGGTAAGATGTTTTCAGACAAGGAAGCATCGTAACTACGGATTATTTATAGAAATTGAAAGGAGAGTATCACGATGAACACAAAAGATTTTATTAACCTGGATCACACCTACGGGGCCCATAACTACCACCCTCTTCCGGTAGTCATTTCAGAAGCTAAAGGGGCCAAGGTCAAAGATCCCGAGGGAAAAGAGTATTTTGACTTCCTGTCCGCCTACTCCGCTGTCAACCAGGGACATCGTCACCCGAAGATCATCAAGGCGCTGACAGACCAGATGGGGCGCTGCACACTGACGTCCCGCGCCTTCCACAATGACATGATGGGCCCCTTCCTCAAAAAACTCTGTGAGTTCACCGGGTTTGAGATGGCCCTGCCCATGAACACCGGTGCAGAAGCTGTTGAGACGGCTCTGAAACTGGCCCGACGCTGGGGCGCCGAAAAGAAGGGGATCAAAAACGGAAAGCAGGAGATCATCGTCGCCGAGAACAATTTCCACGGACGGACGATCTCCATCGTCTCCTTCTCCACAGACCCTGATGCCCGTGTGAATTACGGCCCCTACACTCCGGGATTCAAGATCGTCCCCTACAACAATGCCAAAGCCATTGAAAAAGCCATCACGAAAAACACCTGTGCCGTCCTGCTGGAACCTATCCAGGGGGAGGCCGGCGTCTTTGTTCCCGATTCCGGTTACCTCAAAGCGGTTTCCGACATCTGTAAAAAGAACAATGTCCTTTTCATCGCCGACGAGATCCAGACCGGATTCTGCCGGACTGGCAAAAAATTCGCCGTGGATCACGAAGGCGTGCGTCCCGATGTCATGACACTGGGAAAAGCCCTGGGCGGCGGTGTCATCCCCGTTTCAGCTGTGGTGGCCGATAAAAATATCATGGATGTCTTCACCCCGGGTTCACATGGTTCCACCTTCGGCGGTTATCCCCTGGCCATGGCTGTGGGAATCGCAGCCATCGAAGTCCTGGAAGATGAGAAGCTGGCTGACAAGGCTCAGGAGCTGGGCGAGTTTTTCCGCAGTGAAGTGAAAAAGATCGCATGCGATAAAGTGGTGGAAGTGCGCGGAAAGGGGCTTCTCAATGCCGTTGTCTTTGAAGAGGGTTTTGAAGCCTGGGAGGTCTGTGTCGCCTTGAAAGAGGCCGGGCTTCTGGCCAAGCAGACCCACGGCAACATCATCCGTTTTGCACCTCCTCTTGTGATCACCAAAAAGGAACTCACAGAGGGGATCGCCATCATCAAGTCTGTTTTCGAAAAGATCAAGTAAGAGATCGCCATCGGGCCCCGGAAACTCTTCCGGGGCTTTTTTTTAATACTGGTTCAACAAATTTTTCTTGCGGGCTTCCCGTTCAAAGATTTTAAAGATCACGATTCCCGCCGTAAGGTAGACAAGGCTGATCAGCGCAATTGTCACGTACCAGGACACCGGGAAAGAGGCCCCGCCGGTGATGGACATGCTGATGGTCGTGGATCCTGCTGTAAAGGGGATAAAGGAGAGAGGGCTCAGGGGATATCCGTTAAGGGCGACAGCACCGATAAGGCCGAAAGTGATGATCGACATAAAGGCCGTGGTCTTTTTGAAGACCATGGAGAGGCTTCCGAAGGCCAGGCCGATCCCCCAGAGGGCCGGAAGGCTGAGAAGCAGGACGAAAAAGACATAGGGAATATTGATGGAGAGCCAGCGCCCCGTGGTGAGCATGGTGATGAGAAGCATCACGGCTGAAAAGAAGAAGGAAAAGACAAAATCAAGGATGAGACGGAAGATCAGGGTCCATTCCATCCCCAGAGAGCAGAGGTAGAGCTGCTCCAGAGTCCCCCGCTGGCTCTCTTCATAGATCTTATAGGACGTGGATTGAAAACTGGTCATGGCAAAAGTCCAGAGGATGTAGCCGATGATCATCTGGTCCAGTGTCTCTGCGCTGACCTGACCCTTGGTCAGCCCCTTCAGCCCGAAAAACATGGCCAGGAAGATAATATAGAAGATCACCACGGCTGAAAGTGTATCGAAAAGGTAGCGGCGCATCTCGGCGATATTCTTCATGGTTTCCGCTGTAAAAAGGTTGAGATATCGTTTCATGACTCTTCTCCTCCTTTCCCCGGGATCTTCCCGTTGCCGCTGACCAGTTTCAAAAAGATATCTTCCAGGTCGTCGTTGATGATATCCACCCCCAGGAGGGCGGCCTTGAATCTGCGCAGAATATCAAAAAGTGTGTAAAGAGCCTGGGAGTCATTGAGGATCAGGAAGAGGTCTGTTCCCTCCTGATGGTTTTCAACACGGAATTCACAGTGACCGGCGAGTTCATCCAGAAGAGCTTGCTGAGGATGGTCTTTCACCGTCAGCTTGAAGACCTGTTTTTTAAAAAAGCGGTTGAGGTTCTTCACCGAATCATCGGCGATGAGGCGCCCGTTTTTCATGATCAGGACACGGGAGCAGGTCTTTTCAATAAAGCGCATATCGTGAGATGTGATCATGATATGGCGCTGTTCTTTGGCGATCTCTTTGATAAAAGACTGCATCTTGCGCGATGTCTCCACATCAAGCCCCAGCGTGGGCTCATCGAGCAGGACGATCTTTGGGTCTGAGATGAGGGCGCAGGCGATGGCGACTTTCTGCTGCATACCCTTGGAAAAGGAACGGACCTGTTTGCGGGCGACATCTTCAAGATCCAGAAGGTGGAGATATTTCTCCATCCGTTCTTTGACATCCTTTGCGGACATTCCCTTTAAGCCGGCAAAGTAGATCATGTTCTCCACAGGGTTCATAGTCCAGTAGATATTCCGTGAACCTTCCAGGACAGCCCCGATGTGCTGGATGACCCTCTTGCGTTTTTGCCGATTATCCATACCCAGAACAGTGATCTCCCCCTCCTCATAGGCGATGATGGAGGCGATGGATTTGATCGTGGAGGTCTTCCCCGACCCGTTCGGCCCGAGAATACCCAGGATCTCCCCGAAATGGCTGTCGAAACTGATATGGTCCACGGCGACGGTCTTATCCGCCCGTTTGGGGTTGTAGACTTTGTATAGGTTTCTCACAGAAAGAGCTGTTTCCAAAGAAGCCTCCTTTTTCTATCCTATTTGAAAAGTAACGAAAGAAAAGAAAAACGTCAATAACAATCAGTTTATATTTCATGACTGAATAGAACAAGGTTATATATGAAAATATTAATATATGCTTGACAAAAACTGGGGGGGGGTAAAATGCTTCAATATTGTATCGAGGGAAGCATGGCTATGCAAAGGTTTCCCGTGAAGGAAGCGCGCTTTCACGGGAGGAAGTGACTTTACAAGATGGAAAACGGAGGTTAATGTATGAAGAAGCTTGTTGTTGTCATATTGGTGTTATTGTCACTCTTTAATTTAAGTTTTGCCGGGGATGGAACAACATCAGGAACAAGAACTATCGATTTGCACCCGTATGGGGGGAAAGGCGTTTTGTATATCCAGGGAGACAATGCTTATATCATATGGGATAATGGAAATGTCTACAACTGCCCTGATGGGGTTGCTCAAGTTTGGATAGAAATCATGCAACAACCCTAAAGAAAGATATCTTGTGAAAAAAAACGGGAGTTTTTTGCTTTTTACATTGGTTATATTGTTATCATGCACCAGTCAAAATCCCGAAACATTAACAATTGGAGAATTACTGAGTGATAGTGATTATAATATAAAGATGGCTCAGAGAGAAATTCACGAACAGATTGAAAATCTCCAAAGAAAATCTTTAATTCTATTCGGAGTAAATTACGATCGTGTTCTGTTTGCAGAGTTAAAAAATGAGCAAGACTCCCGTTTACCGAAGTTGCGTTTTTTTGTTCCTGTTGTAAAGGAAAACAGGTATTTAGATTCATCTAACAACTATTTTATCGATGATTACTATGTCGAACAAAATCGGATTATTGATTTCTATAGATTTAATGATAATTATCAATTTGAAACAACCGGCCGGCAAATAACTCTACCTCAAAAAGGCCCATTTGCCTGGCCTTGGCATCAACCGGTTCATGCTCAAATGGAGTATGAAGTTCCGGGAATAAGCTTTTATAATCCATATAAACGAGTATTACATATTTGGAATATTGACGGAACTCATTATGATTCCTATAACTTCAATTTTAATGATGAGTATTTTTATCTCAGCACAGGGATAAGTTATGTGTTTGATGATCATAAAGGGTTAGTACTGGGCATTCCATTTACTGATTTTCCGTATCGATTCTCTGCGTTTAAACCCATGGAAAAGCCAATTGTTTATCGCCACGATATCAATAAGCAATCTTTTGAAAATATCACCATTCAGGCTTCTCCTCATAACGGGAATGAAGCCCATCCTCTTATATTCTTGGAAAATCCGTATGGGGGTTATCTCTATTTTTATGCAGCGGCTCCGGAGATCCTCTTTCTCTCTGATAACCTGGATGTCAGCGCGTCTCTGAACCTTAGTAACTATTATGATAAATACGGGTTACAATACCATTATGAAAACTATCGCTATATGATTCCTTGGGGGGACATTTTTAACATTTCAGATCGATATCTTGTCATCTCTTCCCCATTATACCATTTAGAAGACTACAGATTAAAAAAAGGGAAGACACTTGCGTTAACAATGAAAAATACTGAAGGGACGCGCCATCATTTTCTTGGCAGAAAGGACAGGGACAATAAACGTTTTGTTCTTCTCATCGATAAAAAAGAGCGAAAAGTCGTGAGAAGCGAGATCTTTGATGCCGGGTTCAATTACAATCATCAGTATCGGACCGGTATGTTTTTCGAGTGCGAGATGTATTTCATGAAGGATCTGGACACTATCGTCTATCTTTACAAGGTTATCGAGCCTAATGAAAAGACGGCTCAGATCAGATATTTTTCTTCTGATAAACCTTATCGGTATTTTATGTCTGTTTATAAGCGCGAAAAAAAATAGAGGTTCAAACCTTCCCGAACAGCGTCCAGCCGGCAGCGTCGGTGATCTCCACGGTGATGAGCCGGCCGAAGAGGTCTTCTTGGGAGTCGAAGACAACGACTTTGTTGCTTCCCGTGCGCCCTTTCTGCTGGATGTCGGAGCTCCGGCCGCGCCCGTCCACGAGGATCTCTACTTTTTCCCCCAGAAGGAGGGCATTCCTCTTGTCGGAGGTCTCCTTCACAAGGGCGTTGAGATCTTCCAGGCGCCGCTGTTTTTTTCGTCCCGGCACATCATCGGAGATGTCCCAGCCTTTTGTCCCCGGGCGGGGGTTATATTTGAAGATAAAGGCGGAATCATACTGAGCGAATTGGGCCATCTCCCGGGTCTTCAGGTAATCGTCGTCGGTCTCGCCCGAAAAACCCACAATGATGTCTGTGGTGATGGACGCCAGGGGATCCGCCTCACGGATGGTCTCCACTAGGGAGCGGTAGCGGGCGGCGGTATATTTCCGGTTCATAGCTTTGAGGATGGCATCAGACCCTGACTGGAGGGGGAGATGATAGTGGTTGCAGACCTTGGGCATGGCCATGAGATCCCTGAGGATCCCGGGGGTCATATCCTTGGGATGCGAAGTGGTGAAGCGGATCCGGTCGAGTCCTCTGATATCGTGGACAGCCTTCATGAGGCCTAAAAAGTCGTATTGGTCCCATTGGTAGGAGTTGACGTTCTGCCCCAGAAGGGTGATCTCGCGGGTCCCCCCCTGGACCAGGCGGGTGATCTCTTCGATGATGTGCCCCGGGTCACGGCTTCGTTCCCGTCCCCGGACATAAGGGACGATGCAATAGGTGCAGAAGTTATTGCAGCCCCGCATAATGGAGATGAATTCGCTCAGCTGCGCCTCTTTACGGGGGAGTTCTTCTGTTTCAAGAAAAGCATCATCCTGATCCACACGGACGATCTTCTGTCCCGGGTTCTCCCCGAGAAAGCGTACCACACGGAGGATATCATCCAGATGATCGGTCCCCAGGACAAAATCCACGTGGGGAACCTCATCGATCAGGTTCTGCCCGCTCTTCTGGGCCATGCAGCCGATGACTCCGATGAGGATATTCCGTTTTTTCTTATGGCGTTTCATATGGCCCAGCTGGCCGTAGACCCGGTCTTCAGCCGACTTGCGGACGGTGCAAGTGTTGAAGATCACAAGATCGGCCTCTTCAGGAGAGGTGCACTTCTCATGGCCGGAGCGGAGAAGCTCATATTCGGCGAGCTGAGAGTCATACTCGTTCATCTGGCAGCCGTAGGTCTCGATGTAAAAACGCATGTGACGCCCTTTCTGTCAGGATTATACTCACAATACGGAGGTTGGAAAGAGAAAAGTCTGGATCAACTCCTCCTTGATTTTCCTCCGATTTACCATAGACTTGAATCATGGTCAGGTTGATTCCTTATAAAAAAATTCTCCCGTCCCAGCTCATGGATCTGGTCAATCTTCTCAATTTTGATGACCGCCTGAGGGATGACCTGGGGTTCAAAGGCGACGATTCCCCCATGACAGTCTTCGACTATCAGGCCTTTACAGAAGCCTGGATCGAAAGGACCCGTTCGCAGCACTTTGCCATTGTCAACGAAGGGGATGTGGCCATGGGGCAGATCTCTTTAAGTCATATCGACAAGGAAAAAGGAGAAGCCCGTTGCGGTTACTGGCTCGGGACGAAATACCGCAACCGCGGCTATACCAAAGAAGCCTTTGAGCAGATCGTCGGCCTGGCCCGGCAGATGGAGCTGAAATATCTGGTGGCTTCCATCAGCCCCCGTAATGATGCCTCTCTGGCTATCTGGGCCAAATACCGGCCCATGGTGGAAAAAAAAGAGGGAAGTCTTAAGGTGACCGTCGACCTTTGGAAAGGGCTTGTTTAAGGGTCTCTTCCCATAAAGAGAGGTTGCTTACAAGCCAGGCGGCTGTCTCATCATGCCCGTATTCATTCATAAAATGAACCACCAGAAGCGGCTGCATCTTCGACTTTCCCAGAAAAGAGGTGGCCCGTTCCACATCACGGATCATTCCCAGGGGGATCTCCAGAGTCCTCTGGGGCATATACATCTCAAAGTAGAGTGTCTCGTTGAGAATAGCCAGGATCCCGTTTCCGCGCGCCTGGTTACGGGGAAGGGAATCACGGCCGAAGAAATTGGCATGGACCGCTTTCAGACGGATCTCTCCGGACGATTCCAGAAAAGAATTGATCTCGCGTGTCCGTTTGGAAATATGAACAGTGAGAAAGACGATGAAAGCAGTTATGGCAAAAACGATCAACAGGAAAGCTCCGGGCATAAGGCTCCTTTCAAAGAGAAGGTTAAAAGCCGCGTCTTTTATCATAGTGAAAAAGAGAGAGAAGGTCAATACAAGAGAAAAGGGGCTTGACAGAGATAAAAACACTGCTATCTTCTCAGTATGAATCAGGTGCGAAAATTATTTATCTTTAATTGTACAGTCACCACACGTCTCCACCGTATCTAATCCCTACATTTTTCTATCCATTTTTGCAGGCAATTTTTAACATCATGTAATGTTATAAATTATATAACATTACACAAAAAACGGAGGTTGTCTATGAAAGGACAATTGCGTCTTGCCCTGCCCAAGGGGCGTATATTTGAAAATGTGAAAAACCTTATTTCAGATGCGGGTTTTTCAATAGAGGTGAGTAACCGTGAATACAAGCCCTCTATTTCCGATCCCTCTGTCCGTTTGAAGATCATGAAACCCCAGAATGTGGCGGAACTCATCGGGCTGGGATTTCACGA
>Ga0068713_1003086_pt1 | contig 15309 bp, 13 predicted proteins | sample MTBAKSrepl2MetaG_FD_62223 | JGI IMG/M metagenome (GOLD analysis project Ga0068713, IMG submission 62223) | Enrichment culture microbial communities om Arthur Kill intertidal strait, New Jersey, USA, that are MTBE-degrading - MTBE-AKS2 (Arthur... | ecosystem: Environmental > Aquatic > Marine >...
AACGAACTGTTTACAACTTCTCGATAATCCGGAGCCGGGCGCTGCGCACCCGCGGATTGGTTTCAATTTCTGTTTGATCGGCTATGATCGGCCGCCGGTTAACCTCTTTTAATACGGCTTTGTGCCCGCAGGTGCAAACAGGCTGCCCCGGGGGGCAAATACAATCCCGGCTCTCCTGCCGGAAGTAGTGTTTGACGATCCGGTCTTCCAGCGAGTGAAAAGCGATCACCGCCAGATGGCCGCCGGGCTTCAATGCCGATACCGCCTGCGGCAGAAAATCTTCTACCGCGCGCAGTTCCTGGTTGACGGCGATCCGCAGCGCCTGGAAAGTCCGGGTGGCCGGGTCGATCCGCTCGCGGGAACCTTTGACAGCTCCCCGGATAACCGCGGCCAGCTGTCCGGTGGTTTCGAGGGGACGCGCGCCGCAGATTGCTTTCGCGATCCGCCGTGACAGCCTTTCTTCCCCGTAGCGCCAGATCAGTTCGGCCAACTGCGCTTCCGGCAGGGTGTTGACCAGTGTTGCCGCGGTGATTTCGCCGGCCGGATTGAAGCGCATATCCAGCGGGCCGTCTGCCCGGAAGGAAAAACCGCGCTCTGGCATGTCGAGCTGCATCGAGGAAACCCCGAGGTCTATCACGATGCCATCCACGCCTTCCCAGCCCAGCTGCTCGAGCTGGTCGAGGAGGGTGGTGTAGGAGGCCAGCACCAGGGTGAAGCGCCCTTGAAAACCAGACAGGCGCTGGCCTGCGATTGCCAGCGCCTGGGGGTCAACATCCAGTCCCAGAAGTGTACCGTTCGGACCGGAGGCGTTCAAGATCCCCCAGGCATGCCCTCCTGCGCCCACTGTGGCATCGACATAATGCTCGCCAGGGCGTGGGCGCAGCGCCTTTATGATTTCATGGTAAAGAACGGGTTGGTGTGGAGATTGCCCATGGATATCGGATGAATTCATGCGGCGACCTTACACCGAAATATTCAGGGTAGCAAAACGCTCGTTGTTGGCCTCGGTATCCATCAGGACCTGGGACTGTTTTTCCCAGCGTTCCGGCGTCCAGACTTCGAAATAGTCTCCAACGCCGACCAAAATCACATCTTCAACCAACCCGGCTGCCGAGCGCAGGAATTGCTGAATGAGTATCCGCCCTACTTTATCGACATCTACCCGGTCAGCGTTTGAAAAGATCAACCGTTTTATCAGACGCGCATCCGGGTTTGTCATGCTGGTCTGGTTTACACTCTGGTACATCTGGTCAAAATAGGCCGGAGGCATTACGATTAAGTTGTTGTCAAACCCCTGGGTGATGTAAGCGCCGTCTTCCAGCAGTTCGCGATAGCGAGCCGGGATGGTCAGCCTGCCCTTACTATCCAGACGGTGTTCGTAACGACCTAAGAACATAAGTTCTACCTTTTCCTTTAACACCGGAACGCCGGTTTCTTCCGGCGTTCCACTTTATCCCACTTTGTACCACATTTAACCACAGTATAAACGAAATCAGGGCAATATGCAAGTGGTTTATTCCACTTTTGTCATATGTTAGCCAGTTGTAAGTTCATTTTAAACATATCCGGGCGGGTTAATTTAGCCACTTCCTCCCACTTTGCGGAGGGATATAAAAACGCCATCCATACCCCTCAAAAACCGGTTGGAGTATGGATGAATGGTTTGATTCGGAAAGGGATGGAGGCTCAGGATACCGGGAGGTTTAAGCGCAACTTATTCGCGCTTGAAGAATTTATTTGTTGAGCGAACCGGTGAAGTGGGGCACAGCCCGGCTTAACCGCAGGCGGATGGTAAATTCACTGCCTTCGCCGAGTTTGCTTTTGACCAGGATTTCTCCTTTGTGCTGCTCGATTACCTGCCGGGCGACGGACAAACCGAGGCCGATCCCGCGGAAGAGGTGCTCGCCGATCTGGTCCAGGTGATAGAACCGGTCAAAGATATGCGGGAGGGCTTCGGGGGGAATGCCAACCCCGCGGTCCCGCACGGAGACGATCACGTGGGTGGAGGAATGGTCAACCCGGATATAAACTTCGCCGCCATCGGGGCTGAATTTGATGGCATTATCCAGGATGGCCGAGAAGGCCCGCTCCAAACTCTGCGGGTCAGCCGGAATGGTGGGCAGGCCCGCGGCAATATCCAGTTTGAGACTGACATTGTTGCGGGTCGCGCGGCCGTGCTGTGATTCCACCGAGGCCGCGATCACGGCTCCCACGTCGGTGGGGCGGAAATCGGAAAGGATCAGGTCCATTTCCTGGAGGAAGAGGATGTCATTGGTCAGGGCGATGATGTCTTCGATATTGCGCGAAACCGTTTCAACGGCGGACCGGAGTGCCTCACCCTGAAGTTTTCCGGTGCGGATGACCTGCATAAAGCCGTTGGCGGCCATCAGCGGGGTGCGGAGCTCGTGGGCGATGGTGGTCAGGAACTCACTCCGGGCGTGTTCCAGTTCCGCCAGCTGCTGGTAGGCCCCGGCCAGTTCGCGCGCTTTCTCTCGCAGGTCTTCAATGGCCATATCGTCGTTGTCGCGCAGGCGGTTGCTGACCGCCCGCACCATCGCCAGAGACATGCTGCTGCTTTGCTCAACCAGGTGGGTGAAGGTCTCTTTGCGGATCTCCAGCACGTCGGTGGGGAGGGTCGTCTCCACCGTCGCGGCCCGCGGGGCGTTGTGGATGATGGCCATTTCCCCGAAGAAATCGCCGTTGGTCAGATGGGTCAGCAGGCGGATTTCTTCATCGTTGATCATTTTGGTGACCCGGACTTCCCCATTCAGGATGATATAAAAAGTATCTTCCAGCGCGCCTTCCTGGCAGATGGTTGTACTTGGCGGGAAACGCCGCACCACCCCGCTCGACAACAACTCATCCGCGACATTCTTTTGAATCCCCGGGAAGGCTTTCCGGAGTATTTCATGGGTATCCAGTTTAAATTCCATTGAATGATCCTGTAATTGAGAGCGGGGAGACGGGCTCCTTCTGAGTTTATTGTACTCAATTTCTGGCGCCGCGACCTGATAATATTGTAAGGTCGCAAGGGAAATCCTTATACAACCGGGTTCGAGTAGTTCCTGGCGAGATGGGTTATCCCCCCGTCAGGCGCCGCAGCCGTTCCCTTTTGCCAGTTGGAGATTGCCGCGCTCGCTGCGCTTCGCTCGCAATGACATAAGTCAGGTCTTCGCGCCTCCGCGACTTTGCGCGAGAACCCCCCCCGTGTCATTCTGACGACCGCAGGGAGGAAGAATCTCTACTTCTCTTCCCGCCAACGTATCCTACCCCGCCGAACACCCCCGCCCGGTTTCCTCAAGATTTCTCGCTGCACTCGAAATGACAATTGGGAATGTCGTTCTGTGCGCCCGCGACCCACCATGGTTTTTCTTTGCGGCCTCCGCGGCTTTGCGTGAGAAAAAACACGCCCCCGTGTCATTCTGACGACCGCAGGGAGGAAGAATCTCTACTTCTCTCCCCGGCAGCCGCTGCTTCTCTCCCAACCACCCTGTACCCATCCAAAAACCTCCGCGGCTTCGCGTGAGGATACTGCTTGCTGACCCTGGAGGAAAAGAATTGTTCCGAATTGATTTGACGAAACAAACCCAATTCCCACGCGCGCGGCCTGCGCATTGGAGCGGGTTGCGAGATATAATGGAAAGAATGATTGGAGGATTGATGAGCCCTGGTCTTTAGCTTATCGCGTCCACAACATTTTGCAGCCCATAAAAAATTCAATCTCTCTGGAGGAATTATGAAGCGCCGAGAAACCGTGTTTGTGATTGTCACTGCTGTTCTCAGCCTGGCATTCTCATCGCTGGCCTGTTCTTTTACCGAGGCGAGGCAGGAAGGGCCTTCTCAGGACGACCTGGCCGCCACCCAGATCTCGATCCAGGCCACCCAGCTGGCCCTGGAGTCAATGCAGCTCCAACTGACCCAGCAGGCGCTGCAAGCCCAGCAGGCATTGCAGCCCACCCAGCAGGAAGCTCCGCCCGTCCAACAGGAGACCCAGCCGGCCGCTCCTGATGTTTCTTTTGATGGGGTCAGTTTCTCTTACGGGGATGGCCTGGGGCGCGATGTCAGCACGAAGATTGTGCCTTCTGATCTGGGGGAAGGGCCGTACTGGGGCTCGCCGGAGCATATCGAGTTTGAATTCGTCGGGTATCCCGTGGCGAATGATTATCATCAGCCGGCCGTGTTTATTTTTTCTGTGGCGGACTATAAGGCAGGCAGTGAGGGCGCCGTAGAGATCATTGACAGGCTGCAGACCTTGCTGGACTCCCGGCCTGCCAACCCGGAGGGGGGCATCCCGCTGCTGCCGATTTACAACGCCGGGGAATTAGGCTGGGCCAAGGTGGCCTATTTTGATTTTCAAAACGGCAGTGGGGTGCGGTTTGTGACCCAGTTGGGGCAGGCTTTCTGGCCCTTCCACAACCGCGCGATGTTCTACACCTATCAAGGCCTTACCGGTGACGGCCGCTATTATGTCTCGGTGATCATGCCGTTAAGCCACCCGATGCTGGACGCGTATGATAACTACCAACCGCCTGATGATTTTTATGATATCGCGGAGACTCTGGTGAGGGAGCAGGTCGACGGCCTTAACAGCCAGACAGATGAAAGTTTTACTCCGAATATCGCGGTGCTGGACGAGATGGTGCAGTCCCTGCGCGTTGAAAAATGAGATCAAGGGGCCGGAGAAATGATTGATGAAGAAGGTCATTGTCGCTTCACAAAACCCGGTTAAACAGCAGGCAGTGTTGGCAGGGTTTCAGAGAATGTTTGGTGACGAGAATTTTGAAATCAAGGGTGTATCCGTGCCCTCCGGGGTCAGCGACCAGCCGATGACCGGCGCGGAAACGCTGCGCGGCGCGCTGAACCGCAGCAGGCAGGTCGTTGAGCTTGCCCCTGACGCGGATTATTGGGTGGGGGTCGAGGGCGGGGTTGAAGCCGCCGCGGGCGATTTGGAGGCGTTTGCCTGGATCGTGATCCGCTCGCGCGACCGGGTCGGAAAAGCGCGCACCGGCACCTTCTTGCTGCCGGGTCCGGTGGCTGAACTGGTCCGGCAGGGTGTGGAGCTGGGGGAGGCGGATGATCTGGTTTTTAACCGCTCCAATTCCAAGCAGGAGAACGGCGCGGTAGGACTGCTGACCGGCAATGTGATTGACCGGCTTGAACTCTACGCGCACGCGGTAGTGCTGGCGCTGATCCCTTTTAAGAATGAGGACCTTTTTCCCGCGGGGAATGGTTAGACCATCGTTGATGTGCGGGCTGACAGCGCCGGGGAGGACAACCCCCTGGCGCTGTTTTTATGCGGATTGTACGATGGTTTCCGTTACCGCTTTAGTTTCAATATAATGTAAAAAAACAGGCATCCATGAGGTTATGTATGAGAATCAAAAATTATTCCCTTCAGACTGGACAGCATCCCGATACGGCTGTGCTGCGCAATATCCTGGCTCAACAAGGGGTTAAAGCGCCGCACACCGGACTGCCATTCAGCGAAGCGATGCTGTTGGGGATTGGGGGCGGCCCCGGGATGGGGTATATACTGTGGGAATTTAAGGAGAACGACAGCCGGGTGCTTGTGCTGGGTTTTCGGAACAACTGGCAGTATCCGGTGACCTTTACGCAGAACCTTTGCGACCGGTTAAATATCACTCTCCGGATACAGGAAACCAGCGGCCGCAAACAGGCGGCCAATTCCCTGAAGGAGATCCTCCAGCAGGGCCGCCCGGCAATGATCTGGCTGGACCTGCAGGGGCTGCCTTATCTGGCGCTGCCGGAAAGCCTCAGCGGGCAGGTGCGGCACGTGGTGGGGGTGTTCGGCATGGAAGGGGAAGGCGAGCGCTTCTGGCTCGATGACCGCGCGCCGGAGGCATTTCAAATTGACGGAGAAGCCCTGGCGGACGCGCGCGGCAGGATCGTTTCTTACAAGAACCGGTTGATGACGTTTGAAGCTCCGGATGAGTTCGAGGTGAAAAGCGCCGTGCTGGCCGGGCTGGAAGACGCCGCGGCACACCTGGCGGGGAAATCGGATTCGTTTGGCCTGCCAGCCATCCAAAAGTGGGCCAGGTTGATCACAGATGGGAATCACAAGAAGGGATGGAAAACCGTGTTCAAGGACGGCCGCTATCTGTACGGCAATCTCAAAGCGATTTTCCTGCACACCTTACCTGTCTGGTCGGATGGGGGTACCCTGCGCGGCCTGTACGCGGATTTTTTGGCCGAAGCGGCGGAATTGCTCCACAAGCCGGCGCTGCGGGAAATCGCGGACCAATACCGGGCGATCGAAAAACAGTGGCTGGCTCTGGGAGAGAGCGCCCTTCCTGATGAGCTGCCCGCTTTTGCCCGCATCAAAACCCTGGAGAAGCAAAAACTTGCCGTGCTGGCGGAAAAAGGCGGGAAGGGATTGGAAGAATACCGGGAATTCAAGGCGCACATCTCTGAGCTGCAGCGAGGCTTTAACGAGCGCTTTCCGTTGGGGGATGAGGCAGTGAATGATTTGTTAATGGGCCTTCGAGATCAGTTGCTGGAGATCTATCAGGCGGAGCACGCTGCCAACCAGGCCTTGAATCGGGCAATTGGGTTATCGCAACCCTCGGTGAGAAATCATTGAGAGCCATCCCGGAGATGGCTTTTTTTAAGTTGATTCCGCTCAGAAAAAAGAGTATTATAAAACTGTAAGGTGATTGTAAGGTTGTTGTTAAGTCAAACCGGTTCAGGCTGTTTGAGCCGGTTGTTTATCCTGAAGGCGCGTTTGAATGATGGCTTATCTGCGACTGGTTGACATTCATATCCATACGATCCGAAACAAAAAAGATAATTGAAGATTTAAGCAGTTCTGGAGGGGATTTTTCACGTCCGGATATGTTTGGGAAAGAAAGGAGGAGGGATATCGGTTCGATCATCGGATACAGACTTTCTGAAATTGTGTCTGAACGGTTCTCTCGCTGAATCATTGAATTTTATAGGATTGAGCGGCGCATAGCTGCTCCAACCCTGGCAGGAATCAAAGCGGAACCCAGCAAGATAAGCCTGACGGTATGTCTAAATCAAGATAATTGTTTTCGTTTGCAACGGGAGGAAGGCGGAAATGAAAAATAGAAGGTTATCCAGATCAATTAACGCAATTCTTATTGTTTTTCTACTGGTGGCCGCGGGTGGTTTCAGCCCCGCAAAGCCGGTTCTGGCTCAGTCTGAAATGGGGGTGACAATCAGCGAAGTGCGGATTGACCAGCCCAGCACCGATAATGATGAGTATTTTGAACTGCACGGCCCGGCGGATACCTCACTGGACGGACTGACCTACCTGGTGCTTGGGGATGGGACCGGAGGCAGCGGGGTGATTGAGGCGGTGGTAGACCTGATCGGGCAGTCCATTCCGGCCAGCGGCTACTTTGTAGCTGCCGAGAGCACTTTCACCCTGGGCGCCGTGGATTTGGTGGCCAACTTGAATTTCGAGAATGACGACAATATGACCCACCTGCTGGTTTATGGGTTCACCGGCGCGAATGGCGATGACCTGGACACGGATGATGATGGGACGCTGGAGCTGACCCCATGGGAGGCTGAACTGGATAGGATCGCGCTGGTCAAACAAGAGAACCCACCAACTGGGACAGAGTATCACTACGGCCCGCCTTCGGTGGGGCCGGATGGCTCATACGTCCCCGGGCACGCCTTTGTGTGCGACGCGGCCTGGGTGATTGGGTCATTTGACCTGGGTGTTGATGACACCCCTGGCGCCGAGAATATGTGTGAGGCACCTCCTCCACCCCTTCCGGATGTGCTGATCAGCGAAGTACGGATTGATCAGACTGGTGATGATAATGATGAGTATTTTGAGCTGTACGGTCCGGCGGATACCTCACTGGACGGCCTGACCTACCTGGTGCTTGGGGATGGTACCGGCGGCAGCGGGGTGATTGAGGCAGTTGCTGATCTGGGCGGGCAGGCCATTCCGGCCAGCGGCTATTTTGTGGCAGCCGAGAGCACCTTCACATTGGGCACTGCCAATTTGACAGCGGATTTGAATTTTGAGAACAGCGATAACGTGACCCACCTGCTGGTGTATGGGTTCACCGGCGCGAATGGGGACGATCTGGATGCGGATGATGACGGTGTTCTGGATGTTATGCCCTGGGAAGCCGAGCTGGACCGGATCGCCCTGGTGGAAGAAGAAAACCCGCCAGCCGGGACCGAGTATCATTACGGCCCGCCTTCAGTCGGGCCGGATGGATCTTACGTCCCCGGGCACGCCTTTGTTTGCGACGCGGCCTGGGTGGTTGGGCTGTTTGAAGCGGGCCTGGATGACACGCCCGGCGCGGCCAACCAGTGCGAAACCCCGCCTCCCCCAGTTCCGGATGTGATCATCAATGAACTGGATTCAGACACACCCAGCACGGATATTCTCGAGTTTGTCGAACTGTATGACGGCGGCACGGGCAATACCGCGCTGGATGGGCTGGTAGTGGTGTTCTACAATGGCAGCAACGACACTTCTTACGCGGCCTATGACCTGGATGGGTACACCACCGATGCCGGCGGGTATTTCCTGCTGGGCAACGCGGGCGTCACCCCGGCTCCGGGGATTGTGTTTGCCAGCAATGGGCTGCAGAACGGCGCGGACGCGGTGGCGGTGTATGCCGGAGACGCGGCGGATTTCCCGAGCGGCACGGCTGTGACAACCGGGAACCTGATCGACGCTGTGGTGTATGATACCGATGACGCGGACGATACCGGCTTGCTGGTGCTGCTGAATGAAGGCCAGCCTCAGGTCAATGAGGCGGGCGGCGGAGACAAAGACAATCATTCCATTCAGCGCTGCCCGAATGGGGCCGGCGGCGCGCGCAACACCGAAACTTACCTCCAGGCTTTCGCGACGCCTGGCGCGGCCAATTTGTGCGAAACCCCGCCGCCGGTTGAGCAGTGCGGCGATCCCTACACACCGATCTATACCGTGCAGGGCAGCGGCGCAGCCAGCCCGTTGGCCGGGACCGAAGTGGCAATTCAGGGTGTGGTCACCGCTGATTTCCAACAGTCAGATCAATTAAAAGGTTTCTTTGTGCAGGACCCGCTGGGCGACGGCAACCCCGCCACCTCTGATGGGGTGTACGTTTATGGGAACTATGTGGACGTCAGCGTTGGAGACCATGTCCGGGTGCGCGGGCAGGTTGTGGAGTATTATGACCTGACTGAAATCACCAACACCAGCCAGGTCTTGATCTGCGAGCCCGCGATTGCCCCTGAAGCGGTGGTAGTGAGTTTACCCATCGCGAGTCTGGATCTGTGGGAAACCTATGAAGGGATGTATATCAAGGTGGACCAGCAGCTGTTTGTGTCCGGGAACTACACCCTGGGGCGCTATGGCGAAGTGGACCTTTCGATCGATGGGCCGCTGTTCACCCCGACCCAGGTCGAGCTGCCCGGCGCGCCGGCGCTGGCATTGCAGGATTTGAACGACCGCAGCCGCGTTCTGCTGGATGATGCCAGCACGATCCAGAACCCGGAACCGCTGCCGCCTTACCTTGGGCCAAACGGAACCCTGCGCCCCGGCGACACCATCCCCGGCCTGGAAGGTGTGCTGTATTATGGTTTCGATTTCTACCGCATCCTGTCAACAGAAGAAGTCAATTTCACTTCTGTCAATTTGCGACCTGAGGCGCCGGAAGAAGTGGGCGGAAGTCTGAAAGCAGCCAGTTTCAATGTGCTGAACTACTTCAACGGCGATGGCATGGGAGGCGGATTCCCGACCTCGCGCGGCGCGGATACACTTGAAGAGTTCACCCGCCAGCGGGAAAAGATCATCGCGGCCATCAGCGCGTTGGACGCGGATGTGATTGGCCTGATGGAAATTGAGAACGATGGTTATGGAGAATACAGCGCCATTCAGGACCTGGTGAACGGGTTGAATGAAGTGGCTGGCGCGGGGACCTATGCATTTGTTGACCCTGGCCTGCCGCAGATTGGAACGGATGAAATCGCGGTCGGGCTGCTCTACCAGCCCGCCAGGGTGACCATGGTGGGCACCACAGCGATCCTCGATTCTTCGATTGATCCGGAATTTCTTGATGACAAGAACCGCCCGCCATTAATTCAGACTTTTGAACAAGTGGACAGCGGTGAGCGGTTCACGGTGGCGGTCAATCACCTGAAATCAAAAGGCTCCGACTGCAATGATGTTGGCGATCCGGATATTGGGGATGGGCAGGGCAACTGCAACCTGACCCGCAAAGCCGCCGCTGAAGCCCTGACCCGCTATCTGGCAACCTATCCTACCGGTGTGGCCGATCCGGATTTCCTGATCCTTGGCGATCTGAACTCCTATGGGATGGAAGATCCCATCATGGCGATCAAAGACGCGGGTTACACCAGCCTGATTGATGCGTATATCGGGACATATGCCTATTCCTACCAGTTCTACGCGCAGTCAGGCGTGCTGGACCAGGCATTGGCCAGCGATCATCTGGCCGGGCAGGTCACCGGTACTACCATCTGGCATATCAATGCCGATGAGCCGGAGGCGATGAACTACAACGATTACAATCAGGACGCGCTCTACGCGCCGGATCCGTACCGCTCTTCTGATCATGATCCGGTTTTGATTGGATTGGACCTGCGTCCGATGCTGGAAGATTTTGTGGTGCTGGCAAAAGAACGGGTGTTGATGCTGCCGCGCGCCTCAATCCTCAGCGGGGATGTTGGGGTCAATGGGTTGGGTGATGCCACCCTGTCTCCCAAGGCAAAGATCCTTAATCCTGCCTCCCGTCTGATGGCGGATAAAGTCAGACTGCTGAATGCTTCACAGGCTTATGATGTGTTCTACAATAACCTGCTGAACAAAGGCAATATTTTGGGAACGGCCTATACCCCGCTGCAATTGCCACTGGTTGAAGCCTTCCCGCCTGTTCCGGCGCCTGTCCATGGCGGCAGCGCGGTCAATGTGCCTCGCAATGGTACGCTGGCACTGGAGGCGGGGAGCTACGGAAACTTGCGGCTCAACCGCGGCGCAACCCTGGTTCTGACCGGAGGGGTCTATGATTTCTACTCCATTCAGATGTTGGAGGACGCGCAGATGCTGATCGAAGCGCCGGTTGAGATCCGGATTTCAACTCGCCTGCACACCGGCAAGGAAGTTAAAATTATGCCGGCAGAAAGTGCCACCGGGCTGACAGCGGGCGACCTGCGAATCGTCATTGGCGGCATGGATGAAAAGCAGGGCAAGACAACATCCAGGGCGGTTATCATTGGAAAGCAAAATGAACTGAGAGCAAATCTGTATGCGCCACAAGGCTCGCTGGCTATTGGCAGCCAGACGAAAGCGACAGGCGCATTCCTTGCCCAGGTTGTGCTGATAGGAGACCGGGTAGAACTGAGCCTGGAGAGCGGCTGGTAAAGAGATGTTGAAGAATTGTAAGATGGTTTGACCAAGAAAGGATGGAGAGCGTTACGCTCTCCATCCTTTCTCTTTTTGGGGTATCTTGGCGCGTGATCTTTATCAGGGAAAGGAAGGTGGAGAAAAGAGAGGATAGTTTACATGTGAAAAACAGGCGATTTGTCTGACAAATCAACTTGATTTTGTACTATAATTTAACAGGCGTCACTTTATTCACTTCTAACACTTACTTAAGGAAAAGGGCTTGAGAAATGAAGAAACATAATTTTTATGCTGGTCCATCCATTCTACCTCAATATACAGTTGATAAGACAATTGAAGCCATCCGGGAATACGAAGGGACAGGACTTTCTCTGCTGGAGATCTCCCACCGCAGTAAAGAGTTCGATCAAACTATGGCAGACGCGGCAAATTTATTCAAGGATTTGCTGAGCGTGCCTTCCGGATATTCTGTTATTTTTGTGGGTGGCGGCGCGAGCACACAGTTCTTCCATGTGCCTTACAATTTGCTTCAGACCAAAGCGGCCTATCTGGATACCGGCGCGTGGTCTTTCAAAGCGATCAAAGAAGCCAAATTGTTCGGCGAAGTAGATGTGACAGCTTCCTCAGCGGATAAAAATTACACTTACATTCCAAAAGACTTTACCATTCCCCAAGACGTGGATTACTTCCATATTACATCCAATAACACCATTCGCGGCACCGAGATCCTGAAAGATTATGATTCCCCTGTGCCATTGGTGGCGGATATGTCATCGGATATTTTCAGCCGGCCGGTTGATGTTTCCAAGTATGGTCTGATCTATGGCGGCGCTCAGAAGAATCTGGCCCCGGCGGGGGTGACCTTTGTGGTGGTCCGTGAAGACATTCTGGGCAAAGTGGACCGGCCGCTGCCGACCATGGTGGATTACCGCACTCACATCAAGAAAGGTTCTCTGTTCAACACACCGCCTGTCGTGTCCATTTATTCCGCGCTGCAAACCATGAAGTGGTTGAAGAACCTGGGCGGGGTTGAAGCGATGGAAAAAATGAACATCGAGAAATCGAACATGCTCTATGAGGAAATTGAACGAAATAAGCTCTTCCGCTGCACGGTTCCAGATCCCGCGGACCGTTCCCGGATGAATGTCACCTTCCTGATGAAAGACGAATATCAAGAGCTTACCAGCGCCTTTTTGGCCTTTGCTTCAGAGCGGGGAATGGTGGGAATCAAAGGTCACCGTGACGCGGGTGGTTTCCGCGCCTCGCTGTATAACGCACTCCCGCTTGAAAGCGTGCAAGCATTGGTAAGCTGCATGAAAGAGTTTGAAGCGAAAAATTAGTTTGTCGACCACTCCGGATCATGCCGGGTTGGTTTTCAATAAAATAGAAAATGAGGATAAAGAAATGACCAAAGTTTTAGTTGCAACGGTAAAACCGTTTGACCCCAAGGCTGTGGAAGGCATTCGAAAGACCGCTGCTGAAGCGGGTTATGAATTCGCCTTATTGGAGAAATACGCGGACCAATCCGATTTCGTCGCGGCAGTGGCGGATGCGGACGCGTTGATCATTCGAAGCGATAAGGCTACCCGGGAAGTCATTGAGGCGGGTAAGAATCTGAAAATTATTGTACGGGCCGGCGCCGGTTACGACAATATTGATTTAGAGGCAGCGACTGAAAAGGGTGTGGTTGTGATGAACACACCAGGCCAGAACGCAAACGCGGTTGCTGAACTGACTTTGGGTATGATGGTTTACCTGGCGCGCAACAGCTTCAATGGTTCGGCTGGAATTGAGCTGATGGGCAAAAAACTGGGCCTGCACGCTTATGGAAATGTTGGCCGCAATGTGGCCCGCATCGCGCGCGGTTTTGGCATGGAAACCTATGCTTTTGACCCGTATATCCCCAAAGCGCTGATTGAGCAGGATGGAACCCACGCGGTGGACAGCATCGAAGAACTTTATGAGACCTGCAATTACGTCTCTCTGCATATCCCGGCCAACGATGAAACCCGCAACTCAATCAACGAAAACCTGCTCTCCCTCATGCCGGAACATGCCGTGCTGGTCAATACCGCCCGTAAGGAAGTGGTGAACGAGCCGGACCTGCTCAAGATGTTCGCGAAGCGCGGTGATTTTTATTACATCGCGGATGTCGCGCCGGACTGCAAGGACGAAATTGTTGAGAAGTTCCCGGGACGGTATTTCTTCACCCCCAAGAAGATGGGAGCGCAGACCGCGGAAGCCAACACCAATGCCGGACTGGCAGCGATCAACCAGATCCGCGATTTCTTTGAGAAGGGCGAAACCCGGTTCCAGGTCAACAAATAGCGCGAAAGCTCTTTTATGATTGCTTTTGCTTGAAATCAATGTAAGCGATTGATAATACACAGCCCCGCGGACAATCCGGGGCTGTGTGATTTAAGAAGATGATTCGCGGCAAGCGTAAAGAAGGAAGTTACAATCGATTGAGGTTGTCTCACTCAATATGGATGTCAGAGAGGTCCGCGGGGTTTTCCGGATACTGCATGTTGAGGGATTTAAGCGTTTTGATCAGGATCTCGGCAATCAGCAGGTTACGGTACCATTTTCTGTTGGCGGGAATGACATACCAGGGCGCCAATTCGGTGCTGGTTTTGTTGATGGCGTCTTCATAAGCGTGTTGGAAATCATCCCACAAAGCCCGATCTTTAAGGTCGTTGGGGTTGAATTTCCAATGCTTGGTGGGGTCATCCAGGCGGGCCTGGAACCGCTCTTTCTGTTCGTCCTGATCAATGTGCAGGAAGAATTTCAGAATGGTTGTTCCCTCTTCGGCCAGCATTTTTTCAAACTGCTTGATGTGGTTATAACGCTTTTTCCAGACTTCTTCCGGCACCATATTTTTGACCCGCACCACCAGCACATCTTCGTAATGGCTGCGGTTGAAGATGACAATCTCACCACTGCGAGGAGTCTGTTTATGGATCCGCCACAGGTAGTCGTGCCCTAACTCTTCATCGGTGGGGACTTTAAAACCGGCAACCCGCACCCCTTGAGGGTTTACGCCCTCAAACACATGCCGGATGGTGCCATCTTTTCCGGCCGCGTCCATGCCCTGCAGCACTACCAGCAATTTATGCTTGCCTTCGGCGTATAAAAGTTCTTGCAAGGCTTCCAGTTCTTCGTTCAATTCCAGCAAATATTTTTTACCGTCTTTTTTCTTTCCGTCAAAGGTGCTGGAGTCATTGGGTTCAAAATCTTTCAGACGAATTTCTTTTTCAGGTTTTACCCGGTAGCGGTCCATAGCATTCCTTTCTGCAGTTCCTGCTGTTAATTCAGATGACGATATAGTATTTATTATAGTGAAATTTCCAGGATTAATTTGACCGAAAGAAGGGTAAGGCAGCCGCTTTCTGGCAGTGGCCGGAAAAATTTATCAACGGATACAGAAAAATGGTTTGGAATTGAGCTGCCCAATCTGTTATTTAAGCCGCCGGACGCGGGTAAGTGGGAGATTAAACTCGCGGAAATGGTTTATTGTTCTGCCGGGTTGGTTTGGATCATTCCCCGCAGTTCTTCAACCCAATTTTGAACGTGATCGCAGGTTTTTTCCAGCTGGTTTACCAGGTTGGCAAGTTGTGCATCTTTGGCTGTCAGAGCGCTTAATTCGGATATCGCGTTCATGGCCTGCGAGAGCGGCGGCTGAATTTGGTCCACCACATCGGCCAACATTTTGGTTTTGAACCTGTCTAGATCCTTCAGGTGGGTGATATCGCGCAGTGTCATGACCCAGCCCTGAGGGCGATTTTTCTCTTCTGACACAGCAATGAGTGTGATCTTCTGCACGGTATCACCTTCCCAATTGATCTCCAGGACCGCCGGTGCGCTGCCACCCCCGGCTTTCCAATCGTTGAGAATGGATACAAGAACTTGCGGCAGGCAATCCTGTGCTTTTTCCCCTACCAGATTGG
>Ga0068713_1003090_pt1 | contig 15295 bp, 8 predicted proteins | sample MTBAKSrepl2MetaG_FD_62223 | JGI IMG/M metagenome (GOLD analysis project Ga0068713, IMG submission 62223) | Enrichment culture microbial communities om Arthur Kill intertidal strait, New Jersey, USA, that are MTBE-degrading - MTBE-AKS2 (Arthur... | ecosystem: Environmental > Aquatic > Marine >...
GAATAATCGCAGTCGTCGTGCCGGTTGCCCGGCGTATACATGAACAGGCGGTTCACTTCGTTGCTTTCCACCCGCCAGTCCTCCCCGCCCAGGACGAAGCCGTACTGGCAATGGTAGACTTTATTGTAGGCAATGCGATTGTGCGCCACTGCGGAATAGTCGCGCGTGCTGCCGTCGGCGCTGGGCTTGCCCGTGGTCCCGCTGACCGCCGTCATCATATGGTGGATGTAGTTGTCCACGATCTCGCAGTGGCTGCCGCGCAGTTGAACGGCGGTGGCGGGCTTGCCGGCCGTGATCTCGAAGCCCTCCACGTGGACATAATCCCCCTGCACGTCAAAGCCCGCCACGACCACCGTGCGTCGCGGTCTGGCCACCAGGCGGATGGGCTCGCCCTCCCGGCCACCCGCCTTCAAACGAACGCGTTCGTCATACGTACCCGCCATGACATAGATGATGTCGCCCGGCTGGGCCGCATCAGCCGCACGTTGCACGGTCTTGAACGGCTTCTCCTCGGTCCCGGGATTCGTGTCGGCGGCGCCGGGGGCGGCCCGGTCCACGACATACGCGGCCGCGCGAGCCGGCACCGATCCCAAAGTCGCCAGGCATGCCATAGCCAGCAAGCACACTGCGCCCCGTGAGGCGAATGGTCTGAAGGCCGACGAAATACTCGCCACGATAGCTCCTCTCTTCTGGTCAGCGGTCCCCTTGCACGGAGAGTCTCTCCGGCTCTCCAGTCGTTCGGAACTCGATCTTCACCTGAGGCTGGTCCGCGGTCTGGAACCGGCAGCCGAAGCGCACTCGATGGGACCCCGAGCCCACCTGCAACCCAGACGTATCCAGAGCCACCTTCTCCAGCTCCTTCCAACTCTTGTCGTAGACGATGGCTTCTTCCCCGCCGGAGTACTTCAAAATGCTCCCCGCTTGAAGTGTCGCGGGAACAGCAATCTCCCGAGCACCGTCGATTACCAGTGTCACGTCGCTGATGGGAGCGTCGCCGGATACCTGGAGGATGAACTGGAGGGGCTGCGCTCCATGCGGATTGTCCACTTCCCACGTGGTCTCACTCGGCTGACCGGGCTGCACCTGTTGCGAGAACGCGCGCCTCGAGGAATGGACGGGATAGAGATTCCATGAATGGGCGTCCAGCGCCTCCAGATGAAATTCCTGGCGGATGTCCTGCAGGCGGCGCTTCTGCGGCTCGGAAAAGGCGCCGCTCATCCGTGCGGTTTCCCAGGCATTGATCGCCCGCAGGATCGCCTCGCTCAGTCCGTGGTCCCGGACGATCCGCAGGCTCGTGTTCAGAGCGAATCCCGCGTCGAAACCTGCCGCGCGCGCCAGGAGCCATTCTACATCCTCAAGACTGGTCTGGCCGGTCATGTTAAACCAGCCCAGCATGCAGGGCATCAGATTGCGGCGGAAGTAGTCCTGGTTCTGCAGACGGTACTCCGTCTGACTCTCGCGAAAGCCGGCGTACCACGGCTCGCCCCAGTTCATGCGCGTGTAGAGGTGCCAGAAGTAGTGGCCGGGATTGCTGGCGTCGTTGATGACCCGCCCGCGCAGGTCGTCGCGCAGATGATCGTACCAGGTCGTGACGAAGAGCGTTCGTCCATACTGCCCCATGCCGGTGGACCAGTTGCCCTCCAGACCGTCGAACGAGATCTGCATCAGTCCGGTCTGATTGAACAGATCGGCGAGCCGACGGGCCACTTCCTGGGACAGCTCGGCGTCGGTCAGGAACACCTTGTACGCATGATCCATCAGCTTGGCGACCGGGGCGCCCTTGGGATACGCCGCGGCCTGGGTCTGATAGACCCCGCGCCGGCAGCCGAGCAAACGCCACGGCGCTTGCTCCGATACCGAATCGTACCGGACCAGTTCCCCGCCGATGCGGACGGTCTTGAGCGTATTGTTCTCCATCTGGTTGAACCACTTCGGGTCCGCGACCGGGATCTCCGTCCGGCCGGCGTCAATGTCCTCCGTCAGGACGCTGCTGCCCACCTGCGCCAGCCGCTCGTCCGGGACCGGCGTCACGTAGGGATCGTTCGTCGTGATGAAGTTGGAGAGCGTATGCACCCCCAGTCGGACTCCCGCGGCCTTGGCCTTCTCCACGCAGTCCTTCAGGCCTGCCCAGCCACGCGGAAACTGGCTCGGATTGAGATGGAAGTGACCCCAGGTAGAGAACGGTCCGCCGTGGTAGAGGTACTTGAGGCCCGCTCGCTTGGTGACCGCAACGGCCTCCTCGATGGTGTCTTCGCCAAAGCCGATAATCAGATAGGCCGCGGTCGCGCCGGGAGCGGTCTTCCCCCACACGCCATCGATCATCGGATGGGGCAGCCCTTCGGCCACTTCGATTGCGCCAATCGTGTGGAGCACCCCGCTTGCGGGGCAGCCGAACAGAGCAATCTTGCTGCCGACGATGCCGCCATCATCGTAGGCAGGAACGAAGTAGCTCTCGTGACCCCAATTGGACACGACCCGATCCGCGCGGCGGTCCCGCGTGAACGCCTGGAGCACGCTGCCGAACGGAGCCGACTGGGCGGCGTCGCCGCGTCCCGCCATCACATCGTTCTCGACCGTCGGGTAGCCCCCGAGCGTCTTGACGTTCAACGTCTGGATGCCCAGGGCGAAACGATCGTTGCGGACGACCCCCACCGTCTCCCCGATGGTGTCGCCGATCCGCGTCGGATAAGGCCCCCAGACGACCAGTTCCACCCTTTGCGTCGAGTCAACGGACAGGACCTCAAAGCTGACGTGAGTTGTCCTCGTCACCGTCCTGACCACCGCGGTGGTATCCTGCGCATAGTGCAAGGTCAGAATTCCTTCTGGCTCGTCAAGGCGCATGGCTTGGGGAGCTTGATACTGCCCTGCGATGCGAAGGCTCAATAGCGGCGCAGGCTGCGGCGAAGCGACGTAGTCCACGCCGGCGTCGCGATCAAGCAGGCCCCGCACAGAACCGGTATCATCGAGGCGGATCGACAGGTGCGACGTTTCGAGCACCACCTCCGCACGCACAGGAATCGAGAAGGCAAACAGCGACAGAAGACAGGTGAGCGCCCATGCCCTTGTCATCAACATCCTATTCTCCTTCCTCTACGGTCACTGGACGCTGGCCTGCCCAGTCTTATACGTTTCCTTGTCATTGGTTTTCGCGGTTGCCCCGGTGACCGCGTTGACCTGGATATGCGCGGGATCGACGATGACGCGGACCAGTCTCTTTGTGTCGACCGGCACCGGCCCGGTGACCATTTCCGGCATGCTGTACACGTGGTAGCACGAATCGTAGAACGAGGGGGACTTCTGCGGCACGAGGAGCGGCTTGCCCAGCCCGCCGTCGGCATCGACATGGCTGATGAACGTCCGGGTGAACAGTCCGCCGTCTCTCTTGCTGCTGAATACGATCCAGCGGCTGTTGCTCGACCAGCTATGCCACGCATCCGCGTATTCGCTGTTGATGGGCGCCTTGCGGTATGCTCCCGTCCGAAGGTCCATCAAGTACAGATCGCTGGTGGGCTGATAGACGGGGAAACAGCCGTACTCGGCCATGCAGAACAGCAGGAATCCACCGTCCGGAGAGACACGCGGCAACAGAATGCTGAGGCCCGTCTCCGCGGCGCTCAGCACCGTTTCCGGCGTACCCCAGCGGTCGGTTTCGAGGTCATAGCTGATGCGCATCAGATCGTATTTCACTTCCCGGTACCGCGCGGGCGGCACCGCGGGCGTGCCCTCCCACAACAAGGGCGCGCTGCAGAAGTAGAGCGTCCTGCCGTCCGGCGTCCAGGCGGGATAGGTCTCCAGCCGCTTCTTGTCGGCGAGGGCCGGCGCGGTCTTGATTCGTGCCTGCTCGACATCATAATAGAAGATCGCCGAGTCCAGGTCGACGACATCATGGATCTCCGTGCGGGCATCGTGAAAGAACTGTCGGACGTCGTTGACCGAGTAGGCCGCGATCCGGCCGCTCGGATGCCAAGCAGTGTAGCCGAACTTCTCGCCGATCTTGTCGACCCGGCCTTCGTGGCTGTACAGGGTGGCGCTGGGAAGGGAGAGGCTCCGCATCCCGAGGAGGAGCTTGTCAGGACGATTGCCGATGAAGCTGTGGCAATGGGCGCACCCGTTCCCGAACGACCGGGTGTCGAGGATGTCCTCTTCTTCGAAGCCTTCGAGACGCCGCTGGCGGATCCGCATCGGCTTGGGGAAGTAGGAGGAGGGTGTCATGCGCCGAAAGACCAGATAGGGATCGATGGGCTCCTTCGCGATGGTGTTCGTGATGGTCTGGTACTGACTCCATACGCCGTGCTCGGTCTCCGCGCGAACCTCGAGACGCAGTTCGTGGCCAGCGTTGCGCGCCAGCAAATTCCTCCACTTCTTTCGAGGGATCACGATTTCACCCGTCCTGCTGACAACCTCGATGGCGCCGCCTGCGACGGAATGAATCCTGGCGCGAAAGGCCCGACCCGGCTCGCGAATCACGAAGTTCAAGGGCGCAACGTTCGGCGGGATGACGATACCGGCGTAGTCGGGCGAAACGCGTGGCGGCCTGGGCACGGTCACGACGGATTCCGCGGTCTGCTCCCGGCAGGAACCCACCGACCAAGCCGCTGCGAATACCAGCACGCCAAGACGCGCCGCCAAGGACCTGTCTGACTTCATCGCTACATTCCGAGGTCAACCAACGAACGGTGCTCTGTGGTCTGCCTGCCGGAGACAAGCCACCTTCTACCGGACCTGGTCCGGCCGCAGACCAACACCCGGGGTCCATCTTACTGCGCTGCCGGCCAAAACCAACGCTTTTCCTGCCGGCCGGACTCTTCCCCGTTCTTGGATTCGTTCGAGGCCTGGATTATGATGCACACGCCAGGAGATCGGTGCAGGAATCGGCGCTGTCGCCGAAGGACACGAAATGAGACAGAAAGGTCAGAGCGTCGTGAGGATCGCCGAAATGGCTCGTGACAGTACGCCGGATCGTCATCGGCTGGAGTCCTGCCTGTCGGCGGTCCTTTTTCTGGGGCTCTTCCTCTACCTGTGGCAAGGGATCAAACCCCACCTGCTGTACTACGGGTTTGGGGTATTCGCTGCTTATCCGATCGTCTCCTGGGACCGCTTGTTTCTGCACGAGGCATTCGGCACTCCCGGCGGGCCGATGGGTGCTCTGGCTGCGCTCCTGGCGCACAGTTACTCCCACGCGTGGCTGGGCGCCCTGACCATCACCGTCATCCTGGGCGCGCTCTGGCTGGGGATACGGCGTCTGCTGCAATCGGGGCACGCTGGGAGATTCAGAGACTTGGCCTGGGTCCCCTTGCTGCTGGCCCTGACGATCTACAACAACTACTACGAGAATCCCCTTCCGGTGCTACTGACGGTGGGACTCGCGGTCTGGAGCGCGATCCTCTACGATGCCCTTCCCGTGCGGGCCTCCATCGGCCGGGCGGGATTGTTTCTGGTCCTCATCGTTGCGCTCTACTGCCTGGCCGGCGCCGCGGCGCTGGTGCTCGCGGCCATTGCGTGCCTAACCGAAGCCTTGCTGCACCGCCGGATCGCACTGGCGCTTCTGCAGATCGCTCTGGCGGCAGGCGGAGCGTTTGTTGTGGGTCGATTCGTCTTCGACCTGGAACCTCAGGCCCTCTTCCTGGCCGGGACACCCTGGGATCCAGGCAGGCTCCTGAAGCTCTCCCCTCTGGCTAATTGGCTGGCGATGGTCCTGCATGCGTTTGTTCCCAGCCTGCTGTTGGTAGCGTTCCTGGGTCAGATCCTCGCGGAGACCCAGGCCAAGACCGGCACACCGCCGGGTCGCCGCAGGGGAGGTCCCCATGCCAGGCAAGCTCCTCGACGGCCCGTGGACTGTCGCGTGTGGACAGGAGGTCGCATGCTGGCGGTGGCAATGACGGCAGCCCTGTGTCTGGCGTTCACGCGAACACCTGCGCGTCATGAGCGGATGCTGCATTACCTTGCTCAGCGTAGGGACTGGGACCAAGTGCTGGCTCTGGCGAACCGGATGCGGGGCCGGCACCGCTTCACCCGCTCCGGCGTGTTCGATATCAACCGGGCGCTGGCGCACCAGGGCCGTCTCGGGAGTGAGTTGTGCGTCTTTCCCCAGAGCGGCGTCGACACACTCCTGATGACGTTCGACGACATGCCGGGACGCGTGATGCATGCCAAGTCACTCGAGCTGTACCTGGACTTGGGTTGCCTGAATGCCGCGGAGAAGAACGCCTACGAGCTGCTGGCACAGGAGGGCGCATCCCCTCCGGTACTGGAGGCACTCGTGAGGGTTCATCTGGCCAAAGGGCAGTATGAACCCGCTCGGGTCGTCTTTCAGGCCCTGCGCCGGTGCGTGGGCGGACGAGAGTATGCGCGCCGATGGCAGCCCCTCGTCGCCGATCCCGCGCGAGCTGAGACCGATCCGCTCATTCAGTCGTGGCGCAAGGTGAGACTCACGAAGGACGCGCCGTCGGTCGCCTTCTCCCCGACGGTGCTGGCGAACCTGCTGGACGCTACTCCCGGCCATCGCCTGGCGTTTGAGTATCTCATGGCTTGCCACCTCCTGAGGAACGAGCAAGCCGAGATCATCCGTCGTCTGCCGTGCCTCACCCCGCTGGGGTACACCCGGCTTCCACGCCACTACGCCGAGGCCCTGCTGGTCCATTCTCTGAAGACCGGCAGGCCGGTGGAGGCACAGGGCTGGACCATCGACCCGGACCTGCAACGCCAATGTGCGGAAATCCGCACGGTAGTGACAGAAGGCCGTGGCGACGACCGCAAGGTGTTCGACACACTCGTGCCCAGGTATGGCGACACCTACATGTTCTACAGCATGTTCAACCTGTGCGGGCTCAGGTGAAGCGCGGATTCGCCACGGATCGTCGGAAGCCGTCTCGTGTCAGTTCCCTCGCGCGGACAACAGGAAGAGGGATTTCAGATAGGGCAGCGGCAGTTGAATCCGCGTGATATCCGTTCCCTCCCGCGTGTCATGGGTCACCGGAACGGGCCGGATGCTACCGGTGTGCGGGTCCCAGGCCTCCAGGTCGTGCCGTCCCCGTAACGTGACGGTAGTCCCGGCGAACCCCGGGTTAAGATTGGCAAACAAGTAGATGTGCCGGCTATTCCATCGCTTGTGGATGTAGCGAAGGCCGCGGCCGGATTCGAAGGCGACATCATACGTTTCCCCGGTGGCGTCCAGCGCTTCACGCAGACTCTCCGCCGTCAGCGCGTGAAGGTGGATCGCACAGCCGCCGTGGTCGTTTCGGCGAATCGTGTTCTTTCCGTCATCGTCAGCCCGGAACAGCGCCGCGACGGCCTGCACGACATCCCGATCGTGGCTGAACTCCGCCGATTTGGATGGAAGCCGACCGGTGGCAATGACGGTTCCTCCCTGCTCATAGAACGCCTGGATCTTCTTGAGGGTGCTCCAGCGAATGGTCTGGTGACCGGGGAGCACTAGGACGCGGAACCGGCCGGGATGGATCGTGTTGGGCAGCGTCAACTGGTCGCCGTCGAGGGTGCACTTGCCCTCCAGGACCTCGGGGTGCAGGAAGGTGTAGTCTCTCCCGACGTCCGCCGCCAACAGTTCGCCCACCTCGACGTAGTCCGCCTCCGGCACGGCGACGCCGCCTTGATAGTACCCGAGAGGGCCGTCCAGATGGTGGCTGCCCTGCAAGGTGGCGATGGGGTAGAGCACCGCAATGTCGGCCACGTGAGCGCCATCATTCTGCAAGAGGACGTTGAGCCGGGCCAGGTAGGTGTTGAACTGGGGCAATCTCTCGGCATACAGCGGACTGCGCCAGGACAGCTCGGGTTTGAACGTGACCTTCCGGTCGTCGTACCACACCGCGTGCGGAATGAGCAGATTGATCCCCTTGGTGTACTGCTCCATGGCGACGGTGTAGATGGCGTCCCACCCCAGATCGCCCATGGCGCCGTAGGTTTCGGACATCACCAAGGATCTGTCCCAGTTGTACGCGGCCGAGCTGACGACCTTGTAGAACCGCTCGGCGGGCCGGTTGCCGCCGATCTTGTCGATCCCGGGGATGTCGAGGTGCTGGAAACACTTCATCAAGTCGCCCGAGACCGACACGGGATTGACCACCTCTTCCTGGTCCTGGTGGCCGGTCGCGGTGATGCGATGCGCATCGCACCAGTCCTGGATGCGCTTGGGGAACGCTGTCGCGTAGAGCTCCGTGCGAAAACCGAAGAGATAGTTCCGTGCGGCCTGGGTCTCGGGGCCGATATCGTACCAGAGAGCCGGGTAGTAGGGCCGGGGGTCAAAGCCATGCCGGGCACGGAATTTCTCGTTGAACCGGTCCGTCCAGGTCCGGCCACCGGCGCGGTAGAGGGTCGGCTCATCAAAGAAGGTCGAGTCAATCGTCGTGCCGAAATGGTCGGCGAAGCGGTCGTAATAGGCCTGGTGTGTCAGCTCGATGAACCGGTCGGCCGCCTCGGGATCGAGATAGTCGCAGATGGGATCTCCATCGATCACGCAGACGAAGGCCATGACCTTCCAGGAGCCGGCCGGCGCCTGCCAATCCAGTTGCCCATCGCGGACGGCTTCCGTCAGGTCGATCCGCTGCCACGTGGCGGGATTCATCGCGACGACCGCCATCAGCTTGCCCGGCGGCAGAGTCTGCTTGAAGGGGACCCGACCCTCGACCTCCCACTCGTGCTTGTCCAGTCGCTTGATCGTCAGGTCGGGCCATCGACGTGCGAAGAGACTGGCGTCACTGGAATTCTGCGATCCCGCCGAGCCGCTGGGAAAACCGTATTCGTCGTAGAGCGACAGGGTGAGCCCCAGGCCCTTCGCCTGCTGCAGCGCCGCCCCGTAGACGCGGAAGTACTCTTCGCTCAGATAGGCCGGCGAGAATTCCTTGCCGAACGGTAGAATCCCGAATCCACCGTAGCGACAGCGATCCCGGGCCTGGCGCATTTGATCCTTGACCGTCTCGGCCGTGACGGGCGTGTTGTTCCAGAACCACAATGGACGCGGCCAATACTCCTGCGGAGGTTCCGGGAAGTGCCGGCGTAGGTCCTGCTCCCCTTCAGTCTGCGGTCCGGCTGGAGCCTGGGAAACCGAAGAGACAAGGATCACTATCGGAATGAGCACCGTCTTGACCATTTTCTTCCCCATCACTTCCGCACTCCATTCTCACGAGGCGTCGCCAAACGTCGGCGGCAATATCATACCCGGAATCAGGCGGGCAGACAGAACAATCGCAGAGTCATTTGACAGACCCGACGGATGTCATTGCGAGGAGCGCCGCGACGAAGCAATCTCAAGGTCTCGAGCTGGAGATTGCTTCGCTCCGCTCGCAATGACATTCGGGGCGGTGCCTGCGAACAACTTCGCGTTCGCCCTGGGCCGGCAGAAAGCTCCCCTTGACCGGAAATCCGTGGTATTCTATTGGGGCCGTTGCCTCGCCAACGTCGACAGGCACACAGTGCGGTCTTCAGACAACCTGAGTGTGGGAGGTCAACATGTCTGCAGCGAATCGGGAGAACAAGGATCGCCGCGCGCATCACCAACATGCCAATGACACCAACGCCGGTCTTGCCGTGAGCCGTCGCAGTCTTTTGGGCGGGCTCGGAGCGGTCGCCGCGGTCGGCGGTTTGAGCGGAGTGGGCTCGACCCAGAGTACGTCCGCAGAGACGCGACAGACAGTAAAGGGCGAGCCATTGCCCAAGGGTCGCGCGCTTCGCGTGCAGCCTGCCCTGATGTATTACCTGGATCAAAGGCAGGAGAGGACGAGTTGGCGCAGCTATGGCGGGCTGTGTACTGAGGCCGACGTCACCGCCGAGATCGGCCGTATCGGCGGAGAGCTGGAGCGACTCGCGACAGAGGCGGAGTTCCCGGTCAAGATACTGCCCATGGCGCGCATCCGCGACGAAGGCGCCGCCCGGCAAATCGCGGCAGCCGACGCGGATGTGATCCTTCTCTACGCCGCCTCCGGCGGGACCAACCTCGTGAACATCGTGGCGTCCTCCAAAACCCCGACGATCATGTTCCTCCGTCACCAGTCCGGCCCCTTCTACCTCTGGTACGAGATTGCCCACTGGCGTTTCCTCCGACAGAACGGCGACACATTTGCGACAACCAACATGGACACGCAGGACATCGTCGTCGACGATTATCGCGAGATCCTGTGGCGGCTGCGGGCTCTCTATGGACTGGCCAATGCTAGGGGAACCAAGATGCTCGCCATCGGCGGCCTCGTCGCCTACAGCGAACCCGCCCAGAACAACGGCCCGGCCCACGCCCAGGAGGTGTGGGGGTACGAGATCGAGACTCTTACCGAGGCGCAATTCGGCGAGCATCTGGCCACGGCCCGCCGCGACCCCAGGATGACCAAGGAGGCCGAGCGCCGAGCAGAAGAATTGCTCTCGACCTCGAATGTCACCTTGAAGACTGAGCGGAGGTTCGTCGTCAACTCCTTCCTCGCTTTGGCCGTCTGCGAGCGATTGATGGCCCAGACGGGAGCTTCGAACTTCGGCTTCGGCCGGTGTATGGGCCGGCCGGTGATTGAGATGCTGGATACGCCGCCGTGTCTGATTCTGAGTCTGGCCAACGATGCAGGATACACCGCCTATTGCCATACGGACCTGTCGCACACCCTGCCCGGCGTCCTCCTGCGCTGGATCGCCGGCCGGCCGACATTCGTGTGCAACTCCCATTTCCCGCATGACGGCCTGTTCACGGTCGCTCACTGCGCCGCGCCGCGCAAGATGAACGGCGTGGACTACGAGCCGGCCACGATCATGACCCACTACGAATCGGACTATGGCGCCGCCTGCCGGGTCGAGTACACGAAGGGACAGAAAGTGACCGTCGTGGTTCCGAATCTGCGCTGCACGAAGTGGCAGGGCTTTGAGGGGACGATCGTCGAGTCGCCGGTCTTCCCGGCCTGCCGGTCCCAGATCGAGATTGCGATCGACGGCGACTGGCGCCGCCTAGCGACGGAGATGGAGGGCTTCCACACCCAGATCGTCTATGGCCGGTATCTCCGCGAGGTCGGCTACGCCCTCAAGAAACTGGGCCGGCCCGAGTGGCAGTGCTACAGTACAATCTAATGGGAGCAGGAAACCGAAGGGAGCAACATGACGCGATCGATCACACATTGGCTCGGGATCGTTCTTCTGGTTGCAGGCGTATGGAGCACCGTCTGCGCCGGCACGCAGGAGCCTATTCGTATCGCCGATCGGTGGGAACTTCTTGTCGACGACGATCTTATCGAGCAGACGAAAGGTGCGGTCGAGTTGCGATTGCATGAGCCGGTACCGCAGGAGGTCGTGATGGTGCATGATCAGCCGTGGGAGGGCAACTCCTGCGGATACCACACGGTCTTTCAGGATGGGCCCGTCTACCGCATGTACTATCGCGGCTGGAACCACAACATGACCACCCAGAAGCAGACCCATCCGGCGGTCGTCTGTTATGCACAGAGTCGGGACGGGATCCATTGGGAACGTCCCGTGCTCGATCTCGTCGAGTTCCAGGGCTCCAAGCAAAACAACATCCTCTGGGCCGGCGTGGGAACGCACAACTTCGTCCCCTTCAAGGACACGAACCCACAGTGCCCCGCAGACGCCCGGTACAAGGCGGTCGCCCGGGGCGAGGGCGAAGACAACCGGTCGCTCTTCGCTTTCCAGTCCGCCGACGGTCTGCATTGGCAATTGCTCGCGGAAGAGCCGATCCTGACACAAGGAGCATTCGACTCGCAGAATCTCGCCTTCTGGGATGCGTCCCGCGGGGAGTACCGCTGCTATTTCCGGGACTTCCGTGACGGGCGAAGAGACATCAAAGTCGCCACCTCCGGCGATTTCACGCGTTGGACCGAGCCCGAGTGGCTCCGGTTTCCGGGCGCCCCCGCGGAGCACCTGTACACGAACGCGGTCCTGCCGTACTATCGTGCCCCGCACCTGCTCCTCGGCTTTCCCACGCGATACCTCCCGGATCGCGGGTCGTTGACGGAGGGCCTGTTCATGAGCAGTCGGGACGGCCGGACGTTCCATCGCTGGGCCGAGGCCTTCATCCGACCCGGGCCCAACCCCGACAAATGGCATAACCGCAGCAACTACATCTGGTGGGGACTGGTGGAAACCGCCTCCCCCCTGCCCGGCGACGGCAAAGAGCTGTCGCTCTATACGAATGAAGGCTACTACTATGAGGGCAAAGCGGCCAGGACCCGCCGCTACACCTGCCGCATCGACGGATTCGTCTCCCTGCATGCCTCTGCTGCCGGGGGCACGGTGGTGACCAAGCCGCTCCTCTTCGAAGGCGAGCGCCTCATCCTCAATTTCTCAACCTCGGCTGCCGGTGGTCTGCAAGTGCAGATCGAAGACGCCGAGGGCCACGCGCTGCCGGGCTTCGCGCTCTCGGATTGCCCGGAGATTTACGGCGACGTCCTCGCGCATACGGTGAAATGGAAATCCGGAGGCGACGTGAGCAAATTTGCCGGTCGACCGGTTCGCCTGCGGCTGACCCTGCGCGATGCGGACCTCTATGCCTTCGGCTTCCGAGCCCCTTCGGACTGACCCCGCCTGCGCCGACAGAACGCAGCACGTGACCTGGCCGAAAGACCTTGGATTCCCTGTGAAAGGTGACACAATGAATGGAAGAATCGGTGCCGCGGTGATTCTGGCTGCGGTTCTATGTTGCAGGTTCGCACTCGCCGGCGACTTGGTGAGCTTCCCGGAACCATGGACATCACCGTACTGCGTGGACTCAAACCGGCCCTTTCATCTGGTCAATACGGAGGGCCGGCACCTGTTCGTCGTCAACAAGACCGCCTGGCTCTATTTCGGCTGCAAGAACCCTGAGGCGGTGCTCGACCGCGCGGTCGAACTGGGCGTCAACGTGCTGCGCGTGAGTCTCGAAGGTCGCTACTACCGTGAGACCGTCGGCATTGAGCTGTGGCCCTGGGCTGGCACGAGAAGCAACCCTCTCTGGTCGCAGTTCAACGACGCCTATTGGGATGAAGTGGAGCGACGGATTCGCCTGGCCGGCCAGCGGGGAATCGGCCTGAACCTGACGCTCTACTGCACGCTCAGACCCTCGGCGGACGAGGTCCAGTCCCAGCGGGCCTATTGGTCCTACACTCTGCAGAGGCTCGGCAAATATGCAAACATCCTGACCTGGGAGATTGCCAACGAGTACCTCGGCAATGAGGCCTTCCAACAGGCGGTCGCGGAGTATTTTCACGAGCACGATCCCTATGGCCGCCCCGTGTGCACGTCGGACGGCACGACGGACGACGCCGCCTGGCCGGACCGGTCGTGGATCGACCTGGCCATCAACCATACCTGCACTTCTTCGACGCCACGGCACGATCTGAAAGACTGGTACCTGGCGCTGGCTCGCAACACGCGGTCGCACGGCAAACCCGCGTGGTGCAATGAGTCCGGCCGGGAGAACCGCCACGGCAACAACGACGGCGTCCACCGGCGCAAGCAAGGCTGGCTCTGGTGCGCCGCCGGATGCTTCTGGACCTGGCACTCCTGGGACGGCTGCGAAGGCATCGACGACGCGAACTACCGGGCCCCCGGGGCGGAATTCCTCCGTCCGATGGCGGACTTCTTCAAGGCCCTGCCCTTCTGGGAACTGAACCCGAATCACACCGCAATGACTACCGACCAGGCGGACCTCGTCTGGGCCACGCTCGCCCATCCGGAACGTTCCACCTGCGTCATGTATCTGTGCACACGACCGACCGGCGGGCGGGTAACAGGCGCCGCCATCGACGTCCGCGTACCCAACGGCAACTACCGTCTGACATTCCAGAATCCGGCCGACCTGGCCGTGCTCGGTACGTTCGACTTCAACTCCGGCGGTCTGGGCCAGGTCCGGTCAATCTCCCTGCCGGACTTCACAGACGACCTGATCGCAACCTTGAAGATCGCCACGCCCGCCGAGCGAACCAGGCTGCCGGGGACCCAATGACGGAGATGCACAGGAAGATTGCGGAAACGTCAGACGCGTTCGTAGTGTACGCGTCAGGGCATATCATCCCCTGACAGAGTACGCACGAGTGCAGCGAAGATGATGCCCTGCGGCATCCCTACAAGTGGATTGCGTCCGAAAACCGTTGACAAGTCCGCCTGGACTGGGGTATATTACAGGTATTGGGTAGATCGTCTTCTCGGAAATGAATTTGCCAGCCTGCGCTGCCGGAATGGGAGGATACTGATGGCACGAAGAGGGCTGACGCTTGTAGAGTTGCTGATCGTCGTAGGCGTCATCTCACTGCTGATGGTACTGTCGCTTCCTGCCCTGGTGCGCGTCCGAAACCAGGCTCAGGGGACTGTCTGCACCCAGAACGTGAAGACCCTCTCCCTCGCGTGGCTACTGTACAAGGACGACAACGACGACCGGATCGTGGGCGGCCAGGTGGGCAAGTACGCGCATGACTGGGTCCGGGGTCCAACCGGGGTCGGCGCGGTCCTCGAACGCAAGAAGGAAGGCATCCGGCAGGGGACGCTCTTTCGCTACACCGGCAACGACGTGGGCGTCTACCGCTGCCCGGCCGACCCGAGAAAGCTGGCCCCCGGTCAAGTCGCTTATCGCAGCTACTCCATCTCCGGGGGCGCCAACGGCGAGGGATGGCAAAACACCTATGTCCAGGTGGAGAAGTACTCCGACATCCACCAGCCGGCCTCCAAGCACATTTTCGTGGAGGAGGCCGATCCACGGGGTTGGAACCGTGGATCGTGGGTCCTGAACCCGCAGGGCGGGACGTGGGTGGACCCGCTGGCGGTCTGGCACAGCCGGGCCCGGAGCACCCTCGGCTATGCCGACGGGCACGCGGAAATTCACCGCTGGGCGGATGAAAGCACGATTGCCATGTCCGACAAGCAGGAGTTCTTCTACCCCGTTCCGGCGGGCGAGGGGGCGGACCTGCAATTCATGATCGGAGGTTTTCCCCAGAAGCTTGCGGACGCACAGCAGGCGCAGCGTAACGGCCGGCTGCCGTACTGAACGTCTGTTCACGCAAGGTGGGGCTTCCCGCAAGGCCCCTTCGCAGACCCCGTAGGGAACAGATGGATGATCTCAGGCATCTTGCTGCAAAGGACGGGGGCTTCTCGTCCAAAGACCGGCTTCGAACAAGGAAAGGACACATCCCATGAAGTCGAGAGCGTTCACTCTGATCGAGTTGCTTGTGGTCATCGCGATTATCGCGGTTCTGATGGGCGTTCTGATGCCTTCGCTGAAGATGGCACGGGATCACGCCAAACGGATGCACTGCATCAGCAACACCAAGACGCTGGCCCTGGGCTGGTACATGTACCAGGACGAATATGACGGCAAGCTGGTGCC
>Ga0068713_1003140_pt1 | contig 15050 bp, 9 predicted proteins | sample MTBAKSrepl2MetaG_FD_62223 | JGI IMG/M metagenome (GOLD analysis project Ga0068713, IMG submission 62223) | Enrichment culture microbial communities om Arthur Kill intertidal strait, New Jersey, USA, that are MTBE-degrading - MTBE-AKS2 (Arthur... | ecosystem: Environmental > Aquatic > Marine >...
ATCAACGGCACCGAGCGGGTCATCGTCACCCAGCTTGTGCGGTCTCCCGGGGCCTATGTCATGGAGGCCAAAGACAAGACCAAGCAACTGCTTATTGCCAATCTCATGCCGGCGCGGGGTTCCTGGCTCGAGTTTGAGATCGACAAGCGGGGCGCGGTGTCCGTGAGGATAGACCGCAAACGAAAGCTGCTCGCGACCGTCTTCTTGCGGGCGCTTGCCGGGATAGACTCTTCGCGTACCGGAGACGATCCCGAACTGCTCTCCAAGGGCACCGACGAGGAGATCCTCGCGCTCTTCGACAACAACCCGTTCATCAAAGCCACTCTTGAAAAAGACTCCGTTCGTTCGGTAGAGGAGGCTCTGGTCGAGCTGTTCAAGAAACAGCGACCGGGCGAACCACCGACGTTGGATGCCAGCCGAAACCTGCTCTGGAGCATTTGCTTCGATCCGAAGCGCTACGATCTAACCAGGGTGGGCCGCCACAAGCTTAACGACAGGCTGAACCTCGACACCGATCCCGAGGTCCGGACTCTCACCAAAGCTGACGTGGTCGCCTTGGTTCGCGAGCTGGTGCAAGTGCCTCTCGTGATCGACCACGAGCACGCGCTCGAAGATATGCGGGATCTCGCGGAAGTCTCACTTAACCTTCCCTGGAAAGAGGTGGTTCACCGCCTCGACGAATACGAGCATTTCGGCAACCGTCGCTTGAGGACGGTCGGCGAGCTCGTGCAGGAAGCATTCCGCGTTGGCCTTTACCGCATGGAGCGGGTGGTGCGGGAGCGCATGACCACTGAAGAAGTGGCATCCATGACCCCGCAATCGATCATCAACATCCGCCCGGTGGTTGCGGCGCTCAAGGAATTCTACGGGAGTTCTCAGCTCTCTCAGTTCATGGATCAGACGAACTCCCTCGCCGGGCTTACCCATCGGCGCCGCCTCTCGGCGTTGGGAGCGGGCGGTCTCACACGGGAGCGCGCTCCCATCGAGGTACGCGACGTGCATCCGACCCACTACGGTCGCATGTGTCCTATCGAGACGCCTGAAGGTCCGAATATCGGGCTCATCGGCTCGCTTTCGAGCTACGCGACGGTAAATGAGTTCGGCTTCATTCAGACGCCGTACCGCAAGGTCGTTGACCGTCGAGTTACCGGTGAGATCGAGTGGCTTACGGCCTACAAAGAAGAAAAACACACCATCGCACAGGCGAATGCGCCGGTCGATCCCGAAACCAACGCCTTCCTGGAAGATACGGTGCTGGCGCGGGCATCGGGGGGCGAATACGTGAGCGCACGCGCGGGCGACGTGGACTACATGGATGTCTCCCCTCAGCAGACAGTCTCAGTGGCTACCGCTCTGATCCCGTTTCTAGAGCACAACGACGCCAACCGAGCTCTCATGGGATCGAACATGCAGCGCCAGGCGGTTCCCTTGCTCCAGTCCGAGACGCCTTTGATCGGCACCGGTATGGAATACCGGAGTGCGATTGACACCGGGGACGTGCTCCTCGCCAAGGGGCGGGGCAGAGTGCGCGGGGTCTCTGCCACCAGGATCTTGATCGAAACCGACGAAGGGGACGTCGATTCCTACGACTTGCTCAAGTTCGAGCGTTCAAATCAAGGGACCTTCATTCATCAGAAACCCATGGTCGATGTGGGCGACGAAGTCGAGGCCGGTGCCGTGTTGGCCGACGGCGCCTCCACCGCGGGTGGAGAGTTGGCTTTGGGCCGCAACTTACTTGTCGCCTTCATGAGCTGGGAGGGCTACAACTTCGAGGACTCCATCGTCATCAGCGAACGTCTGGTGAAAGACGACGTTCTGACCTCGGTCCACATCGAGGAGTACGAAGTAGAAGCTCGATCGACGAAGCTGGGCGATGAAGAGATCACCCGCGATATCCCCAACCGCTCCGAGGAATCTCTTGCGGACCTCGACGAGGACGGCATTGTTCGTATTGGGGCCGAGGTTGCTTCGGGCGATCTTTTGGTCGGCAAGATCACGCCCAAGGGCGAGACCGAGCTAACTGCCGAGGAGAAGCTCATCAGAGCCATCTTCAAAGAAAAAGCCCGAGAAGTCCGCGACACTTCGCTCAAAGTGCCGCACGGCGAGAAAGGCGTCGTCATCGACGTCAAGGAGTTCTCGCGCGACGCCGGCGACGACCTCTCTCCGGGGGTCAACCGCCTGGTCCGGGTATACGTGGCCAAGAAACGCAAGATCGCCGAGGGCGACAAACTGGCCGGCCGGCACGGAAACAAAGGGGTCATCTCCAAGATAGTGCCCGAGGAGGACATGCCTTTCCTTGAGGACGGGACTCCGGTCGACATTATCTTGAACCCCCTGGGCGTTCCTTCGCGGATGAACATCGGTCAGGTCATGGAGACCCACCTTGGATGGGCGGCGCACCATGGATTTTTCCAGCTGAGGCGCAACTCCACGTCCATGGATCGCGGGTCCGTGCTGGATTCCGACGAACTCCCCTGGAGCGAGCAGGCGGAACTCGCGTTGAAGTACTACGAAGTGGTGGACACTTCGACGGGGGAGGGTCCCTCGCCCATTGCGACACCCGTCTTCGACGGAGCGTCGCAGATCGAGGTGGACGAGGCCCTCATGGGATGGGTGCTTGCTCACAAGAACAAGGCCGACGACGCTCTCTCGGTCAAGATGCCCATCAGTCTGGACAACAACCCGGGTACGCGCGTGGCCGGGAAAGTGCGTCTCTTCAACGGTCGCACCGGTGAGCCGTACGACCAGAACATAACGATCGGCTACATGTACATGTTGAAGCTTCACCACTTGGTGGACGACAAGATCCACGCCCGCTCCACAGGTCCGTATTCCCTGGTAACCCAGCAGCCCCTCGGAGGGAAGGCCCAGTTCGGCGGTCAGAGGTTCGGCGAGATGGAGGTGTGGGCGCTAGAGGCTTATGGGGCCGCGTACTCGCTCCAAGAGATGCTGACCATTAAATCGGACGATACGCAAGGTCGGGTTAAGGCGTACGAGGCGATTGTCAAGGGTGAGAACATCGCGAGACCCGGCGTCCCGGAGTCGTTCAAGGTGCTTCTCAAGGAGATGCAATCGCTCGCCCTCGACATTCAGGTCATGAGTGAAGAAGGTGGGGCTCTTGAGGTCGCCGAGGAGGAGGACGATCTCCTGCGCGCGGCCGAGGAGCTGGGGATCGACCTCTCAGCCCGTTACCGCGCCGAGGAGCGCGCGGCGGAGGTACAAGCGCAGGCGGCGCTGGTACCGACGCATCTGGGCTCCGAGCTCGATGAGCAGATGGACGACGAGGAAGAAGCCGATGAATTCGAGGGGGCCCCTGAGATTGAGACGCACGAGATCGACCTAGGCGCCGGCGCAGATGTGCTATCTCAGTTCGTTGAAGACGGGGAATAGGAGCTTTCCGTGATAGACATAAATGAATTCGATGCCATCAGGATTGGCCTCGCTTCCCCGGAACAAATCCGCGCCTGGTCGTCGGGAGAGGTGACCAAGCCCGAGACCATCAACTATCGGACGTTGAAGCCCGAAAAGGACGGTTTGTTCTGCGAGCGCATCTTCGGTCCCACCAAAGACTGGGAGTGCTACTGCGGCAAGTACAAGCGTGTCCGCTACAAGGGCATCATCTGCGAGCGCTGCGGCGTGGAAGTCACGCGCGCCAAGGTTCGACGCGAGCGCATGGGTCATATCGACCTCGCGGCTCCAGTCAGCCACATCTGGTATTTCAAGGGCGTTCCCAGCCGCATGGGCTACTTGCTCGATATTTCGCCCAAGCAGTTGGAGCGGGTTCTCTATTTCTCGGCTTCGATCGTCACCTTTCTCGACGAAGAGAAACGGCAGGCCGACACCGACACAGCTTCCATCAAAGTCGTCTACTGGGTCGACCATGAAGAAGACGAAGTCGCCGAAGCGGGCGAGTGGCGCGCCAGTCCGACTGTCTACTATGAGTTTGATGAAGATGTCGACAGACAGTTGGCGTCTCGCAGTCGCGGCGGCAGGGGCTTGATCAAGAAAGAGAAGAGGCTCACTCTTACCGAGATGGTCCAATGGGATATCGATCGGGTGTTTGCCTCTCGCGACACCCTCAAGATCAAGAGCATGGCCCAGAGGGACAAACAGATCAGCGTGCTCATGGGAACGTCCACTCCAGACGAGGCCGACATCGAGGCATTGGAGCTGGACCAGATTCCACTGAGCGAACGGTCGCAGGAAGAAAAGGAACAGAAGGCCATGTCGCTGCGGCAGGAGACCGATCACCGGCTCCGTGAGCTGGATCGAGTTGCCGAGGAACAGGCCGCCAGGCTCCGGGAGCTCTGGAAGACCTTCAAGGAACTGAAGAGAAGAGAGATCATCACCGATGAGACCCTCTTCAGGGAGATGAAGGAGAAATACGGCTCGCCCTTTGGCTACGGAGTGTATTTCCGTGGAGGCATGGGCGCGGAAGCCATTCGTGAACTCCTCGGTGGTGTAGACCTCGAAAACGAAGCCAAGTCACTCCGGGAGGCGATCAAGACCTCCAAAGGCCAGAAGCTGTCTCGAGCCGTCAAGCGGCTCAAGGTGGTCGAAGGTTTTCTCCGGTCCGACAACCGGCCGGAGTGGATGATCCTGCAATCGATCCCGGTGATTCCGCCGGAATTGCGCCCGATGGTCCAGTTGGACGGCGGTCGCTTTGCGACTTCCGACCTCAATGATCTCTACCGCCGTGTCATCAACCGCAATAACCGGCTGAAGAGGCTGCTCGACCTGGGTGCGCCGGAGATTATTGTCAACAACGAAAAACGCATGCTGCAAGAGGCAGTTGATGCCCTCTTCGACAACGGGCGTCGCGGCCGCGCGGTGACCGGTCCGGGCAACCGTCCGTTGAAGTCGCTTTCAGACATGCTCAAAGGAAAACAGGGTCGGTTCCGGCAGAACTTGCTCGGCAAGCGGGTTGATTACTCGGGCCGGTCGGTCATCGTTGCCGGGCCGGAACTAAAACTGCACCAGTGCGGCCTTCCGAAGACAATGGCGCTCGAGCTATTCAAGCCCTTCGTCATGAGCCGGCTCGTCGAGCGCAAACAGGTTCAGAACATCAAGGCTGCCAAGAAGCTCGTGGAGAGCGAATTCACTGAAGTCTGGGACATACTCGAGGAAGTCATCTCTGAGCACCCGGTCATGCTGAACCGCGCGCCGACTCTTCACCGTCTGGGGATCCAGGCGTTTGAGCCGGTCCTTATAGAAGGCAAGGCCATCCAATTGCACCCGCTGGTGTGCTCAGCCTTCAACGCGGACTTCGACGGCGACCAGATGGCCGTGCACCTGCCCCTCTCAGTTGAAGCGCAGGCAGAGGCCCGAATCCTGATGCTTTCCTCTAACAATATTCTGTCTCCGGCCCATGGCCGGCCCATCGCCGTGCCGACTCAGGACATGATCCTGGGCTGTTACTACCTGACATACTTCGAGGGACCGGATCTAAGCAAGATCGACCCCCTCGATGTTGAGGCTTTCGGAGAGCTCGCTCTCAAGCCCCGGCCATTCGGGAACGTGGCGGAGTTGGAGCATGCCTACGCTGAGAAACGCATCGGCATTCAGGATCCCATTCTGCTTAGGTGGGAGAACGGACGCCTGCTGACCACCGTTGGCCGCGGACTCTTCAACGCGGCTGTCTTCGCTGCTCTCAAGGATTATTTTGGTGCAGAGTGGGACGAAGCGGGTCCCGACAGGGCCGCCCGCAAGCAGGATTACGAATTCCAGAACAAGGTGTTCACCAAAACTGAGATGTCCACCTTCGTATCCGATCTGGTGGAGTATTTTGGCGCCATCGCTGTTGCCCACTTGCTGGATGTTCTGAAGGATATGGGCTTTCGCTACGCAAGCGTGGCGGGTGTAACGATCTCCAAGAACGACATCGTCGTGCCCCCCGACAAGGAGGAGATCCTCCAGGGTTACGAAAAGATGGTGAAGCAGATCGAGGAAGACTACATGCGCGGCCGGCTGACCGAATCCGAGCGTCGCGAGAAGGTCATCGATCTCTGGACCGACGCGACCGAAAAGGTCGCCGACGCCATGGAAAAGAACTTTCGACGCCTCAATCCGGTCTACATGATGGCGAACTCCGGGGCTCGCGGCTCTTTCAAGCAGATCCGTCAGCTTGCAGGTATGCGTGGTCTCATGGCCTCGCCGAGGGGCGAGATCATTGAGCGTCCGATCAAGGCGAACTTCATGGAGGGCCTCGGGGTCCTCGAGTACTTCATCTCCACCCACGGGGCACGCAAGGGACTGGCGGACACCGCCCTGCGGACGGCCGACTCGGGCTACCTTACTCGGCGCCTCGTCGACGTGGCTCAAGAGGTGGTCATCCGCGATACCGACTGCGGTAGCGACGACTACATCGAACTCGCGCTGCGCAGGACCGATGGTCGCCTGAACGAGCTGCTGCTTGGCCGGGTCTCGGCGGTTCCGATCGCCGATCCGGAGAGTGGCGAGATCGTGTGCGACCGAAATGAAATGTTGAACAAGAGGCTCCTACAGAAGCTGCTGGCCCTCTATCCGGCTCAGGAAGAAGGCACCCGGATGATCAAGGTTCGTTCGGTGCTGGGTTGCCACAGTGAGATCGGCGTATGCCAGCTGTGTTACGGACGGTCACTCGCGGCCAACGACTTGGTTGCCATCGGTGAGGCCGTCGGGCATATCGCCGCACAATCGATCGGCGAGCCCGGGACTCAGCTCACCATGCGTACCTTCCACACCGGTGGCGTCGCGGGTGCAGACATCACCCACGGTTTGCCGAGGGTGGTCGAGCTGTTCGAAGCCCGCAAACCCAAGGGGCAGGCGAAGATCACCCAGTTTGCGGGTGTCGTGCAGGTTGAAGAATCAGACAAGGCGAAGCGGGTCATCGTCACCGACGAAGCGGGCGAAGAGCACAGCTACACGATTTCCCGCCGTGCCGACCTCATGGTCGAGGATGGGCAGCGCGTCGAGGCCGGCCATCAGCTCTATGACGGCTCTCTCAACCCGCACGAGCTGCTGAAATATCGCGGTGCCCTGGAAACAGCGCGCTACATCGTCGAGCAGGTGCAGGAGGTTTACCACAAACAAGGGGTGCAGATCGACGACAAACACGTCGAGCTGATCGTGCGGCAGATGACCAAGAAGGTCTTGGTCGAGACTCCCGGCGATACTTCCTTCCTACCCGGGCGGATGGTAGACAAACTGCCCTTCGAACAGGAGAACCAGCGCGTGGTCGAAGCTGGGGGCGAGCCGGCTACGTCTGAGGAGATCATCCTTGGGATAACCAAGGCCTCTCTGGCCACCGAGAGCTTCCTGTCGGCGGCTTCTTTCCAGGAGACCACCAAAGTCCTCACGGATGCCGCATTGGAAGGCAAGGTCGACGAGCTTCGCGGTCTGAAAGAGAATGTCATCATCGGCAAGCTGATTCCCGCGGCCACCGGGCTCCGTGCCTATCGCAACATCGAGCTGGTCTCGGCCGGCATGCCCGCGGCAATGGACGTCTTCGGTGAAGTGGGTTCACGGCTCGACTCGGGGGCGTCTCTCACCCCAGAAGAGCAGTGGGCTCAGCTCACGGGATCCTCCGGAGACGCAGAGGCCTACAACATGCTCGTCGATGACTTGGACCTACCTACATATGTTCATTCCGTGTTGTCCCGCGCCGGCTTCGAGCGCGTGAGCGACTTGCTGCAGCGCAGCGGCCGAGAATTGCTGGGAGTCCCGGGGCTTGGGCAGAAGAGCTTGGAAGAGGTGAGAAGCCGCCTGGCGGAGCGGGGCTGGAGTCTTCTGGGCGACGGCGATGAAGAGAACGCCGGAGAGTTCGACGGCGAGGTCCTCCTCGGTGAGGGCGACGGATACACCATTGAAGACGCGGCACTTCTCGGCAGGGATCTGCCGACAGCGGCGGGTACTGAAGAGCAGTAGTCTTTTCGAGACTCGTTGGTATGGCGGCTTGGAGGGGGTCGGCTCAGCATGAGCCGACCCCCTCGTCTCTCGTCTCGAAGGGGACGGCTAGGCCAGGCGGTGACGCAGCGGCACACGTGAGGCTTGGACCTCGCAGCTCTCATGCCCGTGGAGGTTCAATGCAAGAGAGACGGCCCGCCGGGACAGAGTCGCCTGCAGAGTGGGGCCGCATACCACGCGCCCGAGCGGGATCCGTCCCGGATTGGATCCTAACTGAGTCCTCAGCGAAACCGGCACGAAAGGCACGATGATCCCACCGGCTGCACGAAACAGGATGCTCCTGTCCGTTTTCATCGCAATCGTAAGCGCGCGCCACTCCTTCTCCTCATGAAACGACCCGTGCTTGAAGAAGACTCCCGCCAACGCGAGGTCGGCCATGAGCTCCCGGCCGGCGAGTCCGAGCGTGACGGTATCAGGGGTCTCGACGTCGCTCGGGAGTCTGCACACCATGCCCTCGACGATTGCGCGCTGAGCCGCCTCGTCGTACTCGACTTTTCGCACTAGGGGAGAAAGAGCGGTGGGATGTACGTCGCGTATTCGCACTCCTACTGCGTATCCGCCCCCAGCATCGCCGTATGCCCGCCACTGGCTCAGGAGGTCTCCGTCTTCACTGAAAGAGGCGGCGTACAGGTATGATTCGTACTCCACCTGGGGCAGGATCTCCCCGACCGACTGGAGCACGTTCTGCATGTTCTTCGAGCATCTCTTGAGTCGTGCGGAGAGAACGTCCGCGATGAGCTCGTTCGCGTATACGAGCTCTGCGGCGTCGTTGAGGTATCGTAGCTGGCTCGCCCACAGAGAATCAGAATCCAGTATCCCCAGAAACGATTCGGCTGACGTGTAGTGGAACAATAGGTCCGGCGGCGTCGAAGGCCATCGACTCAACCGGCCTAAGGCATTCTGAATATCCGCGAAAGAGAGATGAGTTTCGCCCATGCCCGCACGATACCCAGAAGCACTACCTTGCAGGCCCGCTAGCCCTTTGCTATACTTCGCGGCCGCTGCGCGGTCTGACGCGTGCTCTAAGCGTGCCCGGGCGGCGAATCTTTTTAAAGGCCAGTTGCAGACGAGGAGTATTTGTGCCGACTATTAACCAGCTGATCCGCAAGGGCCGGCAGGAGCAGTCCAAACGGACGAAGACCCCCGCCCTCAGAGGGGCGCCGCAGAAGCGTGGCGTCTGCACGCGTGTCTATACCACCACGCCCAAGAAGCCCAACTCGGCCCTACGGAAAGTGGCGCGTGTACGGCTGGTCAACGGGATGGAAGTCACCGCCTATATCCCGGGCATAGGCCACAATCTCCAAGAGCACTCGGTTGTGCTCATCCGGGGAGGCCGTGTCAAGGATCTCCCTGGTGTACGTTACAAGATCATCCGCGCCGCTCTCGACGCGGCTGGAGTAGCCAATCGTAAACAGAGCCGCTCCAAGTACGGCGTCAAACTGAGCAAGTAGTGACAGGAAGGCATAGGTAGTCATGTCTAGAAGAGCAAGGGCATCAAAGCGAGAGATCCAGCCGGATCCCCTTTACCGCAGCCGTCTGGTCACGCAAATCGTCAACCGCATGATGCTCGACGGAAAGAAATCCACCGCTGAGCACATCATGTACGACGCGATGAACATCCTTCGGGAACGGACAGGCAACGACCCGGCCGGTGTGCTGAAGGAAGCCGTTGAGAACGTGCGTCCTGCCCTCGAAGTTAGGTCTCGCAGGGTCGGAGGCGCCAACTACCAGGTCCCCGTCGAAGTTCCCACCCGAAGGTCCTACACGCTGGCCGTCCGGTGGATCATCACCCACAGCAGGGCTCGCCGCGAGCACAGCATGGCCGAAAGGCTGGCTGGCGAGTTGATGGACGGTTTCAATCGAACCGGCGTCACTATGAAGAAGAAAGAAGATCTCCTGCGAATGGCCGAAGCCAACAGGGCTTTTGCGCACTATCGCTGGTAACGAGCAGGTCCGTGTGGCCTAGGAAAGTTTGTTTTGGCACAAGCAACAGCACATAAGTCAGATTCGAAGGCCTCGAGCCGTCATCCGCTCTCCATGGTGCGCAACATCGGCATCATGGCGCACATCGACGCCGGCAAGACGACGACAACCGAGCGTATTCTCTACTACTCGGGTCGCACCTATAAGATAGGCGAGGTGCACGATGGGGCCGCGGTCATGGACTGGATGGCCCAAGAGCAGGAGCGCGGCATCACGATCACGTCTGCCGCTACAACGTGCGATTGGCGAGATTTTCGTATCAACATTATCGACACGCCCGGGCACGTGGACTTCACTATGGAGGTCGAGCGTTCACTGCGGGTCCTCGACGGAGCCATCGCCCTCTTCTGCTCTGTCGCGGGCGTAGAACCGCAGTCAGAGACGGTGTGGCGCCAGGCCGACAAGTATCGGGTGCCGCGGATAGCGTTTGTCAACAAGATGGACCGTATTGGCGCCGACTTCATGCGTGGCGTACAGATGATGGTAGATCGGCTTCATGCCCGACCCCTCGTTGTTCAGCTACCGATCGGTCGTGAGGATACATTTAGGGGCGTGGTCGATCTCGTCCGAATGGTTGCCTACATCTACGATGACGAAATGGGGGTTGAGTGGCTGGAAGCGCCCATCCCCGAGGACTTGCTGGTTCGCGCGGAAGCTGAGCGTACCCACATGGTTGAGACTCTCGCCGAGCACGACGACCAACTCATGCTCGACTACCTCGAGGGCGAGGAGATTACTGAGGAGCGGCTGAAGACGGCTATCCGCCAGGCCACTCTCGACATCGCGCTGATTCCTGTATTGTGCGGATCGTCTTTCAAGAACAAAGGCGTGCAGATGCTACTTGACGCCGTCGTCGACTACCTTCCGTCCCCTCTGGACGTTCCGGCGGTCGAAGGCATCAATCCTCGGACCAACGAGACGATCACTCGCACCGCCGACGACAGTGATCCTTTCTCCGCCATCGCTTTCAAGATCATGTCCGACCCGTTCGTCGGCAAGCTGACCTATTTTCGTGTCTATTCGGGGCAACTCAAGGCCGGATCGTACGTGTTCAACGCGAACAAGGACAAGAAGGAACGCATCGGGCGGATTCTGCAGATGCACGCCAATCATCGCGAGGACATCACCGAAGTCTTCGCGGGCGACATCGCGGCCGCTGTCGGCCTCAAGGCGACGAGCACTGGGGACACCCTATGTGACGCCTCGGCGCCGATAATGCTCGAGTCCATCGAGTTTCCCGAACCGGTCATCTTCGTGGCAATTGAGCCGAAAACGAAGGCCGACCAGGACCGTCTCTCCGACAGTCTGATGAAGTTGGCCGAAGAGGACCCCACGTTCCGTGTGCGGACCGACACCGACACCGGCCAGACGATCATCGCCGGCATGGGTGAGTTGCACTTGGAGATCATTGTTGACCGGTTGTTGCGCGAATTCAAAGTCGACGCCAACGTGGGTCGCCCCCAAGTGGCGTACCGCGAAGGCATCACCAAATCGGTGCCCAAGGTCGAGGGACGTTTTGTTCGCCAGACCGGCGGTCGTGGACAATACGGACACGTCATCATCAAGATGGAGCCCAACGAGTACGGCGCCGGATTCTCTTTCGAAAACAAGATCATTGGGGGTGCCGTCCCCAAAGAATATGTGCCTGCTATCCAGACCGGTATGCATGAGGCTATGGAGACGGGGGTCTTGGCGGGCTTTCCCATGGAGGACGTTCGGGTGGAGCTCATCGATGGCTCCTACCATGAAGTCGATTCGTCGGAAATGGCCTTCAAGATCGCGGGTTCCATGGCATTCCGCGAAGCGGCTAAGAAGGCCCACCCCGTGCTTCTCGAGCCCGTAGAAGATGTCGAAGTTGTGGTTCCTGAGGAATACATGGGCGATGTCATGGGCGACCTGAACTCCAGGCGGGGACACATTCTCGGTATGGAACCCAGAGCCGGCGCACAGGTCATACGCGCCCAAGTGCCGCTTGCTCAGATGTTTGGATACGCCACCGATTTGCGCTCGATGAGTCAGGGGCGGGCGGTGTATACGATGCAGTTCAGTCACTATGCTCAGGTGCCAAGCGCGATAGCGCAGGAGATAATCGCTCAACAGGGCGGCCGGGCCGCAAACGACTAACCACGGAAACTGGCTGCCCGGCTGCGGCGGCCCCCTGAGTCATCAGGATAGAAAGGGAGGATCAAATGGCGAAGCAGAAATTTGCACGGACGAAGCCCCACGTCAACGTCGGTACCATCGGTCACGTTGACCACGGTAAGACCACGCTGACCGCGGCTATCACGAAGTGCTTGGCCACGCTCAACCCGAACATCGAGTTTCGTAGCTTCGATTCCATCGACAACGCCCCAGAAGAGCGGGAGCGCGGTATCACCATCGCGACGGCCCACGTGGAGTACGAGACCGACAAGCGCCACTACGCGCATGTTGACTGCCCGGGCCACGCCGACTACATCAAGAACATGATCACCGGGGCCGCCCAGATGGACGGCGCGGTGTTGGTGGTTTCGGCCGCCGATGGTCCCATGCCCCAGACTCGTGAGCACATCCTCCTGGCCCGCCAGGTCGGCGTACCTTTCATCGTCGTATACCTGAACAAGGCCGACATGGTCGACGATCCCGAGCTGCTCGAGCTGGTCGAAATGGAAGTCCGCGAACTCCTCACCGAGTATGAATTCCCCGGCGATGAGATCCCGGTCATCACCGGTTCTGCCCTCCAGGCTCTCGAGCACGGTTGTGGCGACCGCGAGTGCTCGAGCTGCAGGTCGATCTTCGAGCTGGCCGACGCACTTGACAACTATATTCCCGAGCCTGAGCGGGCCATCGACAAACCCTTCTTGATGCCGATCGAAGACGTGTTCAGCATTCAAGGCCGCGGCACCGTGGTGACCGGCCGTGTGGAGCGCGGTATCGTCAAGGTCGGGGACAATGTCGAGATGGTGGGTCTGCATCCCGAGAGCACCAAGACCGTGGCGACCGGCGTGGAGATGTTCCGTAAGCTGCTCGATGAAGGTCGGGCCGGCGACAACATCGGTGTTCTTCTTCGCGGCATCAAGCGCGAGGAAGTCGAGCGCGGGATGGTTCTCGCCCAGCCCGGCAGCATTACTCCCCACACCGAGTTCGAGGCTCAGGTCTACGTGCTCTCCCGCGAGGAGGGTGGCCGTCATACCCCGTTCTTCAACGGGTACCGTCCCCAGTTCTACTTCCGTACCACCGACGTCACTGGTGACGTCACCCTGGAAGATGGCATTGAGATGGTCATGCCGGGCGACCACACCACGATCAAGGCCAAGTTGATCACTCCCATCGCTATGGAAGAAGGCCTCCGTTTTGCCATCCGTGAGGGTGGTCGTACGGTTGGCGCCGGTGCCGTGACGAAGATCGTGAAGTAGGAGTCACTCAGTGGCGCAACAAAAGATACGTATCAGGCTTAAAGCCTACGACCACGAGCTCGTGGACAAGAGCGCGCGCAGCATAGTCGAGACCGCGGAGCGCACGGGTGCCACGATCTCGGGACCGGTCCCGCTGCCTACGGAGAAGAACGTATATTGCGTGATCCGTAGCCCGTTTAAGGACAAGGACTCGCGCGAGCATTTTGAGATCAGGACCCATAAGCGCTTGATCGACATTCATCAACCCACACCGAAGACGGTTGACTCGTTGATGCGGATGGATCTGCCCGCGGGCGTGGACATAGAAATTAAACTGTGATGAAGACACTTCTAGGTACAAAGCTGGGTATGACCCAGTTCTTCAATGAGGACGGCAGCGTCGTTCGCTGCACGGTTATCCAAGCCGGGCCCTGCGTTGTCACGCAGAAGAAGACGGTTGAGACCGATGGTTATTCGGCGACGCAGATCGCTTTTGGCGATGTCAAGCCCAAGCGGCTCAACAAACCCCTTCTCGGACATCTCAAGAAGGCCGGTGTTGGGCCCAAGCGGCATCTCGTCGAGGTGCGCGGAGAGGATGCTTTCGCAGTAGGCGATGCCGTGACGGTTGACGTCTTCTCGGCGGGCGATGAGGTCAAAGTAACCGGCGTCAGCAAGGGTAAGGGCTTCCAAGGCGTGATCAAGCGGCACGGTTTTGCCGGCGGTCCGGGTTACCACGGCGCCCACTTTCACAGGGCCCCCGGCTCGATTGGCGCGTCTGCGGATCCATCCAGGGTCTATCCGGGCACCCGACTTCCGGGGCAAATGGGTAACGTGCGGGTCACCCAGTGCGGGCTCAGAATCGTCGCGACCGACTTGGAGAAGAATCTGGTGCTCGTCAAAGGCGCGATCCCAGGGAGCAAAGGCTCTCTGGTCGTGATCAGAGGTTAGTTATATGCCATCCATCGACAAGATCGACGAAAACGGCGCCATTGTCGGGCAGCAGGCCTTGGCCGATGCGCTGCTTGAAGGCCGAGCCAACATTGGCCTCATCCATCAGGTGGTAACGGCTGAGCTTGCCGGTCACCGGCAGGGAACCGCCGCGGCCAAGAGTCGGAGCGAAGTCTCCGGTACCGGAGCCAAACAATGGCGACAGAAGGGAACGGGGCGCGCGCGGGTCGGTTCCGGAAAAGTCGCTCATTTCACCGGAGGCGGCGTGGCCTTTCCTCCCATTCCCCGCAGCTACGGCACCAAGGTGAACAAGAAGGTCAGGGCCCAAGCATTCCGCATGGCACTGGCCGACCTGGTCGCAGGTGGCACGGCGCGGGTGTTATCGGGCGTGAGCTTCGATGAGCCGTCCACGCAGCGTGCTGCCGCGATCGTTCAAAAGGCGGGATTGGAGAGTCCGTTGCTCGTGTTGGTCGGCTCTGACGAGATTGGTGCCTACAAGAGCTTCCGCAACCTCTCTGGGGCGCGGGTGCTGGCCATCGGCGAAGCTGAGGTACAGGACTATGTGTGGGCGAAGAGCCTCATACTGACGGATGCCGCGGTTTCTTTCCTGCAATTCCGCGCGGGTGAAGGCGGTGAGTCCTAGTGGACGCGCGTGAGATCATCATCCGTCCGATCATCTCGGAGAAGAGTTACCGGGCCATCGACACGAACCGCTACTCTTTCGAGGTGAATTACCGAGCGACCAAGCCTCACATACGGGCGGCCGTCGAAGAGATCTTCAAGGTCAAGGTCATCGGCGTT
>Ga0068713_1003156_pt1 | contig 14964 bp, 8 predicted proteins | sample MTBAKSrepl2MetaG_FD_62223 | JGI IMG/M metagenome (GOLD analysis project Ga0068713, IMG submission 62223) | Enrichment culture microbial communities om Arthur Kill intertidal strait, New Jersey, USA, that are MTBE-degrading - MTBE-AKS2 (Arthur... | ecosystem: Environmental > Aquatic > Marine >...
TTGGGCATGCCCAGGTCGGTGACGATGACGTCGAACTCCTTGCGCACCAGGTTCTCCATGGCTTCAATGCCGTCCCCGGCCGTATCGACCAGATAGCCTTGCCTGACCAGAAATTCCTGGAGCAGCTCCCTGATGGCCGGTTCGTCATCCACGACCAAAATCTGATTCGGACCGAACCCATTGACCTTGGATGAAAAGTTTCCCTTATCCTTCAATTCGGACAAAGCAGACTCCTGAAATTACGAACGACCTAAACCTATGGCCATATCCGGGTCTGATCGAAATTGCCCCACCTGTCCCCTCATCCCTTTTTTATGATAGTCCGGACAATCAAAAGTGTCAATTGACTTTTGCCTGGTTCGGCCGCCTTAACATGGTCCCTACGAAACTTTCCCGGCTGGACGAAAAAAGATTTTCACCACGACCCGGGCTTATAACCTGAAAGAAGTGCTGATCTGAAATTGATTTTCCGTTTGAGGCTCAGGGGAAGCGGGCCCGGGCGGTTTCTCGTTTTCTCGGGCTTCTTTTATCTTGGACCAAAGTTTCAGGAGGAAAGAATTATTCGGCTCCAAGGCCAGGGCCCGACCGGCTGTTTCTTCGGCTTTTTGGTGTTGGCCTAAATGGTAAAGGACCGCGGCCAGCCGGCTGAGGGCCTTGGGGTGGTCGTTTCTTTGGGCCACGAATCTTTCCAAGACCGGCTTCATTTCGGCCCATTTACCCAAACCGGCCCCCAGGTAATAGAGAGGATCGATGTTTTTTTCGTCGGTCCGGCCGGATTCGAAGGCTTTGAGATAACTGCCGAAGGCCAGGTCCGGCCTTTGCCGTCGCTCGCACAGTTTGCCCAAGATGCGGTGGGTTTCAGGGTCCCGGCCGTCCCGGCGGCCCACGTTGGCCAGGGCGGCTTCGGCTTGGTCCAGCCGGTTGCCGGCCAGGAAAATCTTGGCGAAGCCCAGAAAAGGACGGTGGCTGTTGGCCCGGAGCTTGGCGGCCAGATGATAGAACCTGGCCGCTTCATCCAAGCGGCCCAGTTCGAACAGACAGTCGCCCTGGCCGATCAGAGCGGTGAACGAGTTGAATTCCTGGGGGAAAGATATAGGGAAAACAGAACTCTCCAGGTCCGCTTCCTTCAGCCCGATGGCCTCCAGACCTTGGCGGTAAGCCTCGATAGCTTCAAGATACCGGTCCTGAGCCTGCCGGACCGCGCCCAAACGGACCCAGTTGTCCGGGGCGTAGCCTTTTTGGATCAAGTCCAGGAACAGTTCAGCGGCCTGATCGCACCGGCCTAAAGCCAGGTCTATCTTGAGGCAGGTTTCCCCGTAGAACTGCGAGCCCGGCGCTCCTTGCTTCAAACTGCGGCAGACCTCCACGGCCTGGACGGCCTGCTGATATTCCCCGCGGGAATAGTGCCGCATGGCCGCGGCGTGAAAAAGGTCAAACTTGAAGGATTCAGCCACGTTATTGGGAATGGTGTGAATGTAGGCGGTGCGGTCGATTTGGGCCGGATCGCTCAGTTCGAGAAAGGTGCTCTTTCTCATGAGCACGTCGAACCGGCCCGGTTTTTCCGCCTCGACGTCCCACTTGACCCCGTCGCAATCGCAGTTTTTCAGGTGAGCCAGCCCGTTGAAAAGACGGTATTTGATCTTAGTGGACAACCGTTTCGAAATGAGGAAGACGTAGTCGACGTCGAGACATTGAGCCCCGAAACGGTAACATTCAAAAACGCTCGACGGTCGGGTCGGCGTGAAGATATGGACGTTTTTCAGTTCCCCGATCAGGCCCAAGGCGGCCCGGCAGTCCGCTTCCGTCTTGGACGGGTCGTTGTTGACCAGGACATACCTGACCGGATAGGAGAGGTGGTCGATGACCCGGCCGAGGAATTCCGGGACGGCTCCGTCCCACTGGAGCACAGGGAAGACCACGGCCAGGCGTTCGGCCTTGGGCCAGGGTTCGGGCGGCAGGTCGCCCTTGATCTTGCGCAGATTGTGCTTGTATTTGGTTTTGTCCTTGCGCTGAACCACGCTGATGCGGTCGGACTTGAAGATGGGCATGTAGTATTCGCCGGTGGGGATCGGGACGTGTTTGAAGTCGGTGTAGAAGACCATTTTGCGGTTGAGGTTCCAGTCGATCAGCACGGAGACTTGTTCGTCGTACCCGCCGACGCGCCGGGCGATCTCTTTCCGGTGCATGACGCTGACGTGGAGAGCGTGGTTATAGTGAAACATGAAGTCTCGGTTGAAATCCCGCGTAACTTTGAGGGTTTTGTCCAAAACAATCCGGCGGCCGGTCGTTTCGTCCTTGACGAAGGAGACGGCGTACAGGTCCGAGTAGCTGACCTCCACCTCCGGGTTTTCATCCAAAGCCCGGGCCAGGACCTCGAGGTGGTTGGGGTAGAAGAGGTCGTCGTCGCCCAGATAGGCGATATATTCTCCCCGGGCTTCCCGCAGACCGAAATTGAAGCGGCAAGGCAGCCCCCGGTTGATCTCGTCATGGAAATACCTGATCCGGGGGTCTCCAAAGCTGTTGATCACCTCGGCCACATCGACTCCGCCGTCGTTCATGACCAGAAGCTCCCAGTCGGTCAAAGTCTGGTCGACTACGCTTTGAACGGCCTCCCGCAAATAGTCGGGCCGGTTGTAAGTGGAGATGAGAACCGTGACTTTCGGAGACTCCAGAGTCATATCGTCCGTCCTTGCCCGGTCAGGCGACGGCCTGGGCCTGGGCTGCGGCCGGTCTTGGGCGGCCTATCCGCACCAGTCCTTTTTGTTCCAGGACTTTGAGGAAACGTAGGCAAACGTCGGTGGAAACCCCGTTTTCCAGACCGGACCGGCAGACCTCCAGCATCCGCCGGTGATCGCCGATCTGATTCAAAATAGGCAGGGCTTGTTCGTAAAACCTGGTCTGGAACATGGCCAGGCGTTTGCCCCGGTCGGTGGTCAGGTGGTCTATGGTTTGCCCCTGGACGGCTTTGCTTAGGTAAGCATAGATGTCTCTGGAGATGCTCTCCACCGAGTTGCAGGCTTCGACGTAGTCTCGGCCTTGGACCGAAGCCCGGCGGAGCATCTCCCGATTGCGGTTCAAATAGATCAGCCGTCCCAGAAAGTCGAACTTGTTGCGGAAGGTGAAGACCGGGGCCCGGCCCCGCCTTCCGGCGATGGGGCCGTGGGTGCGGGTGAAAACCGGCAGGCCCAAAGCCATGGCCTCGATGGAGGCCTTGCCGAACCCCCGGACCATCTGGTCCACGAAAAGATCACACTGCCCGAGGATTTCCGGAATCCGGCGGTGAGGAACGTTTTCGATCAAGACCGGTTCGGCCAGCCCGGTTTCTTTGAGCAGTTCAAAGACTTCAAGGACGAGGTCGGAATTTTTCTTGTACCGGTTGGAAGGCATGTGGGCGATCTTCAGCCGCCGCCGGTCGAAATTCCTTGGCTGAAAAGGCCAGTTGCCCAGGTCAATCGGCGTGTCGCTGTTGACCAGCTTGGGGAAGAGATGGGCGTATTCATCGACCGAAAGAATAAAGGCGGCCTGGGACGACATCCGTTCGAGTTTGGCCTGTTTGTATTTGGAACTTTCCGGGGCTTTATCCAGCTCAAAACCCATGGCCCGCAGGGCGTTGTCCACGAACATGGCCGGGTCCCACAGGTCCGACCCCCAGTAAGCCGCGGCGATCTTGGCCCCCTGGTCCCGGATGATTTCCAGATCGGGATAGGACCGCCCCAGCCTGGGGCCGCCGATGTATTCGTGGTCGGCCAGGGAACAGCCGAATTGGAAATAAATCAGGTTGTATTGACGGGCCAAACGTCTGACCGCGCCGACCGGATCGTCCCTCAGGTCTTGAAGGACAGCGGCCGAGACCGTGGTGTGGTCCTCCCGGCGGGGACCGCCGCGAAAAACGTCGATGATGTCCACTTCGACGTTGTATCTTTTCAGGCCGTTACGGAGATGAATCGAATTGTGCCCGATTTCCACCGGGGCGATGAGCACCTTGACCGGGCGGTCCAGGAGATAACCCGGCCGGGCTCCTCCTTGGCCGTCCGGTTCATCGGCGGCGGGACTAGAACCGGCCCGGCCTTCAGAAGCCTCGACCGCCGGCGAGTCAGAATCATCTTGTTCGGTCTTAAAAGGATCGTTCAGGGTAAATTCCTGTGAGTCTTCAGGCATGTCCGTCCTCTTATTCGGCTTTGCGGCTGATCTGAAAATAAGGCTTCAAAGTTCCGCCGAAACTCCTAAAAAATTTTTCCACCCGGGGCATCATCGACCCCTCAAAATCAAACTTATCGGTCACCGAAGCCGCGAACTTGATGGCCGCCCAGATGGTCAAGGCCGTGGCCCCGCTGTTTCTCAGCTCGGGATCGCCGCCGCCCATCAGGTAGTAAGCCGACTTTTGATCCCAAACCAGATAGGCCGCGGCGTGGACCCGGTCCCGGCCGTCCACGGCGAAGAACATCTTTCGCGCCCCTTGACGGCTCAAAGTTTTGTCCAGCCGCCGGACCAGTTCCCTAGGGTAAGGCAAGGTCAGGCCTTGTCGGGTGAAGGTCAGTTCGTTGACCTCCAGGAATCTTTCCAGGTCCGGCTCGGTCACGATTTCCACCTGCTTTTCGGCCTTGCGGATGTCCGTCTTGATGTTTTCCCGAAAACCGCGCCAGACCCGGTCCAGGTCGATCAAGTCTTCGATTACGTAAGTGTACCTGGTGGTCTGGTTGAAGCCGGCCCAGTGGAAGGGCAGCCAGTTGTTAAAGTTATAGTTGAAATTTTGCACGAAGTAGAGGTAATCCGGCAATTTTTCGATCAATTCGGTTGTAAGTTTGACTTCCTGGGACAAGGCCTTGGCGTACTTCCCGTCGAACCGGGGCAGAAGAACGCCCAGGGTCTGGGTCAAGGGCGGATGGAGTATGATGCGCTTTTTATCCTTGATCTGCCAGACGATGGGCATCAGGGCCGCTATCCGGTCGTTCTTGAATACGGTCAGATAATCCCACTGACCCGGAGCCAAAGCTTCCAGCCACCAGGGCCGGCAGAAGATCGAACCCTGAGGCGAGGCGGTGATGAAATCCTCGATCTCTTTCAGGGTGTTCCTCTTGGATTTCTTTGAAGCTTCTAGCTCGCCGAGTTCAACCAGTCGGTCTTCGATCAAGCGGTAGTCGGTTTCGTTAATCTTGATGTCGCTGGATTCTTTGAAGCCGGGCGGCAGGTCCAGGGAACGATCCCGCAGAGAGTGGCCGCGCTTCCGGAGAAACCGGCCGATTTCGTCCATGACCTGTCCGGGGTCTTGGCAAAACCGGGCGTAATCGATGCTGAAAAACCTGTCTGGACCGATTCGGCCGCGGTCTTCTTCGATCTGGCTGTAAATGTAATGGACCTGTTCGGCCACTTGGTCCCAGGGGTAATGGTCGGCGATCTGGTCGATTTCCTTGGGCGGCAAGGACCACCAGACCCGTTTGTTGCCGTGGAGGTCTACTCGGCCCTTGAGCAGGGACTGGGCGATGTTGAGCGGATTCCTCCGGCAGATGATGAAGGAGGCCCGCGGAAAGGTCTCGGCCAAAGCGGCGATTCTCATGGAGTTGAAGGTGTTTTTGATGAGCATGGGCCTCATGGTCACGGCGCTGATGCCCATGATCTCTTGGAACAATTCCCGGCGGGCTTCAATCGGCGTGTCCCCGGGCCGGACGTAGACCCGGGGCGGACGCGGGAACCAGCGGTACCAGAATTCCCCGGCTTCGCTCGGCCCCAGTTCACCTTCAGTGGCCCCGTATTTCGAGTCATAGTCGGATTGAACATCGGTCCCAAAGAGGCGGTGCTGGACCAGAGCCGCGGCCACGGGCCGGGCTAGGCGCCGGGCGATGAAATTGGAAAAATAGCTGAACTGGAACCGATTGACCAAAAGCTGGTAAAGCAGGGTCGTGCCGGACCTGGGCGCACCGACGATGAAGACCGGCCCCGGCGGTTCTTCCACTCCGGCCGCCACTGGAGCTTCGGGCGCATCGGGCCGAGCTATCGGACCGGGCTCGCCGCCGATGAGTGCGGCCAAAATTCTGGAAAGGCCGACTTCAACCGGTAGATCAGACTCGGCCAGGTTCACCCGCCGGATATAATCGGATGAAGCTTGATCGGCTGAAACATGATCGAGAAAAGCGAAACAGACCGGATATTTCAGGCCGTCGGCGGTCAGGATTTTTTCCAGATGGACCACCAGGCCTTGGTCCAGGCCGGGCAGATGAGCGATAACGCTGATCCGGTTGGTCAAAAAGGCTTGGACCAGCCCGCCCAAGAGGCTCGGGTCTTGGATTTCCCCTTGTTCGGACAGCCCCAGCCCTTTAAGCACATAGGGATGCAGAAAGCCGGGGCCGATGACCTGGGGTTTGTTTGAATCGGCCGATTCGGCGGCCGCGGCCAGGATTTGGGCGTAGGCGCGGCGCAAGTCTTCCGGACCGCCGATCAGGAACACCGCTGAGACCGGCCAGTCCGGCCGTAACCATGGAGAAAATTCGGCGGCTGGAAGTTTTTCTTCCTTTGATTCAAGGTTCTTTAAAGCGTCTTGGATCGAACCGATCATGGCGGTTTCGGTTCCCTGGTCCAAGGCCGACAAGTGACGGTAGATGAACGGGGAGGCGTCCACTTCATAGCCGCCTTCCTGGAGCATGGTTTCGGTCGGCAGATAGCAGGCCAGACCATTGGTGCAGCCTAGGATGAAAACGCCTTCCGGGTTTTCGGCCAAAGACCTGATTTGGACGGCCAGTTCGGCTGCGGGTTCGCCGGGCAGAGCGATAAAGCGCAGGTCCGGGCCTAAGGCCAGGCATTGGAATTTAAGACCGAGCCGGCGGGGAAACTCGCCGGAAGGATAACGGGCCAAGACATCCGCCGCCCACCGCCGGACCGGGGCCGGGGCCTGGTCGTTGAGGCTGATCTGTTCGAGGGCTTCCGCCGGGGGCAAAGGTTTAAGCGGCAGTTCGACCCGGCCGGCGGTCCAGGCCATGGGTCCGGTCACTTTCTGTAATCCTTTTTCCAGAGCTTCTATCACCTTTTCGGCCAGAAGTTCGCCGTTGTCCTGGGCCGACCGGGCGTCCTGACAAAAGCGCATCCGGCCGTTATCCCTGGATGCTTCCTTGACCGTGCCTAACGCCCCTTGGAGAAACATCACCCCGTCGGCCAAGCCTCGGGCGATCAAGGTCTGCCGGAAATAGCCAGGGAAATCCGCGGAAATCATTTCGGCCTGACCCAGCCCGGTGGGGTGGCAGCCGTGATTGACCAGAAGGACCTTTTTGTTTTTATCTTTAAAATGGACCCGAATCAAAGGGGTGTGGCCGTCATAAAAACCGTCTTCATTAGGGGCGAAGACGGTCTGTCCCTGCCGGGACAGTCGCCGATTGACCCCGATACGCGCTTCGGCCGCTCCCCAGGCCAGATCGGCCGCTTCCAGGCGCTCCAAAAGCAGAGGCAGTTCCCGGCCGACCGCCGCAGCGATCCCTTCGGCGAACTCAGGATAAAACGGCCCCAGTTCCGCGGCGGTGTGGTCGGTCGTGCCCGGAGCGTAGTGGGTGTGGGAGGCGTTGAGAATGATTTGTTCCGGCTCCAGGCCGCAGGCTTCGGCGGCCAAGTGTATTCGTTTGACGATCTGAGGACCGAAGCCGAAGAGGTCGGCCGTAATCAGCAAAAGACGATTCTCCAGGCGGTCTTCCAAGAGGAGCAGCTGCATCTTCAAGGGACAGGAAACCTCCGTCGCCGCCCTTGGCGCTCCACCTAGACCCTGAAGATAAAGAGGCCGCTCCCGCGAAACAGCGGGTGTGATGTCCAATTCGGCGAAGGCGGCCTTAAATTCAGCCGGCTGGGCTTCCAAGGCCGGGCCGGCGCTTGGGCCGCTGGACACCACCGGCGAATGACGGTTGACCTGGGATTGGACCGGCAATTTTGACAATAGAGCCTGGACTTCTTCCGGTTGGCGGCTCCATTCTTCGAAAGTTTCGAGTAGTTTCCGCGTGGTCTGATGGAGGGCCTCCGCGTTTTTCAAAGCAAAATGACAGGCCAGGCAGCCGACCCAGCCGCGAAGCGAAGCCGGATCTCTTTCGACCAGACCCTGGAAAAGCCACAGGGCTTCGTCGGGATGTCCGCTCTCCCGGATGCACTCGGCCGCCAGATAGTTTACGTCATCTTCGTTGGTCAAAGTTCGGGCGTGGGGGTAGTGTCCCAAGGCCCGGCCGAAGTCTCCGGCGGCATGACGCCACAGAGCGTGCACCAAATGTTCTTCCGGAGCCGCAGGCGGAATTTTAGCCAGGATAGGCCCGGCCTGGTCGGGGCGGCCCAACTTCAGCCAGGCCCGCGCGGCTAAAAGACCGGCCGTCCTGGGGTCCAGCCCGCCGCTAAGTTTGGTCAGAGCGGTCAAGACCGGCCGACATTGGCCCAGATCCACCTGCCGGGACAATTGCTGTTTCAAGGCCGCGGGTCCGCCGTCGGGCAGTCGGCCGTTCTCAGAGAAAGCCTTTTCCGCGACCAGATCATAGGTCCCTTCGAAACCAAGGAACTCCGTCCGGCCGTCCTGGATTCCGGGGCGACTTTGGCAGCGGAAACCCTTTTGTTCCAAGAGAGCGGCCAGGGCGGTCGAGGGCAGCCCCAGCCAGCGGTTCTGAAGGTGACCCAGACCGGCCAGCCATTTGAAGGTGTCGGTCAGAACCTGGAGCCCGTTGGTCAGGCGGCCTTGATGGCCTTTGATTATCCCGTCTTCGATCACGTAAGCCAGGTACCAGCCCGGCCCGGAGTAACCCAAATATAGCTTGGCCCCGGGCTTCATGACCCGGTTGAATTCGCTCAGCGCCAGGTCATGGTCGGTGAACATCAAGACGCCGTGGCAGAGAACAAAGTCAAAAAAATCTTCAGGATAGGGAATAGTCTCGGCTGCGGCCTTAAGGAAACGGGTTCGATAGCCGTAAGCAAAATTGGCCGCGACCATCCGGCAGATTTGAGTGAATTCTTGGTTGATGTCTATCCCGGCCACGAAATCGTTGCTCTGGGCCAAAGCCAGGCTCCAGTGGCCGGCCCCGCAGCCCACATCCAAAACGGCTTGGCCTCCGGTAAATCCAATACGTTTCAGATTGGTCAGGTAAAAATCGAAATCCTTGTCATAGTTTTCCCTGGCGCAGTCCAGGAAATAGTTCAACCGTGAAGAATTCTCTGAAGCTTCTAAAGCGTTGGCCAGGACGGACAGGGCGGTCCTAACTTCTTGATGTTCAGATAATCTCAAAATCCTCCCTCCGTTTCCATGGAAGCATGACGCTTTTCCGGCCGAGATGGTCGGCCGGGTTGAGGATGATCCCGGATTGTCGTTCGCTTCCTATGTACACCGCCGTCCGTTCCGGGTCGGGAGTGTAAAACGTCAAACCGGCCAGGTGTTCCCGTTCCGGGTTCTCTTCCAGACCCAAAAAATCGTCCTTTATTCCGTCGACCATGATCCTGAATCCTGATTCTTCGCGCTCCCACCGCCATTTCAAGTGATGGTAAACATAATTGTATTCCAGCAAGTCGCTGAGTGGAGCCGCGAGGAGAACCCCTTCCTGGAATTGGGCCGCCAAAAATTCCAGACATTTCCTGGTTTCCCTGGAAAAATAAGGCCAGGTGTTTTTCACGGCCTGGCCGTTCGCTCCGGTCGCCGCGCCCAGATGCTGATAGATGAGCAGATAGCCCTGGCTGAGTATCAATTTATTAAGGGCAATAGGATTTAGATGAAGGTAAAAATTGGAAGCCGTGGGCTTAACCCCGTCGACTTGACTGACGTTATGGGTCCGGTCGACTTCTTTCAGACCGCCGTCTTTTATAAGAATAAACCGCCTGATATTATAAGCCCGGCTACCGTCTTTCAATATTATCGGGACCAAAAGGGAGTTTTCCTCAGCCAGTCTGGTGGATCGGCCCTGATCAAGATCGAGGACCTGGTAAGCTTTTCGCCCGTCCTGGGCTATCGGGATAAACATTTTGCGTCCGAATTCCAAGAAATCGACCGTATCCTGGCCGATGACCGAACTAAGTCCCCCGTCATTCCATTGCCAGATGAATTTAACCCCGTAATTTCTGGTCAGATCGAAATGATAAGCCGGGGACCCGGGATAGTCCCCCTTGGCGTGAGTGACTTGTCTGGAGGAATCCACCGACGGCGTCGCCTCCCCCGGTGGACCGCCCACACCGTGATTGGTCCAGACCTTCAATCGCCAGCCCCGGTCCGCCAATATTTTATAAGCCTTTTCCGCGTAGCTTCTTTTAAAAGGCATCCGTTGGTCAAAGGAGCCGAACCCGTGCAGGGTGTCCAAATAGCCTGTTCGGATAAGATGTTCGATCTGACGCCGGTGCGGTCCGTCTTTACAGTCCAATGAACCGAAGTAGGCGAACTCGTCGTCGCCGCCCTGGGGATTGAACAGGTAAAAGCTGCTGGAAAAAGGCAATCCCAAGCCCCGGCCGAGAGGCGTTTCCTTGGTCGAACAGAGATAGCTGAAGATGTTGACGAAATCGTCCCAGGAGGTCAAGTCGATGTCGTTGGCCAGGGCCAGGGCCGCCCGGTAGGGGTAAGGGAACTTGCGGAGTTCGATCTTTTCCAGGCCTTCTGTCACCCGGTTTTCAATCGGAGCGGGTGAAAAAACCCCGGTCGGCGAAGCCCCCGTCAGAGCGGTTGGTTCCACACTCATAGAATCCCCCGTCTTTTTTCGGCCAGGGTCGGGACATGAGCGTAGGTTTCTAAAAAAGCGACCAAACGGTCCGCCGCTTCGACCGCACTGACCTGATCGGTGGCCATGACCAGTTCCGGACGGTCCGGCGGTTCATAGGGCGCGGATATGCCGGTGAATTCAGGGATCAGGCCGGCCCGGGCTTTTTCATAAAGACCCTTCCAGTCACGGGCAGCGCAGACTTCCACCGAACACTCGGTATAAACTTCGATGAATTCACCGGGTTTCAAAAGCCCACGGACCCGGTCCCGGTCGGCCCGATAGGGTGAGATGAAGGCGGCCAGGACGATTACCCCGGCTTCGACAAAAAGCTTGGCCGTTTCACCGATCCGCCGGATGTTTTCCGCCCGGTCTTCCGGTGAAAAACCCAGGTTTGAATTGAGCCCATGACGGACGTTGTCGCCGTCCAGGACGTAGGTGGAACAGCCTCGATCATGAAGCTTTTTTTCCACCAAATGGGCGATGGTGGACTTGCCTGAAGCGGACAGTCCGGTGAACCAGACGGTCAGGCCGGGGTGGCCGTGGAGCCGCTCCCGATCCTCACGACTGACCTGTCCGGCGAACCAGGTGATATTAGCAGCCGCTTTTTTGCGGTCGGCGGCCGCGGATTCTTTTAACATCTCGCTCCCTCCTGAACCATCGGGACAAACAGATGTTTGAGCAAACTGACTCCCCAGTAAACGCCTGAAAACCCCGGCTGTCTATCGGATTGAACTTTACTCTGTTTTATTTTGAGACCATCCCTAAGTCTTTATCTTGCTCACCACCCGCTTCGATCACCTCGGCCTGAACCGCCCCGGCAATCCTCCAGAAACGCCTCAGGCCAAGTTCAGTTTCCGCTTTAGGTTAGCAATATATATGCCACAAGGTTGGATGCAGATTATTGTTTGAAATACAATGAGATAGTGGAACAGCTCAGAGGAGACTGACGTGAGAGGTCGGGGCTCGGCCGGCTGATTAGAATATTTTACCCGGTCTTTTTTTCCCCTTTACTCCGGGACCAGCGGGGAGGCGAAGAGGGTCGGTCTGATTGGGCGGAACTTTTCCCGATTACCCGCCTCTGACCATGGTCTTGAGCGAGTTCCACCAGGCCGGCCAAAGCTCTTCAGCAAATTCTTCCGGGAAAACAGGGGCCGAAATGAATTTTCGGGAATGGCGGCCGATCAGGTGCCAGGTGTTGGCCAAGTAATTCGGCCGGAGACCGTCGCCGAAAATGCCGAAAATCTGTCCTCCAGCCATGGCCTGGAACATATTTTTCGAATGGACGGGCTGGTTGAAAGCCACCACGATGGAGCCGATGGTTTCCAGGTCGTGGCTGTCGCTGCCGCCCAACGGGATGCGGCCGAGTCGCCGGCAAAGGCGCAAGGCTTTCCGGTTGGCCCGCGGCGATAGGGACCCGTTGCAGACTTCGATGCAGTCGGCCTGATCCAGGACCAGTTCCACCGCTTCCTGCCGTTTGCGGCCATGATCGATGTTCTTCCACAGAGGGGCGAAAGGGTGGGGGATGGAAATAAGCACTTGGTGCTCCAGGGCCGCCTCGATCAGATAATCCAAGGGCCGGGGCAGAAAGGCGTACCAGCGTTTTTTCCGGAAAGGCTCAACGTGAGCCTTATAGAACTCTTCACAGACCTCGGCTCGGGCGAAGTAGAGAATCAATTCGATCTTTTCCAGGGAACCTATCTCCAGCGAAGGCAGGGTCGGCGTCTTCCCCCGCTCCAAGAGCTCCAGGCTGCCCCGGATCTCGTTGTGATCGGTCACACAGCAACCGATGTTTTTGGCCAGGCAGATGTCTTCCACTTCTTTTATGTCAGCCGCACCGTCCGAGTAAGTGGTGTGCAGATGGGCGTCGGCCAGCAACACCTGACGATCCGGCCGGGCCGGACCCCTGGTCGGTCCATCAGGTGGAATATTGAAATAGTTATGTAATTCGTTTTCCAAGAGCCGCATGAACTTCGTTTCCTTCCTCTAGGGCCTACGAAGCCAAACCATACCAGAAGCGGCCGGATTTCTCCACCTCGCATCAAACTTAAGTTGAATGATTACGGCCTGTTTTGTTTATGGCTTTATAATGGCTTGGTTATATCTAATTGTTAAAGCAAATTATTCATAATTGCCCATCGACAAAATCAAGGACCCGGTCGATGATTTCAAGGCCCTCCCTCAATTCAGCCTCGGTGATGACCAAAGGCGGAACCACGAAAATCCAGTTCCAGCGGACCCAGGTGAAGAGGCCGCCGTCGAGCAGACGACGGTTGATCTCCTTGTTAAAGGCCAGGTCCGGTCCGGCCGCGTTCCAGGGAATCAAAGGCTCTTTGCTCTCACGGTCCTTGACCAGTTCGATCAGACAGAACAAGCCCAACCCCCGAACGTCGCCCACGGAGGGATGTCTTTCCTTGAGGGCTTCAAGCTCTTGCCGGAGGGTGCGGCCCAGGGTCCCGGCCTTGTCCACCAGACCTTCTTCCTTATAAACCTCCAGCGTGGCCGCAGCCGCGCCGCAGCATAAGGGGTGAGCGTTGTAGGTCAGACCGGCCCAGAGCATCTTGTCCTGAAAGTGATCGGCGATTTTTTGGGACACGGCCACGGCCCCCAGGGGCAGATAGCCTGAGGTCAAGCCCTTGGCCATGGTCATCATATCCGGGACCACGTCCCAATGGTCCACGGCGAACCACCGGCCGGTCCGGCCGAACCCGGACATGACTTCATCGCTGATCAGCAGGACGTTGTGACGGGTGCAGATGTCCCGGACCATAGGCCAATATTCGGGAGGCGGCGCCAGGATGCCGTTGGAACCGGTCACGCCTTCCAAAAAGACTGCGGCCACGGCGTCCGGATTTTCATAAAGGATGATCTCTTCGATATGTTTGGCGCACTGAAGGCCGCAAGAGGGGTAAGTCAGGTTGAAGGAGCAACGGTAACAGTAAGGGTCCAAAACGTGGATGACTCCGGGGATGCCCGGTTCGGCCGGGATGCGCCTGGGGTCGCCGGTCAGGGAGATGGCCCCGAAGGTGGCCCCGTGGTACGAACGGTAACGGGCCAGGATTTTGAATTTGCCGGTGTAAAGCCGGGCGATCTTGATGGCGTTGTCGTTGGCTTCGGCCCCGCCCAGGGTGAAAAAGAAATGATTCAGGTCGCCGGGAGTGACTTCCACTAAGGCCCGGACCAATTCCGACCTGGTTTTATAGGCGAAAGCCGGGCTGCAAAAACAGCATTGAGCCGCCTGGTCCTGGATAGCCTTAACCACCTTGGGGTGCTGAAAGCCGGTGTTGAGGTTCATGAGCTGGGAGGCGAAATCCAAATACTTTTTTCCGTCCGCATCCCAAAACCAGGCCCCCCGGCCATGGTCGAAGACTATGGGATCCAAGGCCCCTTGGACCGACCAGGAATGCAGATTGTGTTCCCGGTCCAGACGTTTGATTTCGGCCGCGTCCATAATAAACTCCTTAAGCGTGGTTTGCATTCAGCCCGGCGCTTTTTTGACTCATCTCCAACTCGTTCAATTCTTTTCCCACTTCCGCCACGTGTTCCAGCATCAGCCGGTAAGATTTCTCTCCATCCCCGGCGGCGATGGCGGCCAGAATCTCTTGGTGGGCCCGGACCACCGCCCGGGAAAACTCCGGACCGGGTTTGAGGATTTTCTTGGCGTCTTCCAGCAGGTTGCCCACGAAGTCCTGGATGAGGATTAAAATGGGGTTGCCGGTGGTGTTGGCGATGATCCGGTGAAACTTGATCTCATTCCGGCTCAATTCCGCGGATTGTCCCTGCTCCAGAGAGAGTTTGCTCGTTTCGTTTATCTCCTGCAGCAAGTCAAGGTCTTCGGTCGAAATGCGTTCGGCCGCGGTCCTGGCCGCGTATGGCTCGATCAGCTTGCGGACTTCAGAGAGGTCTTTTACGGAAATGTTTTTGAAATGAAGAAAATTGGCCAGGTTGGCCTTGGTGATCTCCATGTCCACTTCGGACACAAAAGCCCCGCCGGCCGCGCCCGGGCGGATTTCAATCAAGCCCAAATATTCCAAAGCCCGCAAAGCCTCCCGCAGGGTCTGTTTGCTGACCCCGAATTTTTCCATGAGCTCCCGATCAGAAGCGATCCTTTGCCCGGGCGATAATTTTCCTTCCAGGATGGCGCTTCTGATTTGACGGATGATCTGCTGAGCGACTTTGCTGGGACGAACGGCTTCAAACACCTCAAAATCACCATATCATGATTGTTGGGGGAGCATTAGCACCCGTATGGGGTCTTGTCAAGAAATTATTATAATAATTATAA
>Ga0068713_1003173_pt1 | contig 14852 bp, 11 predicted proteins | sample MTBAKSrepl2MetaG_FD_62223 | JGI IMG/M metagenome (GOLD analysis project Ga0068713, IMG submission 62223) | Enrichment culture microbial communities om Arthur Kill intertidal strait, New Jersey, USA, that are MTBE-degrading - MTBE-AKS2 (Arthur... | ecosystem: Environmental > Aquatic > Marine >...
CAGTCGAGGTCCAACTGCTTGATCGATTTGAAGTTCGCTATGCTCAGCTTGGTAATCATGGCGACAGCTCCTGCACGTCCTGCAAGGGAGTCCATTTCTGCGTTTCACGCTGGGGGCTATTGTATCCCCCTTTACCCGTGCGTGACAACCCCGAGAGAGAAGGTACGTGCTGCGCAGCATTGATGTCATTGTCCAGAGGTTACGCGGCCCGTCTCCTGTTTGTAGTGACGCCGTGAGGCGTTATCTTCCTGGTCTGCGAAGACATGCCCTTACGGGCACACTACAAACGAGCGGCGCCAGCACAGCCGGTCTACTACGTCCCCTTCAAAACAACGGGAGCCATGCCTTCGCGTGTCGGCATGGCTCCCGAGCGTCAACAGCCAATCATCAACAATCAATCAGCTTTGATCCATCACTTCCCCGCCTTGTACTTCGCCCAGTAGTCGGGGTAGAACTCTTTTGCCTTGGCGGCCAGTTCCTGGTCGCTGATGGCCGTGAGGCGGCCGTCCACCTCGTATTGGTCGATCACCCAGCGGGCCATCTTGTGCACCTTGATCTTGTTGATGCGGTCTTCATCCTTGAGGCCGAAGAACTCGTTGATCCAGTGGACGACGCCGTCGGCGCCGCTCTTGTCGGTGATCGCCACCCGCGGCGGCCGACCGAGCAGCTTCTCCGTATTGAAGATGTTGTAGATCCGCTCGTCCTGGCGGAGCCCGCCGGCGTGGATGCCCGCCCGCGTCACGTTGAACGCGTGGCCCGCGAACGGATAGTTGTCCGGAATCGGCAGGCCGATCGACCGCATGTAGTCCGCCAGTTCCGTAATGGCCAGGGTGTCGATGCCGCACAGGCCGCCTTTGAGGGCGATGTACTCCATGACCGCGCCTTCCAGCGGCGGGTTGCCCGTCCGTTCGCCGAAGCCGAAGAGGGTCGAGTTCAGCGCGTCGCAGCCATAGAGCCAGGCGGTCGCGCCGTTGACGTGGACTTTGTGGAAATCGTTGTGGCCGTGCCATTCGAGCCGGCTGCTCGGGACGCCGATCTCTTTGTTGAGCTTGTAGATCAGCTTGGGAATGCTGCGCGGCAGCTCGGCCCCGGGGTAACTGATGCCGAAGCCCATCGTGTCGCACAGGCGGATCTTGACGGAAAGCTCCTCCGGCACGCCTTCGCTCATCTCCATGAGCCGGTCCACAAACGGCAGGACGAAGCGGTCGATGTCCGCGCGGGTGACGTCTTCCAAGTGGCAGCGCGGCCGCACGCCCGTGTCGAGGGCGGCCTGCACCACCTCGCAGTACGAGTCCATGCATTCCTTGTGGCTGCGGAACTTGAGCTTGTGGAAGATGTGGTAATCCGAGCAGCTCGTGAGCATGCCGCTTTCCTTGAGGCCGGCCTCCTTCACGAGCCGGAAGTCGCCTTTGACCGCGCGGATCCAGCCGGTGCACTCGGGGTACTTGTGCCCGAGCGCGCGGCACTTGTCCAGAGCCAGCCGGTCGTTCTTGGTGTAGAGGAAAAACTCGGTCTGGCGGATCACGCCGTTGGGACCGCCCAGTCGCGACAGCAGGTCGTAGATCTTCACCATCTGGTCGATCGTATACGGCGGCAGCGACTGCTGGCCGTCGCGGAACGTCGTGTCCGTGATGACGATGTCGCGATCCTGGACCGCGGCGAAGTCGAACTGGACCGGTTTGCCGTCCACATACTCGACGACGGGCCCGCTGAACCGGATCCGCGGCGGCAGATCGTACGGGAAGGTGTCTTCCAGCAGGTTCGGCCGGAGCACCTCGGGGAGATTGTGATGTCTTCTGGTCTTTGCCATAGCTGACCCCTTTGTCATTTAGGATTTATGATTTGCGATCTACGATTGGGCTCGCGCTACGCACAACCCCCAAAGCGTAGATCGTAAATGGCAAATCGCAGATCGCGTGCGGTTACTCTTCGATGGGCACGCCCTGCTCTTTGCAGACGTTGGCGATGAACTCCACCGCGCTGCCGACGGTCGTCACGGAAAGGGCCGCGTCCTCGTCCATCTCGATCCCGAACTCCTCCTCGAACATCGCCACCAACTCGATGGACTGCACGCTCTCGGCGCCCAGGTCCTCGGTGAAGCTGTTCTCAAGCTTGATCTCTTTCGGATCGAGGTCCAGGACCTTTGCGGTGACCTTCTTGACTCGTTCTGCGACTGTCGCCATAACTGCACCTCCAGTTTCAGGGATTCTATACGCGCCAGAGGGGACCGGAAGGACCCATCCTTTTCGCGTTTCACATGCGCTCATTTCATCATGGCCTTGCGGCCCTTCCGGACGGCCTCGTCGCGCGGGCCCGCGGTCAGCTCGAAGACCACCTCCCACATGGCGCGGTCCGCCTCGGTCCACTGGCACTTGCGCCGGCTCATCGCGGTGGCCGCGGTCTCATAGAGGACCTTGCGCCCGAAGCCTTTCGTGACCACGCCTTCGATGTACCACCCGAAGGACGGAATGAACTTCGGCAGCGGCTTGCCCGACGACATGATCAGCGCCATGGCCCCGACGACCGAGCCGGTGTTGAACAGCACGCCGATCGAGGTCTTCGTGTGGTCGCCGATCAGGGCGCCGACCTTGGTCGAGCCGGTGTCGATGGAGTGCTTGCCGTCGAGCATCACCGAGACGGTCGAGTAATCGTTCTTCAGATCGCTGTTGGTCGTCAGCGCCCCGAGGTTGACCCACTCGCCCACGTAGGCGTGGCCGAGGAAGCCGTCGTGGTACTTGTTCGAGTAGCCCTGGATGATGGACTCCTCGACCTCGCCGCCGAGCCGGCACCACGGCCCGATCGAGTTGCCCTCGCGGCACTTGGTCCCCAGCAGGATCGATTTCTTGCCGACGAAGCAGGGCCCCTCGATCCGCGTGAAGGGATGCACCTCGACGTCCTCGTCGAGATAGACCGGCCCGTTCGCCGCGTCGATGACGACCATCGGGTGGATCGTGGCGCCCTTGGCCACATAGACATCCTTCTTGCTGCCCCGCAGAGCGCTGGGCTCTTCGACGCTCCCTTCGATCCCGTTGCGGCCCAGCGCGGTGAAATCCGCCGTGATCTGGTGCGGACTGGCCAGGATCAAATCCCACGTGTAATTCCATGTCGGCAGCTTCGCCGGCACGTTGGGCAGCGTGGCCTTGGCCGATTCCAGGAAGGCCGTGATATCCTTGCCCTGCACCCTCTTGAGATCGCCGGTCGTGATACGGGCGTACAGGACTTCTCCTTGCTCGTTCACGCCCACCTCGCTGCGTCCGGTGGGCACCTGGAAGCTGTCCGCTTTGACGCGGGCGTCCACGATCAGCAGATCACCGCCCGCGAGACTGGAGGGATCATTCACCGGCCGGCGGGTCTTCGCCCGGTAGACTTCGGCCAGGTAGTCGGGCAGGAAATACGCGACGTCGCCCGTCCCGACCTTCGCCAGGAGCTTCTCGCCGAGCGAAGTTATGCCGCAGCGGAGCTCCCACACAGGCCGACTCAGGGTCAGGGGGTGGAAATTCTGTCTATGATCGCCGGGCTTGTCGACAAGAACCAATCGCATCGGGGGCCTTTCAGATACCGTTCAGTTCAGATATTCGGCTGCCATCCGTGGAAACGCAAAGAGCCGGCATTCTACGGGACCGTACGCCGAAGGTCAACCGCAAATCACCCATTTGCGGGGGCTGGGGGCTTGCGGCCCGTGCGCCTGCATCCCGCGCGGATGGGCTTGCCCGGAGAGACGCTTCGCTCCCGGCATCAGCCATATTGGCGGAGGCAAGCCGCACGAAGACGCACGCCCCATCATTGTGGGTCGGACCTGATTTGCAGCCGCACGGTGGCGATGCCGAACGCCTGGACCGGCACGGAGACGGCATGGTCGGTAGCGTCCAGTTCGGCCTGGTTTTCCTCCACGATGTTCGTCTGCCAGGCCTTCTCGACGGTCGCGCCCGGCACGGCAAGAGTGGTCGTGGTCGGCCTGCCGTCGGTCTCGAGGAGACGGGCAATGATGCCCTGTTTGTCCTCCGCCCGCTTGAGGGTCACCAGCAGCACGTTCGGAGCATCCAGCCGGCAGAAGCTCGCTTGGCTACCCAATCCCCCCTGCCTGGGACCGTCGGCAACCACGGCTGTCAGCGGATTGTGGGCGGACCAACCGAAGTCGCGATTCACGCGGTTGGCTTGCGGCCCGCCGTGGCTCGTGACGGAATACCGAAAGAGAATGTCGCTCTGCTGCACCGGCTGAAAGTTCGTGCGGAAGTTGCTGGCAAGGACGAAAGCATAGACGTGGCCTTTTGTGATCTGGTCGCGCGTAATGAAGGGCTGTGCGAAATCGGGGGCGGTCACGCCGTGGTGTGCCTGCGAGACATAGCAGGGCCACAGGCCGCCGAATTCGAGCAGGTGCGACTCCACGGGGGACAGCGTGACCCCGATATCGTCATTCGAGACGCCGGCCCAGTGCTGCACGGCGTAGTAATTCGTATTCGAGCCCGGGAACTGGTCCTCGAATGGCTCGATCACCGAGTTGGAGCCTTCGAACCGGAATTGCGGGTCATCGACCTTGAATGGGAACGCGAAGTAGATCTCCAGCAGGGGCGTGGAGTCCTTGAGAATCCGATTGAACAGGTCGATCCGCTTGACTTCGCTATATAAGACGACCTCCTGAACGATCTGGGGGCAGCCCGGCCCGGAGCCCCGCGACACCAGACTCGCGCAGACCGGCCCTTTTTGTCCGATCCGGATCTCGGCGCACGTCGGGCCCTCACGTTGGCCCGTCTGGACCCACTTGGCCACGAACTGATCCAGCTTGTCCTGGGCTTGGCGGTCCACCAGCTCGCGCGACAGGTCTTTGTCGTAGAGACTCGCGATGGCCCCGGTTTTCGGGTCGAGCATCACCTTGAAGAAGCGGTTCTCGATCGTGTCCTGCGTGACGACCGGTCCGCTCGGGGATTTCGCCGCGCCCTCCCGCGGGACGATGCGATACGTCTTGTACCCCATGGAAGGCACATTCTCCGCGACAAACACCAAATCGAACAGTTCGTGCTTCTCGAACTGCCCGCGGGCCCAGCGATGGGACGCGTAGGGGACAGGAGCCAGCGGGCCCTCCAGCGCGACGACCTGGCAGGAAACGGCCTTGCCGGTCTCGTCGTCGATCAGATCGAACGGCTTGTCCACAAGGAAACGGGTCACCCGGACCACGTCCGTGCGGTCGAATGCGAGCGGATTGAAGACGATAACATGCCGGCCCGACTGTTCCAGTCGGATGTTCTCGGCGATCCGCGCCAGACTATCGGTCAGGACGGATTGGGCCAGTCCGGCCGCCCGGTAGGCGTAGTGGCTCTTCTCGTTCCAGGCCCAGTCCTGGAGCTCGCCCGCCGGATAGTCCTTTCCCCAAGTGTGCTCGTCGTACAAGAGCATGTCGTCGTACGCCCGGGCGATCTTGTCCACGGGATATGCCTGGTCGCAGACGAGCGAGGCAACCGTCGCCGCCTTCTCCGCGGAGAGCAGCTTGTCGTGCGTCAGGCGATTGATGGTGGTTTCTTTGGCTGTCGAGACCGCGCCGACGACGTAGTCCGTGTGAGGGAGTTCCCCCCGGAATGTGCGGACGTCGCCGCATTGCTTTTCGAGGGCCTCGAAGAACATGGCGTTCGTCGCGACGACGAGCCTCGGATAGGCCCATTTCTCGTTCCATTGCCGGACGACCTCGCTGATCCGCATGTCGGGCGGGTAGTTGTCCACGCCGTTGTGGATGTACCGCATCACGTTGAAGGGCGAGCCCTTGTCGTCCATCTCGTCGAGCATGCCCGGTAGAGCCCCCATCACCTCCTCATACGTGTCCGGTCCGATCACACGTTTGAAGAAGCCGTAGCTGCCCTGGTAGTAGACCAGCACGGTCCGCCCATCCGGGCCCTGCCAGCGGAAGGCCTCGGGCCGGCCGTGACGCAGGATGGCCGCTTCATCCCAGAACGTGTGGATGTCGTTGCGACCCCACTCGAAATACGTTGGCAGCCCGGCGAAGAAGTACTTGACGCCCGCTCCCGAAAGCACGGTCGGCATACCCCAGCTCAGGCCGGGCAGATCGGTGAGCGAGCCGACGGAGATTCGACCGCCGTACTGGCGCGCGAAACGGAAGGACGGATACATCAGGCGGATCTGCTGTTCGTGCCCGCACAGGCTGTCGATCTCGTTGCCAAAGAGGGCCCCGATCTCGATCCGTCCCTGCCGGACGTAGGCCCCGAGGCGGTCGACTGTTTCCTTCGCTCGATGGGTCGTGAAATGCGCCAGCGACCAGGTCCCTTCGAGCGTGTAGCGGTACTTCGCCTCCTCGGGCCATTCGCTCGTCTCATCGCAGAACCGCAACACGTCGTCGTAGAAGCCCGCATAGCGGTTCAGGACGTTCTCAATCGTATCGGTGTAGCCCAGGTCATGGTGCGTAATCGGCACGAAGTAGACCGTCCAATGCTTGCGCGGCCGCCAGTCGACCTGTCGAACGTCCGGGCTTGCCCCGTCCGCCTTCAACACGAACTGGGCCAAGGTCGCTTCGCGCGTATCGGGCACGGACACCCGGAGCGTCGACTTGCCTTGCGGGATCGTCCCGAGGGCCGCAGACCGGCTCGCCGAGCCAACCTTGACCTCAAGATTCGCCGGGACCGCGGAACCGGTGTTCTCAACGACGATCTCGACAATCTGACTGAGCCCCCCTCCGTCGCGGGCAAACAGGATCGTCGGCTTTACCTGCAGGGTGCGTACCGCGCACCGCCCCATCCTTGCTGCGCCGGGACCGGCGACCAGCAGAAAAGCCGTGAGAATTGTGCACGCGGACACAAGACCCGTGCGTCGTCCCGTCCGGACTCCTTGGCGATTGTGACTCATGGCGGCCCCCTTCGTATTTACTACTTGCCATTTGCGGTTTAGTATCTCTGACGGCCTGAAGCTTTGCTGGAGATTATAGTGGCATTGAGCCGGGAGTGAAACGATGGGACTTTCGAAGAGGATCGGTGTTTTGGCAATTCTGTGGCTGGTCGGGGGCTGTTCGGCCGCCGTACGGACGGGTCTGGACAACGTCGGCGCCCAGGCGGACCTCTTCGCAGGCAAGCGCGTCGGCCTCATCGCCAACCAGACCTCGTACGACAGCCAGGGCAGGCACATCGTCGAGGTCTTCCGCTCAATGACGGACGTTCGCGTGACCGCGCTGTTCAGTCCCGAGCACGGCTTCCGCGGCACGGAGGAGGCGGGCGAAACCATCGACCATCGGAAGGACGCCGCCACCGGTCTGCCCATCCACAGCCTGTACGGCGCGACGCGGAAACCCACGTCCGAGATGCTGGCGGACGTGGACGTGCTCGTCTTCGACATCCAAGACGTGGGGGCCCGCTTCTACACGTACCTCTACACGATGTCCCTGGCGATGGAGGCGGCCGCGGAGAACGGCAAGCGCTTCGTCGTCCTGGACCGGCCCGACCCGATCAATGGCGTCCAGGTCGAAGGCCCGATCCTCGAACCGACGTTCGCCACCTTCGTGGGCTTGTACCCGATCCCCGTCCGTTTCGGCCTGACGACCGGCGAGTTGGCCCGCATGGTCAACGGCGAAGGCTGGCTCGCCAAGGGTGTCAGAGCCGACCTCACCATCGTGCCGCTGACGGGCTGGAAACGCGACTTGTGGTACGACCAGACGGGCCTGCGCTTCATCAAGCCTTCGCCCAACGTGCCGGACGTCGAAACCGCCACCCTCTTCCCCGGCCTGTGCCTGATCGAGGGAACGAACCTTTCCGAAGGTCGGGGCACGCCCAAGCCCTTCCGCCAGTTCGGCGCCCCCTGGGTCGATGCGAACGCCCTCGCGGCCCGCTTGAATGCCCTTAACCTCCCCGGCCTGCGCTTCGCGCGGACCTCCTTCACGCCGACCTTCTCCAAGCACCAGGGCAAGCTGTGCCAAGGCGTCGAGATCACACTCACCGACCGAAGGCGTCTCGAACCGGTCTGGTCCGGCGTCCTGATCGTCAACGAGATCTACCGCGCATACCCCGACCAGTTCGAATGGAACGTCGCGCATTTCGACCGTCTCTGCGGCACCGCGACGATCCGCGAAGCGATCACCGCCCAGAAGCCGCTCCAGCCCCTCAAAGCCGCCTGGACTGCCCAGTGCAAGGCCTTCGACCAGACCAAGCGAAAGTACCTCCTCTATCGCGAATGAGCCCGTAGGGTGGGTTCTCAACCCACGCGCATTCTGCGGATTGGGAGATCGGACATGGATACGAACAGGCAGGAGTCCCCGAGAAAGCCCTTCTCAAGAACCCTGCTCTTCGTTGGCGTCGGCCTTCTTGGGGCAGTCGCGTTGTTGTGTTTCCTGCTCTGTCCGCGGAAGCCCCCTGATCTCACCGCCTGTACCCGCGTTGACGTTCACTACAAGTATGGAGCGCTCGACTACTTCTTTGGCTTCACCCCCATGCTGGATCGGGTGTTGGGCGAAGGAGAACAACAGTTCGTACGCTCCTTCGACAAGTGGACAGTCACCGATCCAGAGAAGACCAGAGCCTTCGCCGACCAGATCCGTCGGGGAAAAGACCGGGGTATAGTCACCAGCAAGATACTCGCCATTCCAACCGACATAACGTGCTGCCGAGGGAGAAGACGCGTGGCGTCGTTCAGTGTATATCATCCTACTATGGCCACGGTCCATGCGAAGGGGCATAGATTCTCGTATCCACCGGGTCTTTCGATCCTGAGCAATCTTGATCCCCCCGCACTCAAGCCGCTGACAGCCAGATGGGAATGTGCCAAGACGCTGGATAGGCTCTGGCCGGGGCCTGAGCAGCCTCCGTATCCGGATCCTAATGAATGGTGTGATGTGATTGTCGCGGCCATGCGTAGGATGCACACCACCGATTACACGCGGGATGGTAAGGCAAGACGTTCATATCCCGACAGGGTCATCGCGAGGGAATTCACTTGTCCGGCTGTCCATCCGTCCACCGATGCAAGCAGTATTCATTCTCCACCAGATGAAACTGATCCCTCGGTTCCGCCCCCGGACAGTTGGCTGTCGGACTACGCGATGAACTCCAATTGCCGAGAAGGCTCGCCGGATGACATGGTCTTGCTCTTCGAGTCGCCGCCAGGCTGGAATCAGCACGGCGGGCCGGAGTTGTTCACCTTCGACAATCACGATCCACGCGGCGGGTCAGTCCTGCTCCATGACGGCACGGTGAAGTTCATCCGCACTGCGGAGGAATTGCAGCAGCTTCGGTGGAAGTGAGCACGGACAGAAGAGTGCGTATCATGCATCGCCTATCCCGCCTGGGCTTCACCTCGTCCAAGGGTTGTGCGGCTCGTTTCGTTGGGCGGTTGCGGGGGCCGGCGTCAGCCACCGCCCCACGTTCCTACGCAGCCGAAACGAGTCTCGCAACCGCAACCGGCTCACAGAAGGACGGTGCGCCATACACGCCCTACAGGAGTTGTATGGGAGTAGCCCTCATGGTAGAATAGGGATACGCAGCAGAAAGGAGCACGTGCATGACGGCGATGGACTTGGGTGTGTCTGGCGAGGAGTTGGAGCAATTCTGCCGGCGGTGGAAGATCGCGCGCCTGGCCGTGTTCGGCTCGGCCGCCGAGGGCCGCCTGCGTGCGGACAGCGACATCGACCTGCTCGTGACGTTTCAATCAGATGCGGAATGGACGATGTTCGACCACTACGCGATGGAGGAGGAATTGTCGCAGATGTTCGGCCGGGATGTTGACCTTGTTACCGCGCGGGCCGTCGAGGAGAATGCGAACCCCGTGTGCCGGCGGGAGATCCTGGATTCCGCGAGGCAACTCTATGCCGCGTGACGAGTCGCTGCTGCTCGACATGTTCCGAGCGGCTCGCCGGATCGCCGAGTTCATGGGGAGCATGAGCCTCGAGCAGTTCCGCACCGATCCCAAAACGCAATCGGCGGTCATTCACCAGTTCTTGCTCCTTGGTGAGATCAGCAAACGGCTGAGCGAGCCTTTCAGAGCGGCTCATCCTTCCCTCCGATGGTCGGCGATGGCCCGAATGCGCGACAAACTCATTCACCACTATCGCGGCGTGGACCTTCAGGAGATCTACAGAGCGACGAATGCCGAAATCCCACATCTGCTGGGTTTTCTGCGGTCGCAACTGCCGGATGACACGACACCTGCCGAGGAATAGGTCATTCCTGAGAGTGGGTGTCCCAAGGCGCCAAGACGATCTCCGCGAGCCTCTGGCGGACGGGCTTGGTCGCGCCGCCGTCGTGGGGGTGGGCGCGATTGGTCAGGATGATGAGGTAGATGCCGGTTGCCGGGTCGCAGACGAGGCTGGTGCCGGTGTACCCCGTGTGACAGAAGGCACGTTCGGAGGCGTGCGGGCCTTTCACCCACGCATAGCTGGAACTCACGTCGAAGCCGTAGGCCCGACCGTGGGACTGCGGCGTGGTGAGCAGCGCGACCGCGGCGGGACTGAGGATTCGTTTGCCCTTCCACTGGCCATCGTTCAGCAACATGCGGCAGAAGACCGACAGGTCCGACGCCGTGGAGAACAGGCCCGCATTGCCGCTGATGCCCGCCATCAGGCGGGCCAGGGGATCGTGGACCGTGCCCCGCAGCGGCGCGCCGTCCACGATCTCCGTGGCGGCGGTTCTCTCTGTCTGCGACGCGGAGGGTTTGTACCCTGTGTCTTTCATCCCGAGCGGCGCATAGACGTTGGCTCGGGTGAATTCATCGATGTTCTGCCCCGACACGACCTTCACAACCTCTGCCAGCGTGATGTAGCCCAAGCAACTGTAGCGGAACTGCTCACCCGGCGCGGACTGGGCCTTGAGACGGCAAATCTTCTCGATCACCTTGTCCGGGCAGGGGCAGCCGTAACGCGTCTTGAGGTCGTTGGCGTCGGTATAGGCGGGCAGGCCGGAGGTGTGGGTCAGGAGGTGCTTAAGCTGCACGTCCTCCTTGCCCGCGCAGGCGAAGGCGGGCAGGTAGCCGCGGACGTAGTCGTTCGGATCGAGTTTGCCCTGATCTATGAGGACCATCACGGCCGTCGCGGTCGCCAGGGGCTTGGTCAGCGAGGCCAGGTCGAAGATCGTGTCCTCGCGCATCGGCTCCTGCGCCGGCTCAGAGATCGCCAGGCCGAAGGCCTTGTGGTAGAGGACCTTCCTCCCTTGCCCGACCAGGACCACCGCGCCGGGGAAATGCCCCGCCTCGATCTCCTCCTGCACAATGGGGTCGATCTGGGACAGACGCGTACGGTAGGCGCGGTCCATGCGGCAGCTTGAGCAGAAGCACAGGAAGGCGACCAGAATGAAGCACCAAATCCCAAAACCCAAATCCCAAACAAATCCAAAGGGCCAAAACCCCAATGACCGAAACGCTGCCGCCCGTCGAACTAGCCGTTGCGAATTCTCGGTCTTGACCAGGGATCCATGTTTGTGAATTGGGATTTGGAGGGAATGGTTCGCTCGTTCACTGCAGGACGTGCTGATTTGCCTCGGATCACGCGGCCACATGCCCCGTCCGTCACTTTCCTTTTCCGGCTTCTTCCTGCTGGTCATAGCGCCCCTCGGCCACGATTACGAGTGATCGGAAAGACATATCGAGAACGTCTTCTCAGGATAGTTGATCTTCAGAATGCACCGGGACAAGAACGATCCTTGGCCAATCAGATGGGCTCTCTGGCCGACAGTGAGCCATATTGTTGTTTCCGGGACGGGATAGAGAATCCTCGATTCGTCCGCATGGCCGCTGGGGAGAGTACCCAGAACGTCTATCGCGGCGCTATGAGGGTATGCCTTGGTGAGTCCCTTGGCCGTTCTTACGTCTCGGGGTGGTGTGGCCTCCAAGTTGTGTCCGAGAGTCTCTGCGTCGCTGGCCGGAACGACAAGGGCATCTGCGCCCGTATCAACGGCAGCCGGTACAATCATTGCGTCGCGGGTGGTTGGATTCCTGATTCGCAACCAGAGGTATGGTCTGGCGCGTGGCCCGCCGAGTTGTACAACCTTGCTTGGCTCTCTGGCATAGGGGTCTACGGCAATGAATGGGTAATCGCGGATCGGCATTTAGTAGAGGGATGTTGTGTCCTTCTCTGGAACATAGACGATCACGGGTACCTCAATGCCGGCACGACGCGCCTCGGCCGCAACGCGATTGCTCTTGCGTCCATGGGCGATAATCCTATTGCCGGCTGTCGGGTCGAAAGCAACGTATTGACCGGCATAGTCAACCTGGCGTTCCTTCACCCGCCGTGTGATGCCCATGCGTCTTCCCCTTGGCGCTCTTCCCTGCGCCCATGCCCACTCCAATGCCGATCAGCGACACGATGTTCGTGCCCACCGACCCCAACAGTCCCCAAGCATAGCCCCCTATATGATGGATTGTCAACCGGAAAGCGCCCCGAATCTGTACGTCATTGACGATCTCGATGTGCGCCACGTTCGCAAGTGGACATGATAAGGAATGACCTCAAGTAGTGACGGGATTTTCCTTACTCTGGTGCTTGCGATCACAGCTGTTCATGCGTCTTACCGCCGATCCGCTGGATTGCCAGTGCCACCGGCGACGGCGCCTCCTCACCCCGTTTGCCCCGCTCGGCTACATCTTCCATCGCCTCGTGAAGGACGAGGCAGGCCTGCTCGTACGTGCAGCCGGTCTCCTGGGCGATCAGCCGGCAGCCGCGGTCGATCAGCTTCTTGTTGCTGGGCGAGACCCAGACCATCGCGTTGCCGATCACCCGGCCCAGACGGACCATCGTCGCGGTCGAAAGCGTGTTCAGGATCAGCTTGATGGCCAGGTGCTCCCACAGGCATAAGGGCGACGCCGGCAGGTCGCAGGGGACGTGGATGTGCTCGTCCACGTCGAGCGGCCCGGCTGCGGGTCCGAATGTGATTGTCGCCCTGCGTTGCAATCGGTTGCTCTCCTCTGTGGGTGGCAGCGTCAAGGGGTCCCAAACGCGATGAATCGCGTTTGGGGGCCCAACCGCAGGGCTTGGCGATGGTTCGTTTGGAGAGGCCCCGCCCTCAAGCATATCCACAGCGCCGCTGCGCGTCGGGGCTTGGGGGTGCCACCCATGGACTATCACCAATGCGGAATCCGGGGCGTTCGTGCGGGAGGGATCGGGCTCGTCGCCGATGCGGAACTTGTGAATCTCGTCGTTGTCGAGCTTCGGCGGGTTCGCCTGGATGTGCGCCGGGGCGTTGAGTTCGCGGTAGACCTCGGGACCCCACGTCAGGCCGCGAGGCTCACGCTGCAACATGTCATGCCAGGCCTGCTCGGTCGGGCAGCGGGGATTCTTGACGAAGGCCCAGGAGACAGGCGAGGTTGTGTCCCCTTCCCGGCGGAACGGCGGGATCATGAACGTCGGGGACCGCTCGGTCGTGTCCGTCAGCACGTCCAGCATCAGGGAATCGGCCAGGTACGTCACCAGACCCCGCTTGCGATAGACCGCCTCCTCCAATTCCACCGCCCGGGCGATCGCGGCCACGGCCTCGGGACTCGACAACTGCGCCAGGAGGCTCCCGAAGAGCTGGCGGTACGCCTGTGGGGCGAGCGTCCCCGCTTGCCCGGAAGAGTCGTGCGGGGACGCACGACCTGCAGAAGAGCAAGTGGGCACAGCCCCCCCGACATGCCCCGCCAGAGCCATCTCAAGCGCGGCACCGACGACCAGCAACTCGACGGTCGTCGCCTGCATGCGGGTCGAGCCGGCGATGGCCATCGGGCCGGTCGCGAGGTCGAGCTTCTGGATGCGAGGCTCTTCGATCACCTCCCGCGACCGCTGCACGTGCCGGCGGAGCAGGTCGGTGGGGTTATTGTAGACGAAGAACACGTGAGCGCCGACTTCGAGGCCTTGCCAAGCGGTACCGATGACGAACGGCGTCTCGCCGCCCTCGGTGATGGCCACGACAACGTCGTCCCGGGCAACGCCCGCCTCCCGGATTTGCCGCCGGCCGAAATCCGGGAAGTCCTCGAACCCTTCCACCGACTTGATGAGGGCAAAATCCCCGCCGGCCGTGACGCTGACGCACAGGTCCGCCATCCGCCCCGTAGGGACATGCCCCCGTGCCTGCCCTGATGGGAGAAGGCAACCACGGGGGGGTGCCCCTACCGCCCAGAACCGCCGCCAGGCGGCCTCCAGGAGAATGCTCAGCCGGCCGGTGGCGCCGCAGCCGGTGAAGTAGATCCGATGCCCGGTCCGTATGGCGCCGCGGAGGGCTTCCACCAGCTTGCCGAACGAGTCTTGTGCGAAGATCCGCTCCAGGGCGAGCGGGATATCACCATCCACCGATTGCAGCAGGCGGACGCCCGCCGGGAGATCCGCTGGGATGGTCTGCGAGAGCCGGCGGGTCTTGGGATGCGACGATTCCGTCAGCAGCTCGCCTAAACGAAACGCTTTCTCCCGTTCGAGAAACTTCCTGGCTCGTTCTCCGGCCTGCGTCACAGTACTCTCCTGACTCACGATTCTCCATCCGACCGCACCGTCATATCACACCGTCCCGGCCGTGTAAATCCCCTCCGCGTTCCGTCGGCGTCCACAACGATTTCACGACGCCGGGCCCTCCGTTCGTAGTGACGCCGTAAGGCGTTGTCTTGCATGCCCTCAGGGACACACTACGAATTGAAGATATGCCCTTACGGGCGCACTACAGGCAGGGGCATCCGTGTCCGCATTTGCAGAACGGGCCGTCGCGTCAGCGGGTGATGTTGTCCTCAAGCTGGGCGAGGATGACGCGGGCCTTGGCGACCTTGTTGCCGTTGGGGCCGTCCCAGTGGATTTCAGTGTCCCGCGTGAGCATGTCCTCGATCTTCTTGCAGGCGACCAGGACGGTGGCGTGGTTCTTGCCCCCCATGTAGCGGCCGACCTCGGAGGAGGACATGTTCGTGTGCTTGCGGGTCAG
>Ga0068713_1003187_pt1 | contig 14791 bp, 16 predicted proteins | sample MTBAKSrepl2MetaG_FD_62223 | JGI IMG/M metagenome (GOLD analysis project Ga0068713, IMG submission 62223) | Enrichment culture microbial communities om Arthur Kill intertidal strait, New Jersey, USA, that are MTBE-degrading - MTBE-AKS2 (Arthur... | ecosystem: Environmental > Aquatic > Marine >...
TTATACCTGAAATAAATTTTGGTTTGGAGAAAAGTTTGATAGTATAAGAATACAGAATTAAATTTAGAATTTTATTTTCAGTATATATTGCACGAAAAAGCCATATTAATTTTAATTCTTCACTATCTATTTTTTTGTTCCAACAATCATTAGGTTCAAATCCATTCTCTATTAACAATGGAATGAATGGTTTAGCAGCAAATCCAACAGGACTTAATATTAAAATACTTCCATCTTTATCTTTTGTTCGGATTTTTTTAATATTTTTTAATAACATCTCGTTTGTTTCATATTGGTTTTCTGTTTGGATAATATTTAAATTACCTTCCTTATTTGATTTCCTCCATACTTTATCAATTCGTTTTTTATTATGATTTATTAATTTCATGCAAGCATTTACTATTGAGTCTGGACAGCGATAACAAATGTTTTCATGGTGTATTTTCTCAATACCTTTCTTTTTATAAAGATCTATAATACCTTCAGGACCAGCATCCTTAAAGCTGTAAATTGATTGGTCATCATCTCCTAGTATGATAGTGTCAGTTGCAAATTGGGATATAATATGCACAAGAGCTTGCTCATCTGGATTGAAGTCTTGGAATTCATCAACAATTAATAAATCTAATTGACCAATTTTATCCTTTGCATAAACGGGATTATTTTTAACGAAATCATTACAGCTTTTAATCATATTATCAAAAGTGATACAATTAAATAGAATGCCTAATGTGTAAAAATCAACTTTTACTTTTTCTGATAGTTTTTTAAGAATTTTTATTTCTTCATCATTTAAGATTTGAACATAATCAAGATGGTTGAGTTTCAAAGCATAGCTATGCAGAGTTGCGCAATTAACATTTTTATAATCTTTGAAACTATCGTTTAAATCATCAATTGTTGCATTAGTAAACGAAATAACCTGGACCTTACAATCCATGTAATTATTATAAATTATTGATTTTACTTTTGTTGTTTTGCCTGTTCCAGGACCTGCTAATAATATTTTCTTCATATCCCAAATTTTCGTTGAATGTATGTTGTTAATGTTATGGGAAAATGGCAAATAGCTGTTTGTGGAATGCGTGTCTATTAAAAAAAAGTTTCATAAAATGGTTAACTATACTACTTTACATACCATTTGCTATATAGTAAATTAACGATTGGTTTTTTTTATTTCCAGTATCTATTTGTTAAATAATCAATCAAACTTTTCGTGTCCTGTAAATCTGTAATAGGTTTCAAAAATTGCTCTGGACTAATCACGATATATTTCTCAGGATTTTTGAGCTGCAATCTCCACGATTCTTCAAGAGTTGTACCTTTCAATTTTTTTGAAGTTATTCGTTTTCTTAGTTCCTTATTTTCTTCTGGAATGATGTGCAAATGCAACCAATCAACCGCACCATATTCTTTATTTTCTGCCATTATCCAACCAAGAAGTGTTTGTCTCATTAATTGATAATATGGTTCATAAAATAAATCCTCTAAATTTGTTGTTTCTATCGGACAATCAGATCTTTTCAGCAATTCCTGATATACTTCAAGTCTATTCTTACCTGAACTGGAAATTAATAATGAATTTGGTGAATATGATTCTGTGTATTTCCACTCAATAAGAATTAAAACCTTATCTCCATTGTGTTTTCTGCCAATCATAAAACTATCAATTGAAGTTGAGTTTGCTCCTCGTTGTAATGACCGCTCTTTTCCCAATGGTTTTTGTCCAGTTTTTTCAAATTCAATCAGTCCTGAATCAACGATTAAAGATTCATTAATCGAATTGCATATATTTTGTAAAATTTTGTCGGTGCAATCTTTTCTTTGTCGCAAAGGATAAAGGTGATTTAAACAAGCAATTTGCGAAGAAAGAATGTGTCCTGTTGGTTCTACATTGCCTGACCACCAGGTAATACCATTTCTTGTGAAATAGTCTTTTGCGTCTTGTCTTATTCCTTCCCAAAGATTTAATTCCGGTTCTGATAATACAAATTCCCTTTCTTTACCGAAAAACATTCCATCTCCAGGATCTCGGAAAATTTTGTTGCGAAATTCAATTGCTTTTTGTCGTTCTCTATCAATATATTTCATTTTTTAGCGTCGTTGTAGTTTTCATATTTGGCGGCAACTTTATTCCCTGAATGCCAATGTCATCTAATTTTTTAAAATTGTAGTTTTCGTTATACTCTGAATTGGTGTTTCGTTTTTTTATAGTTTTTTCATCGCATTATTTGCAAGTTCTTTACATACATAATTCCATTCATGTAATTTATCTTCTTTTTCGAAAAGAGATTTTGTGAATGGCATTGATTTCTGGTTCATTTTTGAATGAACTAATGAATTTCTAAACTCATATAGTTTATTTGTTAGGAATTCAGGTTTTGCTTTGTCTATCAAACCATTAGTTTCACAATAGTTCAGTAATTTTGCATTTGAAATTTTTGAGATAAGCTTTCCCAGCAAGGCAATTTCCTGGTCATTTATTACTTTATTCATTTGAATTACAAATTCTCGTTTTGATAGATTTGAGTCATTTCTATACTTATCAACCAATGTTTCTTGGTTAATAACCGAGTAATACTCAAGAACTCTATAAAAATCTAGAAATGAATTCGTTTTATCTGATTCTTTCAGTCCTTTGTAAAATAGCCTGTTTGGAATTAACTCTTGATTGATAACTAAAGAAATCTCTTTAAAATCTTCTTCTTTTATTTCGTCTTCATCCCAATAATCATATGAGTCTAGCGAGCAAAAGTTGAATGAGAAGTTATTTTCATAAATCAGTTTGTTAATTGCATTTAGTAAATACAACTCCACATTTTCTGAATCACAACCAAATATTCTTATGGATTTACACAATTCAAATTCTGGATGCACATTATTATCTCGGAAGATGTCAAAAATATAGTATCCTAAAGGTGTCAAATCACCTACTGTAATTTCTATACCATTACTTTCTTTTAAACAAATATCTGGTGCGTTTTCCCATTCCTCCGCGATTATTAGAAACTCACTGTATTTGTTAATTGTATAGCCGAATGTATCATAGAAATGAAAGTCTGGTGTATGCTGTTTAATATCATCAATATCGGGCCAATGCTCATTTTTCTTAGTATCACTAAATAAAATCTCAATATTTAATTCTGTCCATTTAACAGAAACTATACCATCAGATACATTCCTTGTTAACAAATCAGACCAGTCCAAGTCATCATCTTTTTCAAAACTTATGGGAATCTTTGTCATGTTGCAACGTGTTTCTTAAAATGAATGCCAAACTTATTTATAAAAGTAACTGCTGAAAATTTTCTATTTTTCGTTAAAACATAGAGGATCAAAAAAATATTTGGTGTTAAGCGTTTACAAATATTTATTACCGGTTAAAAGTATTTATAAAAAGCTAAGTTAATAAAAATAAAATGATAGTTGCAAATTCTTGTTTTTCAATATGCAACCAAAAAAAATCCCCGCCGGAGCGGGGAGATCTTTTAAGCTTCTGCAGCCTGGGTTTTCGGCTTCCGGCTTTTTTTAGGTTTCGGAGCTTCTTCCGGTTCTTCTTCCCTGGTGCATACATAAGCGGTGTGGGTGCGACCGTATTTATCCTGGTTTTGCAACCGGGCCAGTTCAAATGAGATATACTGCTGGCCGTTGTACTCGTGCTGGTATTTCAGCAGGTCTTCCACTTTCAGGGTTACTTTAACAATGTCCAGTGTTTCATGTTGAACGCCTTTTCCGATGTAATTTTTTTTGTAAGTTTTCATAATAAAAGTTTTAAAAGTTAAAAATTCATGCAGGTACAGACACCCGGAATCAGGGCTTGCAAGGAGGAACTGGAATACCGGAATCAGTTTCCGGTTAAATGAGGATATGCCGGGAAAATCCTTGCAAGATTCATTTTCCCTGAGGGCACAGCCGGATCCGGGTGGCACCTTAGCATGTGATTTTTCACTTAAAACTCATGAAAACCGGTTATCAAAATCAATTCAGGAAAAGGGGTTATGAAACTTGGACACCATCATTGAAAGCAGGAATTGCGTCCGGCACGGGTACAGGTTTAGGCAAACGTTATCTGAAATGGCCGCAAAACATAACCAGTACACCTGCCGCGTAAGCACCTCAAGAACTGGTTAGCGAAGAAATATAGCAATACATGGAAAGACTTCTGCAACAGAATCAAAAGTCCCTGTATAAGAAAGTCTTTGGAATTTTTTTAACTAAAAAATTAATATTTTAAAATTGGAGAGCCTTGAAATTTTTCTGATATATGAGGTGAAAATTTCAGAATTAAATTTAACGATTCCAGAATTATTCTTTTCTCAAAGCTGCTGATTCTTTAGTAGCCTTGAATATTAGTCAAATCGATCAAATTCTTCAAATTGCACCTGATTGGTATGTCCTTTTTGGTGAATTCACTTTTACCGTTTTTGATTAAATTAGTTAACTCTATTTTATTTTTTCAAAAAATCAAAATGGCACCAAATAAATCACTGGACTTTTATATCAAAATGATTCTTTTTTAACGCATTATCGTTAGTATAGAACTTTAATATCATTTCTTATTCTTTTTCAAAGATTGTTTTATCAGGCTTAAAATGTATTCCAATTCTTCATCTGTATGCATTATAATTTCATAGTCTCCATTTCCCCAATGACCAACTGAAGAAACATTTCTTGTAATTTCTTTCGGGTCGTCTAGTTCACCTTGTTGAAGATTTAGCCACATTTTCAAAGCGTTTTTCTGAATGTGTATGTCAACTACATTTGAGCCTGAAACAAAAGCAATGTATTTTTTCTTTGGCTTTACTTCAAGTTCGTCTAAATTGAGAATAGCACTTTTTACTGCATCATATAGCTCTTTTGTTCCTACTGTCGCTTTTTCCAAATGCTCGTCTTCTGTGTAAACTTTTATCTCTTTGGTTACTTTCTCAATTGCTTCATCTTGCCGACTGATTGTCTTAACGCTTTCTTGAGCACCCGAAGTTTTTATTTGTGTGTAGTTAACTGTCTGGTTATTATATCTCTTGATTTCCCAAAGTTCAATTGGCAAATCCTTAAAGTTAATAGCTTCTTTTTGGTAAGTTGTAAAAGATGGTGAGATGAATATTATTCTTGATTGTGACCAATCAACATCATCCCGCTTCAAAGTGTCTTTAGAATTTTCATTGTATTCAAGTATGAAGTCCGCTTTATTATTCAGCATTAATGACAAGTACGCATATCCCTGGTCAATTACACTGAAGTTCTTATCGCGTTTATATTCAATTATTACGAATGTTCCTGCATCCTTGTCAAATGCTAAAGTGTCAATTCGAAAACTGTTTAAACTAAATTCTGTTTTTACAAATTCCAGCCCGAAAATTGATTTCAAGTTTTTTTCTGTCAGCGATTGAATTTCTTTTTCAAGTTTAAAAGGCTGTTCCTTTATATTTTCAAGTTGCTGGTTATTTTCTATTTTAAAAAGTGTCATTCTTAATTAGAATTTTATGAGATTATTTCTTTTATATCTTTACGGGTTGAGCCATTATACAGGCTATTAATTTTAGGAGATAGTGCTCTGATTTTTGATATTTGCAGTCTGCACTTTTGAAAGGTTCTGAATTTTGCATATTTTAGGTCCTTCTTATTTTTTAGATAAAATCCAAGCCTAAGGAAAAGCATTTCATAATTCATGAATATCGCAATTAAATATCCACAGGGTATAAATAAAATCGAAAGGATTATTGGTAACAGAAAGGATTTTAAGGTTGAATAGCTTGCAAAACCAGTAATGTCATTTACAATATCCCGAATAGAAATTATTAAGAATATCAAGGCGACAACTATAAATATCCAGTCAATTGCAGTTTTAATAATTTTCATTTGTTCTTCTCTTTCAGCCATGACCTGAATCACGGCAAGAAATGCAAGTATTGGAATCATGAACATTTCTGTAAATAAGCTAAACTGATGAAAATTTATTACCAACTCTAATATTAAAATCAGCTTTAAATTGTCGCGCAGAATATTTTTAAAGAAATTTTTTTCTTTTTCAGCTTTGTTCAGGTTCATCAGAACAAAGAACCCTGAACCAATGAACCAAAATATGGTATCCTTTAAAAGCATTTGATCCCAAAATTTTAGCAACCATAGAATCCAAACAATTATAGCAGAATATGAAATTGCCAATAGATTTATTAAGGTTATTTTCCAATTAAAAAAAACTCGAAGAAAATTTCCAGTCGCTTTTCTTGTGGGACCATATATTTGCAATGAAAATCCTATAATCAAGATCCAAATAATCGATGCTAATTCTCTATTGTTAAATATTTCCTGAATTTTCCCCATTCCACCATACTTATTTTGATTTTCTGCTCTTAATTGGTTTTTTATTAATGTAAGCATGTTATGTACTGGTTCATTATATCATTATAAATTATTTAGTTTAGCTTTAAAATATAGCAATGCTCCGTTTTCATAAGAAAATGGCTCAAAACTGAAATTTTTATTCTCAAACATTTTTTTTAAATCATCAAGCTTATATAAACTACCATGAATGGTCGCTTTTGATTTTTTCCTTTCGGAAATAGGTACACTACAATAAAAAATTCCGTTTGGCTTAAGTACTCTATGTAATTCTGAAATAAAGTTGTCAATATTTTGAAGAAAATTCATTGATAGATTGCAAATTGCAATATTAAAAGTGTCGTCTTGAAAAGGAGTTTCACATGCATCAGCATTGTAAAGTTCAAATCTTGTAAATCCATATTGGTCAAATTTCTTTTTGGCTAAACGAAGAAGTCCGGAACTTATGTCAATACCTGTATAAATATTGTTAGTATTTAAAAATTTAACAGCATCACCACTTCCTGTTGCGAATTCTATTATAATTTTATCGGAAATATTTTCAAATATTTTTCCCAATATTTTATAATGTTCTTCAATAGAAGCATTAAATTTTTTTGGAAAAACAGATTTCTCCATAATCCTGTCATAGAGGAAGGAAAATAAATCTCCAAGCCATGGTTTATTCTTTATCAGTTTATTGTTATCATCAAGCAAATGATTAATTCCATTTTTCTTGGTAATTTTGACAAAATTTTTAATTTTTATTTCATCCATTATGTTTCCTTTTTATTAACTTGCAAACAACATTTGGCAATAAGAAACTGGCATTTCGAAACTCCTACTTATCAATTTGACAAGCTGTTTATTAAATGTTATTTCGTTAAAAATTAGCACTTTTCGCCCTTTTTTATTGCGTGTGTGTATCGGTTTTTTATTCATTTATAATATCTCTGTCCTGAAAAGTTGTAATTCCATTTTCAATATTTTTAAAGAAATACTTGCGTTTATCTTTTTGTATTTTTGAAGCGAGATTATTTATTGAGGGATAATTTTTAATATTAGGTTTAGTGCATGTTACAAGAACAAAATCAAATTCATTTACTAATTCTATATATGTTTTGTTAAGTGGCTGAAGCCAATTAATTAAGAGCTCCCCTTTTTCTGAAAGATGTGAATACTCTTCATCAACCTTATAGTCTTGATAATCTGATAATCCATCATCTTTTTTGAGCAAATTTTCCCACCATTTTAACATTTCATTTTTTTGTTCATTAGTCAATTTGGGGTTGAGTAATAATCCAATTGTTGCCCATTTATTGTAATTTCCTTTGCATAATTTATCATTTCCGCCTTCTGCGTCGGATAAATATCGTGCTTGATTTTCAATCCCTCTGTAGGTTTTTATATTTTGGTTTTTTAAGGGAACTAAATATGCTGTGCCGAATAAATTTTCTTTTTCACACTCTTTTGAAAATACCATTGTGTAATTTTCCTCATTGTTTTTTCTTGAAAGTCTTCCGTAACGAATCGGCAATTTTACATGAATCTTATTTTTTACAATTAATCTTTTTTCTCTCCATTCTTTTCGAAATCCAATAGTATCATTTTTGTCTGGGTCCCATAATAGAGATCCAATTATTAATATTGCTCCTTTCATTGTTTTGTATTTTCTAAACAGGTACATAACATCGGTCTAAATGTACCAGTTAATTCATGTAATTTAATAAATTTTGGACTAATGTGCTTTAATAAATCCCCACAATTTAAGAATTTACACATAGATAAACAACGAAATCCTGTTTTACTTCTTCCCCTTTTGGTTCTTTTGGCTTTTACCGTCCCCTTAAAAGAGAAAAGAACACGAGCGAGTTATGGGTGCGTAGCAGGGTCCCGTAACGTACCCATTTCAGGAAAATGGGGCGCGTTTTTTTTGGCCGCTTTTTTGACAACAAAAAAGCGTAGATGCGTGCAAAAAACCATTGTCATTTATTGTTAAATAAATTACTGGTTATGAGCAGGAAACAAAGGAAATTTTTAAAAACTACGTTTTTAAATGCCAATGGATGCCAGACCCGCCCTATCGGTATGGGCAGAAAAAAAGGCAGAAAATCAGGAAATATGATCAGACTGGGCAGTCCTTTTCTTTCATTTGCCAACAGTCCTGCTCTATCAATTTCAGACAGTCCTGTTACGGAATAGCAGAAGGATTGGATACATCAGATGCAGGTAGTCCTGCTTCTGATACCGATTGGATGGTTTGCCGGCTTTATTTAAGCGGGCAAACAGACAGGTTAAAGTCTTGGAGAAACAAACGTGGATGATTTGTTGTAAAGGATGTTGCCGTACTTTGTCCAGATACGTTTATCGGCAGCATCGCCAAAGTGTGTTGCTTCCTCGGGCAGGATCACCTTGCTGGCTTCTGATTTCTTATCCTTATCAAACTTTCCGCCTCGTTCAATTACTTTGGTATTGTTCATGGAGATCAGGGTGTATTTGCAGTTGCGCCCGTTGAATAAAATCTTAGGATACTTCGGATCACTGCCTTTCAGGATGTTCACCCACAACAGGTACTTATCATGCTGCGGGGGTTCCATTCCCCGGTGAGACCGGGGCTCAACGGTCCATCCCCTGCTTTCAAACCGTTCTATGGCCTGCAGGTTGTATGACTGGGAGTTTTTTACGTTGGGTTGCCGGTGATCACCGTAACGGTCACGGTAATAGATCACCTTCCGGGTGGGATGGTACTTATAGTAATCACAGAACCGGTCCACCAGGTCAACGATCATCACCTTGCTTGTCTGTTGGGGTTTGTTAAAGAATTCATTGATGAAACAGTCCACCGGCTCCACCATCCGGGTAACAAAGTTAAAATTCCGTTCCTGTCCCACAGAAAACAAATTGATCTTCGAACCCCAGTCGGGAACTACCTCCAGCGGACGTGAAGGATCACAATCCAGATCAAAACGGCTGTCAGGTGATTCCAGCGAACCGGCATCCCAGTTGCTGTCTTCTGCCACGCCCCGGATATACTCTTCATTCAGGGCATCATAATAAACATGTTTTTGCGGATCGATATGGTAATAACAATCCTCAACTTTATCTACGATCCAGTTTAGAATCTCAATCATAAAGGTGAGCAACGACTGCTTTTCATATTCCCGTAAAATATATGAGAATCCCAGGTTTTCAATATTGTCAAAAGCATTAGCCAGGGTGAAGAGCACCCCTGACCGGGAAGAAAACGGAGCAATCTGCCGTTTCATCCGGACGATCTCATTCCATATATCTTTAAATAAACCGGTATCGTTTTTCTGCCTGGCTTCAATCAGTTGAAGCTGCATTTTCACAATCCGGTTCCAGGTATCAAAAAGCATCACACCGGCCTCTTCCTGATAGTATTTCCCGTAATCCAGAAGCCATCGCTGGTCCTGTGAAAAAGGCATGGAGGAAACATACCTGAATCCATGATGGTGAATACAGGGATTTGGTGACTTCTTTCCAAAGTGTTCCTCATTTCCACGGTTGGCCGGAGAGACCTCCTGATCGTAACGTTCTTTGTTCAGAGTAAGTGCTTCATCCACAATTTCCCGGTCGAGGTTAGGCCCACGTGCCGATCCTTCCCGCTCCTGGGAGAGCATTAAGAATCCGGTACCGTTGGCAAAGGAGATAAAGTTATCATACCGGGTAATGCGCTCGTATGGATCCACCCATCCTTTGGGAGGTTTTTTACCGATGACATAATCCTTATCCTTTTCATAGCCTATTGTCTCTAGGAATTTCAATGAAGAAGGAAGTGTACGGGTATAGATCTGCCCGTAAGTCCTGCCTGTTATCGAGGTAACCGACCGGGGCATGCTACGCACCATCCGGCTGATCTCCCAGCCGATGATATAGGATTTACCCGTTCCCCGTCCGTGGATATCCACCTGGCTCCGGGCATTGCTCAGCACGGAAATAAGCTGCGGATTGTTCAGGTTTACCAGCTCGGTTATCATGAGTTCATTATTTGTTCAGCATCGCGTGTATCAATCTCCCTGCCCCCTGATAGTGCCCGGTTGAGTTCACGCAGGGTATCCTCCGGAAGCCGGTGAAGCTGGTCGAGGTTAAACTTTATATTTTGATTGTTCACCTGCACCAGGATGTAAAACTGGTGCTTTTCATTGCGCTTGGGATCCGGCAGTTCATCGGGCTTTTCCCCGATGGCTTTCAAAAGGTTGGCATGTTCCATGGCAATGATGCGCCTGTCCTGATGGGAGTTGTTGTTACGACACTGCTCGATGTTTTTAATGATATCATTTATGATCCACGAGAGCCAGAAATCATAATTAAATTCATGCAGGCTGTTGTATATTTTACGTGCCAGGCGTGCATCGCGGTATGCGGTTGTTTCACTAAGGTCAGGAAATTTAGAGCGGTGCAATGCCACGGCATTTTTTATCACCGGGTTTTTATCCAGGACTTTTGCCATGGAAACAATCCGATCGAGCTGCTCCTGCAGATGATCAGGTAATGGTGAATTTTCCGGATCAAGGATATGCGCCTTGATCAGTTCATATTTCTGGTCGGTGATGGCTTTTCTGCTCATGGTTTTGAGTTGTTTAAAAATTCGAGCATGGTTGTCTGTGCCGGATTGCTGCCGTTGAGCGCTGCCTGCCATATGGCCTGCCGCAGTTGTGTTTCTGCTGTCAGCCTCCCTTTTTGGTAGGCTGTAAAAGCAGGATGCGAGTGATCGTATTTTATCACTTCTGAAAATTCCCCTTCCAGGTGAAGCGGGATTCCCAGGGCCGTTAATATTTCCGGGATGGAAAAAAACAGTCCTGCCAGTATTTCCAGCTCCTTAAGTTGTTCCTGCGTTAAATTCATTTTCAAGGGCATTTAAATCGAAATCAAAAACTTCTTTACTTGTAAAAATTGTTCCCCGTTCCATTTTCGGATTATCGGTGGCATTTTGGCTGGTCACTACCGAAAGGTTCCACTGATCGTTCCAAATTAGCGCTACCTTGGCATGGATAGAACTGCAACGATAATCAAAACTTTTACTGAGCATCTGAAAAGGCTTCGGGCTCATGGTGCGGACCCTGTTATCAACAATCACCTTAAAGGAAAGCAGCTCTCCGCTGGTGAGCCTGCGTTTTAACTGCTCTATGCTTTTTTGCGAGAAAGAGTAAGAGGTCATAAACACATGCACCGGTCCGGTTTGTTTTATAAGGTAAATGATCAACCGCACCAGGTTAAAGTTACCATAGCTGTAATAATGGATGGTTTTTCCCTGCTCAATCTGACCGATGGCCCGGGTAAGCGGCTGATCCTTTTCGTTTACAAAGGTGTAATCATTTTTACTTTCCACCATTGAGACAGGTTGCGGCTTTTGGGTTTGGTTACCGGCAGCCGCTTTTAAATCTTTTACTATGTTTGACGGATTAAACAGCATTTTCAAGGTCAACTAATTTTTGATCAATTTCTTTAATCTGCGCTTCCCTGTTTTTAATCCTGAACTCAATCCGACGCCGTTTAGGACCTTCGGGCATGGGCTTTTCCTTTTTTCCCCTGCTTTTTTGCTGGTATTGCAACTGGTTGCGGTCTTTTGTATTGGCACTCTGCAGATTTTTCTTTTTTCTTTTCAGCTCCTGTGGATCATCACTCAGTTGCTGCTTCTTTTTTGCCGGCCATATCTCTTCTGAAATGGGAATCACCCCCCTGTTCTCATAATCATCGATAAAGGCATATAAGAATTCCAGCCGGTCGGTTATAGCCCGGATATCCTGCAGCAATACTGCCCGTGAATTCATATTTTGCTGTGAGTTTTCCGGTGGAACAGCTCGCATACGTTTATGCATCAGGCTGCGCTTAGTGAACAGGTCGCTATATTCGTATTTCAGGCGACGGATAACCTTTGGGTACTGTTTTGCAGGCTCCCCGGTAGTCCTTGTTTCTGTGATTTCCGAAGTGCCGGTGACCTTTTTTAATCCGGTATCCTGTTTACCGATTTTACTATCAGATTTTTTCCCAGGTGATTTAACAGGTGAGTTACCAGCTGTTTTTCCAGGTGATTTAACAGGTGTCTTTGCCCGAGTTTCTACCGGGGGTTGCGATCCTGGTTTTGATTGTATCCTACCAATTTTTTCTTTAGATGCACCCGGCATCCTTTTCCAGTCGAGTCCTACAGACTTGGGCAATTCATATTCCAATTTCCTGCGGCCAAACCGTTCATGTTTTTTCATAAAGGTATGCATCAGCATCTTGTTTTTTCCCAGCCGGGCATAGAGCATCACCCCCTGCTGGTAGTCGCGGCCACTATGCCACCATTTTATTACTTCTGTCTGATTTGCGTTCATAATTCCTTGATTGTTTGGGTGAATTTAAATTCCAGTTTTTTGCGCAGCATCCTGCTTTCTCCTGATTTTAACAGGCGCAGCAGGTTTTTATGCTTGTAGTATTTCTCAAAGATATGCACGCCCATATCGTAATTTTGTCCACGGTTGAACCACTGCCACAGATCGGTTATTTTATCCTCCGGAAGGTTGATTTCGTATTTCGATTTTTCAGGGAAATTATCCACCAGCCACCATTTCAGTGACCGGTTCAGTCCCCGGTCGTTATAACCAACAAACGGGATGTTTTCCACCCTTTGTTGTATTTGTTTTATGGTATAATAGCGGTAAATGGTCACTTTGTTTCCTTTTACCGGAATGGCCGGCAGTTCAAGGCAGTTCCCGTACAGGCTCCGAAATGTATAACCGATATCCTGGGTGAAGTTGAACTGCGCCATCACCTCCGGGAAGCGGTGTTTATTCATTAACATGGGGGCATGATAATCGTATTGAATGGTCGGCAGGAATCTTCCTGCCAGCACATCATAGGTCCGTCGCAACCGGTAGCGGTAAAACTGTGCTTTCCAGAATTTTTCAGAACGCTCCTTCATATCCCCTTTATGCATCCATGGAATCTGGCTGGCAACCATTGGCTGGTTAATGATAAAATCATCGTTCATAAATAGGAAATCCTCTGACAGTCCTGTCTCTTCACAAGCCCTTAAAATTTTCAGGGCCATATTGCCATCGGCGTTCCGGCGCAGCGGATCCGGGTGCGGAATATGAATTGCCTCTTGTGTCAGAAACCCGGTATCTTCCCCAATGATATATACTTTTCTCACTCCCCGGAGGTTTTTCTGCACTGAACGCAGTGAGAAACGCAGCTCATTGTTGTTCCAGATGCTACCGCTTCCTAATACATATACCAAATCAACTTTTTGCATAAGGCTATATATTTTTCAGTTTGTTTTTCGATGTTCAGGTTTTCCAGTGCATATTGCCTGCACCATTCCCCTAGTCGGGGTGAATAGTTTTCAACGGCTGTTTTTACCATTTCAGCAATGTTGGTTTTCCTGTAAGCCTGCCCTCTGCAATTGCAGGCAATCAGCTTTTCAATGTTTTCCGGAAGGATGATCCCGTCCCCTTTCAGCTCCCTGCCCGGCCGCCGGTCCACCACCAATACAGGCCGGCCGCATGCCATTGCTTCATAAGCTCCGCGTCCCAGGCTGATCACCATTTCAGCCAGGTTGATGTACTGTTCCACTTCCCATACAGGGTTTTTGCGTTTGTTCAACCTGGATAACTCAATACCGTACTTTTTAAAATGAACCTGCAATTCATCGTTCAATGCATCATCATGGGCAAGTGAAAGCACTTTGGTAAGTTTTTCCCTGACAGGATTTACCGGACTGAATCGGTGGCAGTCGATCCCGTTTAATATGACCGGTGTTTTCACCTCTGTAATGGATTCCACGTGAGCGGAAAGTTCATCTGAAACAGCGACATAAGCATGCGCAAAGGGTGAGGGTTGTTCCAGGGCAGTGGTAATCCCGTGACAGGTTTGAATAATAAACCCTGCTTTTTTCTCCCGCAGCGCTTTTACAGTAGTGCTGTGGTTGGCCAGTATCACATCATATTTACCCGTGGCATTGCTAGTTTGTACTCCCAGGTCACGTTTCATCCGGTCGCTTATCAGTCCTTTACGAAAAGTGAATGTCTCTACCCGGTGACCGGTTTTAACCAGTTGCGCGGCAAGTGCATAAGTGTAGGTTTCTGTTCCTCCCAGGTAGCGAAGTTTATTATTGGCAAGCAGGATGTTCATTTGATGGTTAATTTAATTATCATGGTTTATTTCACAGTAAATGGCCCCTTCCTTTATCTTTTAACCGATAGTAGTGGAGGATATACATTCCTTCCATAACCTTGATTTTTAGATTGACTTTTCGGACTGCCCTTGAAACGGCGGTGTCCGTATCCAACAGGCCGCTGTTCTGGGTGTACTTTTTTACCAGCGGACGGATTTTTATCCATGTTTCTTTCTTGATCACCAGCAGGTGGCCATAAGCTTTAAAAATATCTTTTGACTGGGGGAAAAGGGTTTCCCTGCAGTATTCAGCCTGGCACCGGTGAAAAACAAGGTCTGTATTTTCAGAGTT
>Ga0068713_1003191_pt1 | contig 14760 bp, 12 predicted proteins | sample MTBAKSrepl2MetaG_FD_62223 | JGI IMG/M metagenome (GOLD analysis project Ga0068713, IMG submission 62223) | Enrichment culture microbial communities om Arthur Kill intertidal strait, New Jersey, USA, that are MTBE-degrading - MTBE-AKS2 (Arthur... | ecosystem: Environmental > Aquatic > Marine >...
GTTTTTCTCCTGCAAAACATACAAGATCACTTCCATTCTAACGTCTGCTTGGTATTTTGTCATAAAATATGCACCTCCAAATGTTGAACTTTTTTCGTCCAACATTTGGGGTGCATAACACTTTTTGCGCCGCGCGCAAAAAGTCCCCGTCCCCAAAAACTAAAGCATTTCCCCAATCAATTCCACTGCCTTATCCAACTGCGGATCCGTTTCGCCGGTATCATCCGCTTCCACCACATAATCCGGATCGATGCCCGTCCCGTCGATGCAGCGGCCGCTGGGCAAAAGGTATTTCCCCTCCGTCACCCTAAGCCCGCTGCCGGTGAGCAGATTGTAAACATTTTGCACGGAGCCCTTGCCGTAGGTGCGAGCCCCCACAAGAACTCCCGCCTTGCCGTCCTGGATCGCCCCCGACAAAATCTCAGAAGCGCTGGCGCTGCCGCCGTTGACCAGAACCACCAGCGGCACCTTCATCTGCCTGGACTCGGTGATTTGGAACGATTCGCTGACGCCGCCTCTCATCACCAATCGGAGAAGTTCCCCGTTGGGCAGAAGCCTGGATGCGATTTTAACCGTCGCATTCACATCCCCGCCGCCATTGTTCCGCAAATCGAGGATCAGGGCCTCGATCTTTTCCTCCTCCAGCTGTGTCAGGACCTCCTCGAACATTTCGGGTGAATTCTGGGCGAAGCTGCCGATGGCAATATAGCCCAGCTTGTGCCCTTGAAGGTAATCCTCTTTGAGAATGCCGCCGATGACCGTTTCCACATTCAGCATGATGCTGCGTTTAACCACGTATTCCTTGTCCTCTTCCCCATCCCGGTGGATGAGCAGGCGCACCGTCGTATCCGGCTCCCCGCGCACCATGGCGATGGCCTGATCCACGGTCAGGTCCTTGATCCAGGCGTCATCCACCTTCAGGATCGCGTCCCCCGGCTTCAGCCCGGCCGCCTTCGCACCGGAGTCTGGTGTGATCTCCCGGATGATCAGACGGTCATCGCTTTCCTTGGTCCCATCGATGGTCACCCCAATGCCGCCCGTTTGCCCCATATTGTTGAGCATCATCAGCCGGTTGGCTTCCGGATCCAGAAAATAGGTGTGGGAGTCCTTGACCGCTTCCGTGATCCCCGTTGTGGCGCCATCGATCAAAGCGCCAAGGGTGACCGGCTCCAGGAAGTCCTGTTTCACATGGACCATGACCTCAACAAAGTCCACCACCTGGCGGGGATACAGAAAGGTCACAACGCCCAGCGTTCCCGTAATGAAGACGCAGAAGGCCAGCAGGACCGAACCAACGCCTTTAAGAAGATTTTTCATTCATTCACCGGCCTTCATAATGATTCATTCATTCGTTCTTAAATCAGGCTCGCATGCTCCGTCCCCTCCCATGCGGTGACCGCACGGGAGGGGACGGGGACTTTTTGCGGCCGCCGCAAAAAGTCCCCGTCCCCCCAAAGCTTAATGTTAACTTGGTGAAACGTAGCTCAGAGGCGCCACAGTCTTGCCGTCTTTCATGATCGTGAAGTGCAAATGATAGCCCGTGCTCCAGCCTGTGGTGCCCACGCCGCCCACCGGATCCCCCTTCAGCACGATCTGCCCGATGTTCACGCCGATCGTGTTCAAATGGGAATATTGGGTGGACATTCCGCCGCCATGGTCCAGGATCACCGTTTTGCCATAAGCCCCGTTGTTGGCCGCGTAAATAACCTTGCCCTTTTCGGAAGCCAGGACCGGCGTATTGACCGGGGCAGGAATGTCGATGCCCGTATGGAAGCTGCGCTTCTTGGTGATGGGATGGATCCGGTAGCCGTAATCCGAGGAAATCCTCTTGCGGCCCGGCAGAGGCCAGCCCATCTTGCCGCTGCCCATGTAGACCGATTTGTATTTCGCCTGGATCCCGGCCACAAATTTTTCGATTTCCTTCTGAGCCTCTTCCAGCTCGTCCAAAGCCTTGTCGATCTCCGCCTTGTCGCTTTCCAGGGTTTTCAGATAGCCGGCTTTTTCCTGGGACTGGCTTTCCAGGGTCTGGTGCTTCTCCTCCTGCTGGGCTTTGATCTGGTCCAGCTTTGCCTTGGCTTCCTCCAGGGAAGCCTTCTCCGTTTCCAGCTGTTGGCGGTCCGCCTGCAGTCCGGCCAGAAGATTCATGTCGTTCTCAACGATTTTACCCATTAAATCGTAGCGGGTCAGGAAGTCCGTCAGGCTGGTGGACGCAAAGAGCACATCCAAATAGCTGGCGTCGCCTTCCGTATAGATTTTGCAAAGCCGCTCATTCAGATAGTCGGTGCGCTGGCTGACCTGCCCCGTCTTGACCTCGATGTCTTGCTCCAGATCCCGGATGCCGGCCTCCGTGGCGGTCAGCTCCTTGGTGAGGCCCGCCAGGTCCTTTTCGATGCCGTACATATTGGACTGAAGGTTCTTCAGCTGGCCAATCACGGATTTTTGCTGACTGGAATTGGACTTCATGCGTTTTTCATAATCTTCGATGGATTTGCTCAAATCATTGAGCTCGTCCATTTTCTGCTGGATGGCTGCCCGGTCCTCTTCGCTCATCTCCGCCGTGCTGGTGGGCACCGCAAGAAGGGACGCCGGCAACCGCATCATGGCAGCGCACAGCGCAAACACCATGATGAGCGACAACGCGCCGGTCAGCATCCCGAAGACAGGCCGCCTGCCGAATCCTTTTGAAGCCTCGTTCATCTGCAATCTCTGATTCCTATGCAAATCCATGCCGCCTCCTTCTTAAACCCTGAGATAGCGAAATACGCTGAGGAAACTGCCAACGATCCCCAGGCCCGCGCCGTAGAGGAGGATGTTGCGTCCCAAAACCAACAGCATTGTATTGTCTTTCATCACCGGGATAAAGCTCATGGTGGTCATCAGGCTCTCTGCCAATTTATTGTATCCCAAAAACAGGATGGCCACCGCAAGGAATGCACCGAAAAAGCCCACCAGCAGACCTTCGATCAGGAAGGGCCAGCGGATGTACCAGTTGGTGGCGCCCACCAGTCGCATGATGGTGATCTCATCCCGCCGGGAAAACACCGTCAGGCGAATGGAAGTGGAAATCAGAAAAACCGCCGCCACGCTGATGCAGATCAGGCCGATCAAGCCTGCCCGTTCCACCCATGCTGCTGTTTTCAGCAGTTTTTCCACCATACCCTGACCGTAACGGACCGTTTCGATCCCTTCCAAAGCCGAAACCTTTTCCGCCAAAGCCGGTACCATGTCCGGATCCAGAGCTTTCATCTGGATCATGTCCGGCAAGGGGTTGTTTTCCCCCACGGTCCCCGCCAGATCCGCCTCCGTACCAAAACGGTTCTCCAGCAGCAGGATGCCCTCTTCCTTGGGGATGAATTCCACCGAGGAAACACCCTCAAGGGTGCCGATTTCCTTGGCCAGGGCTTCGGAAGCCTCCCGGGGGAGGTCCTGTTTCACGTAGGCATTGATCTCCAGCTCCGATTCCACATTGACCACCATGTGGTTGACGTTGGCCACAAAAAGCCAGACGCAGCCCAGCAGAAAAAGGCTGATGGCCACCGTGGAGATCGAAGCGATGCTCATGATTTTATTGCGCCAGATGTTGCGGAACCCGTCCCGGGTCACGTAGCCCACACTGCTAAGCCTCATGGTGGTATCCTCCGTTCTTTTCATCCCGGATGACCCGTCCCTCTTTGAGGGCAATGACCCGTTTGCGCATCTGGTTGACCATGTCCTTGTCGTGGGTGGCAATGATCACCGTGGTGCCGCGCCGGTTGATGGCATTGAAGATCCGCATGATCTCCCCGGAGGTTTCCGGATCCAGGTTGCCGGTGGGTTCATCGGCAATGATCATGGTGGGGTTGTTCACCATGGCCCGGGCAATGCCCAGCCGCTGCTGCTGGCCGCCGGAAAGCTGATGGGGATAGGCGTTGCGCTTGTCCCCGATCCCCATCATATCCAGGACCATGGGTACCCGCTGCCGCACCTCCGCCGCGGACATCTCCACCGCTTCCGCCGCAAAGGCCACATTTTCGTAAACCGTCCGCGTCATCAAAAGACGGAAATCCTGAAAAACAAAGCCGATCCGCCGCCGGTAAAAAGGAATGTCCCTTTGCTTCATGCGGGCCAGACTCTTGCCGTCCGCCAAAACCTGCCCGGAGGAAGCAATCTCTTCCCGGATGATCAACTTGGTCAGGGTGGATTTGCCGGCCCCCGAAGGACCCACCAGGAAAATAAATTCGCCGTTCTCGATTTGCAGGTTGACGTCCTTCAGGGCTTCAACCCGCACTTCCGCATCATAGACCTTATTTACATTGAAAAACTGGATCACGTGCACCGCTCCTTGATATTTCTTATGTAAATCGTCAGGCGTCGGTTCTCAGGCCCTCTTGAGGCTGATCGCTTTGATTGCCTTTTCTGCAATATGATGGGCTGTCAGCCCGTATAATTCCAGTAATTCCTCGGGCTTGCCGGATTGGCCGAACTGGTCTTCGATGCCGACCCTCAGGACGGGCACCGGCCAGCTTTCCGCCACCGTTTCCGCCACCGCGCCCCCCAGTCCTCCCAGGACCGAATGCTCTTCGCAGGTGACGATGGCGCCGGTCTGATGGGCCGCCTCCAGGACGGTTTCCTTATCCAAAGGCTTGATGGTGGAAACGTTGAGAACCCGGGCATAGATCCCTTCCTGGGCCAGCATGTCCGCAGCCTGAAGGGCCAGGTCCACCATGATGCCGCAGGCCGCCAAGGTCACATTGCTGCCCTCCCGCAGGGTGCGGATCTTGCCGGGCTCAAACTCGGTGCCGGCTTCGAACAAGCCCGGAACCTTGGACCGTCCCAAGCGGATGTACACAGGGCCCGGCGTACGGATGGCTTCCTCTACCATGGCTTCCGTCTCCACGCCGTCTGCCGGCACCATGACCCGCAGGTCGGGGATGGAGCGCATCAAAGCGATGTCCGTCAGCATCTGGTGGGACATACCGTCCTCGCCCACGGTCAGACCCGCGTGGGTGGCCGCCACCTTCACATTGAGGCCGGAGCTGGCCAGGGTATTGAGGATCTGCTCATAGGAGCGTCCTGCCGCAAACATGGCAAAGGTGCTGACAAAAACCACCTTGCCGCTGGCTGCCAGGCCGCCGGCCATGCAGATCATGTTGTTCTCTGCGATCCCCGCATTGATGAAACGTTCCGGGGCGACTTTTTTGAAATCCGCGGTCATGGTGGACTTGGAGAGGTCCGCGTCCATCACCACCAAGTCGGGATATTTATCCGAGATGCAGGCCAGACAGCGTCCGTAGGCCGCACGGGTTGCAATTGCTTCTGCCATCAGCGGTTTACCTCCTTCTGTGCCGCAGGCTCCCCGGAATTCCCGGGATCTGCCAGGTCTGCCAGGGCCTGGAGCCGCTGGGCATCATTGGGCGCGCTGCCGTGCCAGCCGGCTTCGTTTTCCATGAAGGAAACGCCCTTTCCCTTGACCGTACGGCAAAGAATCAGGGTGGGCCGGCCTTTGGTTTCCTTAGCATTGGCGATGGCTCGGCCGATCGATTCAAAATCATGGCCATCCGCCAGTTCCACATGCCAGCCGAAAGCGCGGAATTTGGCGTCGATGGGCTCCGGATTCATGACCTGGGTGATGGGGCCGTCGATTTGCAGGCCGTTCCAGTCCACAAAGCCGGTGAGGTTATCCAATTTGTAATGGGCTGCCGCCATGACGGATTCCCAGACGATCCCTTCCTCCAGCTCGCCGTCGCCCCAAAGGTTGAAGATTCGGTAGTCTTTTTTGTCCAATTTGCCAGCCAGAGCCATGCCCACCGCCGTGGAGCCGCCCTGCCCCAGAGAGCCGGTGCTCATCTCAATGCCCGGCAGGGACCCGTAATGGGGATGCCCCTGGAGACGGCTGCCCTGCTGCCGCAGGGTGGACAGCTCCTCCGGATCGAAATAGCCCCGGCGAGCCAACGCGGCATAAAGGATCGGCGCCGCATGGCCCTTGGACAGGACAAAGCGGTCCCGGTCCGGCCAGTCGGGCTGCTGGGGATCCAGGTTCATTTCCTGATAAAAAAGATACGTCAGGATATCCGTGCTGGAGAGAGAGCCGCCGGGATGTCCGGATTTGGCTGCCCAAACCATGTTGATCACGTCTCTGCGCAGCTGCCGCGCGATGTCGGCCAGGGGAAATTGGCCGGCAGGGCCGGTCCATTGCTGCCTTCCCATTTCAAGCTGTGACAATGTGTTATGCCTCCTTAACATAAATGCTGCTGCTCTGTGGATTGCCGCTTATTGCCGCTTATTGCGGCTTTGCTGCCAGGGCCCATGCCGTGCATCGCCCGGCCGGGCCCATTTGCATTCTGCAAAAAATCAACCTTATAGATCTTCGTCTTCGGACGCAGCCAGGGCCGTGCCGGCGGCTTTGGCCTTCAGCCAGGCTTCCATGAAGCCGGTGATGTCGCCGTCCATCACGCTCTGCACATTGCCGTTTTCTGCCTTGGTGCGGTGGTCCTTGACCAGGCTGTAGGGGTGGAACACGTAAGACCGGATCTGGCTGCCCCAGGCAATGTCCTGCTGCTCGCCCCGGATGCTGGCCAGCTCCTGCTCCTGTTCCTGGCGGCGGCGGACCAGCAATTTGGCTTTCAGGATCTTTTCCGCCGAAGCCCGGTTGGAAATCTGGGAACGTTCGCTTTGGCACTGGACCACGATCCCTGTGGGAAGGTGGGTGATGCGGACCGCCGAGTCGGTTTTATTGACGTGCTGTCCGCCGGCGCCGCCGGAACGGTAGGTGTCGATCTTCAGTTCATCCGGATTGAGGACGATGGCCTCTGCCGATTCCTCGCTGATCTCAGGCAGGATGTCCACCGCCGCAAAGGAGGTGTGGCGACGGCCGGAGGAATCGAAGGGGGAGATCCGGACCAGTCGGTGGATGCCCTTCTCGGCTTTGAGGTAGCCGTAGGCTTTTTCCCCTTTGATCAACAGCGTCACGCTCTTGATCCCCGCTTCGTCCCCGGGCAGGTAGTCCAGGGTTTCCACGGCAAAGCCCTGCCGCTCCGCCCAGCGCATGTACATGCGAAGCAGCATCTCGGCCCAGTCCTGGGACTCGGTGCCGCCGGCGCCGGGGTGCAGGGAAAGAATGGCATTGGAATCGTCGTAGGGATCGGAAAAAAGCACCTGGATCTCCATGTGGTCCAGCTTCTTGACCAAGTCCTCCAGCATGGACTCCGCCTCCTTTTCGTAGGCGGGGTCTTCTTCAGACAGCTCATAGGCCGCGTTGCTGTCCTCCCAGGCAGTCTCCAAGGCTTTGAATTCCTCAATGACTTTTTTCAGGGGGGAGAGTTTTTTTGCGATTTTATTGGCGTTGGCCATATCGTCCCAAAAGTCGGGCCGGCTCATCTGGCTTTCCAGTTCGGAAGCCAGCTTCATTTTGCCAGGGATGTCAAAGAGACCTCCTGAGGTCGTTGATGGTGGAACGGGTTTCGTCTAAGTCACGACGGATTTCTGCTGTCATGGTGGCGTCCTCCTTTTTGTCTGAGGCAAAATCTAAAAAAATGGCGTCTAAACCGGAAGTAATCTTCGATTCGCGGGTGTTGCTCTGTCCCTCCCGTGCGGCCGCCGCACGGAGCCGGGGTCGGAGGGACGGGGACTTTTTGCGGCGGGCGCAAAAAGTCCCCGTCCCCAAAAAACCCAAAACAATCCAAAAATGGCTGTCCTATTCGTCTTTTCCGCAGCACTTCTTGTATTTTTTGCCGCTGCCGCAGGGGCAGAGGTCGTTGCGCCCGACCTTATGGCTGACGGCCGGTTTATGGGCTGCCGCCTCGGCTTCTCCGCTGCGATTTTCCACCAGGTCCTTCCGTTCCTGGGGCCGCTCGGCCACCGTCACAAAATACACATAGCGGACGATCTCTTCCTGGATCTCCTTGATCATCTCGCTGAACATATCAAAAGCTTCATGCCGGTACTCCACCAAGGGATCCCGCTGGCCGTAAGCCCGCAGGCCGATGCCCTGGCGCATCTGGTCCATGGCGTCCAGATGTTCCATCCACTTGCTGTCCACCACCCGCAGGGTGATGATCCGCTCCAACTCCCGCATGGTTTCGCTGCCAATGGATTTTTCTTTATCGTCGTAAGCAATCATCGCGTTGTTCAGCAATGTTTCCCGGGCCTCGGAAGGCTCCATCCTGGCCAGATCCTCCGCCGTGATGGTCCGGCTGGGCAGGAAATGCTGATGGGCGTATTCAAAAAGGCCCTCCAGATCCCATTCCTCCACATAGCGCTGGGCGCCCGCAAAACGCTCCACTGCCGCAGTCACCACATCGGTAATCATAGCTTCGATGGTGCCGCGGATGTTTTCGCCCTGCAGCACCTGCCGACGCTGGGCATAGATGATTTTCCGCTGCTCATTCATGACATCATCATATTCCAGCACACTTTTACGCATATCAAAGTTCCGCGCTTCCACGCGGCGCTGGGCATTTTCCAAAGCCCGGCTCACCATGGCGTTTTCGATAGGAATCTCGTCATCCATCCCCAACCGGTCCATGATGCTGGCCATGTTGTCGGAGCCGAACAGTCGCATCAGATCATCGTCAAGGGAAATGTAGAACTGGCTGGAGCCCGGGTCGCCCTGACGGCCGGCGCGGCCCCGCAGCTGGTTGTCGATCCGGCGGCTCTCGTGCCTTTCCGTGCCAATGATATGGAGGCCGCCCATGGCCACCACCGCCTCATGCTCCCGATCCGTTTCTGCCTTGGCAGCGGCGTACAGGGTCTCGAAATGGCGCCGCGCTTCAACATGCTCATCTTCATACAGCGGGTTGTGGCTGGCGGCCAGCTCCACCACCTCGAGGGAAAGGCCTTCCGCCAGCATCTGCTGCTTGACCATGAATTCGGCGTTGCCCCCCAGCAGGATGTCCGTGCCGCGGCCGGCCATGTTGGTGGAAACGGTCACAGACCCTTTCCGTCCGGCCTGAGCCACGATGGCCGCCTCCCGTTCGTGGAACTTGGCGTTCAGCACCTGATGGGGGATTCCCTTCAGCTGAAGCTGGCGGCTGAGCAATTCGGATTTTTCGATGGAAATGGTGCCCACCAGCACCGGCTGGCCGGCGGCGTGGCGGCGGGCGATGTCCTCCACAGCGGCGGCAAACTTGCCCTGTTCCGTCCGGTAGATCACATCGCTCATGTCCTTGCGGGCCAGGGGCATGTTGGGAGGGATCACCACCACGTTGAGCTTGTAGATTTTGCGGAATTCCTCTTCTTCCGTCATGGCGGTGCCGGTCATGCCGGACAGCTTGTCGTACATGCGGAAATAATTCTGAAAGGTCACAGAGGCCAGGGTCTGGGATTCCTTTTCCACCTGGACCCCTTCCTTGGCTTCAATGGCTTGGTGCAGACCTTCGCTGTAACGGCGGCCGAACATCAGCCGTCCGGTGAACTCGTCGACAATGATGACCTCGCCTTCCTTCACCACGTAGTCCACGTCCCGCTTCATCAGCGCATGGGCATGGAGAGCCTGGTTTACATGATGGGAGATCTCCATGTTGGCGTCGTCATAAAGATTGTCCACATTGAGGAGCTTTTCAACCTTGGCCACGCCCTCTTCCGTGAGGCTGGCCCGTTTGGCCTTCTCGTCCAGAGTATAGTCCTGCTCCGGACGGAGCCGGGGGATGACGGCCGCCACCTGCTGATAAAGGGCCTTGGGCTTTTCGCCCTGGCCGGAAATGATCAGTGGCGTGCGGGCTTCGTCGATCAGGATGCTGTCCACTTCGTCCACGATGGCATAGTGCAGCGGCCGCTGGACCATATGCTCCGGCCGAAAGACCATATTGTCCCGCAGATAATCGAAGCCGTATTCGTTGTTGGTGCCGTAGGTGATGTCGGCAGCGTAAGCCTGTTTCCGCTGGGCGGCGTCCAGGCCATGGACGATCAGCCCTACGGAAAGTCCCAGGAACGAATAGATTTGACCCATCCATTCCGAGTCGCGGCGGGCCAGATAATCGTTGACCGTCACCACATGGACGCCTTGGCCTCTCAGCGCGTTGAGGTATGCCGGCAGGGTGGCCACCAGGGTCTTGCCTTCGCCGGTCTTCATCTCGGCGATGTTTCCCTCATGGAGCACGATGCCGCCGATGAGCTGCACATCGAAGTGGCGCATGCCCAAAACCCGGCGGGAGGCTTCCCGGACCACCGCAAAGGCTTCCGGCAACAGGTCCTCCAGGGCGGCTCCCTGCGCCAAGCGTTCCTTGAACCAAGGGGTCTTGCCCCGCAGCTGGTCATCGGTCAAAGCCTGGATGGCCGGCTCGAAGGCATTGATTTCCGCCGCCCGTTTTGAGAGGCGTTTCACTTCTTTAGCATTCGTATCGAGTATATTTTTTAAAAAGTCAAATACCATTTGACACCCGCTTTCCTTATATGGCCGCTGTACCCGGCCCCATTGGATCCGTACCGATTCTAACTAATATATTGTACCACCTAAACATATCCGTGGCAAACCGAATGAAACCCGGGCAATGTGAACTATCTTTGAACATTTTGTTACCTTTTTTGGAAGCCCTATCAAAATGATTTCCACTATAATACAATGAGTTTGTCGGCATGTCTTGTCATGATGCTTAGGCAGTTTCGCAGAGATCCGCAAAGGAAGGGAGGTGCCCCATGTCCACCGCAGACCATCGTTTTTTCAGCCATCCGCATCGCCGTCGCCCGCGGCAGCTCCGCCGAATGCTTTCCCTGCTGCTGATCGGCTGCTTTCTGCTGGCCTTGGGGGTACATCCCGGGGCCCTGCAAGCGGCGGATACCTTGGCCGAGGCCAATTTCAGCCCCAGTCTCTTGTCCGCTCTCAATAGCATCCTGAGCCAGCCCTTGGTCCTGCCCATTTCCTCGGACGATCCAGCCTTTGACATCACCGGTCTGGACCTGACCGGCAAAAGCATTTCCAGCCTGAAGGGCATTGAATATTTCACTGAGCTTACCAGCCTCACCGCGGACTACAATAAAATGACGAATCTCAACGGCGTCGTGTTCCCTGACAAAATCAAAAATCTATCCCTGGCCCACAATGCCTTGAAGGAGGCCAGCGCCGTCCATTGGCCGGCGGCCCTGAAGCAGCTGGACCTCCGCAACAACGCCCTGACTTCCCCTTTGGCCCTGGCCTTGCCCCTGGGGGTTGACTTTGTGCAGCTGGACAACAATTTTTTGAAAAACAAAATCCCCAGCCCCAGCGACCGCACCGTCACTTACAGCGGCAACTTCATCTGTGAAGCCGGCACGATCCGGCCCGCCAGCCTGCTGGTCAAGGAGGTGACCTACCTGCCCCTCTATTCCGGAGGCCAGGCCGTGGTGCCTTTTGTGAATATATATTCGTCCACCAATCCCAACAACCCGGTCCCCGCCGACATGGTGACGGCCTCCCTATCCAGAGGCAGTGAGGTGCTGAAGCTGTCCCGCCAGGAATACCGCTTCCTGCTGGAGGCCAACGCAACGGGAACGGAGGCGCTGACGCTTCAGCTTCTCCTCTCGGATTATATGCAGCAGCAATATGATGAAGCCGGCCAAACCTTTTATAAAACCAAGCTTCCGGTCACCGTCTGGCAATCCGCCGCCGAGCGCCTTGAGACCCATCCCTGGGATAACGGCGATGGGGCCATCGAAAATGCTTTGGCGGGGCGCAGCCTCAATGCCCTGGTGGACATGAGCCGTTTCACGGGCGGAACCGCCAGCTTCAGCCCCGGCCTCCTGGCCCAGCTGGCCGAAACCGATAAAAAGCTCATCCTAGCTCAGGATTTCGGCAGCCTTGCCCTGGACAGCGACGGACTGAAAGCCTTGATCCGGCAAGCCGTGCCTTACCCCTCGGCCTCGGTGCTCCTGACCCTGTCCCCCTGCGAGCTGCGACCCACAGGCTTCAGTCCGGGCCGATTTATTTCAAAGGATATCAGCTCTCTGATTTACAGAGATTTTGAATTTGACGCCCGGCTGCAAATCCCCGGCGATGACACCAAGCCCTTGCTGATCGGCGCGCCGGCTACGGTTACCCTTTTTCTCAAGAATCAGGTCCTGAGCACCTGGGACTTGAATCACCTTACGGCCTTCAAGGATGACGGCAACGGGCTGGTACTGCTTGGGGGCGCCTATAACCCGGTCAACGGCAGCTTCAGTTATCGGCTGGACAGCAGCGGCCGCTACGGCCTTGGAACACGACCCAAGGAGGTCCACTGGCTGGACCTGACCCTGAATTCCACCACCTTGACGGCTTCCGACGGAACCATCACCAACCTAAGTGCGGCGCCCATGCTGGTGCAAGGCATCACCATGGTGCCTGCCCGGGCGATTTTTGAGGCCATGGGCGCTACGGTCAGCTGGAGCAGCGCCCTCAATATGACCACCATCACCTACGGCAGCCAGGTCTTTTACCTGAAGGAAGGCTTGCCCATCGGCGACAGCGAGCATAAGCCCTATGTGATCGGCGGGCGGATGCTGGTGCCGCTGCGGTTTATTTCCAACGAGATCGGTGCCAGCGTGCTGTGGTGGTCCTATGGCGGGAATCTGCGAATCGTGTTTTAAATTTGGGTTTTGGGGGGACGGGGACTTTTTGCGGCACACACAAAAAGTCCCCGTCCCCCCAAACTGCGCTCCGCGCAAAAAAGGGACAGAGCAAACGCCCCATCCCCTTATTTTCCGCCATTTTTCGTTTTCAAAACTCGGTCAAAATCCAAGCCAAAAAGGAATCACTTTGAAATACTCACGCAAAATAAAATTGAAGGTCAGCATCCTCACCAAGGGCGTTTTGATGCACATTTTCGCCGCCTCCAGCCCTTCCTGCTCCGCATATTTCCGGGCCCGATACAGCTGGAACTCGTTCGAAATCAAGCCCACCGGGTACTGCTGCGTGCCGCCTTGAAGCGCTTCCACCAGCGGTTTGGCATTCCTCACCGCTTCCCGTGCCGTCTGGGAGGCCTCTTCCAGGATCAGCCGGTCCGCCTCGATGCCCTGCGCCACCAGCGCCTCCTTCAGATATTGCGCCGTCGTCAGGCTCTCCCCCTTCGCCGCGCCGCCGCAAAGGATCGCGCGGGTCTGCGGGTATTGCTTGAGATATTCCGCCGTCGGCTTGACACGGCTGTCCAGGATCGCCGTATCATGTTCTGCCGAGAGCTCCGCCCCCACCAGCACCACGTCGGCCCCGACCACCGTGGGATTCTTTTCAGCCTCCGCCAGCAACGTACCCGTGACCATTGCCACAGTACAGGCCCATAAGACCAAGAGCACCACAGCCGAATAATAAGCCGTCCACAGCAAACCGCCCCGCCGGTGTTTGCGTTTCAGCCGCCATTGCGCCAAACCTAAAAGCAGCAAAATTCCTCCCAGAATCGGCAAAAAATTCATCAAAAACTGCATATCCCTGCCGTAAGGCCGGTACAACAGCGCCCCCGCCGCCATGAGCCCGCCGACCGGGAGCAGCCAAACGCCGCGCAGCCAGTGCAGCAGCCTTTCCTTGGCATCCATCGGAAACTCCGCCATGGGATCCCTCCATTCATCCAAAACATTGTCGCGATTTTCTCGCATTGTTCCATATTATAGCATGCTATCCCCTTTGCTTGTATACTTTCGGCCTTCTTTTTTTTTTGAAGAAAGGATGCTATAATGTTGTTTCAAGAATACTATGTGAGCGGAGGTCTGAATATGCAAAAATTGCAGCAGTTATATGAAGGCAAGGCCAAGAAAGTTTTTGCCACCAGCGACCCGGAAAAATATATCGTCGATTACAAGGACGATGCCACCGCCTTCGACGGCCAGAAGAAGGGCACCATTCTGGGCAAAGGCGCCATCAACAACCAAGTGACCAACCATCTGATGAAGCTTCTGGAAATCGAAGGCATCCCTACCCATTATGTGGAGCAGCTTTCCGATACGGAGACGGTCGTTAAAAAAGTAACCATCATCCCCTTGGAAGTGATCGTCCGCAACATTGCCGCCGGTTCCCTGGCCAAGCGCCTCGGCCTGGAGGAAGGCACCGTTATGAAAAAGACCGTCCTTGAGTATTGCTTCAAAAACGATGCCCTGGGCGATCCCATGGTCAACGAATACCACATCGACGCCATGGGCTGGGCCACCCCCAATGAACTGAAGCTGATTGCCCAATATGCGCTGAAAATCAACGATTACCTCAGAACCTACCTCAAGGATCTGAACATCGAGCTAATCGACTTCAAGCTCGAATTCGGCAAAACCTCCGACGGCACCATCGTGCTGGCCGATGAAATTTCGCCGGACACCTGCCGCTTCTGGGATAGCGTCACCAAGGAAAAGTTGGACAAGGACCGCTTCCGCCGCGATCTTGGCAACGTGGAAGACGCCTATCAGGAAATCATGAAGCGACTGCTGGGCAAATAAATCCAATTGATCATCCTGCGGTTCAGCCGCGATAAAAAGCTGCGTCGGAATGTACGGTTCCGGCGCAGCTTTTCAATTTCTCAGACCGGGGATAAGGGGCTCCTCGGGGTTGTGTTTTCATACAGCCCCACAAAATGAGCTGCTAATACGTGACCTGTTGATCTTTGTTGCTTCTATTTAGTAATAAACGTTAATAACCGCTAGGATTTCAATCGTGTTTTTTGGCTTCATTCCAGCATTCTTGCCAGTTGCCCTGTCCCCTTTTTGCGGAGCTCCGCAAAGGGGGGACGGTGACTTTGTTATGCACCCCAAATGTTGGACGAAAAAAAGTTCAACATTTGGAGGTGCATATTTTATGACAAAATACCAAGCAGACGTTAGAATGGAAGTGATCCTGTATGTTTTGCAGGAGAAAAA